>Ga0256406_1000600_pt1 | contig 64815 bp, 52 predicted proteins | sample RumenRJG_03DNA_FD_185986 | JGI IMG/M metagenome (GOLD analysis project Ga0256406, IMG submission 185986) | Bovine rumen microbial communities from Lethbridge, Alberta, Canada - RJG_03 | ecosystem: Host-associated > Mammals > Digestive system > Stomach > Rumen | place: Canada: Alberta | collected... | reverse complement strand
TTTCTTGCGTAAAAACATGATGCAAAGATAGCGTGGGACACCCAAATTTGCAAATTTTCAGAGGCTTATTTGCTGATTTCTAGGCAATTAACTTTTTGCCCCCAAAAAAGTGACGAAAACAGGAAAAGTTCCGTCATCTCTTGGCATATATAGCGTTTTCCCCGAAGGGCGAAGTCAAGAGCCTGCTCTATCTCTTCTTGCAGACAAGTCTTGAGGAGAACGCCTACGCGAGAAGAGCTGGCCGTTATCATGCGTACAAAGTCGGTACTCAACTCCTCACTGAACAATAGCCAATTTGATCGAGCAAATCGGTCCACGATGATCTGAAGATCCTCTGGGCCTGAAAAGTCGAATTGCGTATAGTCGCAAATCACCACGCTTTCCGGTGCTTGCTGCAAAGCCTTAATAAGTTGCTCTTTATTCCCCACATACTCAACGGAAGAGGCCGATGTACGCTCTATGACGTACATCAGCCCCAAACGTGTTATGTCTTGATTATCCGCTAATATAAACATATAATCTTATTTTTTACAGTTCCTCACGGAGACTTCTGAGATTAGAAAGTCAGCCTCATCATGAACCTGATGCCTTGCTTATTGGCTGAAGGCAATTCGTTGTAGTTGAGTCTCCGGACATACTCCACATGCAACAGTTTGAAGATGTTATGTACACCGGCCACAATCTCGAAGTAGGGCTTGTGGGGATCCATCACATTGCAACCTTCGGGGAACTCCATCAGCACATTGCTGTTGCGGTTTTGCTCCAGGAAAGGATTATTCTTATCGGTAAGTTTTCCCCAAAGCATCTTCACGCCAAGATACTCTCTCCATTTCAGCTTCTTCAGCAAAGGAATACGGTTGAAGATTTTACCGTTGAGGTCCCAACTCACATCTGCACTGAGATAGCGGTCGTTGAGGAATTCCATATTGTTCACCAAGTTGAACGTCTGGTCCTCTATGATATAACTCAAATTGGCGGCAGGCATGCAAAGCAATGGATAAGGTACAGTGTTCCACTCTGCTCCAACCTTGGCAAAAGCGTCTATCTTGCCCCACGAACCGAGCCAGAAGCGCTTATAGACGCTCACTTCCGTAAGATTGTATCTATAATCTCCACCGAGCAATCCTTTGAAGCCCATCGTATGACCAACCGTAAACACCGGCGCATCCAGGTTGATGGGCAGTCGACGCTGCTTTGTATTGATATAGGTACGTCCAGGAGCCAGCTGGAATTGCATTCCCAACTCTGTTGTACGAATCTTTCCGTTGTGCAGGTAGTCGCCGGCAGCGTCAGAACTCAAAGCGCTCAGCTGGCTAGTGAGCGACGGAGCACCTGCAGCAATGTCCGACAGATGCTGAAAGCCCATGCGTCCGGCAGCCTCGTTGCCTTCGGTCTTCAGCAACAACATATAGGACATGCCCCACTCGTCTTCCCACTCAAACTTGAGTTGCTGGCGGTTGTAGAACATCATCTTGTCAACAGTGGTCCACTTGAGAGCTGTAAAGACATTATCCTTATCGGTATTCACAAACTTGTCGGAAGGCGAGACGACATCATAGGAAGATGTGAACGTAAGCGTGCGCTTGGGGAATTCGCGCGGCAAATAGTCTTTCTTATTGAAGGAATAGGTCACCTCTCCTTTATAATAATGCTTCTTGGGGCTCCATCCATAAGCGTAGTAGCCACCAAAAAACCAGTGTTTGCTCAGGTTGGCTGTCGTCTGCAGGCTCAGTCGGGTGCGGAAACCATCGATGAAGTTATGCGTGAGCATGGTGTTGATAGGGCCAATGTCCACCTTGCTGGGGTGACGATAGCCGCCGGTCTCCACAAAATTCTCGATGAGAGCCTTGGCACCGAAAATGACATACTTGAATCCCTTGAGCTGCTCTATGCGATGGATGAACGCATCCATACCGCTCTCGCCCTTGGTCAGCTCCACGGTTCGATATTGGTTCCAGAACGCCTCGTCGCGCATCATTGAATTGGCTTCACGCTTGGTCTTGGCTTTGCCTTTCAACAAACGTGGCTGTATTGGATCGAACGAATAGTCGCTCAACCGCGTAACGCGAGTGACAAGTACTTTTGACAGAAACTTTGCCACAGACATCTCTACAATCATATCGTCGCTTGAGAGCGCCCACTCACCGTTGGGAAGGCGGGTGTAGGACTGCGAAATCTGCAGATTCTCAACAAAGTTTACATCACTGCGCTTGGGTATTGTCAGGTCGCACCGCTTCACATGCAAGGAAGAGTCGGCCAGAACATAGATTTCACCACGGAAACCAAAATCCTGAATGTTGGCCGGAATGAACTGCAAGTGATAGCAAAGGTCGTTGTCGACATAGACCGTATCCTGGATGTAAAAATGATAGAAGCTGATGGCGGTTTTGCCTATCGGGCTTGGAAAGGGATATTGCAACAATCTCACATAGTCCTCATAGATGTCTACATCGGTGAAGACATCTTTCATGGCCACGTTGAGTATGTCGCCCGTCTGTATCATCTGGTTCACACCCGTTGAGTTCTGACCCAGAATGATGTTCTTGTCCTCTTTCGGATCTTTCCGGTAGAGATACTTCGTAACGGTCTCATCTACCGATAGGGGCAAGGTGAGTTTGTTGTTATAGGGACTGCGCTCAATCTGCTCTTTCAGCCATGGCTTCTTAGCGAAGAATCCCGTATCCATCTGTTCTGGCTTGATATCGTTGAGCGCAAGGGTCAGCTTCTGATATTTGTCGTATTGCAGGAAATCATGATTGCGCAAGTCTGTTTTCTTCTTTGCCGCAATAACTCTCTTCATCAGCTCAACAGCAGGATTGTCCTTGCGGGAGTATTTTCCCTTATGGGCCACAATCTTCACCTCGTTAAGCTGTTGGCTCACGGGCTTGAGTTTTACGTCAAGACGCGTGGGGGTATTCTTTTTGATCAGAATGCGCCGCGACTCATATCCGACAGCCGAAAAGGTAAGATACCAGCCTTCATGGCGAGCTATGGAATAATGACCAAGCGCATTGCCGCTGACAGCCACATGATTTCCTTTGTAGGAGGCACTGGGAAACATCAGCGTGTCCTTGGTCTGGGCGTCAATCACATAGCCTTCAATCGTCTGTGCACCTGCATGGACGGAAAGCGTGAGGAAGAATAATAAGATTCCTATCGTCCGAAAAAATTTATCTCTCATAACAATTCTGACAAATCAGTAATTACTCGGTCGGGAACGCTCTCGTCGAAAGTCTCATCTGTCCATCCCTCGCCTTTGAACCAAACCGTATGGCATCCGGCCTCTTGGGCTGGAAGGATGTCCTTGCGATAGCTGTCGCCTACCACCAGGGTGTCTTCAGGCGCCAAATGAAGAGCCTCAACACCGAGAGTAAAGATGGCCGGATTGGGCTTACGCACGCCAACCACTGCCGACTCGATGATGCTTTCGAAGATGCCATCCAGATGGAACTCCTCAAGCACATGACTGATATTGCCATAGAAATTGCTCACCAGCACCATCGGAGCACGCTGTTTCAGCACCATCAGCACCTCGCGGCTGTGGGCTGTAGTGGCCTTAACGCCATTATAAAGGTCGTCCAATACCTGCGTGAGCGCATGTTCGAACTCAAACTCATTGGCGTCCCACAGACCTTTGGTCAGAAGATACTGCATTTCCAGTCTCAACTTCGTAGCCAAGGTCTTGCGAAACGTAAAATCAGGTTGTATGATTGGTTCACGTCCCAGTTTCCGCTCAGCATAAACGTAAGCCTCACGGAAATCATCTTCTGTCACAGGAATCTCGTGGCGCTGATAGCCGTGCCATAACACCTTGCCCCAATGGTCCCCATTGGTGTCGAGCGTACCGCCGTAATCAAAAATATAGCCCTTGGGCTGCAGAGAGAATCCTTGATGTTTCTGCTCTGCGGGATTCAATGTTGCTTGCATTATTGTTCAAATTGTTGAGTAAGCCGTGCGCACATCGTCTCGTGGGTCTTGTGCATATAGAGGTACAACCCTGTCATCACTACGATTTCAAACACAGGATAGACCCACACTACGCCCAACAGAGCACTGATATACAACACAATGGCTCGGGTGTTGAAAGTAAGAATATTCGTATAGGGCATCAGAGGCCGACTACTGCGCAGAAGCTCTTCTCTGATCTTTGTCCGCTGTTCAGAAGTTCCCTTGCCAGCAGTCCAGAGCTTGAAGAAGCGTTGGAAATCTGGCGTCCGGCGCTCCTGACTCTTGCAATACCGGGCATAATTGCCATAAAAAAGCCTGCCGAACCAATCACTTTTCGGCAAGGAATCGTGAGTAGCCTGCTGGACTGCTGAATTGTCGAGTTCACTCCCTTCCTTGCCTTTAAGGAAGTAGAGATGAATCTGTCGGTAATAGTCGGCAAGAGAGCTCTGTGGCGAATGACACAGTACGCCAGCAACCAGACAAAGCACCCATGAGAACCATCCCCAATGAATATCAAGACCGGGGATGTCCTGGTTCATCATGCGTATAGACAAAGCTACATAGATGGCAAAGAACCATACATCGCCCGAAAAGCCATCGAGAGCACGACCAAGAAGTGTACGCTTGTTGGCCAAGCGAGCCATCTGTCCGTCGGTTGAGTCACAAAAATTTGCAAACATCAGCAGCACGATGGCCATCAGATTATGCTGCAAGTCGGTATAGTGGAAAAACCATCCAGCTGCCGCTCCCAGGAAAATGGAAACTATCGTAATCACATTGGGATGGATTCCAAGCCGATTCCATAATAAGGCGAATACAAGTCCGATGGGGCGCGTGAAATGTACGTCGAGCCATTCCTCGGTATCACTGGATTTAAAAGATTCTCTTAAGAGTTGTGTGAAATTATTATTGCTCATTGTTACTTAGCCAATTTGGCAATGGCCTTGGCAGCCTCTGCCCTGCAACGGGAGAAACTGGGCCAATCATTAAAATCTATTATAAAATATTCTCCTTCAGCATTGATAATAGCATCACCGCCATAAACGGCAACACCCACCAGTTGGGCCAGCCTTTCGACATCGGATTGAAGACTCTCTTGATCGAATTCGTAATGATGCGCCTTGCCATTTATCGCTTCATCACCGAACTTCGAGTCACCGACGTCTGTGGGATAGAAGAAACGGAAAAAGCCATTAGCTACGCCATAAAACTTTACCAGGTCGCCTTTCACATGACTACTGACCACAAAATTGTCTATGCCCCTTTGCAGGAACCTCTCTTTGGCTTGTCTCAAGGCTTCTTCGTCAGGACAAAAGACAATATCCTCCTTACTTTGAGCTGCTGCATCGCCTCGCTTAAGCCACCAGCCATCGTAGCCGGACTCGGGAGGCATGGGGACATTGTTTTGTCTCATCAACGCGTCCAACTTGCTGCGCTGGCAATTGGCGATGCCGCGAGGACTATTGATCACCTTGCAGCCGCTATTTTCCAATGAGCTCAAGACTTTGAGAGCTCCTGCGCCACGAGCCATGGAAAAACAGATGTCAGCCCTATCATCCGTACGCAATCGGTTCTCGTCGACGAGTCGCGTTTGCCACCCCTCATCTGCGAGATTGTCGAGGACTTCCTTCAGTATGGCGAGATCTTTCTCAACGCTGTTAGGCGAGAAAACATCATCGCGTCTGACGCCTACTGCTATCATTTTAAGAATTCCTCCGCTTTCTGAATGTCACTCTTATGATCGATATCGAGCACTTTCGAGAAATTAAAGGCCTTCAAGCGCACTCCGTCCCTGATAAGGGCACGCTGGAAATTACGCATTCTGCTCTCCCCACGCTCCATACATCCCTGAAGCGTAAGAAAAGCTTTGGCGGTCAGGCCGTATATTCCTCCTGAAATATAGGTGCATGGAGGATCATTGGTGTCATAGAAACCCGTGACATTCATTTCTTTATCAGTTCCTACGTATAGTGGTTTCTCGTCATCGATGTAATCCGTGACGCCCATCAGTCCGTCATATCCATTTTCTAAAGCACTGTTGAATGCAGCCACATAATCCGTAAACTCGTTCTCGCGGAAGATAGTGTCGACAGTTGTCAACACGAAAGGTCCGTCGCCCATGATACTGCTGAGTTCGAAAAAGCTATGCATTGAACTGGGAGTTGTTTTCTGAATCCAGCGCAAGGGCACCTCTTTGCCATTGAGGCCGTTAAGCTGAATATTTCTCAGATGGTCGGCAACAAGATTTGTAAGACGATTGCAAATCACGTCAACCTCCTCACCTCCATTGCTGATAAAGATACGAATAAGTCTGTCAATGAGCGTTTCTTCCTTAATTTTCACTAAAGGCTTGGGCACGGCAATACCCTCTTGGGTCAGCCTGCTTCCTTCGCCTGCTGCAATGATGGCATATCTCATATCGTTATTACATTTTTACGACTACAAAGTTACACATTATTTATGTATCATAAAAACTAAACCTTTATTTTTAGTTTTTTTTCATAAAGCCATTGACTTACATCATATAGGATGGCAAAAAATGCGCAGACTTTCGCTATAACCGATAAATTTTACACAAAATACGACTCATCTGAATTTTAATGATTACCTTTGCACCAACAAAAAATATCATCAACGATGCCGAAAATATCAGATCGCGGCTTGGAGATGCCAGAGTCGCCTATCAGAAAACTCGCACCTTTAGCCGTTGCTGCGAAGAAACGTGGTATTAAAGTTTATCACTTGAATATCGGTCAACCCGACCTACCCACACCACAATGTGGACTTGACGCATTGAAACACATCGATCGCAAAGTGCTGGAATACTCTCCTTCGCAGGGATTCCTAAGTTATAGAGAGAAGCTGTGCAAGTTCTATGCAAAGTACAACATCAACGTCGAGCCGGACGACATCATCATCACCTCCGGTGGATCAGAAGCCGTGCTCTTTGCCTTCATGAGTTGTCTCAATCCTGGCGATGAGATTATCATCCCAGAGCCTGCCTACGCCAACTACATGTCGTTTGCCATCTCGGCTGGAGCCAAGATTCGCACCATCTCTACATCCATCGAAGAAGGTTTCGCGCTGCCAAAGGTGGAGAAGTTTGAAGAACTGATCAACGACCGCACACGTGCAGTGATGATCTGTAATCCCAACAACCCCACAGGCTATCTCTACACACGTCGGGAAATGAATCAAATTCGTGATATGGTGAAGAAACACGACTTGTACCTCTTCTCCGATGAAGTCTATCGCGAATACATCTACACCGGCTCGCCCTATATCTCAGCCATGCATCTGGAAGGAATAGAGCAGAACACGATTCTCTTCGACTCTGTCTCGAAACGCTACAGCGAATGCGGTATCCGTATCGGATGTCTGATCACAAAGAATGCAGAAGTGAGAAAGACGGTGATGAAGTTCTGCCAAGCCCGCCTGTCTCCACCCCTGCTCGGACAAATCGTTGCCGAGGCCTCGCTTGACGCTCCTGAAGAATACTATCGCGACGTCTACGATGAATATTGTCAGCGCCGCAAGTGCCTAATCGACGGACTGAACCGTATCAAGGGAGTCTACTCCCCCATTCCCATGGGAGCATTCTACACCGTGGCTAAACTGCCAGTGGATGACAGTGAGAAGTTCTGCCGGTGGTGCCTGGAAGAATTCAACTATGAAGGCGAGACTGTGATGATGGCACCCGCAGCAGGTTTCTACACTACGCCAGGAGCAGGCCGCAACCAGGTGAGAATAGCCTACGTCTTGAAAGAAGAAGACTTGAAACGTGCGCTCATCGTGCTGAGCAAAGCTCTTGAAGCCTACCCTGGCAGAGTAGATGAGGATTAAGAATACTGACATTGAAGAATTATGAATTTACCTCTTTTCTTGGCTAAACGCTTATTTTCGACCGAAAATGACGACAAGCATCACGTCTCACAACCTGCCATACGCATAGCAACCGCCGGCGTGGCCATTGGCCTGGCTGTGATGATCATCAGTGTGTGCGTGGTGATGGGATTTAAACATACCATTCAGAACAAGGTTTCGGGATTCGGATGCGACATTCAGGTGGCCGAATTCACCACACTGCAGAGCCCAGAGCAGTATCCCATCGTTATCAACGATTCTGTGCTCAACGTGCTCGGTCACCTGCAGGGCATCGCTCATGCCCAACGTTTCGCTTTGAAAGAAGGTATTCTGAAAACAGATAATGACTTCCTCGGCATACAATTCAAGGGTATTGCCGAAGAATACGATACTACATTCATCCACAACAACATGGTGAGCGGACGGATACCTGTCTTCTCTGGCAACAAGGACAGCAACCAACTCTTGATTTCCAAGACAATGGCCGATAAGCTCCAACTGAAATCTGGCGATCGCGTTTTTGCCTACTTCATCAACCAGAACGGAGTACGCACCCGACGGTTCACCATCAGCGGCATCTACCAGACCAATCTCTCGCTCTACGACAATGTGATCGCATTTACCGACCTGCACACAGTAGTGAAACTGAATGGATGGGAACCGGATCAGGCTACTGGAGCTGAACTAACTGTCATCAACAAGCAAAGCGAAGCACTGGCCGAGTCGCAGGTGATAGATAAAGTGAACCGGAACGTTGACCGATACGGCGCCACTTACTCTTCCAAGACCATCCGAGAGATAAATCCTCAGATTTTTGCTTGGCTCGACCTTCTCGACATGAATGTATGGATTATTCTCGCACTGATGATAGCTGTTTCGGGTGTCACAATCATTTCGGGACTACTCATTATTATATTAGAGCGTACCAGCATGATCGGCATTCTGAAAGCGCTCGGAGCGCGAAACCGTCTTATCCGTCACACCTTCCTATGGTTTGCCACCTTCATTATTGGGCGTGGCCTGCTCATCGGCAACATCATTGGCATTGGACTGATAGTGATTCAGAAGTTTACAGGACTTGTAAAACTCAATCCTACAACTTATTATGTGAACACTGTTCCTGTTGAAATCAACTGGTTGTGGATCATTGCCCTCAACATCGCAACGCTCTTTATCTGCGTCTTTGTACTGATTGCTCCAAGTTATCTCATCTCCCACATCCATCCAGCCAAGAGCATGAAATACGAATAGCTTGACAACATCCATGCAAACTCTTGACATGACAACAGAAATCGCGAGCAGAAGCATGCTGACAATTGAGAGCAGAACTGCTGACAACTGAGAGCAGAACTGCTGACAGCTGTCAGCAGAACTGTCGATAGCTGTCAGCATTCTTCAATCCACGGCAATCAATATAGACCTAGCGGTATCTGAGTTGCAATGTATCACAAGCCGTTTACTAAATATAAATATTTCCGTTGTTGGTTATTCATCAACAAAAACAACAAACTTACGGAATAAATTCTATATCCAAGTCTTGCAAAACAGAAAAATAGAACGATAATACCGCAGAAAAGAATAACAAGTGAAGCCGAAATTGTAGAGTAATCACAAAAAAACATGCCTTTAGATAAAATATTGCACATATTTTTTTGAATTGAGCAAAAATGATATTACCTTTGCACAAAATTATCAGGTTTGTGCAATGGGGCCTACAAAGAATTTTAATTCATACATAAAGGATAGTATCGTCAGAAATTGGGATAACGATGCCCTCACTGACTACAAAGGAATCACGCTTCAATATCATGATGTGGCTCGTAAGATTGAGAAGGTCCACATCATGTTTGAGAGCATTGGGCTTAAACATGGTGACAAGATAGCCCTCTGTGGACGCAACAGCGCCAACTGGGCTGTCGTGTTTTTGGCAACGCTTACTTACGGCGCCGTAGCCATCCCCATCCAACACGAATTCAAGCCCGAACAGGTCTACAACATCATCAATCACTCTGAGGCTAAATTGCTCTTCATGGGAGACATCGTAGCCACAAGTCTCGACAAAGACAAAATGCCAGGCTTATTGGCTTTGGTCTATCTCCCTGACTTGTCTATCACGTTCTCGCGTTCTTTAGACCTTGACAACGCCCGCGAGCATCTGAATGAGATGTTCGGAGCCAAGTTTCCCAAATTTTTCCGTAAGGAACACGTCAACTACTATGAGGACAAGCCCGACGATTTGGCGATGATTAATTATACCAGCGGAACAACTGGCTTCTCGAAAGGTGTCATGCTCACTTATAGGTCATTGACCAACAACCTGCAATGGGCTCTCGACACATTAGGAAAATTTACAGAGCCGGGCGACAATATGCTCTCCTTCCTTCCCATGGCCCACATGTACGGCCTCATGATCGATTTCCTATTTGGATTCTGCCGTGGAGTACACATCAACTTTTTGACACGACTCCCTAGTCCTACGCTCGTATCCGATACACTACAAGATCTGAAGCCAAAGCTCGTTTCCAGCGTACCCTTGGTTGTAGAGAAGATTATCCGTAAAAAGATATTCCCAACGATTGAAACCAATCGCATGAGACTTCTAATGAACATGCCTCTCATCAGCCACAAAGTGAAAGAACGTGTAAGAGACTTTGTCATGCAAGCCTTTGGTGGCAATATCAAGGAACTGATCATAGGTGGAGCCGGTTTGAACAAGGAAATAGAACAGTTCCTAATCGATATCAATTTTCCCATCACTGTTGGTTACGGAGCCACTGAGACCGGACCTATGATCACCTATTGCGACTATACCGACTTCAAGGCCGGAACGTGCGGCAGAGCTGTGGCCAATATGGAAGTAAAGATTCTCAGCGATGACCCTGCACATAAGCCTGGCGAGATTGTCACACGTGGCTACGATGTCATGGCGGGTTACTACAAGAATGCAGAAGCCACGAAGCAGGCCATTGATGATGACAATTGGTTCCACACAGGTGACCTTGGAGTCATGGACGAGGATGGACTAGTGTATATCCGCGGACGCATCAAGAATATGCTTCTCGGAGCAGACGGACAGAATGTGTATCCAGAAGAAATAGAGAATGAGCTCAACAGCATGGCCATGGTGAATGAATGCATCATCATCCAGAAAGGCAACCAGCTCATCGGACTTGTACATCCAGACATGGAAGCAGCAAACTCTCTGGGCATCACAAAGGAGGACTTGATGAAAATCATGGAGCAAAACAGAAAGAATCTTAATGCTCAGCTACCACAATACTGTAAACTGGCTGCCATCGTCCTCCACGATCAGGAGTTCGAGAAAACGCCCAAGAAGAGCATTAAACGATATTTGTACCAGAACGCTATATAACAATTCACACAGATATGGAGAAGATACCTTGCTTCAACCAGTACATACAGAAAAGCATCATTGACAACTGGGACAGGGATGCATTTACCGACTTCAAGGGGCAGACCCTTCAATATCACGATGTAGCCCGGAAAATTGAGAAGCTGCACATTCTTTTTGAAAGCAGCGGTATGCAAAAAGGCGACAAAGTGGCTCTTTGCGGCCGCAACAGTGCCAACTGGGCCGTTGCCTTTCTGGCTACACTTACTTATGGAGCCATTGCGGTACCCATACTCCATGAGTTTACAGCCGACCAGATCCACAACATTGTCAATCACTCTGAGGCCAAACTGCTCTTTGTTGGAGATGTTGTGGCTACGGAGATTGACCCAACGAAGATGCCTATGCTTGAGGGTATCGTTTATATACCCGACTACTCTCTCGTGATTTCACGCACAGACAAACTCACATACGCCCGAGAGCATCTGAACGAGATGTTCGGAAAGAAATTCCCCAAATACTTCCGTAAGGAGCACGTGAATTATTACATGGACAAGAATCCTGATGATTTGGCGCTCATCAACTACACCAGCGGCACAACAGGATTCTCAAAGGGTGTTATGGTTCCGTATAGGGCATTATGGAGCAACTTCGACTTTGCCATGAATGTTGTCGGACCTCATCTTCACGCGGGCGAATCTGTCATCAGCATCCTCCCCATGGCCCACATGTACGGTATGGCTTTCGAATTCATGTTCGAATTCCTTAGAGGATGCCATGTCTACTATCTGACCCGTGTTCCTTCACCCGCCATCATCGCCCAGTCCTTCTCCGAGATTAAGCCGAAGATTATTATCTCCGTGCCGCTCATCATTGAGAAGATTATCAAGAAGAAGGTCTTCCCGAAGATTCAAAACAACAGAATGCGACTGCTGCTCAACATGCCAATCATCAAAGACAAAATCGACGAGAAGATATGCGACCAGGTGTCGCAAGCCTTTGGTGGAGCCTTCTACGAAATTATCATTGGTGGAGCAGCCTTCAACCAGGAGGTAGAGAAATTCCTCCACCGGATAAAGTTCCGCTATACCGTTGGCTATGGCTCAACAGAGTGCGCTCCCATCATAGCTTATGCCGACTATAAGACTTTTGTTCCGGGTTCTAGCGGTCGTGCAGCCTTGCACATGCAGGTGAAAATCGACAGCCCAGATCCAGCCAACACTCCGGGAGAAATTCTTTGCAAAGGACCAAATGTGATGTTGGGCTACTACAAGAATGAAGAAGCCACAAAAGCCGTGCTCGACAGCGACGGATGGTTCCACACAGGAGACCTTGGCACTATGGATGCCGGAGGCAACATCTTCATCAAGGGTCGGTCGAAGAATATGCTCTTGGGTTCCAATGGACAGAATATCTACCCCGAGGAGATTGAAGATGCACTCAACTCGCTGCCCATGGTAGTGGAAAGCGTCGTTGTTCAGCGCAACGAAAAACTCTACGCATTGGTTTATCCCGACTTCGACATGATGAAGAATATGGGCTTCAACAAAGACGATTTGAAGACTGTGATGGAGCAGAATCGCCAAAATCTCAACGCTACCCTACCCGTCTACAGCAAGATCGCGGGCATTGAGATCCACGATGAGGAGTTTGCCAAAACTCCTAAACGCTCTATCAAACGTTATCTGTACAGTTAATTCGGTAAAGCTTATACATATATAAAATGAAGGAGCACTGGTATGATCACCAGTGCTCCTTCATTTTATGTCAGTATGTAAAACCCAGAATAAGTTGACATCAATATTCCTGATCTTGGTTTCCTATAGTGAGTTTCTTCAAATCGTAGAAACTTCCATTGTAGATATTGAAGTCCACATAGCCCTTGATGCCCGGCAATCGTCCGGCATCGGTATGCTGCCAGAATTTCCAAGGCCCTTTGTATTCAACCTTGTCCACATAATAGTGGGCTATCCAATAAGGGTAATCGTCAAACACAGGTGCGGACAAATAGCTCTGTTTGAATTTATAGTAGGTGTAAATAATAGGTTTGACGTGATAACGGTCTTCTACTATATGAAGCCATGTGAGCACATCGCGCTGGAAATCCTCCACACTGCGTTCTGCCGGCTTGTGTTCGATGTCGAGTACGGGCGGTAAGTCGCCATTCTCCAGATGAACCTTGCTCAGAAAGAAATAGGCCTGATCGCGTGGTGTCGACTTGTTGTTCCAAAAATGATAAGCTCCACGAATGAAACCGTAGTCACGTGCAGATTGAAAATTGTCGTAGAAATTCTCATCAACGCGATTGTCACCTTCGGTAGATTTGATGATTACAAATCGCAAAGGACAACCGCTTATCATGCCGTTGCGCAGTTCGTCCCAATCGATTTGACCTTGATAATGAGAGATATCTATCCCATGAATCTCATAACCTTCGGGATATTTGGCCTCACCGTAAAGAGCCCGCCAGCGAAAGCCTGTCGGACTAACAAAAAAATAATAAAAGAGCCAAACGTAGAGAAAAACAATGACCAGTCCACCCGACCACCAGACCCATCCAGGAAAGCGTGAATGCAACTCACGCCAACGAAACCCCGTTGTCTCGTCTGGATGATTCTTTTCAGGAGGATTAGGTGAACTGGTCATTAAAGAAATTAGAAAATTCTATATTTACTCGTGCTCAAGCTGCAAAGTCTTTGTGCACTGATCACAAACGTCAGCAGGTCCCCAATACTGAACTGGGCCAGGATAAATATAAGAAGTTGTCTTAGCCCATTCATCGCGGTGAGCAGCGAATGTCTTGAAAGGTTTGCCATTGAGGTCTACAAGAGCCTTGCGGATAACAGGTTTCATCTCACCATTACGACGCTCCATGTTCATCATCATAGTGATAGGCACACCGCCTGCTTTCCAATCCTCAGGTCTAGCTGTCGTATTCTTTACGATAGCCATGTAGCCAGTCTTACCGTTGGCAATAAGGTGAGCGGCTGATGTTCCCAGAGCGTAGCAGTAGTCAGCATCGAAGTTAGAGGGAGCTGCGCAACGTCCTTCGTAGCCGAGGAAATGGTGCTGTGTAGCGAACTTTCCGTTGTACTTGCCCTCTTTAGCCCACTCTGCAAGCAGGTCGCCTACCATCTCGGCGATGAGCTCTTCAGTCTCGATGAGCGAAACCTGAACGTTTCCGTGAGGATCGCGGTCAAGAGAAAGCTGACGTGCAACACCTGTAGGAAGAGTCTTGAACGTATCAGCATTCTCCTTGCTCAGGTGCTCAAGGATATAGGCACGCTGCTCCGTCACATTGAGATCCTTATAGTCTGCGCCATGAGCGGCAAGCAGATCATTGAGTTCTTCAATCAGACGGCCGATTGCGGGAATGAACTCGATGAGACCTTCCGGAACCAGAACAACACCGAAGTTGTCGCCTTGCTCTGCACGATGAGCAACAGCTGTAGCGATCTGCTCAACAATCTGGTTGAGGGTCATATCCTTCTGCTGAATTTCCTCAGAAATCAGACAGATGTTAGGATGAGTCTGCAGTGCGCACTCCAAAGCGATATGCGAAGCTGAGCGGCCCATCAGTTTAATGAAATGCCAGTATTTGCGTGCGGAGTTGCAGTCGCGCTCGATATTGCCAATAATCTCAGAGTATGTCTTAGTTGCAGTGTCAAATCCGAAAGACGTCTCAATCTGATCGTTCTTCAGGTCACCATCAATCGTCTTGGGGCATCCAATGACCTGCACGCCATACTTCTTTGCAGCGTAGTACTCTGCGAGCACACAAGCATTGGTGTTGGAATCATCACCACCGATAATCACAATGGCTTTGATACCAAGCTCACGAATAATCTCCAAGCCCTTCTCGAACTGGTCTACTTTCTCCAGCTTTGTACGGCCTGAGCCAATCATATCAAAACCACCGGTGTTACGATATTGATCAACCAAGTCAGAAGTGATCTCGATGTAGTTGTGATCAACAAGTCCACCGGGACCCATAAGGAATCCATAGAGCTTATTCTCAGGATTCATTTTCTTGATGGCGTCAAAAAGGCCACAGATAACATTGTGACCACCAGGAGCCTGACCACCGGAGAGGATCACGCCGATGTTCATCTTCTGTGTGTTTTCCTCGTTACCCTTGACAAATTCAACGAGAGGCATACCATAGGTGTTGGGGAAAAGTTTCTTGATTTCTTCCTGATCGCCAACACTCTGAGTAGGCTCTCCTTCTACAACCTTAACAGCACCCTGAAGGCCCTTGGGAAGTTTCGGCTGATAAGCAGCACGCTCCTTCTGCAAAAGACTGATTTCCATTTTTGCGAATTGATTTTTAATTAGAACTAAAATTCAATGCAAATTTACGAATTTCCCATGGAAAAATAAAACAAAAGGGTGATAAATCATTGTTTCAAAATAAAAAAGATTCTAAAATTATTTGTTTCTTCCTTTTTTTTATCTATCTTTGGAAATTGAAAAAGCATTTGTTCTACAAAAATTCACGCTATGGCTAATAAAAGAGATTTAAAACGTTCCATCAACTACGTTTGCAGTGATTTGTTCGCAGAAGGCATCGCCCACTCGCTCTACGACGAGAAGCCCGTTGAAGAGAACGTTGAGGCAATACTGACCAGCATTCTGAAAATTCATTCTGATTTTGTGAGCCGTATTTCCCATCCGGAACCTGGAATGAAGTGCAAGACTTTCTACAAGAAACTTGTTGAGGATTTCAACAAAAACGTCAACGAAATCATAGATCAACTGAATGGACTCAACTTATAATTTATATAGTTGGCTGTTGTATAAGAAACTGGGGTGGAAGAAGAACATTACGCAAACCATGCCCGAGAAGTGTATTATCTGCCTGGCACCACATACAAGCAACTGGGACTTTGTCTTAGGACAACTTTATATGAGGGCTGAGGGATTGCACATCAACTTTCTCATGAAGAAGGAATGGTTCAAATGGCCATTGGGTGTATGGTTCCGACACATTGGCGGTATTCCGGTCTGGCGCTCCAAGCACACCAGTATGACCGACACTCTGGCCAATGTGGCAAAGAAGAGGGATTCCTTCAGGCTCTGTATTACACCAGAAGGAACGCGTTCTGCAAACCCAGACTGGAAATACGGCTTCTACTATATCGCCCTTAAAGCCCAGATTCCAGTAATGCTCTACGGAATCGATTATGAGAAAAAACTCATTCAATGCACGAAAATGTTTATCCCCTCTGGAGATGCTGAAAAAGAAATGAGAGATATTAAACTCTATTTCAAAGACTTCAAGGGAAAGTCGCCGGAGAAATTCGTTACTGGTCTCTGAGAAAGAGATTGTGAAGAAAATGCAACCGACAATGATAATTCGAAGAAATAGATATAAAAACATTAGTAAAGCAGTAATTATGTTGGCCGCCATGATGATGACGGCTAAAACTGTTTATTCTCAAAATAACGCTCTTCAACAAAAAGCAGAGAGGAAACTCGAAGCGTATTTTTATTCGTATAAGCCGCAAAACGGGGATTTATTACAACCGGCAAGAATAAAGAAATTATCCATCGACGAAAAGAAGTCTCATATTAATATTGTAATGGACGGGAATTTCGCCCAGCAAGAGTTCACAAAGTCGTCTGTGGATAAAATCTATAAGAAAGTAAGAAAGGCGCTGCCGAATGCCTACGACGATTATCAAATTGAGATCTATACCAATGGATCTCTAATCGAGGACTTGGTTTCTGGTGCCACAACGAAAGACAGCAAGAATGTTTGGGGCAGCATTGACTACAATGGAGAGCCGTGGGTGACTAACATTTCGAGCCCTTCCCACCCCACTCACGGGCTTTTCGACCGACACTTGGTAGTCTGGGCTTCCCATGGACGCTACTACGACAACAAGAAAGGAGTATGGAAATGGCAAAGGCCTAATCTCTTTTGTACAACTGAGGACTTGTTCACGCAGACTATTGTTGTGCCTTTTCTCATCCCTATGCTTGAGAACGCTGGAGCCAATGTCTTCACACCGCGTGAACGGGATTGGCAAACCGAAGAGATTATTGTCGACAACGACGGCAGCTCGCGTAATTCCTATTATCACGAGATTGATGGCAAAAACAGTTGGGTCAACGCTCCTTCGAAAGGCTTCGCATGGCGCAGCGGCCCATTGCTGATGGGCGACAATCCGTTTGAGCGAGGAAGTGTTAGGATGAACTTAACACAGAAGAAAGTCAAGAACTTGGCTCAGACCGTCTATAGGCCCAATTTCCAAAAATCTGGCCGCTATGCGGTATACGTCAGTTATTCGACTGTTGAGGGAAGTGTACCCGATGCCGAATATATCGTCTATCACAAGGGTCAAGAGACCCGTTTCCATGTCAACCAGCAAATAGGTGGCGGCACATGGGTCTACCTTGGAACGTTTGATTTCGACAAAGGATGCAACGGCTACAATCAAGTGGTGGTCACCAATCAGTCGAAGTCGAAAGGGCTCGTCACGACCGATGCTGTAAGATTTGGTGGCGGAATGGGCAATGTTGAACGCGGTGGTACTGTGAGTGGTCTTCCCCGCTGCATAGAAGGTGCTCGGTATTACGCCCAATGGGCTGGAACTCCTTATAAATACTATAGCACCAAAAACGGTGCCGACGATTATGGCGACGATATCAACGTGCGCTCACTCATGAGCAATTGGTTAGGAGGAGGCAGCATTTATATGCCCCTTTCTCAAGGCAAGAACGTCCCGCTCGAACTTTCTTTGGCCGTACACAGCGACGCCGGATTCGCTCCCAATGGGAAAGACATCATCGGCTCTTTGGCTATCTGTACTACAGACTTCAACGACGGGCGCTTGAACTCTGGCATATCCCGCCAAACAAGCAAGGACTTTGCAGCAGCCCTGCTTAACGGTATCATGCGGGACATCCCTGCAAAATATAAGAAATGGAACCGGCGGTATCTTTGGGATCGCAACTATTCAGAGACAAGACTGCCGGAAGTACCGTCAGCGATTATTGAAACCATGTCGCACCAGAATTTCCCCGACATGATTCTAGGCCAGGATCCTAACTTCAAGTTCGATATGGCCCGCTCTATCTATAAGACGATACTACGTTATGTCAATGGTATGCACGGTCGTTCTTGTGTAGTTCAGCCTCTGCCACCAATCAATTTCTCTGCGACTATCGTGAATGGAAAAGCCTCTTTGCGGTGGAGCGCACAAGAGGATCCATTGGAATCGACTGCTCAACCCACATCCTACAACGTCTATACGGCAACAGCCTCATCCGGATTCGATAATGGAATCAGCGTCAAGCGCCCTTCTTGCGAGTTGGCTTTAACCCCTGGAGTCGTTTACAGCTTTAAGGTTACAGCCGTAAACCGGGGCGGAGAAAGCTTTCCAACGCAAGTACTGTCAGTGTGCTACGAGCCTAAAGCTAAGAAGAACATCCTTATCGTCGACGGCTTCCAAAGACTTTCGGCTCCTGCAGTCATCAACAACGACAGTCAACAAGGATTCGATCTTGAAGCAGATGAGGGCGTCAGCTATGGACTCACGGCAGGATGGAGCGGGAAACAAATCTCCTTTAATCGGGCAAATATGGGTTCTGAGTCGGAAACCGGACTGGGATATTGCGGCAACGAACTGGCCGGACATTTCATTATGGGCAACAGTTTCGACTATGTGCGTTCACATGCGGATGACATTGCAGCTTCCCATTCCTATAACATAATGAGCTGCTCAAGGTCGAGCGTTGAAGCAAGGAGCATCAAACTATCGAATTTTCAAGGGTTGGACCTCATCCTTGGCCTTCAGAAAAACAGTCCACAGTCAACCGTCTACTACAAGACCTTCACCCCAAGCCTGCAGCGACAACTTGAGGCATTCTCCGCCAATGGTGGCTCTATGTTGGTCAGTGGGGCCTACGTGGGCAGCGACATGCAGCAGCCTGCAGAATCCGCTTGGCTCAACAGAGTACTTCACTGTTCTTTCCAGCAGCAAGTGCACAGCGACTCTCTATCGTCAATGAGCGGCATGAATACCACATTCGATATCATCAACAAGCCTAATCCCGATCACTACGCAGCCACACACAGCGATGTGATTGCACCCACAGGTTCAGCTTTCTGCTCATTGAAATACAGCAACGGCATGAGTGCAGCCGTAGCCTTCGACGCATCTTCGGCTCGCACGTTCACGATGGGATTCCCCTTTGAGACTATAAACGACATTTCCGTCAGACGCCAATTAATGAAGGGCATCTGGCAATTTCTATTGAAATAATTTCTAAAGCAATTGATTATGAAAATACAAGCCAACGCATCTGGCACCCGCAGCATAGAGGTGTCTGAAAAACATCTTCAGACTATTGAGAAGTATCAACTTCTTCGCAATCTTGTCGACAGCAATGGAATTATCGATGAGACCGTACTCGACAAACTTAAATTCAACGTTCGCTCACTACTTGAAAGTGGCACCGGTACCGACAACGACCTGCTTGATCTGTGCCTTGACGTGATCTACAACAGCAATATGAAGGCTTTTGGACTTCATCAGTTGGTGCTGCTGTATCTTAAATGGAAGAAAGAACAGGACGAGCAACCCGAAAACAATAGCGACCAACTGTGAGCCAACAGGACTATCAAGGCTATCGGCTAACCGACTTTCTGCCTACTACAAAGAAAGAATGCGAGCTAAGAGGATGGGACGAACTAGACATCATCTATTTCTCAGGTGATGCCTATGTGGATCATCCCTCATTTGCTGCTGCTGTTATCGGACGCACACTAGAGGCTGCCGGCTATCGTGTTGCGATCGTACCTCAACCCGACTGGCACGGAGACTTCCGTGACTTCAAGAAGCTGGGGCGGCCAAGACTGTTTTTTGCCGTTTCGGCCGGTGCGATGGACTCAATGGTGAACCGCTACACGGCCAATAAGCGGCTACGCTCAAGCGATGACTACAGTCCTGACGGCCGACACGACATGCGTCCCGACTATCCTTCAATCGTGTATACGCAGATTCTTAAGCGGCTGTTTCCCGACGTACCCGTCGTCTTGGGCGGCATTGAGGCTTCCATGAGGCGGCTCACTCATTATGACTATTGGCAAGACCGTGTGAGACCATGTATCCTGTGCGATTCGGGAGCCGACATGATCGTCTACGGTATGGGCGAGAAGCCCATCGTGAAGTTGGCTGAAGAACTCTCAGAAGGAATGTCCATCAAACAGATTGTAGACATTCCCCAGACAGTCTTTCTTCGCCACAAAGAGGATATTCCAGGAGGCATCAAAGATGATGACATCATACTTCATTCTCATGAGGAATGCCTTCATGATAAGAAAGCAGAAGCTGCCAACTTCCGTCATATCGAAGAGGAAGCCAACAAAATGCACGCCCAAAGGATTTTGCAAGCCGTCGGTAATAAGTATGTGGTAGTAAACCCGCCCTACCCTCCAATGACAACGGCCGAGATAGATGCATCCTTTGATCTGCCATATACGCGATTGCCCCACCCCAAGTATCGCGGGAAGACGATTCCAGCCTACGAGATGATCAAATTCTCAGTCAACATCCATCGAGGCTGTTTTGGAGGCTGTGCATTCTGTACAATTTCGGCCCATCAAGGAAAATTCATATCCTGCCGATCCAAGGAGAGCATTCTGCGCGAGGTAAAGCAAGTCATCGCCATGCCGGGCTTCAAAGGCTATCTGAGCGACTTGGGGGGGCCGTCTGCCAATATGTATGGCATGCACGGGCGAAATCTCAAAGCCTGTGAGCACTGCAAGCGTCCCTCATGCATCAATCCGCAGATATGCCCTAATCTAGATGCCGACCACAGCAAACTGCTCGACATTTATCATGCCGTCGATGCGCTCCCAGGCATAAAGAAAAGTTTCATCGGCAGTGGAGTACGCTATGATTTGCTTTTATACAGGAGTAAAGACGAGAAAGCCAATGCGGCGGCACGACAATATACGCGTGAGCTCATCACACGCCACGTGAGCGGACGTCTCAAAGTTGCTCCAGAACATACGAGCGACCGTGTGCTCGCGCTCATGCGCAAACCGAGTTTCAATCTTTTCTACGAATTCAAACGCACCTTTGAGCGCATTAATCGCGAGGAAGGACTCAACCAGCAAATCATCCCCTACTTCATCAGTTCACATCCCGGATGCCACGAAGAGGACATGGCGGAGCTGGCTGTGATCACCAAAGACCTAGACTTCCATTTGGAGCAAGTTCAGGATTTTACACCAACGCCCATGACGGTCAGCACCGAGATGTGGTACACAGGTTACGACCCATATACACTGGAGCCAGTTTTCTCGGCCAAGACACAGAGGGAAAAACTTGCCCAACGGCAGTTCTTCTTCTGGTACAAGCCTGAAGAGAGGGCCAGCATCGAGCGCGAACTGATCAAGTTAGGACGGCGTGACTTGCTCTCACGGCTGTTTAACGGTCGTCCTGGCAAAGGCCACCATGTAACATTTGACAATCGCCCCATAGGATCAACGCCCCAGCAACCAAAATCAGGCCGCAGCAATCCGAAGGAAAAGAACAAGAAGAGTTTTAATCCAAATTTCACACATGGAAATCATAGAAAGCCTGGTAAAAGGCAAAATAGACAATGACCACTGTGAGGACGGCCTAGTCATTACCAATGATTTCGTGGCTGTCATTGACGGAAGCACGAGCAAGACTGATTCCAGACTGGTTGAAGGAATGACCAACGGCCGATTAGCCATGCTCTTGATAAAAGAAGAAATCAACAATCTTCCGACAGACACCTCACTACTGACATTCTCGCGTCGGGTGACCCGGAAAATCTCCACTTTCTGCCAGAAGACAGCACAAAACTGGCAGGAAATGACCCGCCATCCCGAAAAGCGTCTCTGTGCCAGCGTCATCGTCTATTCACGTTATCGCGATGAAATCTGGATGATTGGTGATTGCCAATGCCTCATCAACGGGATATACTTTGATAATCCCAAGCCCTACGAAGCTCAACTAGCAGCAAAGCGGGCGAAGATTCTCCAAGCAGCACTGCTAAGCGGAGCCACTGTAGAAGGATTGATGGCGGACGACATTGGGCGCAAGGCCATTCTTCACCAACTGGTGAACGTTATGAAAGGCGAGAATATCACCTACAGCGTCGTAGATGGTTTCCCTATTCCCATGGAGCATACAAAGAAGATATCCGTACACACTTTAGCTCCCGGACATAGGAAGCCCATAGAAGTCGTGATGGCCTCAGACGGCTATCCATTTCTCCGCTCCACGCTCAGCGAGAGCGAGGCACTGTTAGAGAAACAGTTGACGGAAGACCCTCTTTTCATGAAGAAGTTCAAAGCCACGAAAGGAAAACGTCCCGGACAAGTATCTTTCGACGACAGAGCCTACGTCAGGTTTGTCACGAACAGCTAGGCGGATAGAAACTGGAGCTGAGAAGAACAAGCTCCATTTTAGTCCCCCAACAATAATAGCCTCTATTTCACCAAAACAATGGAGAAATAGAGGCTGTTTTTTCTCATAAATCATGGCATGTTTCCCGCTTTCTTCAGTTCAATTATGGGAAAAATGTCTTGCGTTTTATTAATCGTTGGACTGCATTTTCTTACAGTGCACACGCTTTTCTGTGTGGCTTTTTACGTTGTCGTAGATGATGGGCTCGCGGTATTCGTTTCCGCTAAAATCACATTTCACGTTGCGCATGTCCACACGATCGACGTTGCGGAAGTAAAGAGCATAACTGGGAAAGACAGGCCACTTGCTGGTGGGTTGGTCTTTAAACCATGCGGGGAGTTGCGGGTCGTCAATACCTCGGAAATTCATGGTTACATTCTTCAGCGTCACTTTTTCTGAGCGTGCGCTGCCCCAACTCTTCACTGATAGAGCCATGCGGGTAATGTCACGAGCATTAACGTCACTTATCTTTAGACGTCCCAATCTATTGTCGTCGCTCAGCGTGACCGACAAAGGTGTGTTGACCTGGTCGATATCAAGATGCCGTAGGGTGATCTTGTCGAGCCGACCAGGGGCTGGTCCCCATCCGCCCGGCTCCAGGCTGATGGCCGCCAAACTGTTCTTATTGCCTGACGTGCGGTGGGCATAGAGTCCCGGACCGTAGAAGCGGCAGTGCTCCACCAGCAGGTTTGTTGAGGGTTGTATCATACGGATGCCATTGCAGGAAGAGTTTATCTGGCAATTTCTTATTTTCATGTGGTCCCAATAGCCACCAGCAATACCATCGTCGCCTGTATGAAGTTCGCAGTCGTCAATCTCCACATTTCTGCCACCGCGAATATGTATACCGTCCCATCCCTCATCGATACGCAGTTTCGAGAAGCTTGCATATTCAATATTATAGGCTAAGATGGCATAGTTAGAAGATCTTTTAATATGAATACCATTGAGAGTCACGAATTTGCTGTCGGCTATGAGTATTGTGTGGGGTCCTCGCTGGTGCTCCTCTCCATTGGGATTGAACACGTGAGAGCCGTCGATTGTTCCTTGACCCGTGATATGGGCATCACCGACACCCACCATTTGGATAAGCGATTGTGACCACACAGGGTCGTAGGCGCTGTTGGCATTCACCGTGCCACGTCCGCTCTCGTATCGCGACAAATCGGAGATGGGCTTCAGAGGCTCATAGGCTTTCAGGTCGTCGGTGCCCTTCAGCACGGCCCCAGAATGTAATCTGAGGGTAACATGGCTCTTCATATGGATGGTTCCGGTGATGTAAGTGCCTGCCGGTACCTCCACAATAGCATGATGTTTGGACGAAGCTGCCTTTTCGATAGCTTGATTGATAGCCACCGTATTGTCTGTTTTCCCGTCTCCCACAGCTCCAAAATTCAGAATGCTGAAAAGAGCCCATACGTCTAAAAGTAATTCTAATATCATAATCTGCTTTGATTTTACTCATCACGGTCTGCTGATAGGGGTTAAATATCTCAGAATAAGTCTAATGCTAGAATCCTCCCTACCCGCTCTGTCCTTGCAACTTAAAAGGATTATATGCAAAGGTAGCGTGTCTCCAGTAAATGACCAAACTTTCAGCTCTTTTTTTCCGTTCATGTTTTGCTAGGCCCTTTACTCATTTGCTTGTCGAGCCCTTACTGGAAGCAATATCGTATGGTTTGGTTCTTCTACTCATCCGAGTCAGAAAATAGACCGAGAGTTCATAATAAAGGCCGGCATACAATGAAGTATACCGGCCTTTAATTTTATTGTTTCGACAATCAAATTAGTGATTGCCCTGAGGATTCATAGAAATAAGAAATTCTTCGTTGTTGTGCGTCCGCTCCATATTCTTCTTGATATAGTCCATTGCTTCCATGGAGTTCATCTCACTGATCATGTTGCGGAGAATCCACATTCTATCAAGAGTTTCCTTCGGCAACAGCAAGTCATCACGACGAGTACTAGAAGCGACAAGATTAACAGCAGGGAAGATACGCTTGTTGCTCAGTGAGCGATCAAGCTGCAATTCCATATTACCAGTACCCTTGAACTCCTCGAAGATCACCTCATCCATCTTCGAGCCGGTATCAATAAGAGCTGTAGCGATGATGGTCAGCGAACCGCCACCTTCAATATTACGGGCTGCACCAAAGAAGCGTTTCGGCTTCTGCAAGGCATTGGCATCAACACCACCGGTCAAGACCTTACCACTGGCAGGACTCACCGTGTTATATGCACGGGCCAAACGCGTGATAGAATCAAGGAAGATGACGACATCGTGACCGCACTCAACCATTCGCTTTGCCTTCTCCAATACAATTCCGGCAATCTTTACATGACGCTCGGCTGGCTCATCAAAGGTTGAAGCGATAACCTCAGCGTTCACCGTGCGGGCCATATCCGTGACCTCCTCGGGACGCTCATCGATAAGCAGCATCATCAGATAAGCTTCGGGATGATTGGCAGCGATGGCATTGGCAATGTCCTTCATCAAGATTGTCTTACCTGTTTTCGGCTGAGCCACGATAAGAGCGCGCTGGCCTTTTCCAATAGGAGCAAAGAGATCTACGATGCGCGTAGAAAGATTGGTCGTTGCAGGATCATTACAAAGAGAGAATTTCTCCTCAGGGAAGAGCGGCGTCAAGTGCTCAAAAGGAATACGGTCGCGTACTTCCTCAGGCTGTCGGCCATTGATCTTATCGATACTCGTCAGAGGGAAATACTTCTCACCCTCGTGAGGGGGACGAACGTGGCACTGAACAACGTCACCGGTCTTCAGTCCATAATGACGGATTTGTGGATTAGCGACAAAGACATCGTCGGGAGAAGAAAGATAATTGTAGTCGCTAGAACGAAGGAATCCGTAACCATCGGGCATAACTTCGAGCACGCCATTCGCAGTTACCAGATCATCAAAATTGAATTGCTCTGTCTCAGGCTCTTCGGCTGGCTGTTCGAAATTCTCAGTCTGCTCCTGATATGTTGGTCCAGGGTTGTCAAACATGTCGTATGTAGGCATGGCTCCCTGATCCTCGATAGGAATATCAACTACGGTGATGAAGTCCGTTCCATCTCCTGGATCACCTTCCCAAATTTGATCTTCTACAGGTTGGTCCATGCGAGCGTCATTATTATTCTCGTTGTGGTTTTTCACTTTTTCCTGAAGTCTGGCCAATTGGTCAGCGCTGGGCTGGTCTTGCTCGTTGCCTCCTTCGACATAATCTTGCTCGGGAATAGCGGAATCAGTATTGCTATCGATATTAGTGAAAGTATCTTCTGAAGTTTCAGGCATCTTCTCTTGCTGAGTAATATCATCGGGCTGGATGTTCATCGCAGCACCTGGTCCCTTTGCGGTCTCTATGATCTTGATGAGTTCACGTTCTCTTTTTGTTTTTGGCCCCCTATGTTTTGGAATAGCGGCAAGTTCTTTCTCAGCCTGAGCAACCGCATCGCCATCTATGCTCTGCTTGCGGTCATTGCGACGATTGCCTTCATTGGCTTTCATGCTACTGCCGTTCTCAGCTTGTTTGTCGAGTATCTGATAGACCAAATCGTCGAGCGACTTGGTGTCGCGGACATTGATGTCTAATTTCTGTGCAATATCACCCAATTCGGCAATATCCTTATTTAACAGTTCTTCTTTGCTGTACATGATTAATTAAAATGGTGAGCACGTTTCAGATGAGAAACGTATGGGTGTTTAAAATCAGTGCAAAGATAACAATATTTTTTGAAAAAGCAAAAAAAATGCCCGCATTTTGCAATGCGGGCATTAAAATATCTCGGGAAATTAATTATTCACCTTTCTGCATTTTAGCCTTCAAGTTAGCCAACACATCGAGATCACCAAGTGAGGTACCAGCAGCGACGTTGTTCACCTGAGGTGTGTCCTGCTTCTTGGTATTGTGACGACGATTGCCGCGCTTCACGTCATCGTCCTTACCCTCCTCGAATGTGCGAGAATGAGAAAGAATGATACGACGAGTTTCCTTAGCAAACTCAATCACCTTGAAGGGAAGTTCCTCACCCAGCTGAGCCTGTGAGCCATCCTCTTTAACGAGGTGCTTAGGAGTAGCGAAGCCTTCACCACCCTCGTCGAGAGTGATCACAGCACCCTTGTCCATCATCTCAGTGATCTTGCCCTGATGAATTGAACCGGGAGTATAGATCTTCTCGTAGTTGTCCCAAGGATTCTCCTCAAGCTGCTTGTGGCCGAGAGAAAGACGACGGTTCTCCTTGTCAATCTCGAGAACAACAACATCGATGTCTGCGCCTACAGAAGTGAACTCTGAAGGATGCTTAACCTTCTTGGTCCAAGAGAGGTCGCTGATATGGATCAGACCATCAACACCTTCCTCCAGTTCAACGAAGATACCGAAGTTGGTGAAGTTGCGAACCTTAGCGGTGTGCTTGCTGCCAACGGGATACTTCACTTCGATGGTCTCCCAAGGATCTTCCTTGAGCTGCTTGATACCAAGGCTCATCTTGCGTTCCTCGCGGTCGAGGGTCAGGATGACAGCCTCTACCTCGTCGCCCACGTGCATGAACTCCTGAGCAGAACGGAGGTGCTGGCTCCAAGACATCTCGCTGACGTGGATAAGACCCTCTACGCCCGGCTGAATCTCTACGAATGCACCGTAGTCGGCCATCACGACAACCTTACCCTTCACGTGATCACCAACCTTGAGGTTAGGATCGAGAGCATCCCAAGGATGCGGTGTGAGCTGCTTCAGGCCGAGAGCGATACGCTTCTTCTCCTCATCGAAGTCGAGGATAACGACCTTAATCTTCTGGTCGAGCTGAACAACCTCGTGAGGATCGCTTACGCGGCCCCAAGAAAGGTCTGTGATGTGTACGAGTCCGTCAACACCACCGAGGTCAACAAACACACCGTAAGAGGTGATGTTCTTGACAGTACCCTCGAGTACCTGGCCCTTCTCCAAGTGAGAGATAATTTCTTTCTTCTGTGCTTCCAACTCAGCCTCAATGAGAGCCTTGTGAGAAACAACAACATTGCGGTATTCCTGGTTGATTTTCACAACACGGAATTCCATGGTCTTGCCTACGAACACATCGTAGTCGCGTATAGGATGAACGTCGATCTGACTTCCAGGAAGGAAAGCCTCGATACCGAAAACGTCAACAATCATACCGCCCTTAGTGCGGCTCTTGATGTAACCCTGGATAACTTCCTCTTTCTCAAGGGCTTCGTTAACGCGCTCCCAGCTCTTGGTGAGGCGTGCCTTCTTATGAGAAAGAACCAGCTGGCCTTTCTTATCTTCCTGATCCTCAACGTAGACTTCCACCTTGTCGCCTACCTTGAGGTCGGGGTTGTAACGGAACTCAGAAGCGGGAATGATACCATCGCTCTTGTAGCCGATGTTGACCACTACTTCCTTCTTATCAATAGAAGTAACGGTTCCCTCTACCACCTCGTGGTCCTGGATTTTGTTAAGAGTCTCGTCATAGGCCTTCTCGAGGTCCTCTTTGCTGACGTTTGTGCTAGAGCCGTTCTCAAATGAATCCCAGTTGAAATCCTCCAACGGCTGCACGTTCTTGTAATCTGACATAAAAAATTAAATAAAAAATTTGAATTAATAAAGTTAGACTTTATGTTTGAGACGGGCACACTAAGCCCAAATCGGGCGCAAAGTTACTTAAATATTTTGAAAAGAGCAATTTAACGTGATTTTAAAACTCTTATATTATATTTTATTAACCATTCCACGTTGCTTCAAGCACGATCTATCAATTAAGGAAAGGCATGTTCTATCTATTCACAATTGTCGGTTAGAAGCCATTGACGACATAGGACAGCCAATAATATTTCGATTGATTATGGTTGCTGACAGCTGTCAGCAGTTCTGCTCTCAGTTGTCAGCAGTTCTGCTCTCAGTTGTCAGCAGGTCTGCTCTCAGTTGTCAGCAGGTCTGCTCTCAGCTGTCAGCAGGTCTGTTCTCAATTGTCAGCAGACATTAGGACTCGCTCTTGCTGCTCCCAATTACCACCATAAGGATATGAGTCACTTGCCCCAACAAGTAACGATATTAGTTCTTTCTAGAAGAGATAGTTCCTCTATCAAGTTTAGTTAGGAGAAATTATTCAATTCATTAAGAATGTTTAGAGTTTATTTACCGCATATAGGTTGCGAATGTGAATATTCCTTTATAAATTTGCCGAAAGTGCATGGGTATAACACCAATAATGAACATGAACAACGATCTTAGGAAACACATCATAGCTATTGTAGCATTACTCTTGCTGATGTCGGCTCCTTCTTTTGCAGCGCGTCGGGATACTCTCCTTTTGAGAAGAATTTTCACGTACGCATCCAAAATAGACACGGTAAAGATGCAGAAGAAGTCCTATGTATATATAAGATGTAATGCCAATGTTAAGCGCCGCAACGCTTTGTTGTTGGCCGTCCCAACCATGTTCGCTGTTGCCCATTCAGGTAGAAGAGAATACCTATCGGAAACCTACGGCTCTGTAGACATCAATGGCTACCCCCGCATCCAATACAACAAGTTGGCAACTGTTTCAACCTTTCCCCACCTAAGGGAAGTAGGCCCAGAATTAATAGAATATCTTATTCCCCGACTCTATAATGTCACAATCAGTGAAAACCGTCTGCTGTCCCCTTTCTATGAGAAAAATCATGGCTATTATCGCTACCGCATATTAAAGAAAGCGGGCAATCTCGTAACATTGCGATTCAAGCCAAGAACCGGCAACACCCAACTTGTTGCAGGCACCGCTATCATCGACGAAAACACTGGTCAGATCCAGTCCGCCCTGATTTTCGGCGAATATGACATGATACGATTCACGATGGACATCACCATGAACACCGAAGAACCATCGTTTCTGCCAAAGAAAGTAGTTTTCAATGGTGTCTTCAGACTGGCAGGCAACCATGTAGAGTCGAATAATGTAATGATGATAGGCCTCCATAGGCATCCCGAAGGAAAAGTTGCCAACAATAATCTGCGCATCATGGAACAACTACGTCCCGACACTCTTAGCGCTAGCGAAACAGCCATCTACGACAGCTATTTCAACACTAACGATACTACGAGTAATAAAAAGGTGAAGAAGAACAAAGATTCTTTCGCCAAAAGAGTTCTTTGGGACATCATCGGTGACAATGTTTTCAATAGAATCCGTGGGCGGTTCGGCTCTAACTCAAATGGCTACTTCAGAATCAATCCAATCTTCAATCCCTTATATCTGGGGTACAGCCATAATAAAGGATTGGTTTACAAACAAGATCTTCGCGTATCATATAATTTCTCAGAGAACGCACAGCTTTCTGCACGAATTAAAGCAGGCTACTCATTCAAGCAACATTTGATTTACTATACTTTTCCCACGACCTTTATTTTCAACAACAAGCATAACGGATATGTACAATTTGAATTTGGTAATGGAAACAGAATAACAAACTCAAAACTGGCCGACGACATCAAAAAGGAAAATCGAGACTCAATAGACTGGACGAAGTTCAACCTCGACTATTTCAAAGACTCGCGTATGCAGTTGACTATCCACTACAACCTCAACGACAAGATTGGATTGCAAGCAGGCTTTATCCGTCACTCAAGAACAGCTGTGGACAAAATTGGATTCGAAAAAGCAGGAAAACAGAATTCTTATAAATCCTTTGCGCCAATGCTCGAGATTGAATATCGCCCGTTAGGATTCAAGGGACCAATCTTCACCTGCGACTATGAACACAGCATCAAAGGCATAATGGGGTCCAACATGAGATACAGCAGATGGGAATTCGACGGGCAGTACATATTGAACATGCAAAGACTCAAGTCCTTGTCGCTGAGAGCCGGCTGTGGTTTTTACACGACCCACAGCAAGAATTTTTACTTTCTTGATTACGCAAACTTCCGCGAGAACAATATTCCTGGCGGTTGGAACGATGACTGGTCGGCCGAGTTTGAACTGCTCAATTCCAATTGGTATAATGCGTCGAACTACTATGTCCGTGCCAACGTTACTTACGAATCACCTTTATTGTTGCTCTCATGGATTCCGTTTTTTGGTCATTTCATCGAGACCGAGCGAATCTATGTCAGCTCTTTGGCCGTTAAGAAACTAAGTCCCTACACCGAGTATGGATATGGGTTCACAACGCGCTTGCTTTCCATGGGAGTTTTCATTTCCAACAAGAATGGGAAATTTGATGGCTTTGGCTGTAAATTTGGTTTCGAGCTTTTCCGCGACTGGTGATTTCGACTGATTTCAACAGAGGTAATAATAGCGCAGGTAAACTCACTACCCGCCTCCCCTAGACGAAGCCGGAACCAACAATAAGCTCATTGAAAAGCAAGCTTGTCCAGACGGGATCTTAATTCATCCGCCTTGCTTTTGCGTATAGCGAGAGTGATGGAGCACGTGGTATTGAAATCCCTCGACACGATACGCGGATTCATCTCCTTCACAATACGCATCACGCCATTCATCATCGGATAAGTAAAATCAAATTTCACAGTCTCTTCTACTTGCCTCAAAGCGATCTCACTGTCTTTTATGGCTTCGGCAGCTGCTGTGCGATAAGCCTCAATCAGACCACTTGTACCAAGATTCACGCCGCCATAATATCTCACGACAACGATTAGAATGTCGGTAAGATCATTTGAGAGTATCTGTCCCATAATAGGTTTGCCGGCTGTTGATGATGGTTCACCATCATCATTTTGCCGATAGTGCTCTCTTTCGGGACCTAAGGTATAGGCATAGCAGCAATGCCGGGCATCAAAATATTTTTTTCTATACTCAGCAATGATGTCCTTCACCATCTGCTCTGAAGTCACATGATGTGCAAAAGCGAGGAATTTACTCCTCTTCTCAGAAAAGTACCCCTCGCCTATTTTATCTGTTATTGTTCTGTATTCGTCTGTCATCAAACGTTAGTCATCCAATTTGTGTATGATCAAGCCACTTCTCAGTTTGGGCTCGAACCATGTTGCCTTGGGAGGCATGATCTTACCGCTGTCGGCAATATCCATAATCTGCTTCATGCTCACAGGATAGAGGGCAAGAGCAAGACTCATCTCGCCACTGTCTACGCGACGTTTCAACTCGCCCAGACCGCGAAGCCCACCAACGAAGTCGATGCGTTTGTCTGAGCGCAGGTCCTTAATGCCCAATAGTTTATCAAGAATCAAACGGCTGGAGATATCCACGTCGAGCACGCCGATAGGATCAGCATCATTGAATCGTCCCTCACGTGTAGTCAGCTTGTACCAGTGTCCTTGCAGATAGAGTGAGAATTCGTGAAGCTTGGCTGGGCGATAAATTTCCGTGCCCATGTCCTCGACCACGAAGTCTTCCTCCAGTGCTTTTAGGAATTGCTCGGGTGTATAGCCATTCAAGTCCTTCACCACACGGTTGTAATCCAGAATTGTCAGTTGGGATGCAGGGAAGCAGACAGCCATAAAGTAGTTGTACTCCTCCTTACCGGTGTGATGGGGATTCTGCTTTGCCTTCTCTGCGCCTACCAAAGCGGCAGCAGCTGAACGATGATGGCCGTCAGCAATATAGAGCGAAGGCATCTTCTTGAATTCTTCTGTAATGAGAGCGATGTCCTTCTCATCACTTACCACCCAGAACTGATGACGGAAACCGTCGCCGGGAGCGATGAAATCATATTCAGGCTTGGTAGCAGCATAACGCTTCAACAATTCATCCAAGGTTTTGTCGTCGGGATAAGCGAAGAAGACGGGCTCCATATTGGCATTGCAGACGCGCACATGCTTCATACGGTCTTCCTCTTTGTCACGACGGGTCAACTCATGCTTTTTGATGACGCCATTGAGATAATCATTGACATAAGCGCCCACAACAAGACCATACTGCGTTTTGCCATTCATGGTCTGGGCATAAATGTAATAATTTTCCTTGTCATCCTGCACAAGCCAACCTTTCTCCTGAAACATCTTGAAATGGTCGGCCGCACTCTGATAAACGCGCGGATCGTATTCGCTTGTACCTTCCGGGAAATTAATCTCCGGTTTGATGATGTGATAAAGACTCTTTTCATTGTCGCCAGCCTCCTGACGTGCCTCTTCCGAGTTGAGCACATCATAAGGTTTTGATTCCACCTGCTCCACATACTGCTTAGGTGGACGAAGGCCTTTGAAGGGTTTAATAGTTGCCATAGTTGTCAGATTGAAGATTTGGGTTTAAATATTTCCAGGGCAGAGCAGGAATTTTTGATCTGCACTGCCCTGGTTTGAATTGGGTTACCTGAGAATTCTCTCAGAAAAAATTATTTGTTCACTTGGAATTTGGTGTCGCCAGTAGCGAAGAAGGCTACGATCTGATGAGCTGCTGCGATACCGGCATTGATATTGGCCTCAGCTGTCTGTGCGCCCATCTTCTTGGGTGTAGCGAAATAGCGCCCCTCGAATTTAGCTTTGAATTCCTCGTCGGCGTCGGGCTTGATATCCGTGATATAGGTCAAGTCGGGACGCTCTTCCATCAACTTGATGAGCTCAGGCTCATTGATGATCTCCTTGCGGGCGGTATTGATCAGAATTGCACCCTTCTCCATCTTGCTCACGAGGGCATAGTTGATGCTCTGCTTGGTTTCGGGAGTTGCAGGGATATGCAGCGAGACGATATCGCACTTCTCGAAGAGATCTTCCTGAGATTTGGCAGCATGCACGCCCTGGGCCTCTATCTTCTCAGCAGGAACGAAGGCATCAAAAGCATAGACATCCATATCAAATCCTTTAGCGATACGGGCCACGTTGCGACCAACATTACCAAAGGCCAGGATACCCAGTTTCTTACCCTTCAGCTCCGATCCAGCCTTACCGCTGAAGAATTTACGCTTAGCGAAGACCAAAAGGCCGAATACGAGTTCTGCCACGGCATTGGAGTTCTGTCCGGGAGTGTTCTCAACAACGATGCCCTTCTCCTTGGCATAAGCTGTATCAATGGAGTCATAACCGGCACCAGCACGAACAACAAGCTTCAGTTCGGGAGCAGCATCAATGACTTCCTTCGTGATCTTATCAGAACGGACAATGAGAGCATTGGCGTCCTTCACAGCAGCCAACAAGTCAGCCTTATCTTTATAACCTTCGAGAAGGGCCACCTCATGACCAGCCTCTGAGAGAATTTTCTTAATATCCTCAACAGCAGCAGGAGCAAAGGGCTTCTCGGTTGCAATTAATACTTTCATAATTTCAAATAACAAATTGATAATTAATGAATTAATGCTGACGCTCAAAGTTCTTCATCAAGTCGACGAGAGCGTTAACGCCTTCAACGGTCTGAGCGTTGTAGCAGCTTGCACGGAAGCCGCCAACACTGCGGTGGCCCTTGATGCCCACCATGCCATTAGCCATAGCATAGTCGAGGAACGGCTTCTCCAGATCCTTGTACTCATCGTTCATCACGAAGCAGATGTTCATCAGAGAGCGATCCTCTTCCTTCACTGTGCCACGGAACAACTTGTTGCGGTCGATCTCTCCGTAGAGAATATCAGCACGCTCATGAGCTCTGCGATCCATCTCCTTGACTCCACCCTGGGCCTTGACCCAACGCATGGTCTCGAGAAGTGTGTAGATAGGAACTACAGGAGGAGTATTGAACATAGAACCCTTCTCAACATGCGTGCGATAGTCGATCATCGTAGGCAACTGACGAGGAGCCTTGCCCAGCATGTCGTCCTTAACGATGATAACCGTAACACCAGCCATAGACATGTTCTTCTGTGCACCAGCATAGATAGCCGTGTATTTGGAAACATCAACGGGGCGAGACATGATATCGGAACTCATATCAGCAATCATGGGGATGGGGCTGTCGAGCTCTTTGCGAATCTCGGTTCCGTAAATTGTATTGTTAGTCGTGATGTGGAGATAATCGGCATCCGTAGGAATGTCGAAGTTCTTCGGCACGAAAGTATAGTTGGCGTCAGCTGAAGAAGCTACTTCTACGACATCGCCAAAAAGCTTAGCCTCCTTCTGTGCTTTCTTTGCCCATGTACCGGTATTGAGGTAGGCAGCCTTGTGGATAAGGAAGTTGGCAGGAATCTGCATGAACTGAAGGGAAGCACCTCCACCGAGGAACACTACAGAATAGCCTTCGGGAATATCCAAGAGCTCCTTGATCAAAGCCATAGCCTCATCAACAACAGGCTTGAAATCTGCTGCGCGATGGCTAATCTCCATCAACGAAAGTCCGGAGCCATTGAAATCCAAAATCTGCTTTGCCGTGTTCTCAATGACCTCTCTGGGGAGGATTGAAGGACCTGCATTAAAGTTGTACTTCTTCATGATTGTATGTTTTAGTGTTAGTTAGGTGTATAAGTTTCTATGCTGCGAAGATACGCTTTTATTTTGATTGCAACAAATTTTTCTTCAACTTTTTTTCTTTGAACAAAACTTTCTTAACTAAAGTTGCCTACATTTTGACATTTGTAAAACCGATTTGGGTGGGTTCATCGTCAAAAGCTACCTGATAACTTCCACTTTGGTATTAATACCTTTAATTTTTATCATTTGGGACATTTTTAGTATTCCAGCCACTTTCTCTCTCCTGACGGCCACATAGCTGTAGCGTTCATAGATATCTATGCGTCCAAGATCGGAAAACGAGAGATTGCAGTTCTTGCAGAAATACCCTACAATGTCTCCTTTGGATATCTTATTTTTCTTGCCTTTGCCGATATAAAGAGTCGTCATTTTAGGCTGAGCTGGCAGGGGAAGCTTTTGCGGCAGTTCAAAATCCTCAGTCTGGACAGTTACGAAATCCGGCATCGTTTCCTCAGGCCCCAAGATAAAGAACGACCGGCCTTCGGCATTCCAGCGTGCTGTACGGCCGACACGATGAATCATCTCTTCCTTTCCTTCAGGCAAGTGGTAATGGATGATGTTCTTGACTTCAGGAATATCCAGTCCACGGCTTCCCAAATCAGTACTCACCAGGGTCACCACTGAATGATTGGCAAACTTGTAGAGCGCCTCTTCCCTCTCACGCTGGTCATACCCGCCGTGATAAGCGACGACCGAAAAGCCCCTCTCTTTGAGGAAGCTTGTCACTCGTTCCACCGACTCGCGATAGTTCAGGAATACGATGCTGCTCTCATCCTGAAGATAGCAGAGCAATTTGGCGAGCACATCCAACTTATCCTTGTCTTGGCTTCTGACAACAAAACTGCTCACGCGTTCCTCGGTCTTCTGACTTGCCGACATAAAATCGAGGCGCTCAAAAGCACGGGTATTCACATATTGGGGAATCTCTTCCATATCGGTGGCCGAAAGGAGGACACGCCTAATACCACGAGGCAAGAGCGACACGACGCGCTCCATCTCCTTGGTAAAGCCCATCTGCAAGCATTTATCGAACTCATCGATAATGAGCCATTTAACGTTGCTTGTCTCAAGGTTTCCTTTCTCCAGATGATCTACGAGACGCCCGGGAGTTGCGAAGACTATCTGTGGCTTCACCTTTCTCAATTCCAGATGCTCGTCCATCGTCGGACGTCCACCATGACAGACCGCAGCCCGCAGACCCGTGCCCATATTCTTCCATACGTTGTAAGACTGTATGGCCAGTTCCCTACCCGGAACCAGCACCACAGCCTGCAAAGTATCATTCGCCACCAGCTTCTCGGCCAAGGGCAAGAGATAGGCAAGCGTCTTGCCGCTTCCTGTCGGTGAGAGGATCACCAAGTCATGATCGCCTTGTGTCATGGCCTTCACCGAGGCCGACTGCATGTCGTTCAGCTGAATCTTCAGCTTTGATATAATATCCTGTATCATTTGGTTTGTTTTCTTAATATTTGATCAATCTCATCAAACTCCTTGCCCATATTCAGATTCAGATAGATAGTGTAGAGCGGCAGCAGCCAGCCACTCTCCTCCTCCGGTCTCTTCTTTCTGAAGGCTTCAAGATACGGAAGGGCATTCTTGTAGCACGTGAGTATCTTGTTTCTCATCTTTCTTGAAGTCGTGATGTTCTTGTCAATCTCAACAGCCTGATTGAACCAGGCCAGACCGGCATTGAGATAGATATCCGAGAGCGTATCGCCACGGGCAAGAAGCGTATCGCAAAGAGCCAGGCTTTCCTCATACCGGCCGGTATTCAGCAACACCGTAGAGCGGGCGAAGATGAAGACATGACTAGTGCTATCGATCGTCATGGCCGTATCGGTCAATGCCAAGGCATCATCCCAGCGCTTGTTATTCTGATAAAAGCTCAGCAGCCGGGGAAAGAAGAAGGGAAATTTAGGATATTTCTTAAAGCCTTCTCTCAGCGTCGACAGATAGCGGGCTGTATCCTGCTCCATCTTATAGGTATCGGCAAGATACTGCAGCATCAAGCAGTAATGGGTTGTATCCTTCAAGGCCTGATATGTATGGCGCAAAGTAGCCTTTGGGTCCTGCATCTTGTAGCCACAGTATACCGCCCAATAGCTGGCCTGCGCCATCCATTTACTGTTCTCATCGTAGTGGTAAGATGAGAAGAGAGGCTGCCGCACGCAATCAATATACGCCTCAAAGAATTTATAAGCCTGTGCGAATTTCTGTTTCTTGATATTGAATAGGCCGCCATTGAAGAGATTAGGCCTCAGCGTGTTCAGATAGTGGGCATTGTCATGTCTGTACTTTAGCTTCACCCTCCCCTTGCTATCAGGCTGCATGTCAAGGCTATCCAACCGTTCTACGACTTGAAACATTCTCAGAGCAGTGTCGAAGAGCGTTGCCGTATCGTATTTCTGTCTCAAATAGAGTTTCTCGTTGCCTTGCTCGTATTGGGCTTTCAGACTTTCAAACAGCATGGAATAGATTTTCTCATTGTTCTGATTAGCCGAGTCCTCAAGCAATTTTTCCATGCTTTGCTGAGCCTTATCAAGATTCTGCCCCTTCTTTATCCATTCCTTGGCCTGAGCTAATTCTTTCTTCTGTGCCTCAACCTGCACCGGATTAAAGAATAAAAGAAAGCCTAATGATATGACGAATAAAAGTCTGCTCATGTAAAAGTAAGTTTTTCTTTGAATATACAATCTCCCCCCTATACCGGAGCTATGATTTTGTGTTCGTGCAAAGATAACTAAAATAACTTACTTTCTTATGCTGTCGGACGTGAATAAATTATAAAATAAAAAGGACAAGCCGAATTGACTTGTCCTTTCATCACAAAAAAATTATTTTATGATTCCTTGTTCAACGAAGATCTTCTTGAGTGCCTGTACACCTCTTTCCACTTGCTCTTCGGTGTGGGTAGCCATCAAGGCGAATCTCACGAGCGTATCCTGCGGTGCGCATGCGGGCGGAATTACAGGATTGATGAACACGCCAGCGTCGAAAGCCAGCTTTGTGACGAGGAAAGTCTTGTCGATGTCTCTCACATAGAGCGGAATAATCGGGCTTTCCGTGTCGCCAATCTCAAATCCTTCCTCACGGAAGCGGCGCAGAGCATAGTGAGTGACATCCCACAGATGCTTGATTCGCTCGGGCTCATTCTGAATGATGTGCAGAGCCTCCAAAGCAGCAGCTGTAGCGGCAGGCGTGTCGCTGGCCGAGAAGATGTAAGTACGGCAGGTGTGACGCAGATAGTTGATTGTATCTTTGTCAGAAGCGATGAAACCGCCAATTGAGGCAAGGCTCTTCGAGAAGGTACCCATGATAAGGTCTACCTCGTCCTGCAGATTGAAGTAGTGGCAAACGCCTCTGCCCTGCTCGCCGAAGACACCCAGACCATGAGCCTCGTCGACCATGATGCTGCAATTGTACTTATGCTTCAGCTCTACAATCTCTGGCAGCTTAGCCAAATCGCCCTCCATGGAGAACACACCATCAACAACAATCAGTTTGACAGCTTCGTGAGGCAAATTCTTCAGCACACGCTCCAGATCCTCCATATCATTGTGCTTGTAGTGAAGCTGAGTGGCGAAGCTCAATCTTCTTCCGTCTACGATGCTCGCATGATCACGGTCGTCACAGATAATGTAATCACCTCTGCCAACCACCACGGCCAATACGCCTGAGTTTACAGAGAAGCCGGTAGAAAAGCAAAGCGCGTCGTCTTTATGCTCAAAGGCGGCGAGTTCTTTCTCCAACTGCACATGAATGTCAAGCGTACCATTCAGAAAACGGCTGCCGGCACATCCGGAGCCGTATTTGTCCAATGCCTTCTTGGCGGCGGCAATCACGCGCTCATCTCCCGTCAGGCCTGTGTAAGCGTTGGAACCGAACATCAAAACCTTATGTCCGGCCATTGTCACCTCTGGGCCCTGCTTACTTGTTATGGCACGAAAATAGGGATAAACTCCCTGGGCCATATACTTCTGGGGTTCGCGATAACTCTTGTATCTTTCTTGTAATTGTCCCATTTTAAAGGTGTAGAATACTACTTTTTTATTATTTAGGCTGCAAAGATACAATTTTTTTGTGGAAAATTCTCTTTTTTTCTAAGAAAACATCACATAGGATATTTTTTTTAATTTCGTTGTAATCAAAATCATAAGATTTTGCTTACATTTGCAGCATGAAAAAAAAGATACTCCTCATAGTCAATCCCATTTCGGGAACCAAAAGCAAAGTTGATGCCCCAAGCCTAATTAACACCTATATTAATAAGGACTTGTTCGATTTTGACATCCGCTTCACCGAATATCCTGGTCATGCCACCCAGATGGCTCGGGAGGCTGTGGACGAACACTACGACATCGTGGCGGCAGTCGGCGGTGACGGTACGGTGAATGAAGTGGCCCGCAGCCTGGTCAACACCCCCACAGCACTGGCTGTCATCCCCTGTGGATCGGGCAATGGACTGGCACGTCATCTTTTTATCCCGATGCGGGCCAAGGAAGCCATCGACATCCTCAACGACTGCGTCATCCGGAAGCTTGACTATGGCACCATCAACGACTATCCTTTCTTCTGCACTTGCGGAATGGGATTCGATGCATATATCAGCCAGAAGTTTGCCGAAGCCGGCAAGCGCGGACCGACTACCTACGTGGAATACGTATTGCGGGAAGGACTGAAGTATAAGCCTGAAACCTACGAGATCCAAGACGACCAGGGCGTGACCTTCCAGAAGGCTTTCCTCATCTCTGTGGCCAACGCCTCCCAATATGGAAACAATGCCTATATCGCCCCACAGGCATCCATGAGCGACGGACTGATGGACGTGGTGATTATGGAGCCATTCGATATCCTCGACGCCCCGCAGATCTCCATCGACCTGCTCAACAAGACGCTCGACAAATGCTCCAAGATCAAGACCTTCCGCTCTAAGCACATCCATATCCACCGCAGCAATCCCGGTGTAGTCCACTATGATGGCGACCCGGTGATGATGGGGCGCGACATCGACATCAATATCCATCCGGGCGGAATCAATATCGTCGTCAATGCCCATGCCGACCGCAGCCTGCGACAGCCCAACCTGCTGCAGAGCGGTACGGCCCAGATGCTCAACGAGATTTCGGTCATCCGCGAAGACCTCACCAAGCGGCAGCGCAAGGTCATGGCCTTAGGAAAGCTGCTCCAGCGAAAGCTCATCAAATAACAGCAAATTCGGAAATAAATATAGCGGGGCAAATGTAGAAGTACATTTGTCCCGCTCTTTGTATATAGAGGTATCGTCTTCCTGACGAACACTTATCCAATGCCAATAATTTAGGCTCCAAGTCAGCTTGGAGCCTTATGCTATTGTTCTAATCTTTATTGGCCTGTGGAATCTTGCGGTTGGGCACCGGCTTGCTGTGGCGCTCATGCTTTTTGGGAGCAGCCACTGGCGCCGTAGCCTTCTTGCGGTCGTTGTGGCTCCGGTTGCGGTCCTTGCCGCCCTGGGCCAGACGAGAATGCTTCTTGCCTTTGCCGCCTTGATTATTGGCTTTCTTGTGCTGTCCACGACCGCGTCCATGGGCCGAAGGCTTGCCAACGGGTTTATATTCAGGCCCATCACCGAGACCTTTAGGCAGAGGATTCTTCGTGATCCGCTTCTCCAGGAATTTCTCAATCTGCTGGAAATAGTACATATCGTCGTCGCTGACCAGCGTGATGGCCACACCAGCCTTGTCGGCACGGGCCGTACGGCCAATACGGTGCACGTAGTCCTCCACGTCGTGCGGCACATCGTAGTTGATCACCATCGACACGTCGTCGATATCAATGCCTCTGGCCACGATATCCGTAGCCACGAGTACATCTATCTGACCGCTTTTGAACTTGAACATGATCTCGTCACGCTCTGCCTGAGTCAGGTCAGAATGCATCTCTCCCGAATTGATGTGCATACGGATGAAGGCACGGTTGATCTCCTTCACCTTGGTTTTCTTCCCAGAGAAGATGATGACGCGCTTCAGGTCGCCCTTCTTGAAGATGTCGCGGATGATGCCCAGCTTCTGTGGCTCATAGCATACATAGGCGCTCTGCTGGATCCGCTCGGCAGGTTTGCTCACGGCCAACTTGACGACCACGGGATCCTTCAGCAGCGAATTGGCCAGATCCTCAATTTTCTTGGGCATCGTGGCCGAGAACATAATCGTCTGGCAGTCCTTGGGAAGTCCCTTGGCGATGGTCAGAATATCGTCGGAGAAGCCCATGTCGAGCATTCGGTCGGCCTCGTCGAGCACGAAGAAGCTCACGCGGCTCATGTCTACGTTCCCCATCTGCAAGTGGGAAATCAGTCGGCCGGGAGTGGCAATCACCACATCGGCGCCGAGCTTCAGGCTCTTCACCTCCTGGTCGTAACGATTGCCGTCGTTGCCGCCATAGACAGCCACGCTGCTCACGCCATTAAGATAGTAGGAGAAGCCCTGCATGGCCTGGTCGATCTGCTGTGCCAGCTCACGCGTAGGCGACATCACGATGCAGTTGACCGCATCCTGGGGATAGCCTCCATCATCGAGTTTTGAAAGTATGGGCAGCAAATAAGCAGCTGTTTTTCCGGTTCCGGTCTGTGCTATTCCCATGACATCCCTGCCATCGAGAATAGGCGGAATGCAACGTTCCTGTATGGGAGTGCATACGTCGAAATGCATATCCCACAGCGCATCAAGAACATTGTCGTTTAAATTGGTCTCATCAAAATGCATAATCTAATAAAATTTCGTTAATGCTGCATTTATCCTGAATCTATTGTCTATCAATTGGGTGCATGCCTATAGCAGAACCATGCCACCACAGAGAATATGATATTCGGTACCCATGCCGCCAGCATTGGCGGGAAGCTGGCTTGGATGGCAAATGTGGAGCTCACTGTCTGCAGCATAATATACAGGAAGCTCAAGGCCAAGCCTACACCGAGATAAAGTCCCATTCCGCCTTTTCGCTTCTTGGAACTTAAAGAGACGCCAATAATAGTGAGGATGAACGAGGCAAAGCTGGCTGCGATACGCTTGTGGTATTCCACCTGGTATTGCACCACATTGCCCGAACCGCGCACCTGCTGTTTGGAGATGTACTCTCGCAGCTGCGGAAGGGTGAAGGTCTCCTGCTGCCCCTTTGAATAGACCAGGTCGGTGGGTTCCATCATCAGTACGGTGTCTTTCTGTGCGCCCTGCGTGATGTGCTCCCTCAGGCCCTTCAGCTGGCGTGTCTTCCAGTTGAGCAGCGTCCAATGGTATTTGTTCTCCGAGATGGTGTCGTATTGGATATCCATTGCCGTCGTGTGGCTCACGAGGTTCTTGTTCTGAAACTTGTCGAGCGAGAACCCATAGCCGTGCTTATGCTCATTGTCGTAGTGCTGAATGTAGGCCACCACACCCTTGTCCACCTGCAGCATCACGTTCTCGGCTGCCGTATTCTTCTTCTTGTTCTTATACATGGTCTCGAAGTTCTGTCTGATCACGGTTCCATGCGGGATGACGAAGGCACTCAGATAGAACGACAGAGCCGAGATGAGCACACAGGAGAACATATACGGCCGCAACAGCCGCTTGAAGGAGATGCCCGATGCCAGCATGGCGATGATCTCTGAGTTGCCTGCCAGCTTGGAGGTGAAGAAGATGACGGCTATGAAGACAAAGAGCGGACTGAAAAGATTGGCAAAGTAAGGGATGAAGTTGGCATAGTAGTCAAACACAATAGCCTCCAGCGGAGCATGGTACTGGGTGAACTTCGCCAAGTTCTCATTCACGTCGAACACGATGGAGATCGTGATGATCAGAAGGATGGAATAGATATACGTGCCGATGAACTTGCGTATGAGATACCAGTCGAGTTTCTTGATGAGCTTATTCCGGTTCTGAAGGCGATGCCAAAGGCGACGGACCAAATCCAGCAAGAGGAAAAGCGGCCCGAAATGCCTGCGGAACCATCGCCCGGCTTTCAGGAAATATCTGTATCTTCTGATTCTTCTGTATTCCATGCCTCCGAAATTAAATCCTTCGGCCCAACTGGTCGATAATAGAAGCCTTCCACTTCACGAAGTCGCCCTGCTCGATATGCTGACGGGCATCACCCACCAGCCGCAGATAGAAGGCCAGATTGTGGATGCTGGCTATCTGCATGGCCAGGAGTTCCTGAGCCTTGAACAGATGGTGAAGGTAGGCCTTGGTATAAACCTGATCGCTATAGCAGCCGTCGGGATCGATGGGTGTGAAGTCGTCTTCCCACTTCTTGTTGCGCATGTTCATCGTGCCTTGATAAGAGAAGAGCATGGCATTGCGGCCATTGCGCGTGGGCATGACACAATCGAACATATCGACGCCGCGCTCTATCCCCTCGAGAATGTTCTGCGGAGTGCCCACACCCATGAGATAGCGGGGCTTGTCCTTGGGCAGAATCTCGTTGACCACCTCAATCATCTCGTACATCACCTCGGTAGGCTCGCCCACAGCCAAACCGCCAATGGCATTGCCGTCGGCACCCTTGTCGGCCACGAATTTGGCTGCCTCCTGGCGAAGGTCCTTATAGGTGCATCCCTGAACGATGGGAAACAGACTCTGCTGGTGACCATAGAGGGGCTCTGTCTCGTTGAACCGCTTAAAACAACGGTCGAGCCAGCGCTGCGTAAGTCCGAGAGACCTCTTGGCATAGGCATAGTCGCTCTTGCCCGGAGGACACTCGTCGAGAGCCATCATGATGTCGGCACCGATGACGCGCTCCGTGTCCATCACGTTCTCGGGCGTGAAGAAATGCTTACTGCCGTCGATGTGTGAGCGGAACTCACAGCCGTCCTCGGTCAGCTTGCGGATGCCGGTGAGCGAGAACACCTGAAAACCGCCCGAGTCGGTCAAGATGGGGCGTTCCCAACCGATGAAGCGGTGAAGGCCTCCTGCCTTGCGCAGGATGTCGAGCCCCGGCCGCAGATAGAGGTGATAGGTATTACCCAGGATGATTTGTGCCTTCACCTGCTGTCTGAGTTCTTCAAAGTGGACAGCCTTCACGCTGCCCACCGTTCCCACAGGCATGAAGATCGGAGTCTTGATTTGTCCGTGGTCGGTGGTGATGACACCCGTGCGGGCATCAGAGGCATTGTCGGTGTGTTCTACAACGAATTTCATGCGACTGTCGTATTATCTTTTTTATCCTCTTCCGGGGGAATGCTGAGGTCCATAGGGTTGTCGACCAACTCATCGGTGAGGGCAAAATCCCACACTTCCTCCACATTCTCCACATAGTGGAATTCTACACCCTTGAGGTATTTCTCGGGAATCTCATCGATATCCTTCTTGTTGTCCTTGCACATCACGATGTCGGTGATGCCGGCGCGCTTGGCGGCGAGGATCTTCTCCTTGATGCCACCCACGGGCAGCACCTTGCCTCTAAGGGTGATTTCACCCGTCATGGCCGTGTTCTTCCGCACCTTGCGCTGGGTCAAAGCAGAGGCTATTGAGGTGGCGATGGTGATACCGGCCGATGGGCCGTCCTTGGGCGTGGCGCCTTCAGGCACGTGAATATGGATATCGTAGTGGGAGAAGAGACGGTAGTCAACACCGAGCTTGTCGGCATGTGCCTTGACATACTGCAGGGCAATGACGGCACTCTCCTTCATCACGTCGCCGAGGTTTCCCGTCAGGGTCAGCTTGCCTTGCTTTCCCTTGTTCAGCGAGGTCTCTATGAAGAGAATCTCACCTCCCACGCTGGTCCAGGCCAGACCGGTAACCACACCGGCATAGTCGTTGCCCTGGTAAATATCGCGATAAAATGGCGGTTTTCCAAGCAGGTCCTCCACGTGCTCGGGAGTGATCTTCTCGTAGGGCAGCTTGCCGTCGTCGGCCACCTTCAGGGCCAGCTTGCGCAGGGCCTTGTTGATCTGCTTCTCCAACTGGCGCACTCCGCTCTCGCGGGTATACTGCTCCACGATGCGTTCCAGCGCAGCCTTGTTGAAGGTGGGCTTTGTTTCGAGGTTGTTGAAGCCCGTATTCTCCAGCTCACGCGGAACCAGATGGCGATGGGCAATCTCTATCTTCTCCTCGGTGATGTAACCGCTCACCTCGATGATCTCCATACGGTCGAGCAGCGGCGTGGGTATCGTGCCGAGGTCGTTGGCCGTAGCGATGAAGAGCACCTTCGAAAGGTCGTAGTCCACGTCGAGATAGTTGTCGTGGAAAGCGCTGTTCTGCTCGGGGTCGAGCACCTCCAGCAGGGCCGAGGCGGGATCGCCATTGATGGTGTTCTGCGTCACCTTGTCGATCTCGTCGAGGATGAATACAGGATTCGACGAACCGGCTTTCTGCAGGCTCTTGATGATGCGGCCGGGCATGGCACCCACGTAGGTGCGGCGGTGACCGCGAATCTCAGCCTCGTCGTGTACGCCACCGAGCGAGATCCTTACATACTTGCGCTTCAATGCCTCAGCGATGCTCTTGCCCAGCGAGGTCTTGCCCACTCCGGGAGGGCCATAGAGGCAGATGATGGGACTCTTCAGGTCGTGGCGAAGCTGCAGCACGGCGATGTATTCCAGGATGCGCTCCTTCACCTTCTCCATGCCGTAGTGGTCCTTGTCCAGGATGCGCTTTGCCCGCTTCAGACTCAGGTCGTCGGTGGTATATTCGCCCCAGGGCAGGTCTACCAGCGTCTGCAGGTAGGAGAGCTGCACGTTGTATTCGGGCGACTGAGGATTGAGCTGCTCCAGCTTGGTCAGTTCCGACTTGTAGGTCTTCGCTATCTCCTCGGGCCATTTCTTGCTCTTGGCCTTCTCCTGAAGATTCTTGATTTCAAGATTCTCGTTTCCGCCACCGAGTTCCTCGCGGATGTTCTTTATCTCCTGCTGCAGGAAGTATTCCTTCTGCTGCTCGTCGATGTCGACTTTCGTCTGCGTCTGGATATTGTTTCTCAGGTCGAGGAATACGATCTGCTTCTTAACGGTCTTCAGCGCGGCCATGGTGCGGTTGAGCTCATTCCCTTCTTCCAAGAGAGCAATCTTGTCGGGAATGGGCAGGGGAAGATTGGTGCAGAAGTAGTTTACGCCATTGGCGCCCACGCCTACATTCTCGAAAGCGAACGAGGTCTCGTCGGGCATTTCTTCGTTCTTATGAATGTATTCCAGCACCTTCTGCTTCAGGTCGGCAAAAGCCATCGAGAACATCTCGTTCTTCTCGTCGATCAGCTCTTCCTTGAGCGGCGTCATCTTGCCCTGCAGGTAGGGAGAGGTCTTGGTGATGGCGTCGAGATGACACCGGCCCAGTCCCTGTACGATAGCCGTATAGTTTTTCCCATCAGGCATCTCCAAGACTTTCATCAGTCTGGCATAGACGCCAATGGTGTATAAATCCTGATATTTGGGGGATTCAACCGAAGCATCTTTCTGGCAGAACACTGCACAGAGCTTCTCCGGATTTTTCTTTAATCGCTTTATTAAGGATACGCTTGCCTTCCTGCCGATCATGATAGGGACAATGACTCCCGGGAAGAGTACCATGTTGCGAGTGGCCAGAATGGGTGTCACCTCGTCGGAAGGTACTTGATCGAGAAGTTCTTTCAAATCTCCATCATAGTCTGAAATCATCTGAATGGATGTGGAAGTTCTTCTATTGCTCATTTGTTGTCTATTCATTAATGGTTTGCAAAGATACGAATATTTTTTTGATTAAAACATTCTATACAACAAATTTTTAGGCTTCTCCACTAAGCCATTCTTTGCAGACCGCAATATCTACCAACTTTTCCCGTTATCCCAGCATGAGCAACAGCTGTTTTAAATTTAAGAAATTCGAGATTCACCAGGACCGCTGCGCCATGAAGGTGGGCACCGACGGCGTCCTCCTTGGCGCCTGGGCGGAGGGCGGAAAGCGTATCCTCGACATCGGTTGTGGCACGGGACTTATCTCCTTGATGATGGCCCAACGCTTTCCCCTCTCGCACATCACGGGGATCGACATCGACAGCGACGCCTGCCTTCAAGCCTCCGAGAATGTCACAGCCTCACCCCTGGCCTCACAGATTGAAATCGTCTGCTCTCCCGTGCAGGATTTCAATGCACCGCGATTCGACAGCATAGTCTCCAACCCTCCCTTCTTCGTGAACTCCTTAGCATCTCCCGACGCCAAACGCAACCTCGCCCGCCACTCCTCGTCGCTCCCCTTCAGCGACCTGTTTGCCGGCGTTGACCGACTGCTTGCCGAGAACGGCGTCTTCTCTGCCATCATCCCCATTGAGGCGGAAGAAGAGTTCTCGTCTGAGGCTTTTCTCAGAAGACTGCGCCCTCATCGCAGAATTCTTGTAAAGACAACCTCCAGAAAGCGTCCCAAACGTGTCCTCCTGTCCTTCTCTCGTGGTTCTGTCCCGCCCGTCAACGGAGAGGTCTTTGGCGCTACTGCTACCCTGCTCCAACTTGACGGCAAACCCACGGATTGGTATCAAGAGCTGACTGCTGATTTTTATGTAAGCCTATAGCTTTGAGTTTGTTATGAGTTTATGAGTTCTTGAGTTTTTGAGTTTTTAATTAGTTTATGAGTTCTTGAGTTGCTTAAGTTTTTGAGCTCTTAATCAGTTTGTTATGAGTTCTTGAGTTGCTTGAGTTTTTGAGCTTTTGATGATAGGCGATGCGGCAAATGCCATAGAAGTAGTCGCGCGTGATCTGTGGGTCGCGGTTGCGCAATCCTTCAATGATCTCCTCATCCGTCAGTCCGACTGCGGTCTTTTTGTTGTGCTCTTGCGTCATAACTGCAAATTTAATAAAAAATTCGTTCGGCACTTAATTTTTGCGTGCCTTTGTTCTTTTAAAAGATAAAAGGTGCCTGAAAATTAAGTTCAACCCACTAAAACGAAGGAGAAAAAATTATGAAACGAGTATTCAATCTGATTATAGTAGACGAGAGCGGCAGCATGACCATCATCGAGAAGCAGGCCCTCATGGGACTCAACGAGACACTAGAGACGGTGAAGAAGATGCAGGAGCTGCACAAGGATATCGAACAGCGCGTGACGCTCATCACTTTCGACAGCAGCCACAAGCGCTTTGTCTTTGACAATGTGCCGGCATCACACACCCACAAGCTCACGAGCAAGGACTATCGTCCCGGCGGTGCCACCCCACTCTACGATGCCATCGGCCTGGGCATCAGCAAGCTCAACGCCCAGACCAATGCCGACGACCACGTGCTGGTGACGATCATCACCGACGGCGAGGAGAACTGCTCGGAGGAGTACAACCTCAAGATGGTGAAGACGCTCATCGAGAAGTTGAAGAAGCAGAACTGGACCTTCACGCTCATCGGCACCGACAACCTCGACGTGGATGGTATGGCCGGAGCAATGGCCATCGACAATCATCTGGAGTTCAAGGAGGACGAGGAAGGCACGAGGAAGATGTTTGCCCGTGAGCGCCGTTCTCGCTCACGCTACAACGCCAACATGGCCTGCAATGCTCCACAGCCCATGGGAAGCTACTTCGACGAGGACGACAAGAAATAAGCCTTCTGAAGCTCTGCTGCCTGATGGGAATGACGCGGTCTTCTGTTCCCGAAAAGGACAGAGGCCGCGTCAAATGATGTGACATCGTCTGGAAGACGATACCTCAGAAACATACACGAGCGAAGCGAGTGGATGTGCCCGGATTAGAGATAGGTAGTAATCTCTGCCTGGAAGGCAGTACCTCCATAGCTATGCTATGTGGTGCCAGTTAATATTAAAAGGTAGTGCCTTCCAGGCACCATTCTTGAGCATGTTCTTTTCCGGGCACATGTCCGCTTCGCTCCCATGTACCCAGTTTCTGAGGTGTTGCCTTCCAGGCAATTACTCATCTCAGGAACTTGAATTAATAAAAATAATTCATGAATAATTTGTGGCTCATTATTGGGCATTCGTGTTAAAAAAAAACAGGAAACTGTTTCCCCGGAGAGAATCTTTAAATACGTGGATTATGAAAGATTTTTGTGAGGATGACGTATTGCGAAGTCAGGGGAAGAACAGAGACCGCACCATGGAGTTCCGGTGCTCTAGGGATAAAGCGCATGTCTCCGGAATCACAGAATCTTCTGGATCTCGCTCAGGCTGTTGACGATATAATCCGACTGCCGTTCGAGCGTGCTCAGGTCAACATTCCATCGGTTGAAGAATATCGTGTCGAGTCCAGCATTGATAGCACCGGCGATGTCGGTGTCGTAGTGGTCGCCAATCATGATGGTGGTGGCACGCTCGGCACCCGTCTTGGCAAAAGCGTAGTCGAAGAATTCCTTGTGAGGCTTATTCACGCCAGCGTCCTCACTGAGAATGATGGTGGCAAAATAGCCGTCCAATCCTGCCGACCTCAACTTGCGCGACTGCACCTCATGGAATCCGTTGCTGCAGATGTGCAGCCGGTATCCTTTCTGCCTGAGATACTCCAAAAGCTGCTTTGCCCCAGGCACGGTGCCCGGCTCACGCGAGATGAGGTCGCCATAGCGGTTGCTGGCCTCGACACACCACTGCGGAGTGATCCATGAGGTATCTCCGCCGCACTGCCTCACCATCTCCGTGACCGGCCTGCGGTAGCGCTCCACGATGAGCGTATCGCGATCTATCTCGCCATGGGCATACTTGGCCCACACGTCGACGTTGGTAGCAAAGTAGGCATCTCTGAACGCCTCGTAGGAAGGCATGATTTCCTTCCAATTCCGCTCGTCGAAGAGTTTCTTCAGCGCAATCATACTGTTGCCGTGGGTGTCGTAAAGCGTATCGTCGAGGTCTATGAACAAGTCTTTATAGTGCATCATTTCAAATTATCATTTAACTTCATGCAGTGCAAAATTACGAAGTTTTGGCGAGAATGCAACCATAAGAACGAAAAAAGCCGGTGCCACCAGACTTCATGCTGATGATACCGGCCCAACACAATAGGATTTTTTCTTATGTTATGCAACCAGGATAGGTCTAGACTGACTTTCAGCATTCACTCCATCTGTCCGACCCACATAGCTGTCTTTCTTCGGCAGACGGATGGAGAGGATGCCGTCGCTCACCCTGGCTGAGATGGACTTCGCGTCGATGCTCTCTGGCAACCTCAACTTGCGCTCACTGCGAATGTAGACGTGGCTGTGCTGCCATGGCCAACAGAAGCGGTGACCCTTGCGGATACGCAGATCGAGCACGCCATCGTGCACCTTCATGTGGAAGTTCTTGCGCTCCAGTCCCGGCACAGCCAAATCTATGTCGTAGCCTTTGTCGTCTTCCCTCACATTGGTGGGGATGTCGGTCAGCCTTGTCCAGCTGTTGACTTCATTCCACATGGCATCCATCATATTATCGAATGGTCTCAACATACTTGTCATCATAACACAAATCTCCTCTACTTATCAATTCGGCATCCTATAATAAGCTAAAAAAGGACTGCCCCGAAGAGCAGTCCTCATTTTTCAGAGCAGAACCGAAGCCGGTTAAGCAACCTCAATCTTCTTGGTCTCCTTCTCTGCCTTGCCTGTGCGAGGAAGCGTGATGTGAAGCACACCGTCAGTAACCTTAGCCTCAATCTTGTCTTTTTCTACATCGTCGGGCAGCGTCAGAGCCTGCTCGTAATTGCTGTATGAGAACTCGCGGCGCAGATAGTGCTCCTTCTTGTTCTCGTCTTTCTTCTCGTCCTTGTGCTCCAACTTGATGTTCAGGCAACCGTCCTTGTCGACGCTCACCTTGAAGTCATCCTTCGTGGTGCCAGGGGCTGCAAGCTCAACTTCGTAAGCCTTATCGTTTTCCTTGACATTGATAGCAGGTGCTGTGACGTTCATGCGCGGCATCCAACTCGTGTTCAACATATCGTCAAAATCATTGTCAAGCCAATTGTTCATGTCTCTTAAAACCGGATACAACATAAGTCAAAACCTCCTAATTGTCAATTAATCTTTTATTTATCCTCGGCTCTTCCATCGTCCTCGGGTTCCTTTCGTTGCCCTCGTCCGACTTCCGAACTTCACTATCCCTCAATGCAAGTAGCGTGCCGAAAGACCAGCAGTGACAATTCTTGCAATTATTGTCAGCAAAGCTTAAAAATTTTTCATTTTCATGACAAATTTGGCAAAGGCTGGTTCTATAAATTAGGTCGTGGCGGATTCTGCAAAATGTCGGAAATCAAAACGTAAGTTGAAGAGGGAGTGTAGCGGGCTACACGACCGATGAGGCTTGACGTTTTGAGACCGAGAGATGCAGAAGACGACCGAAACAACTTAATACCATTCTCTGTAAGTTCCATAAACCTAATTTTTAGAACCAGCCTAACATCAGGAAGCGTCCTCCGATGGGGCGTTCCTTCGTCTCACCGTCTCTTCCTGCCTCTTCCTGGCCTCCTCGATGGCTTTCTCATAGCCCGTGAGGGCCGCGAAGGGAGAAAACTGGGCCGCACGGTTGTACATGCTCATCTGCGGATGCTTCTTCGAGACGTGGTGCGGCAGGTTGATGATGTCTTCGTAGTTGTCGGTCATGCCTTGTGTCCTCCTATCTGGTTGTTTCTTTCCCGCTGAGTCGCTCCCTCGGCATAGTTCAGGCCGCGGAGGAGAGCGTTCTTGCCGAACTCCTTCTTGATTCTCAAAGCCGCCTCCTGCAAGCGGCGCTCTTTGTCGGCAGCCTCCTTCTCCTGCCTCCGCTTCTCTGCCTCCGCCTCGTAGTCGGTAAAGAGGTCGAGTTCCACGGGCGTCTTCCGTTTCTGCCTCAGGGCTTCCTCCTCGCTGACGACGTGGTTGATGGTGAGGTTGAGTCTTCTGACGAGCAATAAGGGGTTGACTATCCTATCGTAGAGCTGCGTGACGGCCTCCATGATCTGACTGCTGGACGACGTGGGCCGACCGAGCGAGAGCGAGCCATGGGCATGCTTGGGCACCGCGCGGCCATACCAGTCGGTCGAAACCTCACCATGATACTGCGAGCGAATATCGGGGCGCATCAGACACTCGCGGTCGTAGCCCACAGTTAGCACAATCTGGTCGCCCACAAGCTGCTTGTCCACCAGGTCGAGCGCCAATGTGTCGGCCATCTCCCGGACCACTACCCTACCCTTTTCAGCGGTGTATGGGCATTGCAGCACCTGTCCGCTCCCCAGCGAGTTGGTCTCCGGCTTATAGGCCTTGATGTTGTCCATCGTCACGGGTTCCCATCCCCAGGCATGATCGATAATGAGTTCGGCATTGACGCCAAACATCTGGTAGATCATCTCTTCATTGCATTCCGACAGTCTTGCCAGTTGTCCCATGTTGGTGATGCCGATGCTGTTGAGCCGGGCTGCGATGCCACGGCCAAACCGCCAGAAGTCGGTCAGCGGCTGATGGTTCCAGAGCTGGCGCCGGTAGCTCATCTCGTCGAGCTCGGCAATGCGCACGCCATCCTTGTCGGCCGGGATATGCTTGGCCACGATGTCCATGGCCACCTTGCAGAGATAGAGATTGGTGCCGATGCCTGCCGTGGCAGTGATGCCCGTCGACTTCAATACCTGCCTGATCATGGTCATTGCCAGCTCGTGGGCGGTCATCTTGTAGGTCTGCAGGTAGTCGGTGACGTCGGCAAAGATCTCGTCGATGGAATAGACGTGGATGTCCTCGGGAGCGATATATTGCAGATAGATGCCATAGATCTGACTGCTCACCCTGATGTACTCGGCCATTCGGGGTGTGGCAGCAATATAATCTGCCTCCCAGTCGGGATGGGCGGCCAGTTCGGTGGCTTGGCACGACTTGCCCGTGAAGGGTTTGAAGCCTATGGCCCGGCGCCGCTCATAGTTCACCTCGCGCATCTTCTGCACGACCTCGAAGAGTCGGGCACGTCCGGCCAGTCCATAAGCTTTCAGCGAGGGCGACACGGCCAGACAGATGGTCTTCTCGGTGCGGCTCACGTCGGCCACGACAAGATTGGTCGTCAGTGAGTCGAGTCCCCTGGCAACGCATTCCACAGAGCTGTAGAAGCTCTTCAGGTCGATGGCGATATATGTCCTCTTATTGTCGTTCAAGTTAAGATGTGTAGGATAAATACTGAAGCAAAAGTACGAAATAAAATCGAGCGGCCGAAAGAATTGGGGGCTTTTCAGGCATTCTGTGGAATATCCGACCTTTTCCCATCGATGGAATGGTGATTTTTCACTACCTTTGCAGCCAGTGCGCGAGGACCCCTAGCGGACATATAGAGAACCAATAACAACAACAACCGCATTGAATGGCCCGGTTCATTCATCATCTCCCACCTTATTTATGAAGAAGATCTTTATCCTTCTGTTTCTCTCTTTCCTGGCTTCCATCATGAGCATGGAAGCCGGCGTCGGTCATCTGCTCCCCATTCCGAAAGTTGTGGTGGAACGGGATACCCGACCTTTCTGCCTGAACCGGAATGTAGTGCTGTACGATCCGACGGATTGTGAACTGCTGCGCGACTTCCTCACCGACCATGGCTGCCGGATCACGACGAGGGCCAAGGCCTGCGTCAGAGTGATCCTGACCAAAGATATAGCCGGAAGCCACGACTATCCGCTCTACGGCTACGAGAATGAGGCCTATCAGCTGTCGGTTTCCACCCACGAGATTGTTATCCATGCCGTCACCAAGACCGGAGTCATACGCGCCGTTGAGACCCTTCAGCAACTCGCTGAGGGCTGCAAGGGGCGCCCCAGAGTGGAGGCAGTAGAGATCATTGACTATCCTTCGTTCAAAATCCGGGGATTCATGCACGACACCGGGCGTTCCTTTCTTTCGGTAGACGAACTGAAGAAGGAGATTCGTCTACTCGCCCAGTTCAAGGTCAACACCTTCCATTGGCACCTGACGGAGAACCAGGCATGGCGGTTTGAGGTGAAGGCCTTCCCACAGCTGACTGCCGACTCGAGCATGACTCGCTTTCCGGGATTGTATTATACCCAGGAGCAGTGTCGCCAGCTCGACGAATATGCTCAGAAATACGGCATCGCCATCATCCCCGAAATCGACATGCCAGGCCACAGCGAGGCCTTCGAGCGCGCGATGGGCCACAGCATGCAGACGCCAGAAGGAATCGCCGAACTGAAGACGATTCTGACAGAAGTGGCCGGAGTGTTCCGCCATGCGCCCTACATCCACATCGGAGGCGACGAGAAGACCATCACCTACCCCAACTTTCTGGGAATCATGACCAGCTGGGTGCGCAGTCTGGGGAGGAAGGCTGTCATATGGATTCCCAACAAGGCGCAGTTCGCCGGAGCCGATATGGCGCAACTGTGGAGCACGGCGGGAAAGGCCGCCCCGGGCATTCCCAATATCGACTGCAGGTACAACTACATCAACCACTTCGACGTCTTTGCCGATATCGTAGGCATCTATAAGAGCAACATCTATTATCGGCAGGAAGGCTCGCCGGAGGTGGCGGGAGAGATCTGTGCGCTGTGGAACGACCATAAGTTGGAAAGCGAGCAGGACATCCTCAGGCAGAATAATTTCTACGCCGCTGTGCTGGCTTCCGCCTCGAGGGCATGGCAGGGAGGAGGGAAGCAATATATAGAGCAAGGCGGAACGATACTGCCCAATGAGGGCGAGGAGTTCGATGACTTCAAGAACTGGGAAGCGCGCTTTCTCTTTCATAAGGCACATTGTCTGAAAGACGAACCCATCCCCTACGTACGGCAAACGAACATCGCCTGGGGACTGTGTGATAAATTGGCCGACGACGGTAGTCCTTTGAATCCTCAGTTCGTCACCGGTGGCGGCATCTATCTCCGCCATACCTGGGGCGACATCGTCCCGGCCGACACCGACAAGCCCTTGGGCGACACGGCCTACGTCTGGACTTACGTCTACTCGCCGAAAGAACAGGATGCCGGGGCCCTGATAGAGTTTCAGAATTACAGTAGGTCGGAACAGGACAAGGCTCCAGAACTGGGAAACTGGGACAGGAAGGGGTCGCGCATCTGGCTGAACGATGTTGAGATTCTGCCGCCCGCCTGGCAGCACCATGGGGAGCGGGTCGACAACGAGACTCCTCTGACGGACGAGAACCTCACGGGCCGTAAGCCCATGCCGGTGCATCTCAAGAAGGGATGGAACAAGGTGCGCATGATTCTGCCCCATCGTAAGGCCGATGGGATAAGGCTGAACAAATGGATGTTCACCTTCGTGCTCACCGATAAGACCGGCCGCGATGCCCTGTCTGGCATTGTCTACGATCCCCTGAAGAAATATAAGCCATGAATTTACTCTCCTCCCAATAGAAATAGGAGCGGCGGCATTCCTGCCGCCGAAGAAAAAAATGGGACGCCGCATGTTAGCCCCTCCCATCTACCACCGCCTGCTTCTCCCCTCCCTCTGTAGGGAGGGGTTGGGGGTGGGTCTTGTCGGTGGTGGGTCTTCTGGGGGTGGGTATTCTGCTAGCTGGGTCTTCGTGTTTATCTCATCACTTTCCTCACCGTCCCGTCGCTCATGCGCACCACGTTCAGGCCGTGGCAGGGCTCGGAAAGTTTGCGGCCGTCGATGGAATAGTATTCCAAGGGTACAGCCTCACGACTTGATGTCCGTGGCTGCTGAATGGCTGTCCATTCCGGACGTGCATAGACTTTGTCGGACACATTTCTCACGCCATCCACATCATAGACAATCTCTATGGCAGCATTCTCTGTATCAATATCGGGCCATGCATAGAACACGGTGCCTGCATACATTTTCCCGAAATAATAGGTATGGTCGGAGGTGAACAAGATGGTGCTGTAAGTAGCAGGAATCTCGCTGGTCGGTTTCTCCACGGGGAAGCGGTCGGGAGTGAACACGAACAGCGTATCGTCTACATAGAATCTCCAGAAGGTGAAGTCCTTGTCGAGTCCGTTGCCATCTACCGTCTTCTCGGGGATATCGAAGATGAAATACTTTTCAGAGGAGGGCCAGAACGAACCTATGATGACCGAGTCTGGCGCCATAGGCTTTCCGGGAACCAGGTCGAAATGCGTGAGCTTAAGGTCGCTCTCGCGGAAGTCGATGTTGTCGGAAGGATAACCCATACCGATGGAAGCTCCGTCCTCAAGCGTATAGTCATCCGTCTCTGCGTCGTAGTTGAACTTGATGCCATCCTCAGCGCCCCAGATGGCATAGACGAAGTTGCCGCTTAGACCGATGTATTGCCCATTGGGACAGGTCACATTGCCCGCATTGTCGCGTGTGCCCTTGATCCAGGCATGGGGCTTGGTGTAGCAAAGTCCTTCGATATAGACATCATCGCCATCTGTTGCTACCCATACGTTATGATCGGAGAAATAGTTGCCCGAAAGCGTATAGCGCTTCTTGTTGGCTGTCGAAGGCGGAGTGACGAGCTGCTGGTCGAACTTGTCCAGCGTGAGGTCTTTCTGTCCCCAGTATACCGTACCGTCATCAGCATGGGTGAAGAGAGCCAGGTTGTCGTCGTCATTGGTGTCGAGAGTCAGTCTGTCGCGACCGTCGGACAGCGTGAATTTGATGTCCTGCTGGATGTCGAAGCGACAATTGTCGTTATCATACAGCACAGCCGAGAGAAACACGTCCTTTCCATCGGGCGACGCTCCGATATACTGCCGTGAAGGGATGCGGATAGTGTTGCCCTCAATATAACCTTTCACCCATCCCTTGAGACTGCCCAGATGGTAGAAGTAGGCCGTGAGGTTGTCGGGGGCATAGCATACCTTGTAGTATTGTCCGTCGGCGGATGCCGTCTTCTTAGAGTACCACCAGTGGAAGCCCTGATCATCGTTGGATTTCAGATAATTGGCCGAGCCGGTATATCCGACGACCGTACCACCGATGTTATTGATGTCTTCATCGGTGTAGGCCTGATAGGTTGAGTCTGTGCTGCCGACGTTGGCAGCAGTGGATTTTGCGAGGGTCATGCCGGCACCCATCAACAAGAAAAGTAAAAATCGTAGTTTGTTCATAAGTTAATATTATTGTTGGTTGCCGCAAAATTAGTAAGTCCGACCGATATTCGGCCAGTCTGTGTTTTCCAATTGGTCTTAGTTTGCAAATGAAGACGAAAAGACTCAGCTTTCCAGCCCCTTTCCGTCCCCTTCCCGGGAGTCGGCTATCTTCTTGTACATCGTGGGAGTAAGTCCTGTGAAATCCTTAAAGACCTTGCTGAAGCTTGTCCGGCTCCTGAATCCCACGCTCTGTGCTATGGCCTCAATGGTGAGCTGTCCGTATTGCTCACGGTCGCTGATGCGCCGGCAAGCCTCCTTGATCCGATACTCGGCCACGACTCGGGCAAAATTCTTCTGAAAGACGTCGTTGATGGTCTGCGACACTTCCCAATACTTGGCACCGACCAAATCGGCCAGCGCATGGATATTGAAGTCGGACTGATGAGTCCACTTGAAAAAGTCAGCACCCCTTTCAATCTAAAAGTAGAGTGCCAGTTTCCAAGGATTATACCTCAATAAATGAGAGATTTTACGCTCCAAAAGCCTTCTTGTTAGGCTGATAGGTTTCAAATCATAACATTTTTGAGGTAGGGGCCTCAAAAAACGGACTTTTTAAAGGGGACTCTTTGATTCAAGTTTAGTAAGTAAAATGATGTGACTTCGTCTGGAAGACGATACCTCAGAAACCGGGTACATACACGAGCAAAGCGAGTGGATGTGCCCGGAAATGACGAATAATAGTTGACTGCCTGGAAGGCAGTACCTCCATAACTATGCTATGGAGTGCCAGTTAATAGCTGAGTCCACTTTAAAAAAGTCCGCAACGCAAAAAGTGCAATAACATGACGCCATGTCAGATATTTTTTTGCATCTTTACACTTGTAAAAAAGGCACCGACTAATGTTCAAGAAGACCAAGGCAAACCCACAGTTCGACATGTTCTCCGTTAAAGTAGTATTCGGATGATACCGTCTTCAGTCGAGAGGCTGGAGGCGGTTTTTTTGTTTGTGGTAAACCTATCGTGTGGTAAGGGCGGATTTATAAGGATGATTGTGTATGGAATACGACGATAAAAGGATATTTACCGGTGAGGAGTTCGAGGCGATTCTGAGGGCTCTGAACGAAAGGGAACTGAGACAGGTGCTGCGTGCCACCTATAGGAAGGAGGGCACGAAGATCGTGAAGCTTATCGCCTCCAGAACCGGACGAATTGGCATTCGGGACGGTGAGAAGATGGCAAGGAAATCTCTGCGCGTCTTCACCTACAGCAAGGGCGGCGGATTCATGGTCACCGTTAAACCTCGAGGGAAGAAGGGACTGTTCATGACGCGCCAGGATAAGACCGCACCGTCGAAAAGATGGAGATACGGCCATCCGGTAGGCATGTGGCTGAACTCCGGATCATGGCGGACGGGGAACCGCGTGACGCAGACCGGTGGAAGACGCGGACGTCTGTACGGATATCACTTCCTCGAGAACGGTGAGCACGATGCCGTGATCATGGTGAGGAAAGACGTGATGGACGACCTGAAGACCACGCTGCAGAAGCGTATGGGCAAGATGGGATTCGTGCTGGGGTGACGATCACCACCACCAAGGCCAGCCACTCATGTGCGGATTGTCTACGTAGTTTGCAGATAAAAGAAGAAATATCCCGACGAAAAAAGCAACGATTGTGTAACCAAAGAGGAATTTGTCTAGCCCCGTGGGTGGAAGAGGAGAACATAACATATCCCATGTGTGCATACCGGCTAAAATGCTAGAAGCGATGAGAACTATCGCAATCGCATTTTTCACCTCGTTTCTCTCGTCGGCCTTTTCTATGGGATCCTTATCCTTCTTCTGGTCTTCACCGGGTATTTTGTCAGGGATAGGAAGATAGCTGTTCATAGTGAAAGTTTTCTGTTTTCTGCTCCAAATATAGGGAAAAAAAACGAAACTTATTTCGTTTATTATATAATTTAACATAGTTGATATAGGGATATGGCGAGTAACGATATACGAATGCGGGTGCTGCTGAACGTTGACGGCAAAAAAACTGTCGCCGAAGTATCGAGCAGCGTCAAAGAACTTCAGAATAACCTGAGGGCTGCCAAGAGCGAGTCAGATAAGGCCAACGAGTCCTTAAATAAGTTGGTAAATTTCACACGCCTGGCTTCCGGCGTACAGATGGGAATCCAAAGCCTCACTGCAGCCATGCAGCCGTTCATCGACAAGGCCAACAACGCCGTCGTAGTACAGACAAAGTTGAAGACCGTGATGGAGCAGCGCATGGGAGCCACGGCGCAGGACGTTGCGGCCGTGAACAAGCTCGTGACAGCGCAGACGCAGTTGGGCGTGATCGGCGGGACCGTGCAGCGGTCAGCCCTTCAGCAGGTGGCCACGTTTGCCAGCAGCCGGCAGACGCTGGAGACGCTTCTGCCGGCCATGAACAACCTTATCGCCCAACAGAAGGGACTGAACGCCACGAGTGAGGATGCCGTGACGATCGCCAACATGGTGGGCAAGGCCCTCATGGGCAACTCGGGCGCCATGACCCGTGTGGGCATCACGCTGACCGACACACAGAAGAAGATCATCCAGACCGGCAACGAGGGACAGCGGGCCGCCGCCATCGCCCAGGCCATCACCGACAACGTTGGCCAGATGAACAAACGTCTGGCACAGACCGATGCCGGTAAGGTGAAGCAGATGGCCAATGATTTCGCAGGCGTACAGGTGAAGATCGGCAGTTTCTTTGCCCCATACCAGGATATTCTCGCGGGCGCCGGGCAACTCGGCATGGCCGTGAGCGGTATCGCCGCACTGGGCTCGGCTGTAACAGGTCTGTGGAAGGCTTTCGGACTGGCCACAGTCTCGAGCAAGGTGTTCGCCATAGCACAGGCAAGCTTCGCCGCCATGGGGGAGTTGGTGACGGCCACGATCACGGGGCAGACCCTGAGCCTGGCTGCCCTGCGGCGAGGTATCATGGGCACGATCGCCAGCCTGGGACTTGTCGGCATGGCCTACATGGCCCTGAGCAGCGTGGTCGGGATTGTCGCAGAGAAAACGGGGCTCTTCGGTGGCGCAACGGACAAGGCCACAGACGCCACCCGGAATCTCACGTCCTCACAACGTGAAGCCGCCATGCAAAGCGAGCGTATGAAGAAGGCAAGGGATGTGGAGGCCGAGAGCGTAGGCGAGGTCGTGGGTAAATATCAGACCCTTCAGTCGGAATGGAAGAACCTCAAGACCAAGAGCGACCAGACTGCGTGGATCAAGAAGAACCAGGATGCCTTCAGGGCATTGGGTCTGAGCATCGGAGACGTGGCCGCAGCGCAGCGGGTGTTTGTGACCAACGCCCCCGCCGTTACCAATGCCCTGAAAGCCATCGCCGTGGCCGACGCCTATAAGGAAGAATACGCCAAGGCCATGGTGGCGAAGGCCAAGGCATCATCCTACAAGACCGTGGCCAACGGCGGCTATTCGCTGACGAGCAAGGGCGGACAAGAGATCACCACGACACAGATCCGCGCGGCAGGACTGAAGGAAGGGACAGACTACACCGTGAAGAAGAGAGAGACGGCGAACTACTACGGCGACGACTGGGCAGGACGGGACAAGAACTGGAAACCAAGCTACCAACTCACGGAGGCCGGAGCGGACCGCTTGAACCGCTACCGCCAGCAGAACGCCGGGCAACGATGGGAATCCTACATGACGCCCTACGATAAGGATGCCGACATGTGGAGCAAGCTGGTGGACAGCAGCTTCAAGGATGCGGAACGGGGCCGTGCCCTGCTGAGCGGACTGGGCAGTCCTTATGGCGGCGCTACCGGCAACATCACCGGCTCTCACGGCAGTGTAGGCGGCGGGGGAGCGGAGGACAACCGGGATGCCATCAGCAAAGAGCTCGACAACAACAACGATAAAATAGAGAAGCTCAGTCATGAGTGGATCAATGCCACCGAAGACCGCAAGAAGAGCATCGAGGGCGAGATATCCAAGCTGAAGGAGCGGAACAAGACCATCGAGGACGGCATAGCCGCCGCGAAGGGTGAGACCGCCGTGAAAGTAGAGGCAGGCAGCAAGACCGACCTCGAAAATCAGTTGTCGCAACTGCAGCAGCTCCAGGACGGGACCGTGGCCGGTTCGCAGAAATGGGTAGAGTATGGCCAACAGGTTGAGAGTGTGAAGGCCAAGCTCGACGCGCTGGAGTCGCCTGAGACCGCTACCAGCGTGGGCGGCATGAGCAAAAGCGGCATAGACGCCTGGAGAGGAATGAAGCAGGAAGAGCTGGCCAACACCGACATCGGAACCGAGTCAGGCATGACAGCAGCGGTGAGGATCGTGGCCGACATGGACAGCATGACCACGCTTCAACAGACCGTGGAAGAAGCCCTGGCACAAGGGCTTACTCTGCCAGCTGACGCCGTAGAAGGGCTTTATGAGAGCATCTTCGGTGTGGACGGTATTCCGCAGGACAAGATAGAGAGCTGGGTGGAAGCCATAAACGCAGAACTGGAGAAACACGGGTTGGGCAAGATAGAGCTGAAGACCGACAAGAACGGGACGAACACCCTGAGCAAGGGCGGTGAGGAAGCGAAGGCCAGTTGGCAGGATGCCGCCAGGGCCGTGCAAAGCGTAGGAGGCGCCCTGTCAGGCTTGGAAGATCCCGCCGCCAAAGTGGCCGGAACCATCGCCCAGGCTATTGCCGAGATCGCCCTCAGTTTTGCCAGCGCACTGAACCGTCCGGAGAGCAAGGCCGGAGGCGTGTGGGGCTGGATAGCGGCAGCAGCGGTAGGAACGGCGACGATGATCTCGACGATAGCCAGCATCAAGGGCGCGACCCGCCATGCCGGGGGTGGTATCGTGGGCGGCAACACCCCAAGCGGCGACCTGCAGCCCGTGCTGCTGAACTCGGGCGAGCTGATCCTGAACAAGGCCCAGCAGGGAGCGGTGGCCGCCCAGCTGCAAGAGAGCCGCGGAGCGACGGTCGGCAAACCCTACGTGACAGGCGAGGAGATATGGCTGGGACTGAGCAACTACCTGCGCCGGAGAGGATATGGAGAGATAGTGACAACGAGATAGAAGGAGAGCGGAAGATGAGGAAAGTGGAGGCAGCGGTAGCGAAGGCAGCGGCAGCGAAGGCGATACCGGTAGAATTGAGCCAGCGGGAGCGGCTGATGGTGGAAAGGTTAGGATAAACAAAAAAAATAAAGATAATGAAGAAAGGGAACGATCTTATTGTGACGGTGGGGCAAGGCCGTGGCAGCGTCGAAGAGCTGTACCTTGGAGACGAACTGCGAGACCAAGGAGGCAGGGATGAGCGGCACGGGGAGCTGGAAACGGTATATCACGGGAAGGAAGAGCTGGCAGGTGAGCGTGAGCTACCTGGTGGGCGACACGACGACGATAAAGAGCCTTTTGGGCAAGGTTGGGGCGACGGTGAGCCTGAGCTGGAAGATGCGAGACGACGCGGCGGACACGATGGGCGGGGATGCAATCCTGACCTCGTGCAAGATAAGCGGAACGAGAGGAAACCTCGTGCAAGGGAGCTTCTCCTTCAAGGGGACGGGTGAACTGGCATAGACATAAGGGTGTACTTTTACTGATTTTTGTTAAGTTGTTTAGCCTACATTATTCATGGAGATTATTTTTCACACGAATATCCATAAATTATCCATAAATTTCTCATGAATATAATCATTTACGAATAATTTATGGGTAATTTGTGATAATTCATGTTCAAAAAAGTAGCGTTTAATGTTCATGAATAATGCAGGTTAGTGGGTAACCTCCGGGGCTGCAGGCTCTGGAGGTTTTTCTTTCTCCATGGTAGACCTTTGAAGCGGTAACAGGCGAAGGTTAGGGATGCAGCTTTTTTTCCATATTTTATTAGGAGATTAATTGCCTTCGGTCCCGAAGGTGGGGAGGTAGATTTGACTAAAGTTGAGTCGTAAATTTCGCCCCGAAAGGGCGGAAGTTATTGCGAGAGTTGAAATAAATCAAAGGGAACCGGGCATGTGGGGGTGTATAGGCAGGTTTCAATAAGTCAAATATCGCTCGGATTGCGCTATTAACGAATCCAATGGCAAAAATAGAACTTTTATAATAAAAACAAAAAATTATTGCTTTTTTGTTTTTATTAACTGTTATTAAAGGTTCAATAGTTCAATTAGTTCAATTATTTTAGCGTACTTTTTTTGGTTCAAGCTATGATAACTTTAAGGAATACCTTATTAATTTTATTTATTAATAATGTGTACTATTCATTTCAGCTGGCTCTTTGATGTTTTACCTACACTAAAAAAATTAAGTCTACAAGCCCATGCTCAATCAAACCATGCTAAAATTAATTGAACAATTGAACTATTGAACCTATTTTACGTTTTGAGGATTCTTTTTTCCCCGTTTTAGATGTTTATTTCGGCCTTTTCAAGATCATTTTTTCTGTACAAGCCCCCTTAAATGTTAATTCGGGCCTCAGAAAATAAATTTTATTTTACTTCTAATTAGTTGACAATCAATTTATTGAACATAGAAATGTTAATAAATGCGAATGTTAAATTTATACTCCGTACGGTCAGATTTTTGGAATCTATTGATTTTTTTGCCTATATTTGCAGCAAAATCTTTAAATACTGAAATCTATGACTGTAAAGTACAAAATCGTAAAGCGCAAAAACACCTTAACCGACAAAAAGGATCGCTACTACGCCAAAGCCGCGCCCCAGGGCGAGATCGACCTCGACGCTCTCTGTCAGCACATGAGTATGCACAACACCCCCTACTCTAAGGGACAGATACACGGCGTGCTCAAAGACTTCATCAACTGTTTCGCCGAACTCCTGCAGGACGGCTACAAGGTGCGCCTGCCCGGCCTCGGACTCTTCGGCATCGGCATGACTGCAGTGCAGGTGGCAAAGCCGGGCGACTTCGTTCCTACGAAGCACATCAAGGGCTACCACATGACGTGCAGCACGCTTACTTCTCGCGAGCAGTTCTACCGCGCACTGGGAAAGGTAAAGCTCCAGGAGCTCCCCAAGTATGTAGTCAACCGCAAGGACAAGTCGGATACTACGCCCTCTGATACCCCCAACCCCTAAAATCATGCCTCGGGCGCTCGATAGCACCCGCTGCTTAAAAATTTTAATCTCAAAACTCAAACAGAATATGGCACTTACTTATAAACTCTACCAAATGCAGGAAGGCAAAGCCGGTGTAAAGGGCATGTGGCGCGCCCGCATTGTCTATCGTGGCACCATCTCTCGTGACGAACTCGCTGAGCACATGCATAACCACAACACGCCTTACTCTTCGGGAGTCATCGCTGGCATCATCACCGACATGGCGAGCTGCATCATAGAACTCGTGGCTAAAGGCTACATTGTCGATATCGATGGCTTCGCCCGCTTCAAGCCTTTCATCCGCTCTAAGGGCGTCGATAATCCCACCGACTTCAAACAGAAGTCTGACGTGATAGATGTACGCTTGGCCTGCTACCCCAAGAAAATCTTCCGCGACTCTTGGTTGAAAGAAACTTCCACCAACCCCGTGCAGGCTTCGCTCATGGAGAACAACACCCTCACCTCGAAAAAGTAAAATTCTTAAAAACGTATAGCCTATGAAATTTACGAAAGAAACGTGGAAGTACATCATTCAGACCCTCATCGCCATCCTCACAGCCATCGGCACCACCCTGGGCGTGACCAGCTGCATGGGTTATCCATTGATTTAGATTGTTCTTTGTTCGTCCTATTTTATTGTTAGTGTTGTTACTTTTATTGCTCCTCCTCCCCCACGGCAAGCGTGCCGCGGGGGGTTCTATTTTCCGGGACAAGTGAAAAAGTCCGTGGATAATTTTTTAGGAAAATACTTCATTTCCAGCTCAAGGCTATCGCCTGCAGTCGGCGGGTGGAGGAACTGGTTGGTAAGTCCGCTCCGCTCCCTCACCACCAGTTCCTCCCCCTACCGACAGCCCTATGGGCTATG
>Ga0256406_1000599_pt1 | contig 64829 bp, 54 predicted proteins | sample RumenRJG_03DNA_FD_185986 | JGI IMG/M metagenome (GOLD analysis project Ga0256406, IMG submission 185986) | Bovine rumen microbial communities from Lethbridge, Alberta, Canada - RJG_03 | ecosystem: Host-associated > Mammals > Digestive system > Stomach > Rumen | place: Canada: Alberta | collected... | reverse complement strand
TGGCAAAGGCGGGTTTAGCGGCATAAAGATCCTATCTGATTGCCTGTATTATTGAGTTTTCAAGGTGCGAAGCCCATTTTTGCTATGGGAAGTTTTAGTAAATAAGAAAAGGAGGACATTTGAGTGGGCGTGATATTAGAAACGAATCAGCTTTGCAAATTTTATGGGACGGGGGAAAATCAGGTCAAAGCCGTCAATCATGTGAATATCCAGATTCAACAGGGAGAATTTGTCGCCATTGTCGGAAAATCCGGCTCCGGAAAAAGTACCCTGCTGCATATGCTGGGCGGGCTGGATACACCAACCAGCGGCAGCGTGATCTTGTATGACAAGGACCTGTATTCCATGAAGGAGGATCAGCTTGCCGTTTTCCGGAGAAGAAAGCTCGGATTTGTATTTCAGGCATTCAATCTGGTATCCTCCATCAATGTCTGGGAAAATATTGTACTGCCACTGGGGCTGGATGGAAGAAAAGTGGATGAAGCGTATGTAAATGATATTATTGCAACTCTGGGGATCGAAAACCGGATTTATAATCTGCCAAATCAGTTATCCGGAGGACAGCAGCAGAGAGTAGCAATTGCAAGAGCACTGGTGAATCGTCCAGAAATTATATTTGCAGATGAGCCGACAGGAAATCTTGATTCTAAGACCAGTGATGAGGTAATCGCTCTGCTTAAGATGACAGCAAAAAAATATGGACAGACAATTGTAATGATTACCCATGATGACGAAATTGCACAGGTCGCTGACCGTATTCTGGTGATTGAGGACGGACAGGTGGTGGATTTCAGATGAAGACATTAAGCAGGATTGCATATAGCAATGACAAAAGGAACAGGACAAGAAGTATACTGATCATGATGGCAATCTGTCTGACCACGATGCTGATTGTTATCATCAGTACTGTGGGAAATGGGGTATTTCATTTACAGAAAAGTCAGGCGGCAAGCTCATACGGAAGCAACTACGGCCTGTTTATCGCCGCAGATGGTACGCAATTAAAAGAAGTGGAACGCAGAGCTGAGATATCTGATATCGGCATCATGTGTACAGAGGGCATCCTGAAAGGAAATGAAAATGGCGGCTTTGTCAGTGCGGATGAAACGGTCAGGAAAATGCTTCCCTATAATCAGGAATATGTGTTGAAGGAAGGTACCTATCCGGAAAAGGCGCAGGAAATTGCCGCAGGACGCGCTTTCTTTGATGCAGTGGGATACCATGATGTAAAGGTCGGAGACACCGTAACATTGGAGTATCGTTCCGGCATGCAGTCGGAATACGCACCGGTGGAATTTACTGTCAGCGGGATTTTATATGACCGGGATGAATATACCATCGAGGCTTCCTATGTTGTATTCGGTTCGCAGGATTTTTATAATGAGCGTGTTGCGGAGGGTGACAGGCAATATAATATCTATTTTACCTTGAGCGATTCTGCAAATGTATCTATGAATAATGTTGCGCCTGTTATAAAAGAAATCGCGGATTCCTGCGGCATTGACCAGAAAAACGTGATCATCAATGACCTCTACCTGCAGTGGGTATTGCAGCCGAGCTATGAAATGATTGTGGTTTGTGGAACCCTGATCCTCGGAATCGTGCTGTTTTCCGTTGTGGTCATTTATAATATCTTCCAGGTCGGGATCGCCCAGAAGGTGCAGGAGTACGGAAAAATCAAGGCGCTGGGTGCAACCAGAAAGCAGATGAAGCAGTTGATCTTTCGTGAGGGCATTCTTCTGGCGGTTCCTTCGATACCGCTGGGGCTGCTGTTTGGTTTCCTGATTGCAAAAGTCAGCTTCAACTGGCTGGTGGAGCAGGGAAATCTGGTATCGTCCGGAATCAAGAACCATCAGGTGCCTCTGTTTTCACTGACAATTATGCTCATCTGCATTTTTGTATCGTTTCTTACGGTCGTTTTGGCTCTGCGCAAACCCATGAAAATTGTTTCCCGGATTTCACCCATCGAAGCGACACGGTATCTTGACGGCTCCAAAACGCAAAAACAGGGCAGACGAAAAGGCAGAAAAGATGTCACCGTTTTCTCCATGGCAATGGCAAATGTGACAGGCAATCCGAAAAGAACCATTGCTACGATTCTTACCATGGGGCTTTCCTGTGTATTGTTTGTAATTATCTCTAATTATGTTGGGAATATTGACACGGAGCACGAGGCGCGGATTGCAATCAACCATGGACAATTTGAGTTGCAGCTGGATTATTCCCAGAATTATGATGAAGCCTATCCGGAGAATAATCTGGATACGATTCTGACGGATAATCCATTGAATGATTCAATGATTGAAGAAATCAAAAGCATTCCAGGAGTGACAGATGTCATGACGAGAGAGATTGTCTCTGCAGATCTGAACGGAACAAAATTTCCGGTTGCAATCGTAAATCAAGAGGATTTTGAAATGATGCGCGGGGATGGCGATATCGGTTCCATGGACTATGCACAGGCTGTCAAAAACGGGGATGTTTTCTTTGGCTGGTCCACGTGGATGGAATCTGACGGGTATTCTGCGGGTGCACCGATTACATTCAACTTTGATAACGGAAGCGGAACCTATACCTATCATGGAAAAATCGCAGGCTCCTTTGTAAGCGCGGACACTTATCTGGTCATTCCGGAAGAAGTATACCGCTCTGTAAATCCGAAAGGGACATCTTATGGATACCTGTGGGTGGATTGTGCTAAAAAAGATGTGGCATCTGTAGAGCAAAGCCTGAATGACCTGCTCTCCGATACTTCTCATATCAAGCTGAACACCTATCACGCAGAATTGCAAAACGCAGAATACGCAAGCCGTATGATGAAGCTTGGCTGCTATCTGTTCATGGCAATTGTCGGTCTCATTGGGTTTATGAATCTGGCAAACACCATGATCATCAATATCACAACGAAGAAGCAGGAATACGGTGTGCTGCAAGCGGTAGGCATGACCAATAAGCAGTTGAATCTGAGCTTACAAATACAGGGCTTGATTTTTACGGTTGGCACCATCTGCGTCGCACTTGCTGCCGGTCTGCCCCTTGGCTATGCACTGTTTTCCTATGCGAAGCATAATGGGATTTTTGGAATGAACGTTTATCACGTTCCTCTTATCCCGATTCTTGTTATGATTCTTCTGGTTGGTATTCTACAAATTGTGCTTTCCTGTGTTTTAAGCAGTAATCTGAAAAAGGAAACGCTGGTAGAAAGAATAAGGTATCAGGGATAGCAAGTATTGCTCGGATATCCTCAGTATCATAACAGGAATTAAAAGCACTTGACTTCAAAAAGTTTTGTACTTTTGACAAAATGCAACCGATTTTTCATCAATTATAATAAATTTGATTAAGCAGCCTGTGTGTAATGAAGCATACAGGCTGCTTGCATTTTATAACTCTAATGAATCTTCTGCATCTACCCACATCTGTAAATTGCCCTCAAGATATAATCTCGCATATTCAAGTGGTTCATTGGAGATGGTGCAATCATTGGTGCAAACAGCGTTGTAGGAAGTGATGTTCCACCATATACGAAGATCGTTGGGAATCCTGCAAGAGCAATTCAAAAACGCTTTGACGATGAACTGATTGAATTGCTGCTGAGATTCAAGTGGTGGGATAGGAGCATTGACGAAATCAACCGGCTGATTCCAATCTTGACTTGCAGTGATTTGGATAAAGTGAAAGCTGAAATCAAAAAGCAATTAGGCTGACAAATTCTAGTTTGCAATACCTAAATCCTAGGAAAGGAGACCTGCCGATGTGCGCACAAAAGCTATCGTTCGATTATGCACACACCTTGCACACTGTACGTATCGTTCATAATGCACATAGTGTTCATCATTCACGAGTACAAAAGAGAAATCTTGTGATTGTATCAATTTTTATAAGAGCAACCGAGCCGTTCCTTCCAACCGGAGCTTTTATCTCCGATTCGAGGGAACGGCCCCTTTTCCCGTTATCCTTTCTGTCGTCTGATCAATCGGTTTCTTCCGCCCGATTAATCAGACCATTCCGCCTTCATGTTTTTTCAGCTTCTCCTTATTATCCGAATGTACTTTTGCATAAAGGCGATCCTGAATGGTCTCCTTAATCTTGATTTCAGACTTTCCTTCTTTTTCCAGAAGTTTTCTGGTACTCTCGATGTCCCGGATAATATTGTCAACGGAGCTTTTCAGCACCTTCTCATCCGATGCAAGCATGATATTGTACATGATCTTCGAGTTCCGATTCAGAAGCAGAAAGGTGCTGACAGAGAAGATTATGAACAGCTCAACGACAACGATCACGAATAAAATCAGGTTGTTTCGCACAAGGAAATTATTTTTCCGATGGATAGACGAATGTTTTTTCAAGATTGGCAATTCACCCGGCAGGTCTGACCTGCATTCCTCACTTTATGGATTTGACATTTTTTAAAATCATACTATCCTTCCATCGAGAGTGCAACAAAATCATAAATTCACCAGCGGAGATGATCGATCGCGGCCTTCTCTACTGCAATTCCCGCGCGGTAATGTTCCGCAAAGGTCTCATATCCTTCCTCATCAGCCGGATCCGGATCTAAGGTAACTCCCTCCTGCCCTGCAAAGATCTTCCGAGAAAGGTAGTCTCCGAGAGTATTGAATTCGTTCACACCGCTGATCCGGTATGCCGCCAGGACAGCCATTCCCCAGGGTCCGCCTTCACTCGCGGTCTTCATAACCGTTACCGGAACATGGATGGCTGCCGCCAGGTATTTTTGTGCAACTCCTTCCGTTTTAAACAGCCCGCCGTGTCCTGTAATGCGGTCGATGTGTACGTTCTCCTCCTTCGTCAGAATATCCATTCCCAGCTTAACCGCTGCCAGGGAGGTATACAGATTCGCACGCATCAGATTGGCCAGATTGAAGTGGCTGTCCGGCATCCGGACATAAAGCGGCCGGCCCTCATTCAGCATCGTTACATTCTCGCCGGAATAATAGCCGTACGCCAGAAGTCCGCCGCAATCCGGATCCCCTTTGAGAGAATTGGTGTAAAGCTTCTGATAAAGCTCTCCCATATCCGCCTCCATTCCCATCAGCTCACAGAACTCAGAGAAGATGCTCACCCAGGCGTTCAAATCTGTCGTTCCATTATTCGCGTGAGACATCGCGCACGGTGCACCGTCCGGTGTCGTGACCATATCAATTTCCCGGTGAAGCTTTTGCAGTGTCTGCCCCTTCTTCAGCACGATCATCGCAAAGGTGCTCGTCCCCGCTGAGATGTTTCCGGTCCCCGGCGCCACTGAATTGGTGGAAACCATTCCGGTTCCGGCGTCTCCCTCCGGAGGAGCCATCGGCACACCCGGCTCCAGATTTCCGCTCTCGTCCAGAAGAGCAGCTCCCTGTGCTGTCAAACATCCCGCGTCCGCACCCGCACAGAGAACCTTGGGGAAGAGTTCCTCTGCCCGGAAGGAATAGCCTTTTTTCGCAAGCAGTCCGTCAAAAAGCTCCATCCTATGAGCGTCATAGTCCATCTTCGAGGTATCGATCGGGAAAATTCCGGAAGCATCCCCAACCCCGATCACCTTTCGACCGGTTAGACGATAATGTATATAGGAAGAAAGCGTCGTGACAAAATCCACCTGATCCAGATGTGCTTCATGATCCAGAACACATTGATACAGATGCGCGGAGGTCCAGCGAAGTGGAATGTTAAAGTCAAACAGCTCGGTCATCTCATCTGCCGCCGCCTGCGTATTCGTATTTCTCCAGGTCTGGAAAGGTGCAATGGTATGATCCTCCCCGTCCATGGCGATATATCCGTGCATCATGGCGCTGATTCCTAGTGCTCCGAGCTTATGAATCGTCAGACCATAGCTCTGCCTGACATTTTCCCGAAGCGAGGTGTAGCAGCCCCTGAGGCCCCTGTCGATCTCCTCATAGCTGTAGGTCCAGATGCCGTTCTGCAATTGATTCTCCCAATCATACACACCGGTACCGAGTACATTGCCGTCAAGGTCGATCAAAACCGCCTTGATTCTCGTCGAACCGAATTCAATGCCCAGTGCTGTTCTTCCGGCCTCAATCTGTTCTCTTGCTCCCATATCTTCTCCTTTCACATATATACCACCTATGTCCTGCGCAGCCATGTCAATCTCACTGCTGACAATAATATCCTGTCAAGCCCCTCTTGCCTTTACCCGCATGACCCTGTCGAATCCTTCTTCCCGCACAACTATAATGCGGCAGAATTAATCTTCCTTCTGTCCGTAATATGCGTTTGCTCCGTGCTTACGGAAATAGTGCTTATCCTGAAGCTCCTGCGGCGCCGGCTGTACCCTCGGATTGATACACTCACAGAGTGCCGCCATTTTCGCGACCTCCTCGACGACTACAGCATTGTGAACCGCTTCCTTTGCGTCCTTTCCCCAGGTAAATACCCCGTGGTTCTTGCAGAGAACTCCCGGTACGGCAGCAGGATCTCTGTGATTTTCCGCAAAATCATCCGCAATGAGTACGCCGGTATTGGTCTCATAGGCCTCCTCGATCTCCTCCTTTGTCAGATTCCGCACACACGGGATCTCTCCATAAAAATAATCCGCGTGCGTCGTTCCGTAGCAGGGAATTCCGCGGCCAGCCTGCGCCCAGCTTGTCGCCCAGGTGGAATGTGTGTGGACAATTCCACCGATTTCCGGAAAACGGTTGTATAGAACTGTATGCGTCGGCGTATCTGAGGAAGGATTGTAACGGCCCTCCACCTTTTCTCCCTTCAGGTTCACCACAACCATGTCCTCCGGCTTCAGCTTTTTATAATCCACGCCGCTCGGCTTGATGACAAACAGACCGCTTTCACGATCAATGGCGCTCACATTCCCCCAGGTAAATGTAACCAGGTGATATTCCGGCAAAAGCAGATTTGCCTCCCAGACTTTTTTCTTTAATTCTTCCAACATTGCCATATCTCCTTATCTTTCATACGGTTCCATCAATTCAGCGCTAACTTAAATCCTGCTCTATCCTCAGAAAATACAAGAGATCAGCGTCAGAATCGCCAGCCCGCCCTGCATCAGAATGATCTTCGGGTTACTCGTCACACTGCCGTAAAGTGCAACCGCGACAATATATACCATCAGGCAGATCACCGCAGCCTTGCTTGCAAAGACAAATACGGCAAGCAGAATCAGTACGCTGATCAATCCGTTATAAACGCCCTGATTTTTAAAAAGCGTATTTACCGAATCTCTTTTCAGCTCATCTACGTCCATTCCAAAGACCTTCGAGGTTTTCTCGGAGGATGTTGCAATTGTCTCAAGATAAAAAATATACAAGAACTCCAGCGCTACCAATACTGCCAATATTTTTGTTATAACTGACATTAAGATTTCTCCTTTCTGCAGGCCAACTATAGACCAATCTGTGAAAGCATTATATCATAAATAATCAGCGAACGATATAAAACACGCTGCGCAAGCTTTATCTCGCTATCGCCATCTCGATGCTCACCGCACACGAATCCTTCGCATCCGGCTGCGGCTCACTGTTCGCGTAAAAAAATCCGGCTTCGCATTCCTCTGAAAGAGCATCACAAACATAAGTATACATTTCTGAAAACAACAGCCATGAAAAATGCTCCCTTCCGGGCAGACAGCATTGTCGTTTTTGCTTGTCTGCAGGAAAGGGAGCATCTTTATTCTCCGATTATTCGCGTTTCAGTCATTTTCCTGATTTACCAGGGATATTGCCACATACTCCTGTTCGTGCGGATCGCAAGGCCATCCGTGGTTCTTGTTTTACATTCTCTCATGAATGCATCTCGAGATGACATCCAGCTGCTGTTCTCTCGTCAGGTCGATGAACTTCACCGCGTAGCCGCTGACACGGATCGTGAAGTTCGCGTATTCCGGTTTCTCCGGATGCTCCATCGCGTCCTTCAGCTTTTCTATACCGAAGACATTGACATTGAGGTGATGTGCGCCCTGATCGAAGTAGCCGTCAAGCACACGTACCAGATTATCCTTTCTCGACATCTCATCATGTCCGAGCGCACCCGGGTTGATGGTCTGTGTGTTAGAGATGCCGTCAAGCGCATACTCATACGGAAGCTTTGCCACGGAGTTCAGGGATGCCAGCAGTCCGTTCTGCTCTGCGCCGTAGGCGGGGTTTGCGCCGGGAGCGAACGGCTTGTAAGCCTCTCTTCCGTCCGGAAGCGCTCCGGTTGCCTTTCCGTAAACCACATTGGATGTGATCGTAAGAATCGAAGTGGTCGGCTCGGAGTTCCGGTAGGTGTGATGCTTCCGGATCTTCTTCATAAAGGTCTTCAGCAGCCATACCGCTATGTCATCTGCCCGGCTGTCATCATTTCCATAGCGCGGGAAGTCGCCCTCCACTTTATAATCCGTCACAAGACCGGACTCGTCACGAACGGTCCTGACCTTCGCGTACTTAATCGCGCTCAGGGAGTCCACGACATGTGAGAAACCTGCGATTCCGGTCGCAAAGGTCCGGCGCACATCGGTGTCGATCAGCGCCATTTCCGCCGACTCATAGTAGTACTTGTCGTGCATATACTGGATCAGATTCAGAATATTCACATAAAGACCTGCCAGCCAGTCCATCATCGTGTCAAACTTATGCACAACCTCCCCATAATCCAGGTATTCCGAAGTAATCGGCGCGTATTCCGGTCCAACCTGCATGTGATTGCCCTGCTTGTCCAGGAATTTTTCATCCTTTCCTCCGTTGATCGCGTACAGCAGACACTTGGCCAGATTTGCTCGCGCACCAAAGAACTGCATCTCCTTTCCGGTCTGTGTCGCGCTGACGCAGCAGCAGATGCTGTAGTCGTCGCCCCATACCGGCTTCATGACATCGTCATTCTCATACTGAATGGAGGAGGTGCGGATGGAGATCGATGCCGCGTATTTCTTGAAGTTTTCCGGAAGCGCTGAGCTGTATAATACGGTCAGGTTCGGCTCCGGAGACGGTCCCATGTTCTCCAGCGTATGCAGGAAACGATAGTCGTTCTTTGTAACCATGGAACGTCCGTCCATTCCGATTCCCGCAACCTCAAGCGTCGCCCATACCGGATCGCCCGAGAACAGCTCATTGTAGCTCGGGATGCGCGCAAATTTCACCATGCGGAACTTCATGGTCAGATGATCAATCAGCTCCTGTGCCTCCTTCTCAGTGAGGGTTCCCTCCTTCAGATCACGCTCGATATAAATATCAAGGAAGGTAGAGATTCTGCCGACGGACATCGCGGCTCCGTTCTGCGTCTTGATCGCGGCCAGATAGCCGAAGTATAACCACTGAACCGCCTCCCTTGCGTTCTTTGCCGGTGCGGAAATGTCATATCCGTATGCCTCCGCCATCTTCTTCATGCCGTTCAGCGCACGGATCTGCTCGCTGATTTCCTCTCTCAGACGGATGACGTCGTCGGTCATGGTTCCATCGCCGCAATTTGCAAAATCCTCCTGCTTCTTCGCGATCAGATGATCAATTCCGTAGAGTGCCACTCTCCGGTAGTCGCCGACGATGCGGCCTCTTCCGTAGGTATCCGGAAGACCTGTCACAATATGGGAATGTCTCGCCTTCCGCATTTCCGGCGTATAGGCATCAAAAACAGCCTGGTTGTGCGTCTTGTGATACTCTGTGAAGATCTTGTGGAACTTGTCATTGACATGATATCCGTAGTTCTCCGCTGCCTCTTCCGCCATCTTGATGCCACCGTACGGCATGAACGCCCTCTTCAATGGCTTATCGGTCTGAAGTCCGACAATCTTCTCCAGATCCTTAGTGGATTCGTCAATATATCCGGCGCCATAGGCAGTCAGACCGGACACCACCTCGGTCTCGCAATCCAGAACGCCTCCCTTTGCACGCTCCTCCTTCTGAAGCTCCTGAACCTTGCCCCAGAGAGTATCGGTTGCCTCCGTCGGTCCCTCCAGGAAGCTTTCATCCCCGTCATACGGTGTATAATTCTTCTGAATAAAATCCCGGACATCAATGTCATCCGTCCATTTATTTCCCTTAAAGCCTCTCCACTCATCTCTCATGATCTTGTCTCCTTTCTCACTCGAAAACCTGCTGCCCTACCTGATTTTACGCTGCCTCAGATGAACCGGCTCTGTAAACTGTTATCTGTGCCGCCGTAAATTTCCTTGCTAAGCAGCTCTGAGTTTTTTCTGTAGTGATCCAAATCCTTGATGCAGCTTATGCACTCTTTTCACCGGAAGTCTCTGCCTGTTCACCGGCACAGAGGATTTTCTCTGCTGCCTTCACCTGCTTCTCCGAAGGGCTCTTCACCCCTTCGAGCGCGTACGGGATGCCCAGAAGCTTCCATTTATAGGCTCCCATCGTGTGATACGGCAGTACCTCAACCTTCTGAACATTGTTCAGTCCGTCCAGAAACTCCCGTTCCCTTCTCAGATCCTCCGGATCATCGGTCCATCCCGGCACAAGTACCTGCCGGATCCAGACCGGCTTCCCGATTTCATTCAGATAACGGATCATCGAGAGGATGTTGTCATTTGGCACGCCGGTCAGCCTCCGATGCTTCTCCGGATCCATCTCCTTGATATCTACCAGAAGAAGATCCGTGTAGTTCATAAGGTTTCTGAACTTCTCGAACCATTCTCCGCTTCTTCTGAACGGCTGCCCCGCTGTGTCGATCACTGTGTGAATTCCCTTTTCCTTTGCCTTACGGAACAGCTCCGTGACAAAATCAATCTGCAGAAGGGGTTCGCCTCCGGATACCGTAATGCCGCCTTCCTCGCCCCAGTACGGACGATACCGCAGCGCCTGATCGATCAGCTCATCCGCGCTTCTCCTCTCATCGGACTCCAGCTTCCAGGTGTCCGCGTTATGACAAAACTTACAACGCATCGCGCATCCCTGCAGAAAAATCACAAAGCGGACTCCCGGACCGTCAACCGACCCGAATGTTTCGATGGAATGAACTCTTCCCTTGATCATGTCACGTCACTCTCCTTTGAAAAACACAAAAGAAAAACCGCCTGTCACAGCAGCCGGAGCAAACGGCTTGCATTCCGCCGTTTGTCCGCTTCCCGTGCCAGACGGTTCTGTCCTCTGTCATCGGTCAGCTCCCTGTGACAAGCTGATCGTAACAGAATAAAGCAGATATATCCTTGATTATAATCAAGTTCTGGTCAATTTTTTAACATTAATTTTCGGTATAGCTCCGCAGCTTCTCATGGTCAATTACCTTCAGACATCCTCTTCCAAGCCGTTTGACCATTCCCTCCTTCTCCAGATACGAGATGGTCCGGCTTACGGTCTCCGGACGCAGATTGACGGAGGAAGCGATATCCTCAAGCTTCAGATTGATCACGTCGCCGAGACATCTGCGCTCTCTCCTGAGAAGGAAGGCGGCTACCCTCTGCCGTGGCTCACGAATGGACAGGACCAGGATCTTGTCCTCGGCATCGGTGATATCCCGGGCCAGGATCTCGATCATATTGAACGATATCTGCGGATTCTCGGAAATCATCTTCATAATGACCGAGCGCGGAATTTCACAGACTCTCACTTCCTCCATCGCGATGACGTCATAATTGTAGCGGTGCTCCTTCAGAAAAATGCCGTGCCACACACTCTGTCCATCGTGAAGAACATCCAGGATATGCTCCTCTCCCATGACATCCGTCCTCGAAATCTTCACCTTTCCGCTGCGTATGATGATGACCGAATCGATGCTGTCATTTTCGGATACAATGTGCGTATCCGCCGGATACGTATGGTGGACCGAATGATTCACCAGTCTCTTCTGTATCTCCGGCGAAAGCCCCCGAAACAGCCGCACCTCCGATATGCAGAATTTGTTCTGTGCCAGATATTCACAATTTTCTCTGTTGCAACCCGCGTGCTCCATCATGCCTCCCGGCACCGGCTAAACACCGGTACCTTTCTTCCATTTATGCTTTACTCTTTCCCGATGTAAAATACCCGATCAGATAGATTATCACCGCAACCAGCATTCCGGTGATAGACGGAATGCCGACGGTAATGATGTTGGCGGCAAGAGCACCTGCGACGACCCCGATGACAGAAAACCAGTTGACGGTTGAGAAATCCCGGAAGTCATCGGTGTAATTTTTCTTGTGCAGGAAATAATCCAGGATCAGAATGCTTCCGATCGGCGGAAGGGTGCAGTTCAGAATATTGAGCCAGTGTGTAAAATTCCAATAAAGCCAGACGGCTGTCACCGTTCCGATCACACCGGAGATGAGAACCATCGGTTTCTTCTTCTGACCGAAGATGTTTGCCAGGCCCAGTCCCGCAGAGTATAGCGCATTGTCATTCGTCGTCCAGATATTCAGCCCCAGCACAAGAACCGCCAGATAAAACAGATTCAGGTTGATCATAACCTCGAAGATATCATTTCCTCCGACATAAATCGAAGAAACCGCGCCGAAGAAAAACATCAGCGAATTTCCGATGAAAAACGCAATGACCGTGGTGGCGACACCCTGACCGGCGTTTTTTGCGAATCTTGAGAAATTCGGCGTAGCCGTTCCGCCGGAGACAAAGGATCCGATCACCATTCCGGCTCCCCCGATCACTGTGAGCGTTCCGCTGGATTTCGCGAACTGGCTGATCAGCGTTCCGTCTCCTCTCTGAACCGCAAGAATCATGGCTACCGTTCCGAGAATTGCAACAAGCGGAACCGCGATGTAGCTGACGATGGTGAGCGACTTGATTCCGAAATACGCCGAGGATGTCATACAGGCGCCTGCAACCAGGACAAGAATCCACTCTGCAATCCGGCTTCCTCCAAGCAGCTCATTGGCCACCGGAATCGCGAACATCGCGACGCCGACGCCGAACCAACCGATCTGTGTAAAGCTGATCATCGCCGATGGAAGATAACTTCCCTTTAGACCAAAAGCGCGCCGGCTCATCAGATCCAGACTCATTCCGGTCTTTGCTCCTACATAACCCAGAAGACCCGTATACACGGCCAGAATCGCTCCGCCCAGAAACAGCGAACCGAGAAAGCCATAAAAATCCAGTCCCTTTGCCATCTCCTGCCCGACCCACATGCTGGCCGAAAAGAACGTAAAGCCGAGCATAATCATAAACATTGTCAAAAAACTCCGTCTTTGACCGGTCGGTACAGACTGCTCTGCAAAATCGATATCCACAGCTGCTTCCTTCCGCTTCTGATTCTTTGCACTCATTCTCTCTCCCTCATTTCTTAAATACTCAAATGATATACTTTTTCAGCGCATCGGTGAATTCCCGGATTCTCTCCTCCGCGATTTCCCTGAGATCCGCCTTCTTCAAGCTCTCAATAAAACCGAGCTCCTGCTCATAAAGCCACCTGGTCTTGCTCGGATTCAGATGCCCGTAATGACAGTCCCAAACCCAGTCCTCATAGGTGATCGGCGTTTCATGTCCAAGCTTCTCATCCAGCAAATCCTTCATGGAAATCACGTCTGCCCGATCCCGGATATCCCTCCAGAACCCGAGCACTTCATCCACATGTTCATGGACCTCATACCGACGGGCTCCTCCATCGTAGATGATACATTTTTCAAACAGCGGATCCCGCATTGAAAGCGTCACCCTTCGGAATTCCGGCGAGATGATCCCGTCCTTCCAGAAGAAATCGACATCAGGAATATTGATCCCGGACACGCCCTTATCCTGATAGGTACTGAAAATTCCTTCATAAAAGACGCAGTAGAAACCCTCAAATTCCGGCCAGAAGGTCCGGAATTCCTCCGTCATATTCTCCAGAATATCGACAGCCTTTGTTCCTCCGATCGTGAAAAGGATGATGTTCCGGAGGGCCGCACCACTCGCCCGGTAAAAATCGGTCACATACTTCAGGCAGTGAATCAATGTCTCGCCCGAAGCGATGATGTCCCCGATCAGAAGCGTACTGTCCGGAACCATGGTCAGCTTTGAATACTTGATCTTAAGCCCCGCGAGCTCCTCCTCATTAAAGACGCGCTCACTGGACAAAAAGCTGATGTCATGAATCCTGACGTGTTCCCGGTAGCATGCCTCCTCAAGCGGATAATTCAAAGCGCCGCGCAGAATCGAGAGAATATTCGCACAGGACACCTTCCCGTTTTCCTTGAAATAATACATCATCTGAGATGTCGCGGGCAGCATGCAGCGGTATACCTCATATCCGACGATCTCCGGCGTATTCATCAGCTTTCTGGTCTCCGACTCCGAGACAATGTAATAATGATTGCGGTACTCTTTTCCTTTCAGAGTATAGCAATCGACTCCCTGTTCCGAGAATTCCTTTTCGAGATATATTTTCCTGTCCATGAAACTTTCCCCCTCCGTTTTTCTTGCATCCGGACAAACTCCCATCCATACTATCACAGAACCGGAAGGAATTCATTACCTTTTCCATATTATATTCGCATTCGACTGCGGCTCAGGTACTGTTCACTCACAACTATGTACGGCAAGGATTTTACAGTCCTGTTGCCATTCGCAAACTGGCTGTAAAATCTTAGCCGTTTTGGGTGGCGCGTGAACAGTGACGCGGCTCACTGTTCGCGTAAAAAAAGAGCAGTTCACTCAGATATACGCATATATCCTTGTGAACTGTTCTTTATGAGTCATGCCTTTGCAGGTATGGAATAGCTATGTGTTTTAAATTTCAGGCAGTTTTCTGCTCTCCCTTCAGGAACGACCAGAATAGAACACCTACGAGATTTACAATTGCAAGAGTGATCCAGCATGCGCTGAAATTACCGGTTTTATCTACAATCCCTCCGACGATCATCGGGGACAGGATGGATGCCATCTGAAATACACAGTTCTGCACTCCCATAGTGGAGGCTGAGAGCCCGGAAGGTGTATACTTTGTCACAAGTGCATTCAGATGTGCGTTCGGAAGATAGGTTAAAAAGCCATACACGAATCCGATCACAGAAAGAGCAGCGCTCCCTGTCGTATTTCCGAACAGCACCGTGAATACCGAGATCAGCACATACACCACAATCAGATATTTTTTCATGCTCAGATGAAAATTCTTTACGATGACTCCGGTAAGCAGGGATCCGATTACACCGCCGATGCTGTAAACGGTCATGATGTTTGCAGCCTGATTCGCACTCATTCCCAGATTGTTCAGATAAGTGTTCGCCCAGGTTGAAACACCCAGATTCAGGAACATGTAGAAAAATCCGCCGAAGCATACGCAGACCAGGTTCCTGGATGTAAAGACAATCCGGATACCGGTCAACAGATTCGGCTTGACTCCTCCCTGCGCCTTTGTATTCCGGATAAACACAGCCGCAAGCACAGCGATCGCAACTGCGATGTATCCCACAACCCGGAAGGCGGTTCTCCATCCATAGGCGGTCAGAATCGCCGCTCCCATCTTATTTGCCACGGTAAGGCCTAGCGTCGGCCCTACCAGAAGAATTCCGAACGCGATCCCGCGGTCCTTCTGCTCAAAATTTTCACTGATTACCTTTGTGCAGCAGCTCATGACTACGCCGGCTCCAAGTCCGGTTGCCACCCTGAGCGCCATACCTGCCCCAAAGCTGTTGATCAAGGACATCCCGATGGTTGCCGCTCCCGATATAAGCAGACCGACAGATAGCGTAATCCTTACACCGATTCTGTCTGCAAGAGTTCCGCCCGGGATCTGCGTGATCACATATCCGATGAAAAACGCTGACATGAAGGCTCCTGCAGTCACATTGTTTAAATTCAGCTCACCCATTACCGTCTTGCTGACAGGCGCCCACACAAACCGGGTCATGAAGGTTACGGCAAATGAATCCAGAAGAAGAAGAAGGATCAGCCATCTCCCGACACTTTTTTTACTTTCCACGATAAAAAACCTCCTCCATATGATCGCCCCCTTTCAATCAGAAAATGGCAACTCCATATTTTTCTCTGTTATAGTTGTTAATCTCATCAATGATGATCTTCTCAACCTCCGGATAGATTGTTCCGGGTCCTCCATAGGTGATACCGGGCCAGTAGCCTTTCAGATCGCCGTATTCCTCACAGGCTCTGCGGGTTTCCTTCCGGATTTCCTCCTCGCTCGCGTCAGCTCTGTCGATAACCGAGTCGATTCCACCCATTAAGAGCATCCGGTCTCCGACCTTCTCAGAGATCGCCTTGATGTTATTTGTCGGAAGAACACCCTGCCAGATATCCACACCGATTTCTGCCATATCCTCCACAATCGGCTCCATGAAGGAATCCCCGTGATGCATAACAATCACACCATTCTCATGCAGATAGGAGTACAGCTTCCGATATGGCTCCTTGAACAGCTCGCGCCAGGTTGACGGCGACATGAACATGCTGTTCTTGGATCCCCAGTCGTCATGGGAAATGATCAGGTCCGGATGCAGATGATCAACGACAAGCTTCATATACGTGAGACGGTATTCACAGATGACATCGATAAGATCCTCCATGTCATCCGGCTCCTCCAGCAGATTGCAGAGAGTATCCTCGAAGGTCATCAGCATGTGAAGCTGTTCAAAAATACCGGTGCCCATGATCACACAGGTGAGATAGCGGTCATGATCAATCGCTTTCTCATTCTGAACGGCCTCTTCCCATCCCTCGCTGCAGTGGCCGATAATGTCCGGAACCTTTACATAGTCGCGCCAATGTGTGATATCCTTTATAACCTGATTCTCCGGTGTCACAATCGGAACGGCTGCAGGCGCGTCCTGCGGAAATGAAATATGCGTCCCCCAGACATCCTCTGATTCTGTACCTCTGATCCTGTTTCCGCGAATCAGTTTGAAGCAGGGATCACCGCCGATCGGTTTCAGCATAGTAAACGAATTGCACAGGCACTCCGGCTTGCCGTTTTTCTTTAATGTCTCAAGAAGATTCTGTTTTGGTGTAAGCATATGTACTACCTCCCTATTAACATTCACCGTACTGTTGTTTCTAATTTCCTCCGGTCACGAACTATCGTTTTATGATTGCTTTTTAAGGCAATCACAACCTCCAGACAAATCGTTGGGATTACTTTACTCTGATGATAACAGGTCCCCGCTTTATCGGCTATGTCATTTCACCTTTGCTTTCCGTAAAAAATCCGTCATTTTGACCAGTCTTTTCTCCTCCGGTCTTCTCCAAATCTTGCTTTTTCCCAATAAAATGTCTATAATTTTGGAATATAACGAAACAATTCATACAATGAGAAATAAATCCTGATAAAAAGGAGGTATGAACTTGCAGTTAACCGCCCATATATTAAGTCACATGCTTTCCAGAAGATACAACATAATGCCGGATATAACAGATGCAAATCCGTCGCTCTGCGGATTCCGTTTTTACGACGGTTCTCCTGCACGGCCTGGTCACATCTATATCATCTCTCCAGACGAGCTTGCCTTTCTGCCTCCCGACTATCAGGCGGATGCCTATCTGTGCAACGGAACTTCCTTAAGCCCCGAAGATCTGACACTTCCCGGTCAGCCGGCTGTTTTGAGCCTTTCAGAGCCGACAGATCTCAAAGAACTGTGCAACGTTCTGAATGCGATTTTTGAAAAAATCGAATGCTGGGAGGGGATGATCACCCATCTCGCGCCTGACATTTTTGAAATAAAAAAGGCGCTGAATTCCAGCAGAGACCTCCTGCATGGCACGATCATTCTCGCTGACAACCGATTCCACTACATCGCATATACGGATGATTTTCACGGCAGTGCCTCCCTTCTTCATCCGAATGACGACGTGCCGCAATATGTAATGGAAGATATTCTTACAGATCCCGCTTACCAGTCTGTCCAGTCCTCCAGAGAGGTTGTACTGTATCAGGTTCATACGGCGAGAAAGATTGCTCCGGCGCTCTGCTACAATCTGTTCAAAGACGGAAGCGATGTCTATAATGCGAGAATCATGCTTACTGCCCGGGGTGATTTCACGCCCGATCAATACGATCTCCTGAAAATTCTGGGGGATTCTATCTCCGGCGCACTGTGGCAGATTGCTCCCTTTTCGCTTCCCTCCCCCGCCTTCAGCAGTCTTCACCATGCCGTTGCCTCCTGTTTGAAGAACGAGCCATCATCCCGCGCACTGGTCCGGTCAATCCTTCACAGCGTAAACTGGAACACAGAAGACCGCTATGTGCTCATCCTGTTCTCACCCTATTTCATCCGTGAGAAGGATGAAATCAATGCCGTCTCTGTAAACCAGCTGGAGCTGCTCATCCCGAATTCCTGCGGCGTTGTCATCGACCAGCAGGTAGCTTTAATCGTCAATCTCGGTTCGCCGGACAAAGCTTCCGCACACTTTCGTTTTCAGGAAAATATCGCGGCATTCCTGCGAGACTCTCTGTATAAAGCCGGAATCAGCAGCGAATTCGATGACTTCTTCCGGATCCGCTGTGCTCTCTATGAAGCGGAAACCGCACTGCGAATCGGCAACATCCGTGACAACATGTACTGGTATTATCGTTTTTCCGATTATGCCATGACTTACCTTCTTGATAATGCTTCCGAAAAGGTATACTACAGAGATCTCGTGAACCAGTCGTATCTGGATCTGCTTACATACGACCGGAATCATTCCTCGTCTCTGGCAAACACGCTGGAACACTACATCAAGAACAAATTCAACGTAACACACACCGCTGCCGAGCTGTATCTGAACCGCTCAACGGTACTCGCGCACCTGAAAAAAATTGAGGAAATCACATCCCTCAATCTGGATGACTGGCGCGTCCATCTCCATCTGCTGATTTCCTTCGCTCTTCTTGAAAATGAATGACGGTCTTGTCAGCTGTTTTTGCACAATCCGTTTCAAATTTTCCGGCTTTTATGCTATAGTTGTATAAGTCAGGCTAGAACCGCTCCCGAATCAGGTTCGGAGCATTGCTGCCTGTCTTTTATTATCACAGACACATATAGATTTTTTATCACATACAGATACACACAGATATAGATATAATTGCCGAAGCGCGGACCGATCCGTTCTGATACCTTTGATACATACATCAATATAGACATGATAGATAGGAGGAACTATGGAAGCAAAAGATTGTAAGAGAAAAGTTATTCTGACCGGAGATCGTCCCACAGGCCGTCTTCACCTCGGTCATTATGTGGGTTCTCTGAGAAGAAGAGTTCAGCTGCAGAATTCCGGAAATTTTGACGAGATCAACATTCTGATTGCCGATGATCAGGCTCTGACCGACAACTGGGACAACCCACAGAAGATCCGCGACAACATCATCGAGGTTGCACTGGATTATCTGTCCGTCGGCATCGATCCTTCAAAATCGACCATCTGCATCCAGTCCGGAATCCCGGCTCTTCATGCGCTGACCTTCTACTATATGAATCTGGTGACCACTCAGAGACTGAGCCGCAATCCCACGGTCAAGAATGAAATGACGCTCAGAGGTTTTTCCAGCTCCGAAGGTGTGAATAACAACGAGGCAGGCCTTCCCGCCGGCTTCTTCACCTATCCGGTGTCCCAGGCAGCGGACATCACCGCCTTCAAGGCCACAACGGTTCCGGTCGGCGAGGACCAGGAGCCGATGCTGGAGCAGACCCGTGAGATTGTGCGTAAATTTAATTCCACCTATAAGAGAGACATCCTCGTCGAACCGGATATTCTTCTTCCCGAAAACGAGACACAGAGACGCCTTCCGGGTACGGACGGCAAGGCGAAAATGTCCAAATCTCTGGGCAACTGCATTTATCTGTCCGATGATCCGAAGACCGTAAAGACAAAGGTCATGGGTATGTACACCGACCCACAGCATCTGAATATCACCGATCCCGGACATGTCGAGGGGAACGCTGTCTTCACCTATCTTGATGCATTCTGTCGTGACGACCAGTTTGCGGAATATCTTCCGGATTATGCGAACCTTGAGGAAATGAAAGAACATTACAGAAAAGGCGGTCTCGGTGATGTGAAATGCAAGAAATTCCTCATCAAGGTGCTGGAAGAAATGCTTACCCCGATCCGCGAGGAAAGAGCCAGATGGGCAGCGAATATTCCGGAGGTCTACAACATTCTCCGGAAGGGAACCGAGCATGCCGTTGAAGAGACAAACCGGACGCTGGAAGAGGTCCGCGACGCTATGCGTATCAATTATTTTGATGATGATGCCATTATCGGCGACTGGGAGTCCTGGATCAACCGGTAATCGGCCCGATCATCCTGATTCCTGAAAGAAGAGGTATTTCACCATGCCATCGATTTCGATGAAACAAGGATTATTCTCCGACCCGGTCTTTAATCGGAAGCTGGTATCACTCGCTATTCCTATTGCTCTGCAGAGTCTGATGCTGGCGGCAGTCGCCGCCGCAGACGCGATCATGCTGGGAAGACTGAATCAGAATTCAATGGCAGCCGTGTCCCTGGCGACACAGATTCAGTTTGTCATGAACATGTTTCTCAGTTCTGTAGTCGCCGCCGGATCCATACTCGGTTCTCAATACTGGGGAAAAGGAGATCTGCGGAGCCTGCATGATATCTTTAATCTCATGCTGCGGCTTTGCTTCCTGATTGATCTGTTATTCGGTCTTTTCTGTATCCTGGTTCCGGGTACCATGATGACTATTTTCACAAATGATCCTACATTGAACGAAATCGGCGCGTCCTATCTTCGAATCGCGGGATGGTCCTATCTGCTGACGGGAATCTCCCAGTGCTATCTGACCATAATGAAGCTGTCCGGTCATGCAGGCCGGACAGCTTTCATCTCATCAAGTGCAGTGATTCTAAACATCATTCTGAACTCCATCCTTATCTTCGGACTGATTGGTCTTCCGGAAATGGGTGCCGAAGGTGCCGCCATCGCGACACTGATTTCAAGAATCGTCGAACTTATCTGGGCATCAGGCTCCTCTCTTCAAAAGGGTTTTATCCGCCCGGACCTTACGAGACTCTTCCAACGGAACCGTCTTTTGAGCCACGATTTCCGGAAGATCTGTCTGCCTCTGCTCGGCGCTTCTCTGCTTTGGGGAATCGGATTCACCTCCTATTCCGCCATCATGGGGCATCTGGGCCAAGATGCTGCCGCAGCTAATTCTGTAGCTGCCGTTGTGCGCGACCTTGCCTGCTGTATGTGTAACGGCATTTCTAATGCCGGATCCATCCTCCTCGGAAGTCAGCTCGGACAGGGTCATCTCGATCGCGCAAAAATCTACGGTGACAAATTGATGAAGATCTCCTTCCTGGTTGGCTTCATGACGACCGGTGTCGTTCTCCTGTTCATCCATCCGGTTCTGCTCTTCTACCGGCTTACGCCAGATGCCAGAGCTCTCTGCACCGGAATGCTTGTCATTACCTCTTTTTATATGGTCGGGCGCTGCGTTAACACCGTCGTCATCAACGGTATTTTTGATGCAGGCGGAGACACAAAATTTGACGTTTTCTCCCTCCTCGTAGTCATGTGGATGATCGCTATTCCGACTGCTCTGAGCGGTGCCTTCCTCTTCCACTGGCCGGTTCTTTTGGTTTATGCCTGCACCTGTCTGGACGAGGTTGGTAAAACTCCCTGGGTCATCCATCATTTTCACAAGTACCACTGGCTGCGCAACCTGACCCGCTGATAGCAAAAAGGGCTGCCGCAGCCTCACAAACAGGTACCCCTGGCTGAAAAATCTCACCCGCCAATACCGGAAAGTTTTGCCGCAACCTTCTCATATGCCGGAACATCCACCTTCAGACGGCGGGCGTTCCGGACCACTTCAAAGATCAAGCCGTCTATCTCCGAAGATCTTCCCGCCGCAATGTCCTTCTGCATGGATGTCGTCATATCCGGGCTCAGGCTGTCCAGTATCGCCAGATTTCTTCTGACAATATCTTCTGTAAAATAAATACCCTGTGCCTGCGCGAGCAGGTCGATTTCATGTACCAGCTCACAGTAAAAATCCCGACAAGGGCCTTCCTTCTGGATCTCTCCGGCACTCACATTAAAGAAAAGCCCGCAGGCTCCCTGCGCAGATACATAAGAATACTTCATCAGCGCATCCCGCTGTATATTCTCACTCAAACCGCCTCCTATGCCGCACGAGGCAAGGTCCTTCGCGATTTCCGTTAATACCGTACGGTATTCCTCCGGCCTTCGCACACCGAACACGACCCGGAGGATATCGCCGCTCATCAGGATAACGCCCGGCTTCAGGCGCTGTGACGCCACATAGATACATCCGTCCGTCACCAAAACCCCTGGAAGCTCCTTCTGCATAACCGCGCCGGTGCTATAGATGTTCAGAATCGGAATAATGACAGTATCTTTGCCGGCAGCCATTCTAAGGAACGGATACAGGGCATCCAGCGAGTATCCCTTCACGCATACGAAAATCACATCCGGATGCTCCGCCTGCACGGTAGGAATGTCGATCGCGAACTTTTCCTGATCTCCGGGAATGTCATTTGCGTGCTCCGCCTGACCTTCAGCTGTACCGTTCGTATTCCGCCCCATCTTTTCGGAATACTCTTGCATCGTAAACGCCTTCACCGGCTTGAGGGTAAACGAATCCCGCGGACGAATCACCTGAAGACCATTCCGTCTCATTGCCTCCAGATGCTCTCCTCGCGCAATAAACGTTACATCGAGTCCACCCCGCATCAGATATGCTCCCAGAGCTCCACCGGTTCCACCGGCGCCAATGATCAGATATTTTCGCATTTTAATCTCCTCTCAGATCACCATCAGCAGCGTTCCTGCTCCGATCAGGATGCAGCCGATGACCGATTTTACGCTGACCTGCTCATGCAGGAAAAGGAATGCCATAATCAATGTCAGGACAACGCTTAACTTATCTATGGGAACAACCTTGCTTGCCTCACCGATCTGCAGCGCACGGTAATAGCACAGCCAGGATGCACCTGTCGCCAGTCCCGAGAGGATCAGAAAGATCCAGCTTTTCCGGCTGATCTGTACCAATCCTCCCTGGGTATTTGTGATAAATACCATCCCCCACGACATAATGACGACCACAATCGTTCGAACCGCCGTGGCAAGCGTGGAATTAACTCCCTCAATTCCGACCTTGGCCAGAATAGAGGTGAGCGCGGCAAAAACCGATGATCCAAGTGCAAAAATCAACCACATAACAAATCCTCCCTGTAAACTGCTGTTTTAACAAAAACGCTTTTCATTTATTTACTGCGGAAAAACTATATCTGAAAAATATATGTGAAATAACTTGATCCATTAAGAGGGCCGATGTTCCCTCATACATATTGTTTCAGACATTATCGCAGATTTGATCGATATACCTGTTATTATAACACTTTGTTTATGACAAAACAGCAGATTCCAGCGGATCCCCCCCTTTAATATGTCACAATACTTTTACCGGCTAACTTATGACTAAAGTCACGAGAATGCACCGGTAATTTTTCAATTCGCATACGATACCATGCGCCACAAACTGGATAAGCTGCGGATTGCTTCGTGCTTCGCACTCCCGCAATCCTACAGGAACCGACTTCGTCGGTCTGTCGCGGCGTTCGCCCCACCGCATCACACATTGTGTGTGCGGATGTGGCTCACTGCTCGCGCATATTCGGATTTCGCGCGTTCGCGCTTCATCCTCATACCTGTTGCCTTCGAAATCGCATCTGGCCTCTTACGCGCGCTTCGCGTGCGACGAGTCCTTCTGCGTTTTCGAAGAGCTTATACAGTAATCTCTATCTGGTTTCCCTCAAAGGCGATCACGCAGCTTTCATAGTATCCGTCCCCGGTCACGCGCGGTCCGCTTACGACATCATATCCGTCAAAGATTAAGCGGGAAGTGAGTTCATCGACCTTTTCCTTACTTCCTGCGCTGAAAGCGATATGGATAAACCCGGTTCGGTTCAATGTCTTCTCCGGGTTCTCCATCACCGGTTTATTCATGATTTCCAGTCTCGGTCCATCCTTAAATGTGAGAAAATAGGATTGAAAATTTGTTCTTTTATTGTGATATCCTGCATTTGAGGATGCCCCGAAATATTTGATAAAAAAGTTTCTGGCAGCTTCCAGGTCATTGACGTACATCGCTACATGTTCAATTTTCATATCTATTTTTTCCTCTTCGTTGCTTTGTTTTCCTGTCCTCTCGCTCACTTACTTATTCTTCAGACATGCATACGTTTTCTCCAGCATCCCTATGTTAAGCAGTGCAAAGATCAGCAGATATACCGGCATAATGCCTATCCCAATTTGCCGCTGCAAATTACCGAATACCATCGGCATAAAGGTACTTCCGACATATGCCGATGCCATCTGAAGACTGATTACCGCCGCGCTGTATCTTTTGCCGAAATTTCCCGGCGCCATGTGCTGAATGGCCGGATATACTGGTCCCATACCGGTTCCGATCAGGACAAATCCGATTGCAGCCGGTATATAATTTGGGATCGGAAGCATGACGATGAGGATGCCGACAAGCTCAACGGAAATTCCGATCCGGATCAGGCGCCTGTCTCCGAGTCTGTTTGAAACAAAGCCCGAGATAAGTCTTCCCAGCATCAGGCCGCCGAAGATCAGAGATCCAAACGACGCGATCATGCCATCCGTCAATCCTTTTTTTACCCCTGCGAAGTAGCTGGACGTCCAGAGAAAACAGGTGGCTTCTCCGGAACAATAGGCGAAGAATGCGATCAGCGTAAAAAGGACTCCCGGAACCCTGATTGCCTCTCTGATCCCTGCGCCTGCCTCTTCTTCCTCCTCCGCCGCATTCTCATTTTTCTTCCAGAGAGGAAGAGAAAGGATGCATACCAGGAGAATTGCCAGCTGAATATAAGCAGTCCATCGGTAGCCTTCATTCCATCTCGCCTTCTTCAAGGCAAGTGCCATAATATTCGGGCTGATTACGGCTCCGACTCCGTAGAAGCAGTGCAGAAAATTCATTACTGAACCCGAATAGTTATTAGCCACATAGTGATTTACAGACGCGTCGATCGCTCCCGCGCCAAGTCCATACGGAACGACAAACAAAAACAGCATCCAGTAAGAGGAAGAAATGGAAAATCCGAGAAGTCCCAGCACCGTCAGAAAAATGGACACGATCACAATCCACTTTGTGTGGAAACGTCGGATGAGTCTCGGACTGAGAAGTGCGGATATGATCGTCATAAAGGAAATGGACATGGAGACGTACCCTGCGTAGGATGAAGGCACGCCGAAGGCCACCTGCATGGTCGGCCATCCGGATCCCAGAAGCGAGTCCGGAAGACCCAGACTGATAAAGATCAGATAAATAACGGCAAGTAATAGTGAATACATATGATGAAACCTCCAAACTTAATCGCTGTATTGGAGTATATCATTATTTGTATTTTACATATAGAACAAAATCGCGTATAATTTTAATATTAATAAGACAATATCGTCATAGAGTTCTGTGTAAGAATTTTATATACGACGTGCTGTCGGAAAGGCTTTGTATGGGACTTACATACTCTACAGACCAAACAGATCAGACCGGAAAAGAACTGCTCACCTATGGAACACCTGATTTTCCGATTGCTTTTTTTGATGACGATCTTACCTCGGTCAAGGTGCCCTGGCACTGGCATGATGAATGGGAAATTGATGTAATACGAACAGGAGAAGTCAGCGTTTTTATCACGGGATGTGAGCTGAAGCTAAAGGCCGGAGAAGGATATTTTGTAAACAGCGGAATTCTTCACTCCGCGCAGCTTCGTTCCAAATCCGGATGGCAGCATGCTATGGTCTTCAGTCCCCGGGTGATTGCCGCTCCGGACGATCTAGTGTGGGATACCTATGTATCCCCGCTTCTCTCCAATGAGAATTTACCCTTTTTAAAGCTGACCCCTTCCATTTCCTGGCAAAAAGACATCCTTACCTTTGCGGAAACGGCCTGGACCAGCGGTGCGCACGAGAAGACGGATTATCCTCTGTGCGTGCGCTCTTCTCTGAGTCAGATTGCCAGCCTGCTCCTGCACAACATCGGAGCGGAAACAGAACATCCCTTCACGTCAAAAACGCAAAGGGATGAACTCAGAATAAAAAAAACACTATACTATATAGAAACTCATTTCAGGGAACAAATAACCATTGCGGAGATTGCGGCGAGCGCAAATATCAGTGTCAGCGCCTTGCTCAGGCTCTATCATGACATCCTTCATACGACACCGATACAATATCTGCGAAGGTTCCGCCTCGATCAGACCCGGGATGAACTGTTAATAAGTCCCCATGCACCGATTGCAGACATCGCCTACTCCTGCGGATTCAACGATGTCAGTTATTTCAACCGCTGTTTCCTGAAGACATATGGAGAGACGCCCTCGGAATACAGAGCCTCTGCAAAATCACATCCCGGCAGCGGATGGTCAGATGCATCTCAATAATTATTCCGGTTTGTACTCATCGAAGTCATACCGGATGACTCCGAACGGTGTCTCCTGTTCCCGAAGGGCAATCGACTTGGACATTGCTTTAATTTCCTCAGCAGTTACACTGCGACCGAGTTCGCTGGAGAGCACAACCCCTTCGGAAAGAAAAGCGGTCTGCATCGCGATATACGGAGAGTCGATTCTCGTCTCGTCGGTAAGCTCTCCACGGAGATAAGAATACCACTGAAGCTGGTTGTCATTGTATTTCTCCATCTCGGGATTGAGAGCAAGCTCCTGCATACCGGAGATATCATCAATCGCACATTCAATCTTGTTGTCAAAGAGGACGCCGTCTCCGTCCACACCAAACCACTCCAGTCTCGGCTTCTGAAGAGCGCCTCCGCCTACAATGGATCCGCCTTCCGGAACTGCCAGTGGACCGCCGGTTGTATCTACATCCGTGAATTTCAACCCTCCAAGGGAACCCGCAATGAAGCTGCTGCCGATTTCATCCATATGAATAGCCCAGTCTTCATAGATATCCATGGAAATACCGCCTTTGAAGCGGGCCATTCCGACGCCCAGATCCTCGATCGGAGTGTGACAGTTCACAGCATCGTCAATACGGGCATCTCTCCAATACGAGCAGCTCTGAACTCCATACACGCTCTCCAATTCCGGCATACCGAGTACATAAAGCATCTGCGCCAGGTGATAGATTCCGAGATCAAACAGCGGTCCGTGCACGCCGATTCTCGGATCGATGAAATCATGACTGAAGAATGGCATATCATATCCGGGACGTCCTTGACGTCTGTGCCCCACACTCCTGACATGATAAACCTCTCCCAGCTTACCTTCCGCAATCATCTTCTTTGCGATGCGGGTCTGCGGATTGTAAATTGAACTGATCTGTACGGCAAGCTTCTGTCCGTATTTTTTCTGTGCGTCATAGAGAATCTTCGCGTCCGCATAGCTCGCTGCCATCGGCTTCTCGGAATAACAGGGATACCCTGCCGCCATCACAGCCGTTGCAACAGAAGTATGAAGGTTGTTGTGTACACAGACCTCAACCTCATCGATGTCATCTCTCTTAAGCATCTCCCGAAAATCGGTATACAGCCTGTCCTCGGCAAGACCATATTTTCTTCCGAATGCCTCTACTCTCTCTCTTACAATATCGCAGGCAGCAACCACCGTGAGTTTCTGACCTCGTTTCTTCAGGTTGTTAATAACCGTCATGTGTCTGTCGGAGATCATTCCGGTTCCGATAATAGCAATTCTGATTTCTTTCATGTCTGTTCATTCCTTTCTAGAAAAAATAACGGGATACTATCTTCACGCGTCTCATTACCATCCGAGAATTCTGAGATATTCGCGGCTTCTTCTCGCACACTCCAGAGGATCTGTGTCATAATGTTCGTCCTGCTCTACAACTGCCCATTTCGTGTTCGCTTTAATTGCCGCGTCCAGAATCGGCTCCCAGATCATCTGGCCGAAGCCCACCGGTCGGAATCCGAAATAGCCCTCATCTTCCCCGGATTCCTCCTGGTCAATTCCGATCAGCTTATACATATTTTTTACTTCTCCCTGTTTGATGTAATCCTTCAGATGAATGACCGGCAAACGATCTGTGTACTTCTGAATGAATTCCGTCACCTTTCCGGTGGCCACATCACACCAGCAGGCATCCAGTTCGCTCATCAGATTTTCATGTGGAATTGCCTCGAACATCGCGTCATAGCCCCATTTTCCATCGGGAAGCTTAACAAATTCGAAATCATGGTTATGATACAGAAACGTCATACCGGCCTGATGTATTTTTTCTCCCACCTGGCTGAGCAGGGGAAGAAACTTCTGAAATCCTTCCGGATTGACCGGACGGTATTCTTCCGCCATATACGGCATTACCAGGTACTTCACGCCGATTTCGGAATAGTCTGCGATTACCTGATCCAGATTATCCACCATATCCGCAAATGGAACGTGTGCCGAAATCGGAATCAGTCCGGTTTCCGCCAGTATTTTCCTTACTTCCGCAGGCTCTAGCCCATAAAGGCCAGCCAGTTCAACGCCATCATAACCAAATTCTTTGATCTTCTGCATCACATTTCTGAAATTCTCCGGATGCTCTTCCAACAAATCTCTTAATCCATACACCTGTACCGCAACAGGAAGTTTTCCGCTCATTTACTGATTCCTCTCTTTCCTCATTTTCTTATGTCACTGCTTATTCAAAATCGATTGATTTGCCGGTTCTCCCGGACTCTCTCACCGCATCCATGAGCCTCAGCACACGGCGCACCTCCGGAATCTTGACAAACGCTTCTTCCTCGCCGTGATAGTAACGGATATAAGCAACAAGCGGCATAGACTTGTTGCGTGATGAATCGGCTACGGTTCACTGTTCGCGTAAAAAAGAGCCTTACCCTCCGGAGCAGATCTTTCGATTCCATAGTTCCGGGATAAGGTTCTTTTTGATATGTATCAAACGATATCAAACAATTAACAGATGTCTCTCATTCACGTGGTGACCGAACTCCGGCATAAATACCATACTTTCCTTGTCCGGGTCCAGACTGGACTGGATGATCGGAGGCATATAGGAAGATGTGAAGCAAAAGCCGTACTTCAGATCATGATATCCCTGCGCAAGGCCGCCCTCCTTCTTTACCTTCAACACAGCCGGCTTTGTCACTGCCCAGTGCACCTGGAAGTTTGTCCGCATTTCCTCATTGGTATATTCCTCGCCATTAATGACCCATGTGATCCGGTCCTTTTCGATTTTTTCACCGTCTACATAGAGCGTGCCCGGACGAATCTGTGAAAGAAAGATCCCTCTGTAGTACGGAAGGCGTACTTTAAACTGAAATCCCGTTACATGTCCTTCTGCGTCCCTGCTGTTTCTGAATCCCACAGACTGAATTACCTGTTTTTCCATTTTACGCCTCCTTAATCCCCGAGCAGATTCTTCAGCATGATATGCTGTTTTCGCAGTGTCTGCCCAACCTCATAGCCTTCGTCGTATTTATCCGCGCCCTCATACTCGCTGAGCAGGTAGCCGTCATAGCCGTTCTCAGTCATAACCTTTATAATCTCCGGATACGGAATGGTCGTCTCCCGGAAGTCATCGCTCATATGGATGAACTTTGCGTGGCAGCAATAAATATAAGGCAGAAGCGGAATGATGTCCTCCGGCTTATTCGGGGTGTAGTTCGGATCCCTCCATTCTCCCTCTGCAAATTCTGTGCGGAAAACGGAGAAGTCAATATTGAGACCGAAGTTCTTTGTTCCGGTTTCTTTGATGAAATCTACAAAATCCGTGACCAGTTTACCTTTCAGATTCGAAGGGTTGTGAATCTCAGGGCACATCTTGATATTGAGTTCCTCCGCCAGCGGAAGAGCGCCCTTAATAATATCGCGCCAGTTCAGAACCGGCTCCAGAAGGTCGTTGATTACCGGCATCTTTGTACGCATCACGGTAAATCCGAGACGATGTGCCAGCCGGATATCACGCTTCAGCATTTCGACGGATTCTTCCGTGGTAAGATCCCGGTCTCCCAGCACATGGGAGTCAATCCAGTTCCCGTACTCTACCGGAACAATTTCATATTTGTCGCAGAGGCGGAACCAATTTTCCACCCATTCGTCGGTGGGATACGGATAGTTCTCGATATGTGTGTTGGCCAGAATCTCGATTCCGTGAGCTCCCATATCGTGAATGTCCTCAAAACAGTCCTCAAGTGTCTTTGTAAGACCGAACTCCGCAGAGTAGCTGTAGATCGCCACACCGCGCTTGGGTCCTTTTTTGTTATACGTATACATTTCTATTCCTCCTGCCTTGCCTTTTTCTTTCTATGGTAACAGTCTACGGTATTATAGATTTAGATTCTTTCTTTTCTCTCCTCCTTTTTTATGCATTTTTTTCACAATTCCGGGCAAAAGAAAGTTCTCGCAAAAAACGAAAACCGTTTCTTGCGAGAACTTTCTTATTTACGCGAACAGTGAGCCGCAGCATCTTCTGATATTTATTAAAATTATTCTCCGTACCCATCCGGGTTCTTGGTCTGCCAGTTCCAGGAATCGCGGCACATATCCTCGATATTTTTCTCCGCTGTCCAGCCGAGAATTTCCTTTGCCTTTGACGGATCGGAATAGCAGGTCGCAATGTCTCCGGGACGTCTTGGATCGATGACATAAGGGATTTTCTTCCCACATGCCTTGGAAAATGCCTTGATGATATCAAGAACAGAATAGCCTACGCCCGTGCCCAGATTGAAGATCTGAACACCGTCCAGTTTCCGGAAGCCTTCGATTGCCTTTACGTGTCCCTTTGCCAGATCTACAACATGGATATAATCACGAACACCGGTTCCGTCCGGCGTATTGTAGTCGTTTCCGAAGACGTGAACCTTTTCCAGCTTTCCGGAAGCCACCTGTGCGACATAGGGGAGCAGATTGTTCGGAATACCCTTCGGGTCTTCCCCGATCAGTCCGCTCTCATGCGCGCCGATCGGATTGAAATAGCGCAGAAGCATGATTTTCCAGCTGTTATCTGCTTTCCAGATATCGGTCAGGATTCTCTCCTGCATCGCCTTGGTTTCGCCGTAGGGATTCGTCGTCGTTCCCAGCGGACAGTTCTCTGTGATCGGAATTTCCGCCGGATCTCCGTACACGGTAGCGGAAGATGAGAAGACGAACTGTTTGCAATTGTGGTTTCTCATGACATCCGTGAGAGTAAGCGTGCTCAGAAGGTTGTTTGTGTAATACTCAATCGGCTTTCTTGTAGACTCGCCGACCGCCTTGTACCCTGCGAAATGAATGACCGCGTCGATATGCTCCTCGTCAAACAGCTCATCCATTGCCTTATGATCACAGACATCTGCCTTGTAAAACTTCGGGCGTTTTCCCGTGATGGTCTCGATCCGGTCTACAACCAGTTCCTTTGAATTGTAGAGATTGTCTGCGATCACCACATCATAGCCTGCGTTCAGCAGCTCCACACAAGTATGGCTTCCAATAAACCCGGTACCGCCTGTCACTAAAATCTGCATGATTTTCTCCTCCCTGTCATCGATTCGATGGCATCTGTTCTGCATATATCATTTCTGCACATGGATATCGTTCTCAAAATTTGATTAGAAATCGTTTCCTGGCGAATACAGCATGATCACAATGTGTATAAAAACGCGTAATCCGGCTGCTTCAGCATATCTCCGACGGTCCGTCTCCGATGGATACGATATAAAAGGACGGTGTCAGTCCGGTCTTTGCTGTGTAATTTCTGCCGACCTCATCGACAAAGGCATCGATGGAATCATCCTTCACGATATTTACCGTACATCCGCCAAAACCGCCTCCGGTCATCCGGGCGCCGATAACTCCCGGAATCCTCCATGCTTCTTCCGCGAGAACATCCAGTTCCTTACATGATACCTCAAAATCGTCGCGAAGGGAAACATGAGATGCATTCATCAGCTTTCCAAACGCCTCAATGTCACCGTTATTCAGTTTCTCTACAGCCTCTGTCGTACGTGCGTCTTCATAAACCGCGTGCTTTGCTCTTCTGCGGCACACCGGATCGGAGATTGCACCCTGAAGCTCCTCAAATTCCTCCGGATTGAGTTCACAGAGCGCCTTCAGTTCCGGACGCACCTTCTGAAGCTCTTCCAGAGCGGTTTCACACTCCCTTCGGCGGTCATTGTAAGCCGAATTCGCCAGCTCATGTGGTTTGTTCGTATTCACGATCACAAGCTTCGCGTCCCCGATCGGAACCGGCGCGTACTGATAATCCAATGTCGCCGTATTCAGGAAAATTGCCTTGTCCTTCTGTCCCATCGCGGAGGCAAACTGATCCATGATTCCGCAGTTCATGCCGACAAACTGATTCTCGGCGATCTGCCCGAGCTTCGCATTCCGGACCTGATCCTCCCCAAAGTCATAGAGCTTCATCAGAGCCTCCCCCGTAAGCACTTCCAGGGAAGCACTGGAGGACAGGCCGGATTTCGGCGGGATCGTTCCGCTGCACGCAAAATCAAACCCAGAAGGGATATCCATCCCCGCCCGACGATAGGCCCAGACCACACCCTTCGCGTAGTTTGTCCAGCCGTCCTCCTTCTTGTACGTAAGATCATCCAGGTCTGCCTCAATCACCCCGTCCTCCGAAAGATTTACGGAGTAAAAGCGAAGCTTCCGATCCTCTCTTCTACGCACGGCCGCGTACGTTCCCAGTGTGAGCGCGCACGGGAACACATGCCCGCCATTGTAATCAACATGTTCTCCGATCAGATTCACACGTCCCGGAGCAAAAAACACACGCTCCCCACCGCCGCCGAACTTCTCTTCAAAAACCTGTCTCAGTTCCTCAATCACTTTTTCATCTGCCATTGCATGTAACCCCCTGTTAGAAAAATCATTCTGTGAAAAAGCTGCAGCCGGAAGCCGCGCTGCATATTATTACCTTGTGCTGCATGTTACCTATATTGTGCCCCAAGTCGAGTTTTTTCACAATACATTTTCGTCTTATCTATATGTAATTTTGTTGCGCAAAAAATGGATCGGGAATATAATAGCCCTGACTAGTATCCTCGGACCGTATTTCATACCGGATGAAACCTGAAAACACAGACCGGCTTCAGCACAGGGATCAAGACTGCTCTGTGACTTCCTCAACCGGAAAATGTACGACATGACTGATGAATGAAATTAACTTTGAAAACCGAAAAAAAGAAGAAGAATATAAGGAAAGCAATAAGATTGCCGAAAAGCAGAACATGATCTCGCTTTCGGTCTATAATGTCGGTCGGCAGAAATGCGTCCCCGGCTATAAATGGGGACCCGGTGTGCGGGATCATTTTCTCATGCATTATATCAGCTCCGGCTCCGGAATCTATACGACCGGCGGACAGACCCGGCATCTGCACAAAGGAGATCTGTTTCTGGCCCTTCCGGACACAGAGATTTTTTATCAAGCAGACTTTGAAGACCCATGGACCTATGAGTGGGTGGGATTTGCCGGAACAGACGCCGCTACCCTGATCGGGAGAACTGATTTTTCGTCCGATCAGCTGGTTTTGCGGCAGCTCACCTACGGAGCCGATGTACAAAATCACATTCGCAGGATCTATGATGCCTTTGGCAATACCTTCTGTGATACGGTTAAAATGACAGGCGAGCTCTATCTTCTCCTCGGCCTGCTGATCGCCAACGCATCTCATCCCGTCACACAGTCTGCCGCGAGTTCCGAAAACGTCTCCCGGGCCATCGATTACATCTCCTCGCGGTATTCCTACTCACTGACCGTCAGCGATATAGCGTCTTTTGTCGGTGTCAGCCGAAGCACACTCTTCCGGGAATTCCGGGAAGAGCTTCATCTGTCTCCAAAGGAATACCTGGACCGCTACCGGATCCGCCGGGCATCCACTCTTCTCAGGGATACCGATCTCACGATCGCATCCGTGGCAGCTTCCGTAGGATACGACAACGGACTGTATTTCTCAAAGGCCTTCCGGCGCATGACCGGCATGACGCCTTCTGAGTACCGGGAACGCAAATACCCCGACGACTACATAAGTACATAAAGAGGGCTGTCTTTTACGGCAGCCCCCTTCTGTTTCTTCAATATTTATTCATTTTCATGATATTACAATTTATACAATTCCTTATACTGTGTTTGCAGAACGCCTCGTTAATGTCTCAGTCAGCGACTCCGACAAATTCATATCCGGCGTCTTCCACCGCATTCTTAATCTCGTCCGCCGGGACTTCCTTACTGAGCTTCAAAACTGCCTGCTTGTCTACATGCGAAGCCTCCGCACTTTCCACACCGTCAAGAGCCTCGAGTGCTTTCTTTACATGCATTTCGCAGTGGTTGCACATCATTCCATCAATTTTTACGGTTTCTGTCATCGTTATTTCCTCCTCTTGATCCTTTTGTTTTATATTTTGTCTGTTATCTTGTTCGTTAACCTGCTTATTACCCTGTTTGTCACCCGGTTTGTTAACCTGCTTGTTGCCCTGTTCGTTATCCTGTTTGTTACCTTGATTTTCACCTGCCGCACCGACCGGACATGATGTGGCATTTCCGTTAACAGCATTTTCCGCCACGGTCAGCTTCTGCGCGTTTTCCTCCGGAAGTGCTTTCTTCCTCATCGGTCTGTCGTGGGAAGCGTTATGTACCCGGAAGAGGTTCAGCCGCAGTGCATTCATACATACGGTAAAGCTGGAAAGGGACATAGCAGCGGCTCCCCACATCGGATTCATCTGAATGCCCGGATAGAGACCGGCGGCCATGGGAATGAGCAGCGCATTGTAGGCAAATGCCCAGAACAGGTTTTCATGGATGTTGCGGAGCGTTGCCCGGCTCAGCCGGACTGCTGCAGACACATCCGTCAATCTGGAATTCATCAGCACAATGTCCGCCGAATCAATTGCGACGTCCGTTCCTGCTCCGATCGCAATGCCGGTATCTGCCCTCGTAAGAGCCGGAGCATCATTGATGCCATCGCCGACCATCGCTACCTTGCCCCGTTGCTGAAGCTCGCGGATGACTGCCTCCTTCCCGTCCGGAAGAACTCCCGCAATCACACGGTCCACACCCGCCTGCTCGCCGATCGCCTTTGCGGTCGCGGCATTGTCGCCGGTCAGCATCACGACCTCGATGCCCATGTTCTGAAGCTCCTTCACCGCCTGTGCAGAATCCGGCTTGATGACATCCGCCACCGCGATAATTCCCAGAAGCCTTCCTTCCCGCTCGAAATACAGCGGTGTCTTTCCCTGCCCGGCAAGTGCATCCGCCTTTCTCTTAAGGTCTTCCGGGATCTCCGTCAGAGAGGCGATAAATCCGCCGGATCCGCCATAAAGCGTCTGCCCGTTTAACCGTCCGGTGAGGCCGTTTCCTGTCAGGGCAGAGAAATCCGTTACCTCCTCGGCTTTCAAGCCGTCCGTCTCACCCTTTTCCACGATTGCTCTTGCCAGAGGATGCTCACTCTTCTGCTCCAGTGAATACGCAAGCGTCAGAAGCTCCTTCTCGCTCACTCCGTCCGCCGGGATCAGATCGGTCACCTCGGGCTTTCCGGCTGTGATGGTACCGGTTTTGTCCAGCGCAATGATCTGCACCTTTCCGGCATTCTCCAAAGCCTCCGATGTCTTGAACAGCACTCCGTTTCTGGCTCCCATTCCGTTTCCGACCATGATCGCCACCGGCGTTGCCAGGCCGAGCGCGCACGGGCAGGAGATTACCAGAACACTGATGGCTCTCTCCAGCGCATACGCCAGGTTTTGTCCCAGAAGCAGCCATACGACCATCACAGCAGCAGCGATCAGAATTACGGCCGGTACAAAAATTCCGGAAACCTTGTCCGCAATCCTTGCGATCGGCGCCTTTGTAGATGCCGCGTCGCTGACCATCTGAATAATCTGTGAGAAAGTCGTATCCTCACCGACTCTTGTCGCTCTTGCCCGGATAAATCCGGACTGGTTGATGGTTGCGGCGCTTACGGAATCTTCCACACCCTTATCCACGGGAATGGATTCACCGGTGAGGGCGGATTCATCCACAGCCGTTGTACCCTCGATGATCACACCGTCAACCGGGATGGACTCCCCCGGTTTTACGACAAAGATATCGCCGGTCTGCACCTCGTCAATGCCGACTTCCACCTGCTGCCCCGCTCTCTCCACAACGGCAGTTTTCGGCGCCATCTTCATCAGATTCTTCAATGCGTCCGTCGTGCGTCCCTTGGAAAGAGACTCCAATGTCTTTCCCACAGTGATCAGTGCGGGAATCATTGCCGCCGATTCAAAATAGAGCTGCCCGTGGTACAACGGCATCAGGTCCATGTTCGAGGTTCCATTCGTCAAAAGCCACGTCATCCGGAACAGAATGTACAGCGACCATCCGAAAGAAACACCGGAGCCAAGCGCCACAAGCGTATCCATGTTCGGTGCCCCGTGGAACAGAGACTTAAAACCCGAGATAAAAAATGCCCGGTTGATGATCATGACTACGATCGCCAGAAGCATCTGCAGAATTGCAAGACCGATGTGGTTGTGAGAAAGGAACGCCGGCACCGGCCAGCCCCACATGTTGTGGCCCATCGTGATGTACATCAGGACTGCCAGGAAGCCCACCGAGAGGACCAGCCGCCGCACAAGCTTCGGCGTCTCCCTGTCCTTCAGGGCATCCTCCGCCGCCGTCAGCTTTGCGCTGCTGCTCTGCTTCTGCACTGCGGCACTCTTCGGTTCCGCTCCGTATCCGGCATCTTCCACCGCCTTGATGATCTCGGCGGCACCTGCCGTTCCATCCACCGCCATGGAATTGGTTAAGAGTGAAACCGATACGGATTTCACGCCCGGTACCTTTGCCACGGCTTTCTCGACATGGGCCTGGCATGAAGCACATGTCATGCCTGTTACAATATATTGATCCATTGTGACTTTGACCTTCTTTCTTTGTGTAAATGATTAACTGTTAACGCGTCACTGTACTGTGCATCGGGTACTCAAAAGATAATCGATAATCCTTTTGCTTCACTTCATCAGCTTCTGCAGGACATTGCACAGCTCGTCGATGGTCTCATCCTTTCCTTCCCGGATGTCATCTACCACGCAGCCCCGGATATGACATCCGAGCAACACCTTATTGAAGCTGTTCAGAGCGCTGGTAGCCGCAGAGACCTGTATTAGAATGTCCGGACAATACGCGTTATTCTCTACCATTTTCTCAATGCCGCGGATCTGTCCTTCTACCCGCTTCAAGCGGGTCAGCAGCGCCTTCTGCTCCTCCGGCGTCCTCAACTTATGTCTGCCGGAGCTGCATCCGCATTCCTTCTCGCCCTCCAGAACCGGGTCCTGAAGCTGTTCACAGGTATCTTTCGTATACTCGTTCTGCATCTCATTCATTTCTCAAGCCATCTCCTCTCAATACCCCTTCCGGGTATCCCTTGCTTCTGCAACGATAATATACCCTAACGGGGTATATGTCAACACCATAATTTCAATTTTTTATCCTATTTTTTCCGGATTGTTACTGTTCACGCGCGACTAAAACAGCTAAGATTTTACAGTACCTTTGCCTGAGCATTACTGGCTGTTAAAAGTTTTATCCGTAAATTCTTCATGAAGTGGATAGCGAGGACTGTTTGACGAAGGCGCTCGCGCCTGAGGAGTTCCGCAGCTCCAAAAAACAGGATAAAACTCTGTTACAGCCAGTTTGCGAATGGCAACAGGACTGTAAAATCCTTGCCGTACATAGTTGTGAGTGAACAGTAACTCCGGATTTTTTCTATCTTTTCGGATCTCTCTTTTTTCATAGATGCAAAAGGGGCTGTCGCATTTCTGCGACAACCCCTTTGCCAGACAATTACCATCCAGACAGCCCTCTGCTGTTACGAATGGTACTTCCATCACTCCTTCGCCTATCCCGATCCCGTGCCGAAAAGAAAGAAAATATCCCTGCTGCCGCTAATAGCACAAGGATTCCGGCAGCATCTGCCGCGGCGATCACACGATAATCTGAAACCCTTCCTGTGAGGATCAGATTACCTTTTTGACCCTTCTCTATTTGCCGAACTCTTTTTCCTTCCGGATCATACCATCCTCTGAACACCGTCCCTCTGGGCATTTTCGGATCCTTCAGTACAATCGGAAGATCCTCTGTCTTGTATGTCTTCGGAAGGCCCGAGGTATCATAAATACCTCTTGCGTATCTGATTTGATAGATATTTGATGCGGAATCTGAATTGTTCTGATCCTGCTCCGCCTTTCCTCCTGAAATATTTTCACCATTTTCCTTCCGATTCCGACGACGTTCCGCGGGAAGATAGGTAAAATCAAACCGTGTGCTTCCATCCGCAGCAATCTTCTGTGTCTGCGCCGCAGGCGTCTGATACCCTCCCCGTCGCGGCGGCTGTACCTGCACTTCCGCATCGGTCGTGCCATAACGCGTCTCTGTCTCATCTGGCTGTCCGTACTGGTGAAACACCACCAGATACGGTGTCTGATCCGAGGCCCTCCAGGACGCCTTCAGCGTAATGTCTCCGTCGGGCATAACCATATTCCCGTCCACCCTTGTCTGGTCCAGAAACCAGCCGTCAAAACGATATCCCTGCCGCTCTGGCACAGGAAGATCCCCAAGAGGCTTCATTTCCTCCACTTTTATCTCACCGACCTCACACGAACCGCCCGCCGGATCCAACGTCACGGTAAATTCCCTCATTTTCGCGTTTGCAACCGCTTCCAGAATAAAGTCGTGAATCGCGTAATACGTTGTGCTGTCATAGTGAATGCCGTCAACCGTCGCGTAACTGCCCGACACCAGGTAAGAATACGTATCGATCCAGCTAACCTTGTCATCCAGAGAAGCCTTCAATGTTTCATTAAACGGCACGCAGGTCCCGTCGTTTGAATAGATCGAGCAGGACGTCTCCCCGCCTCCGCCCATGTGTCCGACAGGATTTACAGAATCAAAAAAGACACGATTATTTCCTGCCATCCAATTTTCAATGTTCGCATTTACAAAAGACGCATAGCTGCTTGCGCTGCTTTCCGGAGCTGCCATGTCGTTGCACCCCATGAGGATCACCAGGTCTGTATTTCCCTGCGCCAGGTACGGCGCCGCCTCCGCCATACCGGTGCTCACAAACCAGTCATAGCCCATCGCGACGCGGCCGATATAAATCTCATTCCCGAGAGCCGCATCAATATCCTCACTGTACCCGGCTCCGGAAAGCGTGATATACATCCCCACCGTCCGGGAGTCCCCGACGAAAACCACACGCCGGCTGCTCTCCTGCTCCGAACCAGACACGCCGGCTGCACATAAGCTGCCGGTTTCCGAACCCGCCACACCGGCTGTACACAAGCTGCCGGTTTCCGAACCCGCCACGCCGACAGACAAAGCCGCCGGTTCTTCCGCAAACACCGGCAGAACAAGACCGCCAAGAAACACAGCCGCTATCACCGCCGCAAAAACACCTATGATCTTTCTTCTTCTGCCAAACCGAACGTTTTTATTCATCTCTCGTTTCCATCACAATCAAGATTCCCTCTCTGCACTCGATGACGCCCTCCTCAGCGACAATCTCATTGCTGGTCGTCAGTCCGCCGTCGCCCTGGATGATCTCCGCGTCCTTCAGGGGGTATTTGAATCCGGTCAGACTGACGCCTCGCGCCTTTCCGCGAAAGGGATAAAGGGAGACATATTTCCCGTACTGCTCGCTTTTTCGAATCACGATTCTTCGCATCACAGGCATGGAGATCCGATTGCATCCATCGATGATCGTTCCCTCAATCCCCCTCTCATACAGCTTATACAGATCAAAAATGCTGCTGAACACATGATCCAGTCTTGTCCCTGTCGCCCCGAAAAAGCAAACCGCATCCGCGCCGATTGAAATCGCCTTCTCCAGCGCAATATCCGAATCCGTCATGTCCTTCTCCGGCCGGAAGGTATCAATGGGCACCCCTCCCTCGCGATATTTTGCCAGAAAAAAAGACAGACTGTCCTTCCCGGTCTCCAGGCTCAGGCTATCGAAATCCCCGACGATGTAGTCCGGCCAGATCCCATGCCTGTAACAGAAAGCGGTTCCTCTGTCTGCGGCTATGATCGCATCCGGTCTTCCCGCAGAAAAATATTTCCGCACAGCCTCCTCGTCGATGGTTCCTCCGGAAAAAATAGCTGCTTTCATTATTACTTCTCTTCCTGAGCGCGAATTCGCCCCATCAAATCTTGCGCGTTTTTCTCCAGATCTCCCTTGAAGACGCCGGATCCGGCGACAATGACGGAAGCTCCGGCGTCAAGCACCGTATCAATCGTAGCGCTGTTGATACCGCCGTCCACCTCAATCGGAAGATCCGGATACCCGGCATCATCCAGCTTCCGGCGCAGATCACGAATCTTTGCCGTCATGGACGGGATATATTTCTGTCCGCCATATCCCGGATTCACGGTCATGATCAGCACCATGTCAACCTTATCCAGCACATAGTCCAGTACCTGAAGTCCGGTCGCCGGATTTAAGGCGACGCCCGCCTTCATCCCGCTCTCATGAATGTGCTGAAGCGTGCGGTCCAGATGGGTGCAGGCCTCTGCATGAACCGTGAACATGTCCGCACCGGCTTTTGCATAATCGTCGATGAACCGATCCGGCTCCGTCACCATCAGGTGAACATCCAGAAACATCTCGGTAACAGGCCGAATGGATTTAAGAACTACATCGCCGAAGGAAACCGGAGGGACAAACTGCCCGTCCATGACATCTATATGCAGCCAGGGCGTTCCCACTTTCTCCAGTTTCTGAATCTGCTCTCCAAGCCTGGAAAAATCCGCTGATAAAATAGAAGGACTCAATCGATAAACCGCTGCCATATCAGTATCTCCTTTTCTTTCTGTCCTGCAATTCTTCATAAAATCTGCAATAATTGTCGTAACGTTCCCGATAGATCCTGCCTTCTTCTACCGCATCCCGAACACCGCAGCTTGGCTCATGGATGTGCGCACAGCCGTTAAACCGGCAAAACGGCTCATAGGGCTTAAATTCCGGGAAATATTTCTGCAGCTCCTCCGGTTCCATCTCCGGTAGATCCAGGGAGGTGAATCCCGGCGTATCACAGAAAAAAGTTCCGTCTCCAAGCGCAATCAATTCGGAATGACGGGTCGTATTTTTTCCCCTTCCGAGCTTTCTGCTCAGCTCCCCCGTCTCCATATGAACCTTCGACTGCATGAGATTGGTAAGCGTCGATTTGCCTGCGCCGGAGGGACCGGCCACCACGGTTGTTTTTCCCTTGAGCCGCCCGATCACCGCATCGGTTCCCTCCCGGGTTCCCGCGCTGATCAGCAGGACGTCATAACCGCACGAAGCGTAAATTTCCTTCCAGTGCGCCGCCTCCCGGCTGTCGGCGATATCCTTCTTGTTGAAACAGATGAAGACCGGAATCTTCTGCCTCTCCATCATGATGAGAAACCGATCCAGAAGTCCGCTCTCCGGGTCCGGCTTTTTCAGTGCAAAAAAAACCATCGCCTGATCCACCCCTGCCACGGCCGGGCGAATCAGAGAATTCTTTCTTGGCAGAATCTTCACGAGATTCGCCGATTTTGACTTCTCATCAAGAACTTCGATTTCCACCCGATCGCCGACCAGGGGCTTCTGCTTCTCTTTTCGGAAAATTCCCTTTGCCCTGCACTCATACACATCCAGGCCATCCACCGCGACATAGTAAAACCCGGCAATTCCCTTAATGATTCTTCCCGTCATTATCCTTTCCTTTTCCATTTTCCTTTCGATCCGGCCATGCCAGGAACCTGTAAGCCCTCTTTCCTGCGGCGAAATCTCTCCGGGTTTCGCCTTTCCCCCTGCCCGGCGTCCCGGATCGCCATAGCAGATTCTATGCTCTCCCGTTTTTATATACGCTTCGCCAATTTTATCCCGAAGACGCTGCGCTCGCCGCACACGAATACTTCGCATTCGGATGCGGCTCACTGTTCGCGTAAATCAAAAAGAAAGGACCGCGCATCAACCGACACTTCACCCGGTCAACGCATCAGCCCTTTCGTTCTGCTATCTGTTAACTTTCTTCCTGGAACGTGACATTCGGATACTTCGCAATCAAGGTACCGTTTTCATATACATTGATCACACCGGTCTCGCCGGATGTGCTCTCAATCGGAGTGCTGTACGTTCCGCCGTTCCACGGATCCGCGCCCTCATAAATCGTTGTGGTCTGATCGCCCTGGACCAGCTCCAGCTTCACGGTTCCGCCATTATATCCGGACGGTTGGGACAACGGACTATAGCACACATACTTCTTTGCGGAGGAACTGCTTGTGCTGCTGAGCTTATTGATCGTAAGCGTCACGGTAGATCCGGAATCCACGGAAGTCCCGACATCCGGGCTGACCGCAAGAACGACGCCGTCCACCTGTGTCTTGTCCTCCGATTCCTTCTCTTTATAAGACAGTCCCATGGAATCCAGGGTTGATTCCGCATCCTCCTTTGACCATCCGATGACAGAAGGAACCTGTACCTTCTTCGAATCATCCTCTCCCTTGCTGACAGTCAGCGTCACGGTACTTCCCGCCGCAACACTTGTTCCCTCTGCGGGATCGCAGGAAATGACATAGCCTACCTCTACCGAATCACTATAATCAAGAGATACCTCTACCTGAAGTCCCACTCCCGTCAGAAGATCTGTCGCCTGCTGCTGCGTCGCGCCGGTAATACCGCTCGGTACGGTCACATCCGCCTTTCCAGTGCTTATTGTGACATTAATTGTCGTTCCCGGATCGACCTTGGTGCCCGCATCAATCGACTGGGACATGATCTGGCCCTCGGAATAATCCTCCGATGCCTCTTCTCCCGTCTCACTCACACCGATTCCAAGCTTATTTGTCGCCTTCTGCGCCTCCTCCAGCGTCATTCCGAGAAGCTTCGGAACCTCAACCTGGGAATTCGAAGAGGAGGAAGAGCTTTCTGCTGATGTACTCGTAGAGGTGGCAGCCGTTGAATTGCTCTTCGCAGAAGATCCTCCGAAATGGAAAACCCCTGCCATATTCCCGATCACAAGAATCAGGATAACGATAATTATCGCGCCGACGATAAATCCGCCGATCGTGATCGCCTTTTCCAGCTTCGTACTTCCGGCATCCTCGTCATCGTCATCATCGTCGTCATCATTGTAATGGTCCAGATATTTCTTCCGGCGTTCATATCGCTCGTCACCATCATCGTCATCATCATTGCCGCGGAGTGTTCCGTTGTTCATGCCGCGCCGAATCTCATTCATCTCATGATCCGTCATCTTCACCGTCTCCGCGTGAGACGCAAGCGGAGCGATCTGTACAAAATTCCCCTGCGGATCGATCAGTGACCTCTTCAGGTCATCGATCAGCTCGCCGACATTCTGGTAACGGCGGCTCGGATTCTTCTGCGTACACTTCAGAATAATCTGTTCCAGAGAATACGGAAGATCCGGTGTATAGATTGACGGCGGGACAATCTCCTCCTGCAGATGCTTGATTGCGATCGCCACCGTTGTATCCCCGTCGAAGGGAACTCTTCCGGTCACCATCTCATACATCGTAATGCCGAGCGAATAGATATCGCTCTTCGCATCCGAATAGCCCCCGCGGACCTGCTCCGGTGAGCTGTAGTGCACCGATCCCATAACATTTGCCGTGATGGTATTCGAATTGATCGCCTTTGCGATACCGAAATCAGAAAGCTTAACCTTACCGTCGGTTGAAATCATGATATTCTGTGGCTTGACATCTCTGTGGACGATGCCCACATTGTGTGCCGCCTCCAGACCCAGAGAAACCTGAATCGCGATACTGGTTGCTTCCTTCACACTCAGCTTTCCCTTTTTCGCGATATAATTCTTGAGCGTGATCCCCTCGATCAGCTCCATAACAATATATTGAAGACCTCGGTCCTCACCGACATCATATACGTTCACGACATTCGGATGGGAAAGCTTGGCTGCCGCCTGCGCCTCCTTCTGGAATTTCGCTACAAAACTGCTGTCCTCACGGAACTCCGCCTTCATGACTTTGACCGCGACGAGACGATTCAGCTTTCTGTCCTGAGCCTTGTAGACATCCGCCATACCGCCATATCCAATCCTGGACATGATCTCGTACCGCTCGCCCAGTATAACTCCCTCTTTTAACATAACACTCTCACCTCGTTTGTCCTGCTCATGCCTCTACTACAATGACAGCGATATTGTCCCGTCCGCCGTTCGCGTTAGCCTCATCGACCAGAACCTGCGCCTTATCTGCTTTTGTATCTTCACCCTTCAAAATTTCGAAGATCCTCTGATCCTCGACCATATTGGATAAGCCGTCCGAACACATCAGGATCTGATCCCCTGTCTCCAGCTTCACATCGAAGAAATCAATCTTGACCTCTTCATTGGTTCCGACCGCTCTTGTAATTATATTCTTGTCCGGATGATTTCTGCCCTCCTCCGGTGTCAGCTCTCCCAGACGCACCATTTCCGCGATCAGCGAATGGTCCTGCGTGATCTGCGTCATGGATTCGCTTCCCGCCAGGTAAAGCCTGGAATCTCCGACATTTGCGATGTACGCGTAGCCGCCGACGACGGTGCATACCACCATTGTCGTTCCCATGCCAGCCATAGACGGATCATTTCTGGACTGGGAAAAAACCTCGCGGTTTGCCGCCTCAATCGCATTCCTCATGACCTTCACAGGATTGAAATTCTTATCCCTGCGGACACTCTCGACCAGCACCGACACCCCATATCGTGATGCAAAGTCGCCGGCATTATGTCCCCCCATTCCATCCGCAACCACGAAAAGATTCGGCAGATTCCCCACCGGCTCCTCCGAGGTAAAGATAAAATCCTGATTCATATGTCTTTTCTGGCCGATATCGGTTGCAGAAAATACCTTCATGCCTAATTCTCCTGGTTACTGTCAATATAACTCTTGCGTAATTGTCCACAGGCACCGTCGATATCAGCGCCCATTTCCCTTCTTATAGTAACATTTATCCCGTAATTTTCAAGTTTATTTTGAAAATTCAAAACCGCCTGGCGGCCGGAACGGGCGAAATTTCGCTCTTTTACCGGGTTGACGGGAATCAGATTGACGTGGCAGTTAAGCCCCTTCAGCAGTCCCGCAAGCTCTGCAGCATCCTCCTCGGAATCGTTCTGCCCCTTCGCGAGCGCATACTCAAATGTCAACCTCCGACCTGTTTCCGCGAAATAAAAATGGCATGCGTCCATCAGCTCCCGGATGCTGTATTTGTTCGCGACCGGCATCAGCCTTCTCCTCTTTTCATCGTTTGGGGCGTGAAGCGAAATCGCGAGCGTGATCTGAAGATCCTCCTTCGCCAGCTGACGAATCTTCGGCACAATGCCGCAGGTGGAAACCGTGATGTTTCTCTGGCTGAGGTTTAAACCCGCCTCCGCGCTTGCCAGATGCACAAACCGAACCACATTGTCGTAATTCTCCATGGGCTCTCCGCTTCCCATGATGACCACGTTTGAAACCCTTTCTCCGGTAATCCTCTGAATCTGATAGACCTGCTCCAGCATCTCCGACGCCGTCAGCGACCGCACCAGACCGTCCAGAGTAGACGCACAGAAACGGCACCCCATCCTGCATCCCACCTGAGAGGATATGCAGACGGAATTGCCGTGATGATATTGCATCCATACGCTTTCAATTACATTTCCGTCACCGAGCGCAAACAGATACTTTCTCGTACCGTCAATCGCAGAGACCTGTTCCCGGACCACCCGGAGACGCGTCAGCGGGTACTGCTGCTCCAGCTCCCTCCGAAGCTTTACAGAAAGGTTGGTCATCTCATCATAGCTCTCCACCCTTTTCTGGTGCATCCAGGAAAAAAGCTGTGCTGCACGGAATTTCTTCTCTCCGAGATCCAGCACACATGCCTCGAGCTCCTCCGGCAGCATGGATTTGATATCTGTCAAGCCGGTCTTTTTTTCCTCATCCAAGTTCATCTCTTCCTCCTGATTTTCCACCCATCTCCGCTGCTCCGTACATTCCGGTCATTTGCCGTCTTACCTTGTGTGCCATACGATACGATTTGCGCCATTCCGCCTTTTCCTCTATCACACGATTACACCGTCTTGCGGAACTTGGCAAAGAAAAAACCGTCGCAGTGGTGTATGCCCGGCAGCAGCTGTACAAATCCTCTTTTTGACGTTTCCCTCACTCTCTCATCCGCAAGCAGCTCTTCTGGAAGAGAATCGCTGAGATCCACACCTTCCAGGGGAAAATTCTCCAGAAGCCACTTCACATTTTCCTCATTCTCCGTCTTTGCGACAGTACAGGTGCTAAACAGGAGAATTCCTCCCGGCCGCACATACGACACAGCGTTCTCCAGAATCTTTCTCTGAAGCGCCGCCAGCTCTATTTCCTTTTCGCGGGAGGCGTTGTATTTAATATCCGGCTTCTTGCCGATAACCCCGTAGCCGGAACAGGGCACGTCGGCAAGCACCACATCGGCTGTTTCAAACCGCCCGGGCACTGCAGCAGAAGCATCCTGAACCTCGATTTCCATATTTTTCACCCGACAGCGTTCCACATTCTCCTGAATAAGCTCTGCCTTTCTGTCCGTGAGATCGCCGGAAATCACCTTTCCGGTACCCGCCATCAGATCGGCTGCGAGAAGACTTTTTCCTCCGGGGGCAGCACAGAGATCAAAGACCAGATCTCCGGGCCGGATACCTGCGCATCGCACCGCAAGCTGTGAGCTCACATCCTGCATCAGGAAGCCTCCCTCCTGGAAGGCTGTCAGCTCCGCGGGATTTCCCGCACTCCGCATATACCATGCATCCGGTACATAGGGTGCCTTCATAAGCTGCGCACCCTCCGCCTCCAGATTTCTTAAAACTTCTTCCGTTCCTTCTTCTGATCCGTCTTCCTTCCGGACATTCCGAACACGGATCGTCACCTCATTCTGCTCCAGAAATCCCCGGCAGATCTTCTCGGCCGTCTCAGCCCCGAATGCATCCATCCAGATCGACACCAGATATTCCGGCATCGAATACCGGATGGAAAGGCTCCGGACCGGATCCTCCATGGAAGGATACACGATCTTCTCCGGATGACGGGAGATGTTTCGCAGTACACCGTTCACAAATCCCTTCAGCCCGGAAAATCCCTTTCGTCCGGCAAGGCGCACACTCTCATTCACCGCCGCCGAATCCGGAACGGAATCCATGAACTGAAGCTGATATACGCCCATTCGGAGAATCTCCCGGATCACCGGCTTCATGCGTTCTGTCTTCGTCCTGGAAAAAAGATTCAGAATATAATCCAGCCGGATCTGATACTCCAGCGTTCCCTCCGTCAGACGCAGGTAAAACGCCCGCTCCTGATCCGTCAGCCATCCGTAACGTTCCAGAACCTCCCGGATGACGAAATGGCTCTGCCTGCCTTCCTCCCGGATGGCGAGCAGAGTCTCGAGTGCCAGTTCTCTGATATTGATACGCTCAGTCACGACGTCGATTTCCTCCCGATAAAAGAATCATTCTGAGCAGATACAATAGCGACGCGCATACCGCGGCTACATAAGTCATCGCGGCGGCGGTGAGTACCTTTCTCGTATCGGACAATTCCCGTCCCTCTTCCATGCCCAGTGTCTTCAGCTTCTGCATGGCTCTGTGAGACGCGTTGAATTCTACCGGAAGCGTCACGAGCTGAAACAGCAGCGCGAAACAGAACAGCAAAATGCCGATCTCCGTCAGAATGCCGGACTGAAGTACAAGTCCGATAAAAAATAATATCCATGAAAACTGCGAGCCGAAATTCGCGGCGGGAACAAGCGCCGAACGAATCCGGAGCGGTGCGTAATCTCTGGCGTCCTGAATCGCGTGTCCGCACTCGTGCGCCGCAACACCGAGCGCCGCAACCGACGTGCTTCCATAGATCGATTCCGACAGATTCACCGTCTTGGATCTCGGATCATAATGGTCCGTCAGATTCCCTCTTACCGGCCGAACCTGGACTCCATAGATTCCTTCACTTTCCAGAATCCGCTGCGCCACCTGCGCTCCGGTCATTCCGTATGAGCTTCTCACCCTGCTGTATTTCCGAAACGTGCTCTGCATTGCCGTCTGTACAATCATGGAGAGAACAAAGGCAAGAATCACAAGAATATAGGTCCAGTCAAAATATAATCCGTATCCTCCGTAGTACATAGGAGAACCTCCTCTCTTCATCCGAAAAAACCGTTCAGCTCCGGAAACCGTTCAGTCTGCATGCCACCCGCTTGTTCACGGGAAAGCGCCACTCTGTATGAAGCCCGACACTTCAAAGGAAAACGCCGGTCTGAATGCCCCTGCTTATTCTCCGAGTACGGTATCTGTCTCTACCTTGTGTCCCCGAAGGAAATCCGACGCCTTCATCCGTTTTTTTCCTTCCAGCTGAAGCTCGGTGATGCGCAGAGCATTCTCTCCGGCTTGAACGAGCAGACCCTTTTCATCCGCAGCGAGAACCGTTCCCGGCTTCTTCCCGGATTTGGCTGTCTCCACCTGGCTTTTCCAGATCTTCAAGCCCTTCCCCTGCAAAGAGGTATAGGCTGCCGGCCAGGGATTCATTCCCCTGACGAAGCACTCCAGCTTCCGGGCGGGAAGCGACCAATCCATCCGCCCATCCGCCTTGCTGATCATGCGCGCGTAGGGGGTCGGGCTTTCCGCCGGCTGCTTTACCGGATGAAGCTCTCCCTTTTCTACCTTTGGCAGCGTTTCTGCCAGAAGCTCGGCGCCTGCTTTTGCAAGCTTATCAAAAAGGGATCCTCCCGTCTCCTCTTTTGTAATCGGAACCTCGACCGTCGCAAGCATGTTGCCGGTATCCAGTCCCTCATCCATCTGCATGATCGTAACCCCCGACTTTTCCTCGCCGTCGATGACCGCCCATTGGATCGGCGCCGCTCCCCGGTATTTCGGAAGGAGGGATGCATGTACATTCAGACATCCGTATTTCGGCAGCTCCAGAATCTCCTTCGGAATAATTTTCCCATAAGCTGCCACCACGATCACGTCCGGTGAAAGCTTCTGCAATGTCTCCAGGAATTCCGGATTGTTTCGCAGCTTCTTCGGCTGATATACCGCAAATCCCCTCTCCAGCGCAGCGGCCTTGACGGCGGTCGGCTTCAGTTCCTGCTTTCTTCCCACCGGCTTGTCTGTCTGGGTGACCACACCCGCTATCTCATGTCCGGCATCTGCGATGGCAAGAAGCGTGCCGACCGCAAAATCCGGTGTGCCCATAAAAACAACTCTCATACCATACCTCACCACTTTCTGTCCGCTTCACCCGAACACGGATCACAGCTCATCCTCCGGCGCCTCGTCTTCCTCTTCATCCTCTCCCTGATCCACCGGGTGGATAGGCTCAAGAGCGCGCGACGGATACATAATTCCGTCCAGATGATCAAACTCATGACAGCACGCACGGGCAAGAAGGCCGTCGGCTTCCAGCTCGAAGGGTTCCATATTGATATCGAGTGCCCTTACCTTTACATGTTCCGGTCTCGTGACGAGTGCGCACATACCCGGAATGCTGAGGCATCCCTCCTCTCCGGTCTGCTCCCCGGACTGTTCGATAATCTCCGGATTGATGAACACGTAGGGATGTTCCCCGTCCACATCAATGACACAGAGTCTGCGAAGCACGCCGACCTGCGGCCCGGCAAGGCCGACACCGTACGCGTGGTACATCGTCTCAAACATATCCTGAATCAGCACCTTCGTGCGCAGGTTCATCTTCTCAACCGGTCTGCATTTTTTTGTGAGAATCGGATCTCCCTCTTCTCTGATCTTTCTGATACCCATGAATTCCTAGCTCTCCTTCTTTATATGATGATATTGTGGTCAAAGGCCTTTTGATTCCAACATAATGTACCTGTAAAAAATATGCTTGCAGATCGCGATGCTCATGCATTTAAGTCGTACTGAAACATCATCCGGTTGAATCCGGAATTGATTTCGATAAACTTCTCCGCCAGCCTTCGAAGACGGATAATCTTCTGTTCATCCGGTTCCTTTACATAGAGGACCTGACGGTAGATATCCTGAATCTTCCGGATGTTCTCAGGGGCCGGTCCGACGATGACCGCCTCCCTGCTCTGATTGCGGATGAGATACCGCTTCAGATGCCCCATCGCGACGCTGAGCCTCTGTTCATCCGCGCAGGACCCGTGGATTGCAAGAAGATTGCAGGCCGGCGGATAATGCATCATCTCCCTCGCCAGCATCTCTTCTTCATAAAACGCGTCATAATCCTGCCTTGCCGCCGCCCGGATGCTGTAATGATCCGGATGATAGGTCTGAATGTAAGCCTCTCCCGGCAGATTCCCTCTCCCGGCTCTCCCGACCGCCTGTACCAGAAGCTGATACGTCCGCTCTGCTGCTCTGTAATCACTGACGAAAAGCGAAAGATCCGCCGCCAGAACACCCACCAGTGTGACTCTCGGAAAATCATGCCCCTTCACGATCATCTGGGTTCCGACCAGGATGTCCGCCTCCCCGTCCGCAAAGGAACGAAGAATCCTCGCATAGCCGTCCTTCTTTCTGGTGGTGTCCGCATCCATCCGGATGATTCCCGCCTCCGGAAAAAAACGATGAAGCTCCGCCTCCACTTTTTCTGTGCCCGCCCGGAATCCTCCGATGTAGGGAGAACCGCAAGAAGGGCACCGGCTGACCTGCTCGATCTGATAACCGCAATAATGGCACACCAGCTTTCCGTTCGTGTGAAAGGTCAGCGAAACGTCACAGTGCGGACATTTGATCACCTCTCCACATGACCGACAGGAAATGAATCCGGAATATCCTCTCCGGTTCAGGAACAGAATCGTCTGTTCCTTCCTCTCCAGCCGATCTCCGATCGCCTTGCAAAGCGCCGCGCTCAGGATCGAACGATTTCCGTGTCGCAGCTCTTCTCTCATATCTTCCACATGAACCGCCGGCAGATTCGCGTTTCCGTAGCGGTTCTCCAGAAGAAAGCCGGCATAGACGCCCTCCCGGCACCGGAACACGGTATCCACAGAGGGAGTCGCGGAGCCGAATACCACGTGCGCGTTCTCAATCCTCGCCCTCTCGAGTGCGGTTTCTCTGGAATCGTATCTTGGCGCATTCTCGCTCCGGTAAGAGGATTCCTGTTCCTCATCGATGATGATCAGCCCAAGGTTGGGAAACGGCGTGAAAAGGGCTGATCTCGGACCGATCACAATCTGTGCCTCACCCCGTTTCATCCGTTCAAACTGGTCATACCTCTCTCCCTTTGACATCCTGGAATTCAGAATCGTCACCGCATTTCCAAAACGGCTCCGGAACCGTTTTACATTCTGCCACGAAAGAGAGATCTCAGGGATAAGCAGAATCACCTGTCTTCCCGCCTTCAGCACCCGCTCCATCAGCTCCATGTAGACCAGTGTCTTTCCGCTTCCGGTCACTCCCCGGATCAGACACGGGCGGTCTTCGCCTTCCCATTCTCTGAAGATCCCGTCACGTACCAGCTCCTGCTCCGGAGTCAGAGCACAGGGCTCCTCCACCCCTTCCGGTTCCCGAAGATCCTCCGGCGTTCTCGTAAGGTCCGCGCTTTTTATCGAAATCACGCCCTCCCGCTCCAGACTTCTCAGGCTCTCCGGCGTAATCTTCAGCGTCCCCGTCACATAGCTTTTGTCGAGTTCATTCGTCTTCAGAAGCGCCGTCAGCAGCCGGACCTTCGCTGCATAATGCCGCCTCGTATACTGTTCCAGAAGAAGTCTCGTCTTCTTCTCCGGCCATACAAGCGTAACCTCTTCCCGGACCGCCTGCTTTTCCTTCTCCCGCACAGGAAGAACCGTCTTCAGCGCATTGTTCAGACTCGACCCGTACGTCGTCTTCATCCAGAGCGCAAGCTCTATCAGCCTGGACTCAATGGTAACCCGATCCTCCGGCACCTCCAGAATCGGTTTGATCCGCTCCCTCGCAATCTTCGGTTCTGTTCCGATATGGAGAACATATCCCTCCGCCGACCGCTTTCCGTTGCCGAAGGGAATCCTCACGACACATCCGATCCGTATCTTCTCCTCCATCTCCGGCGGAATCCGGTACTGATAGGACCGGTCGATACTCGCCTGTGTGACATCCACGATCACATCCGCGTATTTTTCCATCTCTAAACTCACCTGCTGCTCCCCTTTACCGGTAACTGTGAATTTCTCTCCGCTCAAACACGCTGTTGGCGGCAGTTTTTTCACACGGACGGCCTTTCCGCGAATTCCGTGAGGATACCGTTTTTCAAAGTTCGCCTGCCATCAGCCCTGATGAATGGTATATTCTCTGTCCTTGATTTCTCCGCCGGCCTCCCGCGTCTTTGCGTCTCTCTCCAGGATCTCCCGGATGATGACACGCTCGTCCATGGGATATTTTTTCCCTTTGATGATCTGGTAATCCTCATGTCCCTTTCCCGCAAGAACGATGATGTCTCCGGGCTCGCCGTGATGAATTGCCCAGGCGATTGCCTCTCTGCGGTCAATGATCGTCACGTACCTGCCGTCTGTCTTCCGGATTCCGGTCACGATATTGTCGATGATCGCCTGCGGTTCCTCGTTTCGCGGATTGTCCGACGTAATAATCGTCAGATCCGCCATCCTGCCGGAAACCTCCCCCATCGTAAATCTTCTCTCCGGATCCCGGTTTCCGCCGCATCCGAACAGGCAGATCAGCCTCGACGGGTGATATTCACGCAGCGTCGAGAGAAGACTCTCCAGCGCCATAGCATTGTGCGCATAATCGATCATCACCGTGAAGTTGTCGGACACGTGAACCATCTCCACTCTGCCCTTCACCTTTGCGTGCGTCAGTGCATCCATAATCGCATCCGGCTTTACCCCGAAATGATGGCAAACCGCGATCGCCGCCAGGGAGTTGTAGATAGAGAACTTACCCGGAATATCGATTTCCACCGGAATGTTGACGATTCCGCTCGCCTCATAGCGAATTCCAAGCCTTCCTCTCTTGCTGAGCATCATGCCATTGGACGCCCTCAGAGAGGCATTGCTGTCAAAGCCGTATGTTTCCAGCTTCTCACAGGTATTCCCCTCGACGATCTGCTCGAAATGGCGGTCATCCCGGTTGACAATTCCGATCCGGCACTGCCGGAGCAGCTTCTTCTTGCACTCCATATAATCCTCAAAGCTCTTGTGTTCATTCGGTCCGATATGATCCGGGGCAATATTGGTAAAAATACCGAAGTCAAAATAAATACCCGCGACGCGGTCCAGCATCAGAGCCTGTGAGGATACCTCCATCACAACGCTGTCGAACCCGGACTCCACCATCTCCGCAAAATACTCATTAATCAGATACGATTCCGGCGTCGTGTTCTCCGATGGAATCCTCCTCTTGCCCGTAATGCTCTCAATGGTTCCGATCAGCCCGCACTTATGACCGGCCGCGTTCAGGATCGACTGAATCATGTAGCTGGTAGTCGTCTTCCCCTTCGTCCCCGTAATTCCGATCGTCGTCAGCTTCTCTGCCGGGTGGTCGAACCACTCCGCGGAGATCAGTGCCAGCGCATACCGCGAATTTGCAACACGGATTACCGTCACGGAGGACGGAACCTCAACCGCATCCTCCGCGACAATCACGCAGGCTCCCTTTTCCGCTGCGACCGCCGCATATTTGTGACCGTCGGAAACCGCGCCCTTGATGCAGACAAACAGGAAATTCTCCGCAACCTTCCTGGAATCATAAACGACGCCCATAATCTCTCTGTCTTCACTGCCCTGAATGATCTCATATTTCAGTCCAGTCAGCAGCTGCTTCAGATTCTTTGCCATCTTTCACTCTCCTTATGCTTAAACCGGAAATATCCTTACTGTAACCCGGATATTTTCCACAGACACCCTCTCGTTTCGTACTCGTAAGTGAACTACTCATGACTAAAGTCACGAGTATTAGCCCGCTTAACTATAAAGTCTTCTTGCCTATATGTCGTTTATCGAATCCGCCTTCTCCAAAATCCAGCACGTTGCATTCATTTCTTCCGCGGACACAAAAACTCAAAATAAAGAATATCATACTGCGTCCGAAACGTAAAGAAGCACCGGCGGAAATCATCTCTAAGAGAATCTGAGAGAACTCTGCCGGTGCTTCTTTAAATGAGGGGGGAGATAGTGAGTGGTTCATCAACTATCTGTCCCATATCATACGGAACAATTGTGTGCAATCTGTGATCGGTTTCATAAAAAAAAATAAAATCAGCCTGTCTTTTTCCTGCTGGAAAATTCATAATTGACCACGACAATTCCCAAGCATACCAGGACAAGGGCCAGAAGTCCCCTAAGGCTGAATGCCTGGTTTGCTTCCCCGAGAAGCATTGCCGACAGAAGCACACCGATCACCGGGTTGAAAAAGCCGAAAACCGCGATCCGACTGACCGGATTTACCGCAAGAAGCATGCTCCATATCGTGTAGGCAGCTGCGGAGATAAATGCCATATACAGGAGCAGAAGGATCCCTGAAGTACGGATCTCCAGCCTCCCTCCGGCAAGAAATCCACCCGCTGCAAGAACCATCCCTCCGAAAAGGAACTGATACCCGGAAATCGTGACGGGATTCTCCTTCTGCGCACATCTCTTAATATAGGAAGAAGAAAACGCGGCAAGAATCGTCGATATCAGAATGAAGCCCTCTCCAAGGACCGTGAACCCGAGCTTTGCGCCCCCTCCCGACGGCAGCTGAATCAAAAGGACTCCTGCAAATCCCGCCGCACAGCCCAATATCTTGTTCCAGGTCAGATGCTCCGTCCGGAAGATCAGCGCGGCGATCAGGATGGTAAAAAAAGTATTGGCGCCCTCGATAATGGAAGAACTCACGCCTGTCGAATGGGCGAGACCGATATAGAAAAAGAAATACTGTCCGATCGTCTGCAGCAGCGAAAGTCCGATGATCGGCCCAATCATCTCTTTCTTCGGGCGCGCCGCCTTCTTCTGCTGCAGGCTTCCGATCAGGATGACCATCAGACCTGCTATCGTGAACCGAACGCCGGCGAAAAAAATCTGCCCGGCAGTATCCGAAGCAGCAATGTCAAAAATCCGGTATCCGATTTTAATGCAAGGGAAGGCGCTTCCCCACAAAAAACAGCTGATAAATGCCAGTATGATAACGATTGGACCCGAGGTCAGATCTACTTTTTTCTTTGTGCCGCTGTCAGTCATCCTGTCCGGCACTTCCTCTCCGACCGGAAATTTCCGGAAGAAAATCCCCATAACCAGAAAGGAAACCGCCGGCGCGGTAAAGGCAAGCACATAGATCACCCGTCCCTCCGCAATTCCGGCAAACATGCCCGCGATTCCCAGGATGATTCCAACCGGAAGAAACCAGAGACTCAGCCGACGCAGCTTCTGTGCGCGGGTCAACTGCTGTCTTGCTTTCTTTCCGGTTTGTTTTTCTTTGTTTGTGATCTGCATAGCTGCTCTCCTGAAATCCACAAGTGAAATGATATATGCTGAATACGCTGAATAATTTCAAACGTAAAAAAGACATTCCCGTCGCAGCGAAAGCCGTCGGACAGGACTGTCTTTCATAATTCCGGGTACTGATTCGTTGTCATCCTTCCACAATCAGGAATCTGCCGTCACCAACGGGAAATACCTCCGCCTCGTCCAGCGGATCTCCCTCGATGTCAATTCCCTCTTCCTCAAAATACTCGCGGACCTCTTCTCTGGAATCTACAACCACCGCACATACATCCTCCAGAAAATATTCCGCTTCCTCCTCCGAAGAAGCAACCGGTTCCGGAAATAATCTGTCCTGATTCTCAAGAAAGCATTTTAATACTGCGTCATCATAATCCTGCATGATAAAATCTCCCAAACCCTCATCTGGTACAAGTGAACGAACACGAACTAATACAAAAACCTTTATTACAAACGTATCGAATCAGCGACTTTCTGTCAAGATTTTTCATACGTTTTTCTCGAAAAATTCCGTTTCTCCCAGGCAAAACGCATGATCCAGAGGGCCGCTGCCCTTTCCGAGATCCAGCATGGCGGCAAGTGTCCCCGTCAGATAGTCCTTTGCCTTCTGCACCGCTTCAGACATCGCGCATCCCTTCGCAAGATTTGACGCAATCGCACTCGACAGGGTGCATCCCGTCCCATGCGTGTTCGGATTTTCAATCCGTTTCCCGCCAAACCAAAACATCTCTCCGCCATCAAACAGAAGATCGTCCGCGTCCCCCTCGATATGGCCTCCCTTTACCAGAACGGAACAGCCAAATCGTCTGTGGATCTCCTCCGCCGCCCGGATCATATCTTCTCTCTTTTCGATCGATATACCGGACAGAATCTGCGCCTCCGGTACATTCGGCGTAACCAGGGTCGAGATGGGAAGCAGCTCCTCCGTCATTGCCTTTACCGAATCCTCATTTGCAAGGGAAGACCCGGTGCTGGCCGCCATCACCGGGTCAACGACTATATTCCGAGCCTTGTAATACAGCAGTCTCTCACTGATGACATGCATAAGCGCGGCAGATGGTATCATGCCGATCTTCACCGCATCCGGAAAAATGTCCTCAAAAACCGCATCCAGCTGCTCTTTCAGAAATACCGGGGTTGCTTCCTGCACCGCTCTCACTCCGGTCGTATTCTGCGCCGTCATCGCCGTGATCACACTCATGGCATAGACCCCGTTCACGGTCATCGTCTTCATGTCCGCCTGTATACCGGCGCCACCGCTGCAGTCACTTCCCGCGATCGTCAAGGCTGTTTTCCGCTTCATCCGCTCATCCTCCCTGTCCCCTGTCGTTTCTCTGTCCCTACGCGAAAGCTTATCCTATCGCCCCGCCCCAGGACATCACCCTTGCGCGCATTCCTTCGATATCCAGCACGCCGTACGCAAATCCCTTTCGAACCAGCTCTTCCGGAACGTACTCGTCATATTTTTCAAAAACCGGAACCTCCTTCGGGTACACAAGCGCAAGCGGATCGAGATCCTTCCCGGCCTCTTCCGAGACGATCCGGTAAAAATCCGCCGCATCCGCCTTCATCGTAAACTGCATATAATACGGCCGCGACGCTTGCAATCCCTTCAGCCCGAGAGGCCGGGCACAACGAATTTTCAGGAACCGTTCCAGGGCAAGAAAAGCATAGCTGCCCAGCCACGGAAACAGAGCCCACATGTTCCCTCCCAGGTGGACAAGCGGATGATCTGCCATCCCGGATTTCCGGAATGTCTCTCTGGCATCCGATAGCCGTCCAACAGCATGGCGCATCAGATACGGATAGGTTCTTTCCTCCCCGAGTACACCATACATCCGCTCCAGAATGCGCGTATGAATATCCCCGGCCACATCCCCGAAATAAGCGGGGATATTGCCTTTCACCATGGTGCAGTACACCTCTCTTCGCTTGTGGTCCACTTCCTCCACCACCCATACGCGCCCCGCAATGGCGATTTTATCTCCGACCGGCGGCGGTTTCACGATGGTGCCGATCTGTTCTGAGCCGGACCTGACGGTGTATTCGATGTTTTCCTGAAAAACGGCGTAAAATTTATAGTTGTTCACGATCCGCTCACCGGTAAGTCCCACGATCAGTCCCCCGTTTTCCGTGCGGCTGATGTGATCAATCTCCAGAAGATGCCTCAGGAGCACGCGATAATCATCGGCCGTGATATTCCGGAAGGCAGAGAGCGTCAGCACACGAGAGGCCAACTCTCCCGGCGTCATCTCCCCGCAGGAAGCAAGTGTGCTCATGGTCTGATGATAGAGCAGACTGTACGGAAGCCGTCCCATTCGCGGCGGCTCAACAAACCGTTCCTCGAGATACAGCTGCACAAGTGCAATTCCCTGGATCAGATACCACGGAATCATCTCCGGCAGCATGGCCCGCGGCTCCGGATGATCCTCCCGCATCACGAACCACATCTCCGAAGGATCTCCTCTTCTGCCCGTTCTTCCCATTCTCTGCAAAAAACCGGATACCGTAAACGGCGCGTCGATCTGAAAGGCCCGCTCCAGCTTTCCGATGTCGATGCCGAGCTCCAGTGTCGCCGTAGCGCACACGGACATCAGGGAGTCTTCCTCCTTCATCTCCTCCTCCGCGCTCTCCCGATAGGATGCGGAAAGATTTCCGTGATGGATCAGAAACCGGTCGGGCTCATGATTGGCCTCGCAGTACTGCCGCAGATGCTGACAGACGGACTCGCACTCCTCACGGGAATTGGTGAAAATCAGGCATTTCTTTCCCCTCGTATGCTCAAAAATATATCCGATCCCCGGATCGGCCGCCTTCGGCGCCGTATCGGTTGCTTCTTCGACTTCCGGAGCCTTCCTTGCTTCCTCCACTGCCGGAGTCTTCGTCACAGCTCTTCTTGCTTCTTTCACTGCCGGAGTCTTCGTCACAACCCTTCTTGCTTCCTCAACTCCCGGACCCTTCGGTACAGCATCGGCTGCTTCTTTGGCACCCGCACCCTTCTCCGGAATGTTTTTTTCTTCATCTGCCTGCGGAGCGGTGTTGTAGAAATGCTCCATCGAGAGACGCCACACCTCTCTGCCGCCCTCAAATTCCGGAATCATGCAGCCTCTACCGCTCCCGGCCGACAGAAATCTGCCCGCGTCCTTCGGATTGCCGATCGTTGCGGACAGTCCGATTCTCCTGGGATTGCACCCCGCCAGCCTGCAGAGACGCTCGATCAGACAGAACGTCTGAAGCCCCCGATCCGCCCGCAAAAGCGAATGAATCTCATCGATCACGATAAAGCGCAGATCTCCAAACAGAGACGGAATCTCCATATGCTTATTGATCATCAAAGACTCCAGAGATTCCGGAGTGATCTGCAGAATCCCCGACGGTTTTCGCAGGAGCCTTCGCTTCCCCGACTGTGCCGCGTCACCGTGCCATCGGGTAACAGCGATCCCGGCTTCCTCACACAGCTCATTCAGCCGACCGAACTGATCGTTGATCAATGCCTTGAGCGGAGCAATGTATAAAACGCCGACGCTCCGGGACGGCTCTTCGTCCAGAAGAGACAGGATTGGAAAAAAAGCCGCTTCGGTCTTTCCCGAGGCTGTAGGCGCAGTCAGAAGAACATTTTCATCGGAACCGAAAATTGCCTCTCCCGCCGCATTCTGAACGCCTCGAAGTGTCTGCCACCCAGAACGGTAAATATAATCCTGAATAAACGGCGCATATCTTTCAAAAACATTCATGAATGATCCTCCGGATCCGCTTTTCTATTGATGCTAATAACTTGAAAGGAATCTCAGCTAACGGCACAAGTGAACGCCGGACATATCTTCCTCAGATCGTGAAGGTCGCATAATTGCTGTCCGTCTGATCTGACACGGCCTCTGACTTCGTATAGGTGAACGCATCCGACTTGAGCATTTCTGCCATGTCGAGAGACGGGTTCTGAAACAGCAGATCGAGCAGTTCGATAAAATCACGGATCACTTCTCTGGGCGTGATGTTCTGATCCGCTCCGATCCGTCCGTACTCCAGCTTGATAAAGTCGCCGAGCTCTTCCGTTGTGACCTTTAGCTCATACTGGTAAAGCCCGGCATGCATATCCACCAGTTTTTCACAAAGGACTAGCATTTCCTCCGGCGTCAGAGGGTCGAGCCGGATGACCGGCGCAAGCAGATCTCTCGCTCCGGGTTTTGAAAACTTTCCCTCTGAAAGCCTGGATCGGAGCGCCTCATAGCTGTACACCCCGCGGCGCCTGTCCTCCACCGCCTGCGGCGTCGCTCCCATGATGATGCCGAGGTACTTTGCCTTCCCCTGCAGGGTATCGTTGTACATGGTCAGCATCTTCTCATAGTTGTACTGCCTGGTGATGGCATTCGGGATCTTATACAGATTCACCAGCTCGTCGATCATGATCATCATCCCCGAGTAACCTGCCAGTCGGAAAAAAACAGCAAACAGCTTCAGATAATCGTACCAGTCATCATCCGAAATAATGATATTGACGCCAAGTTCCTCCTTCGCCTCGCGCTTCAGCGCGTACTCACCCCGAAACCAGCGGACGACCTTCGCCTTGGTCTCGTCATCTCCTTCAATGTAAGAATGATAGTAGTGCGACAGAAGAGACGCGAATTCAAAGCCATGAACCAGCTCGCTGATCTGCGAAGTGACCGCAACGATTTTCCGATCCACTGCCTCTGTAAGAAGCGGATCTCCCGGCATCCTTCCCGTTTCTTCGGAAGCCTCCGCCTGCACCGCGCTGATCCAGCGGTCCAGGACCAGCGTCAGCGCACCTCCCTCCGGCTTTGTCTTCGTCGAGAGATTTCCAATCAGCTCACGGTAAGTCGCAAGGCCCTGACCGCGCGTTCCCTGAAGTCTCCGCTCCGGCGAAAGATCCGCGTCCGCCACAATGAAACCACGGTCCATCACATAATTCCGGATCGTCTGAATCAAAAAGCTCTTGCCCGATCCATATCTTCCCACGATAAACCGAAACGACGCGCCTCCCTCTGCTATGATGTCCACATCATGCAGCAGTGCAGCAATTTCATTCTTCCTGCCGACAGCGATATAGGGAAGTCCGATCCTCGGAACCACCCCGCCCTTCAGCGAATTCAAAACCGTCTGCGCGATTCGCTTCGGTACTTTTCTCTGTGCATCACTCATAACTTAATCTCTCCCAACGCCTGAACAATATCTTCCCTGTAATCCTCCACGACACGGATCTCCTCCCCGTCGCACACAAGGACATTATCGCCGATTTCATCGAAAAACGCCTCGTTGATGGTATCCGTGACAACAGAACTCATCAGATGATTTTCTTTCATCACATCGTTCACGGCCTTTCCATCGAGCAGAAGCAGCAAAATCCGACGATACAGGCTGTCCGCCCCGGTTTCCCCTCCGTTCAGATGGTACTCCTTATCCGCGGCGCTTCCCCCTCCGTTCAGATGGCACTCCTTATCCGCAGCGCTTTCCCCTTCATTCACAGGGTAGTCCATCAGTCCCCCAGGTTCTTTCCCATCGAAAGTTGTCGATAAACGATTTTCTCCATCTCGTTCATCCAGGCTTTTCGACAAGCGGTTTTCTGCTTCTAGTGCAACCGATTTCTCCGGTGCTCGCTTATCTGATCCTTGTGCGCCAAAAGGCTCCGCCATCCGGCCATCCCTGATCTCCTCGTCAGTCAGAAGACGCTCCCTCGTGATCGCGGCATCCTCCCGGATCTGGTCCAGCCCGGAAAAATCAATGTCAATCACGGGCATCGCCGCCCTGCGCTCTTCCGCCTCCATCTTCTGCATTGCGGCTTCAATATAAGGAACCGCCCACTCCTCGTCCTTTCTTTCCTGAAGGTAATGCCCCGTCTTCAAAGCCCTGCGAAAAAGCCTGTCCGAAGCCCGCACAAGGGATCGAAGCCAGTCCGAATGAAAGCTCAAGCCGCCGTAGCGTTCCTCCTGCCACTTCCCGTCACGCAAATGATAGGTTCTGCAGGCATCCAGAACAAAGTCTGTATCCGGAAGTTTTTTCTCCTCCCAGTATACCGCATTCGATAGCGGGTGCCACGGATAACATTTCCGCTCACCAAAGCAAAAGGAAAAAAGATCTCTCCCATTGTCTTCAAAATCTTCGGAGAGATGCTTCCACATTTCCGCAAAGAGGTGGACGCTTCTGGCTCTGTCCCTGGTCAAAAGGGCAGATTTTTCAAGCGTCCCACCTGTAAACCGACTGATTGCACAAAAAATCTCTTCGTCCGTATATGATACCGGGTTTCTTAAGGCCATAAGAGAGCGATCGAACTCCACAGCATCCGGATTCGCATACGAAAGGACCTTCTCACGCGGAAGGCCATGCAAAATCCCATATTCAAACATCCACCGGCGGATATTTTTGCGCATTCCCGGATCACCGATACCGGAATCCACGTAATTTTCTTCGAATGTTTTCATCTTCTGAAGCACATCCTCATCCGATGACGCGCCGATGCCGCACAACAGCTCATACAGGTACATATAGGCCAGAGAGGTTGCGATCGGGCGGTATACTCCGTTTCGTATTCCGGTCCTCCATGAAAAATATCCACGAAGCTGCCGCACATTCAGATCGTGATAGGTCGTGAAATACCGATGAAAATCCCCCTGCCAGGGGAAATCATCCTCATACTGTTCCATGAACCTTCCCTGAACACAGAACATTCTGGCACGGTGCGCCGGCGAACCGTCACCAAATTCATATAAACGAATCATTTCAAGAATCGGTTCGGGAATACTTTCCGCAAACGGAAGGGGCGTATCCTGATATACCTTCTCTCTCTTATTTCTATCCTCTACCCTGTTATCCACTACAATACAGGCCGTTAATTTCGACTTTTCCATGACATTTTCTTCTCTGATAACCTTTGTATCGAATACAGCCATTATATCAGCTACGGCAGTGAAGGACAGCCTTTCCTGATGAAAAGAGACATGCTTCGGAGATTTTACCCTTTTCCAATCTTCAGACACGAAGCCCCGTCGGTAGATCCCGCGTTTTTGATACAGGATAATACCTTCTGATTCTCTGAGCCCGGAATCAGCAAAAGATTGAACTCCTTCCAGACATATTTCTCCTTCCCGTCATCCGTCGGCAGGAGTACACGGAAATAGTCGCGCTCCACCCCATCCGAAGTCTGCAGAATGCGTTCAATCATCGTATCCGGATTCGCGAACGCCCAGTAGCGTTCCCGGTCCTGCGGATGAATGATGTGCCGACAGAACTGCTGCAAGCCTTCCCGGAGCGGATCATGGTCTCGGAAACCGCCCTCAATGCCGAAATTATTGATCAGATTATCTGCAGTATCCAATTCAGGATTCAGCACATGAACATCATCAAACAGAAGCACAATATCAGACAGCGACTTACTGAGCACATCTCCGATCTTCTGGGTCCGATCCTTTGTCACATTTTTCATGGAGAGCAAAAAAATGCACCGATTCTCCTGCTTTGCAATCAGCTTCCCATCCATTCGGACAAAACAGGAATTATCCGAGATATACATCGTTACGTTTTCTCCGGATTGTATCACATGATTGTAGAATTCCAGCAACTTTACGTGGAGAGGATTGTTCCGGACATTAAAGACAAATTCCGAATCCTCCCTGTGTGCCCGACCAATACTGCGAAGCTGTTCCCTTTCATTCGCATTGATGAAAAGATAACGAATCTGGTCCTCCGCCATGTCATACTCCATGATTGCACGGGGAATTTCATTATTAATCACAAAGGCATCCGCCTGATCATAAAAGTTCTTCCATTCAATCGTCTCGGCCGGCATCCCCATATTCAGAAGATACTCCTCCATCTTCTCACCGGAGAGAGGCTTTGAAAAATAATATCCCTGCATCATATCGCAGCCGATCTCTCTGAGAAAGCGAACATGCTCCTCCGTCTCCACGCCTTCCGCCAACGTGCGAATGCCGAGATTTTTTGCCATATTGACAGCACTGCGCATGATTTCCATCGAGGTACGCGTAAAAGACTTCAAAAATCCCATATCGAGCTTAATCAGGTCGAGAGTATAATCGTTCATAAAAATCAGTGAAGAATAGCCGCTTCCGAAATCATCCATCCAGACGGAAAAGCCTGCGCGGCGCAGTTCTTTCACGACCCGCGTCATCTCTTCCTTATCGCGCACCAGCAGGCTTTCGGTCAACTCAAGCTCAATCAATTCTCTTGAAACGCCGTACTTGTCCGTGATCTCTCCCGCATAGGAAACCATGTCGATTTTGTCGAAATCCTGTCGTGACAGATTCACAGAAATCGGTCCGACCGGCAGTCCGGCATCCATACGTTTCCGCTGCAGCCGAACCGCCTCCCTCAGCATGAAGCAATCCAGCTTGTAGATCAGCCCCTTCTCTTCCAGCGCAAGTACAAATGTATCCGGCATAATGCACCCATAATTCGGATCGATCCACCGTGCCAGCGCCTCCGCCCCGGCAAAGCTGTTCGTAATGGTTCGAACAATCGGCTGATAATAAGGAATAATCCACCCCTTGTCCAATGCCTCCTCCAGATGAGAGACAATATAAGCCTTCCGTTCCGATGATTTCAGATTCTTCTCCACGTTCCTTGCCTTTTCCTCATGAAAATTTACTATCTCAAAGCAGTATTTAACATAGTTGATTATACCCCTGAAAAAAATGCAATACCACATTTTTTTATAGCATGTCTTTTCCAGCCTTCTTTTCGATTCTTACTTAAGCCTTTTCTGAATCCACCGCATTTTTTAGCGGACGAGCTATCAGAAATGTCCTATCACTTGCACTTTGAAGAGCCGGTTTCAGCACCTGCGCTTTTCCTATACAACCAAAAAGCACCTGCTGTATCGCTACACCAGATGCTCTCACCTTTTATTGTTCTCGATGATCCTGCCCTGCACGAACCCAATCAATCATCAACAGCCTGTCCCATCAATTCTGCAGGCAGCTCCCGCTTCCTTTTCTTCCTTTTTGCTCTTGAGACCGGCATCTTCCGGCTTCCTTGTCACCGTTCCGTCTTCCAGGACGAAACACGGAATCCCGATCGCCCCTGTTCCACGGACATCATCAAAGGCAGCATTTGAATCAGGTAGTTTTGTGAATTCCTTCATGTTCCGCACATGAGCTCCGATATCAACAAATTGATAATCCGCATTATCCTTTATCTGCGTTTCCACAAAGCTGCAATCCGGACAGCTTGGCATTCCATAAACTTTAATCATAAGATCATCCTCCTTCATTCATACATATATAAGCACGGCCGTTGGCATTTTCTTCTTATAATAATAACATGGGAATTTCGATTGGGGAAGACAGTGATCTAACAGGATTTTCAGGTTCTGCTTAACGGTGCCACTGTCTCATTTATGAAGGTTGCCTATCCGATAACGGTGAATGGCGAAGGCAATAATAATCCCAGAGATCTTTTCTTCTCTGAGGATTCGTGTTGCTGATTATTTGATTTTTTGTTATAGTGGGAAAGGTTCTGTGAAAACAGAGCCAGGGTGCTGCCAGAAACGGTAGGCGGTTAGTCCTCCTTATGCAGGAGGGCATTTATGTCACCCTCCTGACTTTATGAAAGGAGGGATGCCCATGAATGTAATAGATTTGATGACTCTCAT
>Ga0256406_1000597_pt1 | contig 65046 bp, 45 predicted proteins | sample RumenRJG_03DNA_FD_185986 | JGI IMG/M metagenome (GOLD analysis project Ga0256406, IMG submission 185986) | Bovine rumen microbial communities from Lethbridge, Alberta, Canada - RJG_03 | ecosystem: Host-associated > Mammals > Digestive system > Stomach > Rumen | place: Canada: Alberta | collected... | reverse complement strand
AAGAGCGGCTCGGGACGTGCGGGTCGGTCGGAGTAGGGGTCGTACCCGTCGTCGTCCTCGTTCTCCGCCCTAATGAAGCTCGCGTAGGGAGAAGGACGGTCCGTCCCCGCGCCGGTCACACCTGGTTTGCCGACCGACGACCTAGCGACCCTGGGATCGGCCTCGCCGGGACCGGCGCCCGGCTCGGATGCCCCTGCGCCCACGGCGTTGGCTCCAGCCCGGCTCACGCCCGTCTCGCTCGCAGCCCGTGGTCCTTCTCGCCTGTCGTCCTCTCGCATCCCGCTTCTCCTTCCGACGGCGCTACTTGGTCCCGCCGTCCGTCCCGGACCCGGCCGCACCCTCCTTGCCGGTCTTGGCGGCAGCCGCGACCTCCTCGGACGGCGCCTCGTATATCTCCGTCCAGGCGACGAGGTCGGCGACCTTGCCGCTCGTCTTGGAGACGTCCGCGGAGGAGTAGGTCGCCTTGGGCGCGCAGCCGACGATGGCCTGGGTGGTGCCGTTGGCGTCCTTGTAGACGAGGACCGTCCAGCCGTAGCCGGCCTCCTCGCCGTACTCGCAGTAGAACGACAGCGGGGAGGGCGTCGTGTTGGCGGGGAGGCTGATGGAGTGGGCGTCGCAGTGCCCCGTCGCTCCCTTGAGGCCGCAGAGGGCCTCCGTCTCCGACGCCGTCTGCGCGTTCGCGTCGCCCTGGGGCACCTTGGCGGTGGGCAGCGTCACGCGCACGCCCTCGACCTTCGCGCCCGTGGCGAGGTGGTCGGCCACGCTCGCCGGCTCCTGGCCGGCTGGCGCCCCCCAGGGGACGGGCTGGAGCGCGACCGTGCCACCGCCGTCCGCCGCGAAGCTCTCCTGCAGCCTGCCCGCGTCGTCGATGGCGCCCGTCCGGATGGCGTAGCCCGCCTTCTGCAGGTAGCTGAGGATGGCCGTGGGGGTCGCGTCGAAGTAGGCGCGGACGTCCCAGGGGTCGCTCGGCTGGGGGCTCACGATGGTCACGCCCACCACGCCGTCCAAGCCGGCGCGCTCGCCCGCCGCCGGGTCGGTGGACTGCACGTCGCCCACGGGCTGCGAGCCCGTCGCGACGTAGGTGACCTCGGCCGTGAGGCCCGCGTCCTTGAGCATGGAGAGGGCCTCCCGCTCCGTGCGGCCGACGAGGCTCGGCACCTTGGGCGGCGTCGCCACCGTGAGGGTGACCTGGTCGGTCGAGAGGAAGATGGCGCCCGCGGCGGGCTCGACCGCAAGCACCGTGCCCTCGGCCTCGCCGGAGCGCTCGTAGACGAGCTGCACGTTGCTGGCGCCGGCCTGCGCGAGGGCCGCCTGCGCCGCGTCCTTGTCCGTGCCCACGACGTCGGGGATCACGCGGTCCGCGCCCACGGTGACGGTGACCGTCGAGCCCTCGGGGACGCGCCTGCCCGGGCCTGGCTCGACGGAGAGGACGCGTCCCGCACCCTCGTCGGTGGGCTGGGTATTGACCTGGACGACGAGCCCCTTCTGGGAGATCCTCTGCGTCGCCGCCTCCTGCGCAAGCCCCACGACCGCGGGCACGGTCTTGCCGCCCCAGTACTCGAGGTAGTAGCTCACGCCCGCCCCGATCGCGACCGCCGCGACGAGCGCGAGCACGAGGCCCACGAGGGCGAGGTGGCGGTGGTGGGAGCTCGGCTCCTTGGGCCGGCGGTGGACGGCGTGCGCGCCGATGCGGTTCTCGCCCAGGCGCGCGACCCTGAACTCCGGCCCGTCGAAGGTCGTCGTGGTCGTGGAGTCGTCGCCGCCGTCGTAGTCGCTCGGGAGGGCGACGGGGACCTCCTCGGGACCCACCTCGGGGACCTCAGGGACCTGGGGGACCTCCGAGGCCTCGGGAGCCCTCGAGCCGGCCGGCGTGACCGTCTCCGCCGCCTCCGCCCGGTCCTTCTCGTCGCCTGCGCCAGCGTCGCCCATCTGCACCTCCCGTCCGCATAGTTCCATCTATCTTGGCGCATGTCCCTGAGAATTGCACGTCTCTTGTGCTGAGCAGGACGTGAGGTCGCACCGCGGACGCAGCACCGGAGGCGTCGCGGTGGAGGAGGCGGCCGTGGGTGGCGCCCCAGCCGGGGTCCTGTGCACAAGAAGGGCGGGGGCGGCGATTGCTCGCCGCCCCCGCCGCCATGTCGCTCGGGAGCCCTGACCCGTGCCCGGCCGGGGTCGCGTCAGGCTCGTACGAGGCCCGCGCCGGAGCGCCTACTCGACGTCGTCCGGCTCGACCGGCTCGCCGTCGCCCGCGCCCTCGGAGGAGGGCTCGGACGAGGCTACCCTCGCGGCCGTGAGGCCGGAGCCGTCCTTGGCCGCGTCGACGAGCACCGTGTCGCCCTCGCCCACCTCGCCGCTGATGATGAGGTTGGCCACGTTGTCCACGACCTGGCGCTGGATCAGGCGCTTGAGCGGACGCGCGCCGTAGACCGGATCGAGGCCGTCGATCGCGAGCGATCCGACCGCCGCGTCGGTGAGCCTGAGCGCGATGCGCTCCTTCGCGAGGCGCTCGCGCACGTCCTTGAGCTGGATGTCCACGATTTTCTCGATGTCGTCCAGCCCGAGGGGATGGAAGACCACCACGTCGTCGATGCGGTTCAGGAACTCGGGCTTGAAGGTCTGGCGCAGGGCGTCGTTGACCTGGCGCTGGACCTCGTCCGGGTCGCTCTGGGCGTTGGCCTGGGCGATGAACTGCGAGCCTACGTTGCTGGTCATGATGATGATCGTGTTCTTGAAGCTCACGAGCCTGCCCTGGCCGTCGGTGAGGCGGCCGTCATCGAGGACCTGCAGCAGGATATTGAAGACGTCGGGATGCGCCTTCTCCATCTCGTCGAGCAGAATCACGCTGTACGGGCGCCTGCGCACGGCCTCGGTCAGCTGGCCGCCCTCGTCGTAGCCCACGTATCCGGGGGGCGCGCCGATGAGCCGCTGGACGCTGAACTTCTCCATGTACTCGGACATGTCGATGCGGATCAGGGCGCGCTCGTCGTCGAACAGGCACTCGGCGAGCGCCTTGGCGAGCTCGGTCTTGCCCACGCCGGTGGGACCGAGGAAGAAGAAGCTACCGATCGGGCGGTTGGGGTCGGAGAGGCCGGCGCGGCTGCGGCGCACCGCCGCGGCGACGGCGGACACTGCCTCGTTCTGGCCCACGACGCGCTTGTGGAGCTCGCCCTCGAGGTTCTTGAGCTTCTCCATCTCGCCCTGCATCATCTTGGACACAGGCACGCCGGTCCAGGAGCTCACGACCTCGGCTATCTCCTCGCTCGTGACCTCCTCCTTGAGCAGGCCCCCCTCCTCCTTCTTGTCGGACAGCGCGCGCTCCGCGTCGTCGTACTGGCGCTGCAGCGTGGGGATGGTCGAGTAGCGCAGCTCCGACGCGCGTGCGAGGTCGCCCTCGCGCGTGACGCGCTCCATCTCCACCTTGGCGTCCTCGATCTGGCTCTTGAGGTCCTGGACCCGGTCGATGGCGCCCTTTTCGTTCTGCCACTTGGCCTTCATGCCGTCGAGCTTCTCGCGGGTGGTCGCGATCTCCTTGCGGAGCTTGGCCAGGCGCTCCTTGGAGGCCTCGTCGTCCTCCTTCATGAGGGCCTGCTCCTCGATCTGCTTCTGCGTGAGATCGCGGTCCACGGCGTCGATGTCGGCCGGCATGGAGTCGAGCTCCATGCGCAGGCGGCTCGCCGCCTCGTCCACGAGGTCGATGGCCTTGTCCGGCAGGAAGCGGTCGGAGATGTAGCGGTTGGAGAGGTCGGCGGCCGAGACGAGCGCGGCGTCGGTGATGCGGACGCGGTGGTGCTGCTCGTACTTGTCCTTGATGCCACGCAGGATGGAGATGGTCTCCTCCACGGAGGGCTCGCCGACCATGACCGGCTGGAACCTGCGCGCGAGCGCCTGGTCCTTCTCGATGTACTTGTGGTACTCGTTGAGCGTGGTCGCGCCGATCATGTGCAGCGTGCCGCGGGCGAGGGCCGGCTTCAGGATGTTGCCCGCATCCATGGAGCCCTCGGTCGCGCCGGCACCCACGATGGTGTGCAGCTCGTCGATGAACAGGATGATCCTGCCGTCGGACTTCTCCACCTCCTTGAGCACGCTCTTGAGGCGGTCCTCGAACTCGCCGCGGTACTTGGCCCCTGCCACCAGTGCGCTCATATCGAGCTCGACGAGCTCCTTGTCGCGGATGGTGGAGGGCACGTCGCCCGAGACGATGCGCTGGGCCAGGCCCTCGACGATGGCGGTCTTGCCGACGCCAGGCTCGCCGATGAGCACGGGGTTGTTCTTGGTGCGGCGGGAGAGCACCTGGATGGTGCGGCGGATCTCCTCCACGCGGCCGACGACCGGGTCGAGCTTGCCCTGGCGGGCGAGGTCGGTCACGTTGCGGCCGTACTGCTCGAGGGCCTCGAACTGGGGCTTGGCGTCCTGCGAGGTCACGCGCTCGTCGCCGCGCAGGTCGTTGTAGGCCTCCTCGACGCGCTTGGCCGTGACGCCGGCGGCGTTGAGCACCGAGCCGGCGGCGCTCTTGTCGGCGGCGAGGGCGCACAGCAGGTGCTCGCTCGTCACGTAGGAGTCGCCCATCTTGCCCGCGAGCTTCTCCGCGCTGTTGGCGAGGCGCACGAAGTCGTTGCTCATGCCCATCTGGCCGCTGTCGCCCGAGACCTTGGGCTGGCGCGCGATGGCGGAGTCGACCTGCTCCGAGATGGAGTTGGGGTCGGCGCCGACGCGCTCGATGATCGCGTTGATGTTGCGCTCGCCCGAGGTGAGCAACGCCTTGAGAAGGTGGATCGGCTCGACGGCGCCAGCCTCCGAGTCGCTGGCGACGCCGACTGCAGACTGCAGCGCCTCCTGGGCCGTCACTGCCCACTTGTTGATGTTCATATGCATCACTCCTCAGCGTCCGTCACGGGCGACGGATTGTCGTTTTACGTTGAGAAGTATTCCCACCTACAAGACTTCTTATACATAATCTAAGTCTGTCTTTGTTAGATTTTTTGCATCTCACGAGATGAGCCTGGGCGAGAAGGACCCGCGGCCGCGAGGCGGAAGAGCGAGAAGGGCGCGGCGCCACCGGCCCTGCCGGCAGCGCCGCGCCCTCGCGGCTCCCCTCGCCCGTGCGTCCCGCGGCGGACGGCTGCTACTGGGAGTCGTCCCCGTCGAGCAGCCTGCGCAGGACCTTCTCGGGGCTCGCTCCGTCGTAGCGGGCGAGCGCCGTGATCCTCTCGCGCATCCGCATCTCGTGGACCTCGTCCTCGAGCTCGCGGACGCGGTGGCGGAGCTCGTCTATCTCGTCCTCGCGCTGCATGGCGCGCTCGCGCATGTCCAGGATCCTGATGACTCCGGCGAGGTTGATGCCCTCGTCCGTCAGCTTGCTGATGAGGTTCAGCCGGTCGATGTCCGCCTGGGAGTAGAGGCGCGTGTTGCCGCGCGAGCGGCCGGGCGTGACGAGGCCCTTCTGCTCGTAGACGCGTAGCGTCTGCGGGTGCATGCCCGTCAGCTCGGCCGCCACGCTGATCATGTAGAGCGGCTTATCGCGGCCGTCGTTCCTCTTGCCGCCGTCTTGGCCGGGCTCTTCACTCATAGCGCTCCACGTCCTTTCGGTACTCGCGCTGGTCCTGCTCGGCGAGCGCCTTGAGCGCCGAGCGCTCCTTCTGGCTGAGCATCGTGGGGACCTGGACCTTCACGCGCACGTAGAGCGCGCCGGTGCGGCCCTTGTGCTTCACGTCCGGGGCGCCCATCTCGCGGAACCTGAACGTCTTTCCGTCCTGGGTCCCGGCGGGGATCTTGAGCAGGACCTTCTCGCCCTTGGGCGTGGGGACCTCGACCGTGGTGCCGAGCGCGGCCTCGAAGATGGAGACCGGCAGGTCCATGCGGACGTCCGCGCCGTCGCGCTTGAAGAGCGGGTGCTCGGCCACACGCGTGACGATGACGAGGTCGCCGCGCTCACCGCCGTTGGAGCCGAACTCGCCCCTGCCGCGGTAACGCAGCTTGCCGCCGTCCACGGCGCCGGCCGGCACCTTTACCTTGAGCGTCTGGCTCTCGCCCGTGGAGGGGATCTTGAAGGTCACCTTGCGCGTCGCGCCGGTGAAGGCCTCCTCCGCCGAAACGTCGATCGTGATGCTGAGGTCGCCGCCCTTCTGCGGCCTGGGCGCGCGGCCTGCGCCCCCGCCGAAGATCGACGAGAAGTCGAAGCCGCCGAACGCGCCGTCGCCGTTGCGGACGTTGTTGAAGATGTCGCTGAAGTCCACGTCGCCGTAGTTAGTGTAGGTGTAGCCGCGGTTCCTCCCGCCGGAGCCGCCGAAGTCGGCGCCGGGGATGCCGCCGAACATGAGGAGCTGGTCGTACTCCTTGCGCTTCTCCGGATCGGAGAGCGTGGTGTAGGCCTCGCTTATCTCCTTGAACTTCTGCTCGTCGCCACCGGCGTCCGGATGGTACTTGGTCGCAAGCTTCCGGAAGGCGCGACGGATGTCGTCCTGGGAGGCGTCGCGCTTGACGCCCAGGATGTCGTAGTAGTTGCTCTTCCCTGCCATGGTGACGCTCGCCCCCTTTCGTGAACTGCGCCCGGGCCGTGCGGCCCGGGCGCTCCCTTACTGCTGTCTGCTCTCGCTCGCGTCCTCGGGTCCGGGATCCGCACCCTGGGCGCCGCCCGCCGCGCCGTCGGCGGGCGTGCCGTCGGCTCCGGCCGCAGGGTCGGGCGCCGGGCGCTTGGGCCCGCCGAAGGTGACCGTGACCATCGCCGAGCGGATCACCTTGCCGCCGAGCTTGTAGCCCTTCTGGTAGACCTGGTCGACCGTCTCGTCGTAGACGTCGGGGTTCTCGGAGCGCCCGACCGCCTGGTGCAGCATGGGGTCAAACGGCTCGCCGGCGGGATCGATTACCTCGACGCCCTCCTTCGCGAGCACGGCGACCATCTTGTCGTGCACCTGGTCGATGCCGGAGACGAAGCTCTGGAACTGCTCGTCGTCTCCCGCGGTCTTCTCCGCGTGGTCGATCGCGCGCTCCATGTCGTCGATGACGGGCAGGAGGCTCTTCACGATCTTCTCGGCCGCGCGGGCCTTCTCCTGGACCGCCTCCTCGTCGCGACGACGACGGAACGTCTGGAACTCGGCCAGCAGCTTGGTGCGACGCTCCTCGGCGTCCGCCGCGGCCTTCTTGGCCTGCTCCAGCTCCTCGGAGTCGGCGCTCTTGCGCGCCTCCTCGAGCTCGCGGCGCAGGTCGGCGAGGGAGGCGCGCAGCTTGGCGTTCTCGGCCTTGAAGTCCTCGTCCGCGGCCTCCTCGCCGCGTCGGATGGCCTCGTCCACCATGCGCTGCTCGGCCTCGGGGTCGCAGGCCTCGCCGGCCGGCTTAGCCGCGGCGCCCTGCTCGGGCGTCGGGTCGCCCGACGGCGCGCCCTCGGGCTTGTCGTTATCGTCTTCGATGGGTACCTTCACGTCGCCCTCCTGGGGGGTGGAGCCGGGGGCGGCGCCGGCCGCCCCCTTCGCGTTCTTGTCCTTGCCGAACATCTGGCTCACCCGCTACTTGTTGTCCTTGTCGTCGTCCACGACCTCGTAGTCGGCGTCGACCACGTCGTCGCCGCCGTTGGAGGCGCCGGAGCCGGAGGGCTGGGAGGTCTCCGCCTGCGTGTTGCTGTAGACGACCTGCGCGAGCTTATGCGCGGCGTCCTGCAGCTTCTCGCTGGCGGCCTTGATCGCGTCGACGTCGGTGCCGTCGAGGGCCTTCTTGGTGGCGGCGACGGCGTCCTCGGTCTCCTTCTTCACGTCAGCGGGGACCTTGTCGCCGAGCTCCTTGAGGGTCTGCTCGGTGGAGTAGGCGAGGCTGTCGGCCTGGTTGCGGACCTCGATCTCGTCCTTGTGCTTCTTGTCCTCCTCGGCGTGGGACTCGGCGTCCTTCACCATGCGGTCGACCTCGTCGTCGGACAGCGCGGTGGAGCCGGAGATGGTGATCTGCTGCTGCTTGCCCGTGCCCTTGTCCTTGGCCGTGACCTTCACGATGCCGTTGGCGTCGATGTCGAAGGTGACCTCGATCTGCGGCACGCCACGAGGAGCGGCGGGGATGCCGGTCAGGTTGAACTTGCCGAGCGACTTGTTGTCGCGCGCCATCTCGCGCTCGCCCTGCAGGACGTTGATCTCGACGGACGTCTGGTTGTCGGCGGCCGTGGAGTAGACCTCGGTCTTGCTCGTCGGGATCGTGGTGTTGCGGTCGATCATCTTGGTCATCACGCCGCCCATGGTCTCGACGCCGAGGGACAGCGGAGTGACGTCGAGCAGCAGGATGCCCTCGACGTCACCGGTGAGGACGCCGCCCTGGACGGCGGCGCCGTCGGCGACGACCTCGTCCGGGTTCACGGACATGTTGGGCTGCTTGCCGGTCATCTGCTTCACGAGCTCCTGGACGGCGGGCATACGGCTGGAGCCGCCGACGAGGATGACCTCGTTGACCTGGTCGATCGAGAGGTTGGCGTCGTGAAGCGCCTTGGTGACGGGGGTCTTGCAGCGCTCGAGGAGGTCACGCGTGATGCGCTCGAACTCTGCGCGGGTGAGGGTGTAGTTGAGGTGCTTGGGGCCGGTGGCGTCGGCGGTGATGAAGGGCAGGTTGATGTCAGCCTGCTGTGCGCTGGAGAGCTCCTTCTTGGCGTTCTCCGCAGCCTCCTTCAGACGCTGCAGGGCCATGGGGTCCTTGCGCAGGTCGATGCCGTTCTCCTGCTGGAACTTGTCCGCCATCCAGTCGATGACCTTCTGGTCCCAGTCGTCGCCGCCGAGGTGGTTGTCGCCGTTGGTGGCCAGGACCTCGACCACGCCGTCGGCGAGGTCGAGCAGGGAGACGTCGAAGGTGCCGCCACCGAGGTCGAAGACGAGGACCTTCTGGTCCTGGTTCTTCTTGTCGAGGCCGTAGGCGAGGGCCGCGGCCGTGGGCTCGTTGACGATGCGCTTGACGTTGAGGCCGGCGATCTTGCCGGCATCCTTGGTGGCCTGGCGCTGAGCGTCGTTGAAGTAGGCAGGGACGGTGATGACCGCGTCGGTCACGGTCTCGCCGAGGTACTTCTCGGCGTCGGCCTTCATCTTGGAGAGGATCATCGCGCTAATCTGCTCGGGGGTGAAGTCCTCGCCGCCGATCTCTACGACGGCGCGGTTGCCGGTGCCGGCCTTGACCTTGTACGGGACGGTCTTGAGCTCGGAGCCGACCTCGTCGTAGCGACGGCCCATGAAGCGCTTGATCGAGAAGACGGTGTTCTGCGGGTTGGTGACGGCCTGGTTCTTGGCCGCCTTGCCGACGATGCGGTCACCGCCGTCGCGGAAGCCGACCACGGACGGCGTGGTGCGGTCGCCCTCGGCGTTCACGATAATGGTGGGCTCGCCGCCCTCGAGGACGGCCATCGCAGAGTTAGTGGTACCCAGGTCGATTCCGAGAATCTTTGCCATGGTGTAGCGATCCTTTCTACGTTGCGCGCGCCCCTTGCAGGGCGGAAAGCGGTCCCATGCCGCATGCGCTTCTTCTTACGGTTGCTATTGTTCCCCTGCGCTTTGATTCTATACATAATCTAAGTCTTAAAATGATAGATTTTTTGGTACGCACAGTTATAGGGTCTTCGGTGGGGGCGTGGACGGCGCAGGCGCGCGCGGAGCGCGGGAGGTACGGCGCAGGTGCAGCGGGCGCAACGCAGGTGCAGCGGGCGCAACGCAGGTGCAGCGGGCGCAACGCAGGTGCGTCGGGCGCAACGCAGGTGCGTCGGGCGCAGCGGGCGGCTCGGACGGCTCGAGGGGCGTCCGACTTCGCGGCCGTAACGCACCGGAGGCGCCCGGAAGCCGCCGGCGCAACTCCTCGAGCCGCCCCGTGCAAATCCGCGACTTATGGACGGGTCGGGGGCGGGTCGGCGATGGCCGCCAAGGGCCGATGGCCGCATCGGCGCAACTATCCAGACCGTTCTGTGCATTTCGGCGACTTAGGGACGGGTCCCTGCGCGCCGAGAGGGGGCCTGCCGCCTCACAGTCACCTTGAGCCGCCTGGGAATCCTGGGCAAACGTCCCCACGGGTGCGGGGCAGCCCCTTGGGGACGGCCCGGGCCGCCCCCAATCCATCCCTAACCCCCACAAATGCACAATCCCGTGGGAGAGTTGCATCGGCACGACCTCGCGGCCTGTCGCCCGGCCCGCCACGCACGTCGGCACGGCCTCGCGGCCTGTCGCCCGGCCCGCCGCGCACGTCGGCACGGCCTCGCCGTCGCAGCCATCCCCCCGCCGTCAGGGCGCTCCGCGATTCCGCGCCCGCGTTCGCGCATCGGCCGACATGTCATCCCCAGGTCGCATTACCATACTCGGAAGCAACACGCGGCCCGCACGCGGCGGCCGCGGCCGCCAGCCCACGGCACGCCCGCGTCGCCCGACCTGCGGCCACGGGCGAGACAACAGGAGGAAACCCCATGAAGCTACTCATCGCATCCGACATCCACGGCGCGGCGGACTGGTGTGCCCGGCTCATGCAGGAGCTCGACGCGGAGCAGCCCGACCGCCTGGTCCTTCTCGGCGACCTTCTCTACCACGGGCCTCGCAACGACCTGCCAGCCGACTACCGCCCCAAGGAGGTCGTCGCGATGCTCAACTCCGTGCGCGACAGCGTCATCGCGGTGCGCGGCAACTGCGAGGCCGAGGTCGACCAGATGGTGCTCGACTTCCCCTGCATGGCCGAGTACTCCGTCCTGTGGGACCCCGACGCGACCAACCCCGTCACCCGCGCGGCCGGGATCGAGCTGTTCCTGACGCACGGGCACGTGTGGGGCCCCGGCATCCACAACTCCGTCGACAAGATGCCCAGCCTGCCCGAAGGCGCCGCCATCGTCTACGGCCACACGCACAAGAAGGTGAGCCGCAGGAGCGACGCGCACCCCGGCGTCTGGTGCTTCAACCCCGGAAGCGTCGGGCTGCCCAAGGACGGCTCGCACAGCTTCGGCGTCTATGAGAACGGCGAGTTCCGCTTCCGCACCTGGGACGAGTAGCAGGACCGGAAGGCGGCCGGCAACCGGGCGCCTTCCGGCAACCGGGCGCCAGCCACGGGCGAGAAGGACCCGCCGTCCGGACGAGACACGCAAGAGGGGGCTGCCACCAGTCCGGTGACAGCCCCCTCGTCTGCTGCGCTGCGGCCGCGGCGCCCGGCCTCCGGCTACGCGCGGCTAGCGGCCGCGCGGCCACGGCGGAACGCCTCGAGGTTCGCCTCGACCGTCTTGGGCGGCACGCGACGGGAGATCGCATCCTCCCACTCCTCGACGCCGAAGGGCAGCGCCGTGGAGAGCGCACCCACGAGCACGACGTTCGCGGACTTGGGGCTACCCACGGAGCGGGCGATCTCGCCCGCGTCGAAGCGGATGGCACCGATCTCGTCGAGCTTCGCGCTCACGTCGCGCGGCATCCGCGCGCTGCCGATGTTGACCGGCACGGGCGTGATGGTCTCGTCGTTGACGAACAGCTTGCCGCCGCGCTTGAGGAACTGCTGGTTGCGCAGGGCCTCGATGGCCTCGAAGGCCACCACGACGTCGGCGCAGCCCGGGTCGCAGACCATGGTGTCGACGTGGTCGCCCATGCGAATGATGGTGGAGACCGAGCCGCCGCGCTGGGACATGCCGTGGATCTCGGACACCTTGACGTCGAGCCCTGCCTCGGAGGCAGTCATCGCCAGGATGTTGCCGGCCAGGATGGTGCCCTGCCCGCCGACGCCCACGAGCAGCACGGTCTTGACGCCGTCGAGCGTGACGCGCTCGCCCAGCCTGACGGTAGAGCTCTCCGCCGATGCGGTTGCGTGTGGCATATGCGCCCTCCTACTCGAATTCGATGCAGTCGAAGGGGCAGACCTGCACGCACTGCCCGCAGCCGATGCACTGGGTGGGGTCGATCACCGCGTAGCCCGTCTCGTCCTTGCCGAGCGCCGGACACCCGATGTTGACGCAGGTGCCGCAGCGACGGCAGTCGCGGATGACCGGCGCGGCCTTGCGCGAGCGCTCGACCAGGCGGCAGGGACTCCGGAAGATCACGACCGAAAGCTGGTCCTCGTGCGAGGTGGCCTGCTTGAGCGCGGAGCGCACCTGCTTGAGGTCCTGGGCGTCCGCCTCGATCACCTCGTCGACGCCGATGGCGCGACACAGGGCGACAAGGTCGAGGGGCTTGCCGGCGGGACGGTCGAGCACGCTGGGCTTCTCGGCCGCGTCGACGAGGGGCGAGATGCGCTTGCCCTGCTCGGAGAGGGTGACGCCGTTCACCGGGTTGCCCTGCGCGCCGGTCATGGCCGTCGTGCGGTTGTCAAGGATGACGAGGGTGCCCTTGCCGCCGTTGTACACGGTGCCGAGCAGGCTCGTGATGCCGGAGTGCGCGAAGGTGGAGTCGCCGATCACGCCCACGACCGGACGGCCCGTGCGCGCGGGGACGCCTGCGAGCTCCATGCCGTGCGACATGGAGAGGCTGGCGCCCATGTCGATGACCGAGTCGACGGCGCGGAAGGGCGCCACGGCACCGAGCGTGTAGCAGCCGATGTCGCCGGTGACGACGGCCTTGAGGCGTCTGAGCTCGCAGAAGACCAGGCGGTGGGGGCAGCCGGCGCAGAACGCGGGCGGGCGCGGCGGCAGGCCCTCCATCTTGGGGAGGTGCTCCGGGGCGGGCTCGCCGAAGCTCGCGCGGATGTCCGAGGGGAAGATCTCTCCGGAGCGCGGCAGCGGGGCCGCGGGTGGCTCGGAGAGGGCGACGCCGAGGGCGGCCACGTGGTCGCGGAAGTAGCGACAGGCCTCCTCCACCACGTAGACCTTATCCACCTTGGACGCGAAGTCGGCCAGGGCGCGCGGGGGCAGCGGCCAGCTGAGGCCCAGCTTGAAGACGGAAGCGTCGGGCAGGGCCTCGCGGACGTGGTTGTAGAGTGCGCCTGCGACGATGACGCCGACCTTGGTGTCGCGCATCTCCACGCGGTTGAGGTCGCAGGTCTCCGCGTAGGCCACGAGGTCGTCCTCGCGGCGGTTGGTCACCTCGGTGCGGGCGACCGCGTAGGCCGGCATCATCACGTACTTGGAAGGCTGGCTCTCGTAGTCGAGAAGGTCCTGCTCACGACGGACGTTGGTGGCCTCCACCATGGTGCGGGTGTGCGCGATGCGCATGGTCTCGTGCAGGATGACCGGGGTGTCGAAGCTCTCGGAGATCTCGAACGCGCGCTGCGCGAACTCGTAGGCCTCCTGGGAGTCGCTCGGGTCGAGGCAGGGCACGCGCGCGAAGGCGGCGTAGTTGCGCGTGTCCTGCTCGTTCTGGCTCGAGTACATGCTCGGGTCGTCGGCGACGAGCAGGACCAGGCCCGCGTTGACGCCGGTGTTGGCGACCGACATGAACGGGTCGGCCGCAACGTTGAGTCCGACGTGCTTCATCGTGACGAGCGTGCGGGCGCCGCCCATGGCGGAGCCGATGCCCACCTCGAGCGCGACCTTCTCGTTGGGCGACCACTCGCAGTAGACGTCCTCGTGGTGGACGAGGTTCTCGAGCGTCTCCGTGGAGGGCGTGCCGGGGTAGCCCGTGGCGACCCTGGCGCCGGCCTCCCACGCACCCTGCGCGATGGCCTCGTTGCCAGACAGCAGTTGCTTGCTCACTTCTTCTCTCCTTCTCGCGGGCGCCTGTACCCCCTCGGGCGACTACTTCGCAGGCGCCACGTTCTCCCTTGCGGCCGCGTCGGCGCCGGACTCGAGCGCGACCAGGTGCTCTGCGCCGTACCTCCGCCTGAGCAGGGGCTTCTCGATCTTGCCCGTCGCGTTTCTCGGCACCTTGGCGAAGATCACCTTGCGCGGGCGCTTGTAGCGGGGCAGCTGGAGGCAGAACTGGTTGATGTCGTCCTCCGTGGTGTCCTCGCAGCCCTCCTTGAGCTCGATGACGGCGGCGGGGATCTCTCCCAGGCGCTCGTCGGGCAGGCCGATGACGGCCACGTCCTGGATCGCGTCATTGGTGGAGAGGAAGTCCTCAATCTGGACGGGGTAGAGGTTCTCGCCGCCCATCACGATGACGTCCTTCTTGCGGTCCACGAGCCAATAGAAGCCGTCGGCGTCCTGGCGCGCCATGTCGCCCGTCCGCAGCCAGCCGTCCACCAGGGTCTTGGCCGTCTCCTCGGGGTCGCCGTAGTAGCACTCCATGAGGCCGGGACCCTTGACGCACAGCTCGCCGACCTCGCCCTGGCTGACCTTGGCGCCGTTCTCGTCGATGATCTTGGCCTCCCAGCGCCAGCCCGGCTTGCCGATGGCGCCCACGTGGTCGACGTTGCCGATGCCCAGGTGCACGCAGCCGGGACCCGTCGACTCGGAGAGGCCGTAGTTGGTGTCGTACTGCTGGTTGGGGAAGTAGTGCAGCCAGCGCTCGATCAGGCTCTTGGGCACCGGCTGCGCGCCGATGTGCATGAGGCGCCACTGGCCCAGGTGGTAGTCCTTGAGGCGCAGCTCGCCGCGCTCGATCGCCGACAGGATGTCCTGCACCCACGGCACGAGCAGCCAGACGATGGTGCAGCGCTCGCGGCTGACCGTCTCGAAGATGAACTGCGGGGAGACGCCACGCAGCAGCACCGCCCTGGAGCCAACGATGAGAGAGCCCATCCAATGGAACTTGGCGCCGGTGTGGTAGAGCGGAGGTATGCAGAGGAAGACGTCGTCGTGCGTCTGCCCGTGGTGCCTCTGCTCCATCTCCGCCGCCTGCGTGAGGCTGCGATGGCGGTGCAGAATCGCCTTGGGGAAGCCCGTCGTGCCGGAGGAGTAGTAGATCGCCGCGTCGTCGTCGTTCGTGACGGGGACGAATGGGTCGGAGCTCGAGCAGAGGTTCGCCAGCTCTTGGTAGGGCTCCGCCCAGGTGGGACAGTCGTCGCCCACGTAGAAGAGCAGGCGGCCCGGCTGGATTGCGGGCACGATGTCCTCGAGGCGCCCGATGAACTCGGGACCGAAGACCAGCACGTCCACCTCGGCCTTGTCGAGGCAGTACTCGATCTCGTCCGAGGAGTAGCGGAAGTTGAGCGGTACCACGGTCGCGCCGGTCTTGAGCACGCCGAAGTAGATCGGCAGCCACTCGATGCAGTTGTAGAGCAGGATCGCGACCTTGTCGCCCTTGCGGATGCCGCGCGAGAGCAGCAGGTTGGCGAAGCGGTTGGCCTTCTCGTCGAACACCGCCCAGGTGATCTCGCGGCGGAAGGGCTCGTCGTCGGTGGTCTCCACCAGGTCATAGTCGCGCCACGTGATGTGGCGGTTCTCCTGCCTCTGCGGGTTGACCTCAACGAGGGCGATCTCTTCGGGGTACTTCCGGGCGTTGCGCCTGAGGAAGTCGATGACGGTGAGGTCGGTGTCGATGTCTGTGCTCAAGGCTCTTCCTCTCATGAAACGTCGCCGCGCGGCCAGGGACGGCGCGCGGCGCACGTTTCAGCATAAGGCATGAACGGAGGCCATTCGGTTAAATATGTGACGTCCGACGCGGCGGGCTCGCCTAGAACTTGCCCTCGTCGTCCGCGTCCGCACGGAGCCGCTCGACCTCTGCGGGGATCTGCGCCAGGTCGTAGGGGGTCATCTGGTAGACCCAGTTCAGCCAGTTGCGATACAGCAGGTTGGCGTGGGCGCGCCAGGTGAAGATCGGCTGCTTCTCGGGGTTGTCGTCCGGGAAGTAGTTTTCCGGCACCGCGATGCTCAGCCCCTTGTGGAAGTCGCGCCAGAACTCGTCGGCCAGGGTGTCGCGGCCGTACTCGAAGTGGCCGGTGACGTAGACCTCGTGGAAGGCGGGCGTGGCGATGATCGAGGGGCCGCTCGTGAAGCCCTCCGAGAGGACCTGCAGCTCGGGATGGAGCGCGAGCTCCGTCGTCTCCAGCGCGGCGTGGCGGGAGTGCGGCATGTTGTGCACCTCGTCAAAGCCGTTGGTCAGGAAGTTGTACTCGTCGCACAGCCTCTGGGGGAAGACGCCGAAGATCTTCTGAGGCAGCACCTTCTTGTGGATGCCGTGGTGGTGCCAGAGCCCCGCGAGCGCGCCCCAGCACAGGTGCATGGTCGAGAAGACGTGCTCCTGCGACCAGTCCATGATCTCGCAGAGCTCGTCCCAGTAGTCGACCTCCTCGAACGGCAGCTGCTCCACCGGAGCGCCAGTGATGATCAGCCCGTCGTAGTTGCGGTCGCGGAAGGTGTCGAACGTCTCGTAGAACTTGACCAGGTGGTCGGTCGAGACGTGCGTGCTCTCGTGGCTGCTCACCCGCATGAAATCGCAGTCCACCTGCAGCGGAGACTTGGAGATGAGGCGCAGAATCTGCGTCTCCGTCTCGACCTTGGTCGGCATCAGGTTGAGGATGGCCACGTGCAGCGGGCGGATCTGCTGGTTGGAGGCCACCTCCTCCTCGAGCGCGAAAATCCTCTCCTGGTGCAGGATCTGCTTGGCGGGCAGCCCGTCGGGGATGTTGATCGGCATGTTCTTCTCTCCTATCTCGCAGCTCTCTGTGTAAACGCCCCGTCGGCCCTCGTAGACGGGACGCTAGGGCATTCGCATGGGAACGATGTGCAAGGACGTGAGAAGCATGCGACAACCTCTGGAAAGGCCAGCTCAAGGCCGGCTTTCTGTACAATGGCCTAAAAGGCGCAGCAAAGTACAGTATAGCCCGAACACCATGGGGAAACGGAGCAATATCCCCACGTAGCCCGGGCACGTGGGATACTGGAGAGCATGGATACTTCTAAGTTTGCCGAGCTCGGGCTAGACGAGCACATTCTCGAGGGCGTCGCCGCCCTCGGCTTCACCGACCCCACCCCCGTACAGGCGCAAGCGATCCCACTGGTCCTCGAGGGCCGCGACCTCGTGGCCTCCGCGCAGACGGGCACCGGCAAGACCGCGGCGTTCGCGCTGCCGGTGCTACAGGTCATCGCACCGCTCTCGCGCAAGGCTCGCGAGCAGCTGGCGGAGAAGGACGGCGCGCCCGCCGGCGCGGACCAGGGCGGCTCGGGCGAGCCCGATGCCGCCGGCCCCGACGGCGCCGCGCCCGAGGCCGAGCCCGCCGGCCCCGAGGACGCGGACGGCACCACGCCCGGCCAGGTCCTCGCAGATGCCACCCCCGAGGACCCGCACCTCTCCATCCCCGTGGGCGAGGACGGCACGCCCGCGCCCGCCAAGCGCAAGCGTCGCCGCCACCACCGCTCTCACAAGAAGGCCGCCCCCGCCGCGGGCGGCACGGCCGGCACGCCAACCGCCGGTGAGTCCCCAGCCGGCGGTGAGGCCGACGCCAAGGCGCCCAGGCCCGCCGCGGGAGAGAGGCACGACGCCGCGCCCGACGCCCCCAAGCGCAAGCGCTCCCGCCGCCGTCGCGGCTCCAAGAGGCGCACCGAGGCCGAGGCCCCCATCCCCACGGGCGGCAGGCCGGCCTTCGGCCCCTTCGCCCTTGTCGTCACCCCAACCCGCGAGCTGGCGCAGCAGATCGACACGATGGTCTCCACCGTCTGCGAGCACACCGGCCAGCGCGCCGTCGTCGTGATGGGCGGCACCAAGTTCGAGCGGCAGATCAAGGAGCTCGAGCGCGGCTGCGACCTGCTCGTGGCCACCCCCGGCCGCCTCATCGACCTCATGGATCACGACCACGTGGACCTCTCGCAGGTCAAGGTGCTCGTCCTCGACGAGGCCGACCGCATGCTCGACATGGGCTTCTGGCCGAGCGTCCGAAAGATCGTGGCCGCCCTGCCCAAGGAGCGCCAGACGCTGCTCTTCTCGGCCACCATCCCGCCCTCGATCAAGGGCACCGTCGACGCCATGCTCCACGACCCCGCCAAGGTGGAGATCGCCCGCATCGGCGAGACGGCCGACACCGTGGAGGAGCACCTCTGCCCCGTCACGCAGGGCCAGAAGATCCCGCTGCTCGAGGCCCTCGTCAGAAACTTCGACCCCGAGCGCGTGCTCGTCTTCTGCCGCACCAAGCACCGCGCCGACGACGTCACCAAGTACCTGCGCAAGAGCGGGTTCGGCGTCGACGTCATGCACGCGGACCGCACGCAGAAGGAGCGCGAGCGGGCGCTCTCCAAGTTCCGCGAGGGCAGCTGCCAGGTCCTCGTCGCGACCGACGTCATGAGCCGCGGCATCGACGTCTCCGGCATCGACGCCGTCGTGAACTTCGACGTCCCCATGGACCCGGAGGACTACGTCCACCGCATCGGCCGCACCGGCCGCGCGGGCCACACCGGACGCGCCTTCACCTTCGTCGCCCCCGACGAGATCAGCCAGCTCCGCGAGGTCGAGTACTTCACCAAGAAGCTCGTCCCCGTCTGGGACCTCGAGGGCTTCGACTACGACTCGGCGCGCATCGTCCCCAACCCCGACCGCTCGGCCAAGCGCCCGACCCGCGTGATGTTCAACGGCGCGCGCAGCCGCGGGCGCGGCATCAGCGGCGGCCGCTACGGCAGGCACTACTAGGCGACAAGGACCGCCGGCCGAGAAGCCACCGCCAGCCGGGAAGCCACCACCGGCCCGACAAGCATCATCGAGGGAGCAGAGATGAAGCAGGTTCGCCCCTACCCGCGCCTGACCGTCACCAGGAAGGCGGCGCGCTCGCTGCGCCGCGGCCACCCCTGGGTCTTCGAGGGGGAGGTCCTCGCGCTCGAGGGTGCCCCCACTGACGGCCACATCGCGGCGAACGGCGACGTCGTCGACGTGTTCGAGGAGAACGGCACCTGGCAGGGGGCCGGCCTCCTCTCGGAGAACAGCAAGATCCGCGTCAGGATCGTGAGCCGCAACGCCAACGACCGCTTCGACGAGGCCTTCTGGCGCAGGCGCATCGCCTGGACCTGGGAGCTGCGCAAGACCACCATGGGAGGCCGCAACCTGCCCGGCACCGAGCCGGACACCAACTGCTGCCGCGTGATCTTCTCCGAGGCGGACGGCTTCCCGGGGCTTGTCGTCGACCGCTACGAGGACGTGCTGGTCGCGCAGGTGGGCACCTGGGGCATGGAGCGGCTGCGCCCCACCATCTACCCGCTGCTGCTCGACGTGCTGCGTGCCGACGGCCAGGAGGTCTCCGCCATCTACGAGCGCGCCGACTCCCCCGCCCGCAGGCATGAGGGCCTCGACCTGCACAAGGGCTGGTGGCAGGGCTCGCCGGCGGGCGCGGGCGAGAAGGACGCGGGCGCAGGCGCGGCCACGGGAGCCGCAGGTGCCGGGGCCACCACGGGCGCAGGCCGCGACTCGAGCCGCGTCATCGTGCGCGAGAACGGCATCGCCTATGACCTTGACCTGGAGAACTCGCAGAAGACCGGCTTCTTCCTGGACCAGAAGTACAACCGCCGCGCCGTGCGAGAGCTGGCGCGCGGCAGGCGCGTGCTCGACTGCTTCTCGCACGTAGGTCCCTTCGGCCTCAACGCGGCGATGGGCGGCGCCGAGTTCGTGCGCTGCGTCGACGTGAGCCAGACGGCCTGCGACCTCGCGCGCGAGAACGCCCGCCTGAACGGCCTCGAGCTTGCGGAGAACGGCACACTGCGCATGGGCTTCACCTGCGCGAACGTCCTCGAGTACCTGCCGCTCCTGCGGGCGGACAGGGGCCGCGCGCGCGAGGAGGGCGGCCCCTTCGACCTGATCGTGCTCGACCCGCCCGCCTTCACCAAGAGCCGTTCGACCGTCGACCACGCCCTCAAGGGCTACCGGGAGATCAACCAGGTCGCCATGCAGCTCTTGCCGCGCGGAGGCTACCTGGCGACCTGCAGCTGCAGCCACTTCATGACGACGGAGCTGCTCTCGCAAGCGATCGCCGAGGCGGCGCACAACGCCAACGTTCAGCTCAAGCAGATCGAGCAGCGCCAGCAGGCTCCCGACCACCCCATCCTCTGGGGCGTGCCCGAGACCCACTACCTGGATTTCTTCACCTTCCAGGTGGTGTAGGGGACACAGCCGGCACCGGGCCCGAGGCCGGGCGGCCGTGTACAATGGACCGACAGCCAAGGCGGCACGCATCCCACGAGGGGGTGCGTGCCGCCTTCGACTACAAGGTAGTACGCATGGGCTTCGGCCCTCGGCTCACGCGAGGTGATGGAACTTGTCCAACAAAGACGACAGCGGACGCCCGTACGACGATTCCAGCATCAAATCCATTGCCGAGTACTCATCAAGGCTAGTAGGACACACCCTTCGCGAGATGACGGACGCCCCCGAGCTGCTGGACCCCAAGGTGATGCGCGGCTCCTTCGGCAACGCCGTCGAGAAGTACTACTTCATGTACACCCCGAACAGCGACTCGGCCCCGGACTTCCCGAAGGTCGGCCTCGAACTCAAGACGACTCCCCTAAAGAGAGGCCCCCACGGCATGCTCGTCGCCAAGGAGCGCCTGGTCATCACGATGATCGACTACATGACCGTGGTGGACGAGTCCTTCGAGGCCAGCCACCTCATGGAGAAGGCCTCTTCCATCCTCCTGATCTCCTACCTCTGGGAGAAGGGCGTCGACCCCCTGGACTTCAAGATCTGCCTCTCCGAGCTCTGGGGCCTGCCCGAGGAGGACATGCCGCAGTTCAGGGCAGACTGGGAGACCGTGGTCAACAAGATCAGGAGCGGCCACGCCGAGGACATCTCGAGTTCTGACACGCTCTACCTCGAAGCCTGCACGAAGGCGGCAAACTCGAGCGTCCGGCGACCGCAGCCCTTCTCGGACGTCCCCGCCAAGCCACGCGCGTGGGCCCTCAAGGCCTCCTACATGACGGCAATCGAGAACGGCTTGCTCGAGCGCCGTCAGGCAATCAGGCGCTCCGAGGAGGAGAAGGACCTCGGGCTGCTCGACCTTATCCGCAAGAGGTTCTCCCCCTACTGGGGGCACACCCTGCAGGAGCTCTACGTGCGCCTCGGGTTCGCGCGACCGGGCGACAAGCTGCCAAAGAACGCGGGGGACCGCGTGACCAAGCGCATACTCGGCGTAGACGACGACAAGCACGTAGACGAGTTCGTGAAGGCAGGCGTCAGGACTAAGACGCTCCGCCTGAGGAGGAACGGCCGGCCGAAAGAGGCGGTCTCCTTTCCGGCGTTCGACTACTTCAAACTGGAGGCGACGCCGTTCGAGGACTCGGACTTCTACGGCTACCTGCAGCAGAAGTGGCTCTTCGTCATCTACCGCGAGGTCTTGGACGACGAGTACCAGCTCTCGGAGGTCATGTTCTGGCAGATGCCAGACTCCGATATCCCGGAGGCCAAGCGCTGCTACGAGCAGATGCGGGAGAACGTGCGGCAAGGGAGGGCGGACATTTCGGTCAGGTCGAGCGAGAACCGGTGCTGCCACGTGAGGCCCCATGGCCGTACGCGCGATGACGTGGCTCCCCAGCCGCACGGGGCGCCGACGACCAAGAAGTGCTTCTGGCTCAACCAGTCGTACCTGCAGACGGAAATCGAGAGGCTGCACGTTCAGGAATAAGTGTCCCGCGGCCGCCATACAATCCTTTGCGCAGGTTCGATACCTCGTGGCGTGCGCCGCCCATGCGAACGTCATGCATGGGCGGCGCACGTAGTCGCAGTGTGCCGCCTGTTGATGTTTTAGGAGACGGTCCGCCGGCGCGCAGCCACTCTGGGGGATCGGTTAGCATGTCTAGCGTCAAGAGGTCCACAGACAGCGATCGGAGAAACGTGGACGAGAGGATCAAGGTTGCCGAGCTCTTTGCGGGCGTCGGTGGCTTCCGGCTAGGGCTCGAGGGCTACAGCTGCCCCGAGATGGGATGGGAGCTGCCCGCGGCCGGGCCGTACCAGACGATCTGGGCAAATCAGTGGGAACCCGGCACGTCGAAGAGGCAGTTTGCCGCAAGGTGCTACGAAGCCCGCTTTGGCAGGGGCTCCGTCGTCAACGAGGACATCAACGCCGTCCTCGACGAGTACGATGCAGGGGAGCGCGACATCCCCGCCGTCGACATGGTCGTGGGGGGCTTCCCCTGCCAGGATTACTCAGTCGCTCGCCCACTCTCGCAGGCCGCAGGCATTGAGGGCAAGAAGGGCGTCCTGTGGTGGGACATCTATCGCTTCCTTCGCATCCAGCTTGCCAAGTCGCCGGACAACGCCCGCTACTGCATGTTCGAGAACGTCGACCGGCTCCTCAAGAGTCCCGCTAAGCAGCGTGGGCGCGACTTCGCAATCATCCTGTCGTGTCTGGCGTCCCTTGGCTATTCGGTCGAGTGGCGCGTGGTCAACAGCGCCGAGTACGGCTTCCCCCAGAGGAGGAAGCGCGTATACATATATGCAGAGCGGAACGCAAGTTGGGACATCGAGAAGAGGCTGCTCGACGGCGTGATGACCCGCGCCTTTCCCATCGCGAGGCCCGAGCCCGTCTCGTTCGTAGACATCCCGGAAGACCCCTATGAGGCGACCCAGTCCTTCAACCTCGGCGGGAGAACATCGCCCTTCTCGGACGCGGGCGTCATGGTCGGCCTCCACGCGGGGACCTGTCGCGTCACCGAGGACTACTCGGGAGCCCGTTCGACCCTTGGAGACGTCCTCGTGCCCGAGTCCGAGGTACCAGAAGAGTACTTCGTTCCCGCAGACCAGCGCCCCAAATGGGAGTACCTCAAGGGGTCGAAGAAGGAGAAGCGCGTCAACAAGGCCACTGGCTTCGAGTACAGCTACTCGGAGGGGACCATGGCCTTTCCCGATGCGACCGACCGGCCATCTCGGACCATCCTCACCGGCGAGGGCGGGCGCAGCGCCTCCCGCTTCAAGCACGTGGTCGAGTGTCACGACGGACGTCTCCGGCGCCTCGTCCCCGACGAGCTCGACCAGCTCCAATGCTTCCCGAAGGGTTGGACCAACACGGGCATGACCGATGGCCAGAGAGCCTTTTGCATGGGTAACGCCCTCGTCGTCGGCATCCCATACCGCATTGGCCGGGAGATTGCCAGGGAGCACAGCCGGTCGTAGCTCCACTCCGTTGTGCCCTTGTCTTACGATTGGCAAGCACTTCAACCGACCGAAAAAGGAGCTACTCATGGGTTTTCTCGACAAGGCAAGGCAGGAGTCGTCCTTCTCCGAGGCGTCTGGCGGCAACTACCATTACGTCGTGCTGCAGGTCACGCTTAAGGAGAAGTTCCTAGGCACCGGTTCGGGCAACCTCACGGAGCTCGAGCAGGTCATCAACAGACAGGCAGAGAAGGGCTACCGCCTGCACACGATCACGACGGCGAACGGAGGAAGCAAGGGCCTCGGCGGCGGAGACCGCATCCAGGCGACCATGGTGTTCGAGAAGCTGGAATAGGGACGGACGTGGTCTCGGCGCCCACGAGTTTCTCGTACCTCGCTCGCAGGCTTCTTGCACTTTGCTCGGCCCCCTGGCCGCGGACCTACCTCGGGCCTGCGGCCTTGGCCTCGGCGGGCTTGCGACGCAGCCTCCTTCGAGCTCGGAAGAACCTCCTGAGCTCGAAGGCGCACTCCCCTGCCAGCACGTGGGGAACCACCTCGAACTCATGGTTGAGCCGGGGGTCGTGGCTCACGTCGTAGAGCGTGCCGAGGGCGCCTCCCTTTGGGTCGCTCGCACCGAAGACGCAGCGGTCCACGCGGGCGTTGACCATAAGGCCCGCACACATGAGACAGGGCTCCACCGTCACATAGACGGTGCACCCCGTGAGGCGCCAGCGGCCGAGCGCCCTGCTAGCCCGCAGCATGGCGGAGAACTCCGCATGGGCGGAGGGGTCCAGGTCGCGCTCGCGCCGGTTGTGGCCACAGGCGATGACCTCGCCGTCGCAGACGACGACGGCCCCAATCGGGACCTCGCCCTCTGCTGCCGCGAGCCGGGCCTCCTCGAGCGCGAGGCGCATGAAGCGCTCGTCGACGGGGGCGACGGAAGCCGGTTGCCAGGGCACGTCGCCGCGCGGGACGTCCCCTGCCTGGGCCGACCTTCCTCGCTGCTCTTCTCGCACCGACTTGCCCCCGTCCTTCTGCTCTGGCCAAACGCGCGTCGCATGCGCTAGGATACTAACCATATCCCATGGAGGGATGGCAGAGCGGTTGAATGCAGCGGTCTTGAAAACCGCCGGGTAGCCTAGCTGCCTCGAGAGTTCGAATCTCTCTCCCTCCGCCAGAATGCGCGCGCGTCGGGGCCTCGCCCGGACGCGCTTTTGTTGTTTCCAGAAATGTTGGGCCACCTTCCGTGTCGCGAGGCGCGCCTCCGCGGCGCCGGATTCGCGGGTCGTCTAGCCCCGGGCGGCCAGCGCCGGGCCGGCGACCCCCGGGCCGACCAGTGCCGGCCCGGCTACCGCAATTCCTCGAACGTGGGCGTGCATTTTTCCAACTTAGGGACGTCTCGCACGACGCCGACGAGCCCGTGGAGCTCGCCGACTTTCACGACGCCTTTGGAAAATGCCTGTTGGCTGAGGATTCACGACCCGCTCCGCACCCGGTGCCCTCGCATAGCCGCTCGATATCCGTCCCCAACCCGCCCAAATGCACAAGCCGTTCGTGAAGCTGCGCGGAAACCCCTGCGCCACCAGCCCTGCCGCCGGGCGAGCGCCCGGCGGCCCGGGCGCCCGCCAGGCCGGGTGCGGAGCTGGCGCGCGTGGCGACGGGGCGCCGACGGCCGGAGGCGCCCACAGGGTATACTTGTCGCACTGCAGACCACCCGAGGAGGGAGCCTCATGGGAGTTCTCATTGCCATCATCGTCGTTCTCGTGATCGTGGTAGTCGCCTACGTCACCATCTACAACTCCATCGTCTCTAAGAACAACCGCTGCGACAACGCCTGGCAGACCATCGACGCCCAGCTCCAGCGCAGGAGCGATCTCATCCCCAACCTGGTCGAGACCGTGAAGGGCTACGCCTCGCACGAGTCCAAGACCCTCGAGGCCGTGACCGCCGCGCGCACCGCCGTGACCAACGCCTCCACCCCCGAGGCGCGCATGCAGGCCAACGACGCCCTCTCCGGCGCGCTGACCCACCTGTTCGCCGTGGCCGAGGCCTATCCCGAGCTCAAGGCAAACACCAACTTCCAGCAGCTCCAGAGCGAGCTCTCCGACACCGAGGACAAGATCAGCTACGCGCGCATGAGCTTCAACGACTGCGTCCTCGAGTACAACAACGCAATCCAGACCTTCCCCGGCAACATCATCGCCGGCTCCAAGTTCAACCCGCGCCAGGGCTTCGAGGTCGCAGACAGCGCCGCAAGGCAGGCGCCCACCGTCAAGTTCTAGAGGAGTCCAGGGCGCCCACGGGCGCCTACAGCGCGGCCGCAGCCGCAGGCGGCGCTCGGCGGACGCAGCGGCAGGCGCGACCAGAGGAGGCACAGCGGTGTTCCGCAAGATGCGCAGGTTCAAGCAGCAGCTTTCCGACGAGCAGTGCGTCGAGGTCCTCAAGGGCGAGCACCGTGGCGTGCTCTCCGTCCTGGGCGACGACGGCTATCCCTACGGCGTGCCACTCGACCACTGGTACTGCGAGGAGGACGGCCACCTCTACTTCCACGGCGCCCGCGAGGGCCACAAGGTGGACGCCATCAGGTCCTGCGACAAGGCCTCCTACTGCGTGTTCGAGCAGGGGGTTCCTAACGAGAAGAAGCGCGGGCTCGACGTCCGCTCCGTCGTCGTCTTCGGCCGGGTGCGCCTGGTGGACGACCCCGTCACCACGGAGCGCGTCTGCCGGGCGCTCTGCGAGGAGCTCTTCCCCGGCGATGCGGAGTACGCGGACGCGGAGTTCGCCCACTCAGGCAAGGTCGTCCAGTGCTTCGAGCTCGTGGTCGAGCACATGACCGGAAAGCTCGTGAACGAGTCATAGTGCGAGGCCCGGGCCTGCGTCCAGACCTGCGCCGCGCCGCACGCGGGCGGCCCTCGCCGAATCCAGCCACGTGAAGCGCGGCCCTGCCTCATCGCAGGGCCGCGCTCTTCTCGGCCGGCGCCTACGGCCGGCGCCTACCGCCGGCACCTACCCGAAGTGCCGCTGCTCCTCGGATATGTCGAGGTTCACGTACGGGTCGCCGTCGCGGTCGTCGGGGTCGGGCAGACGCGGGTGGCGCTTTCGCACCGCATGCACGATGGCCACCGCGACGAGGGTGCCTGCGATGCCGTCGATGAGCGAGATCCCGATGAGCACGTAGGACGCGCGACTTACCTTGAGCGGCCGCTCGAGCCGCTCGGTGCCCTCCGCCTGCGCCAGCGCATTGTAGGTGAGGTTCGTGGCGCGCGCGTTGAGCCAGACGTAGACCACGTCCTTGGTGGCGCGCCTCAGGTTCTCGTTGAACTTCTCCGTGGTGGTGGACCCCGCGAAAGAGCCGTTGCGGAAGACGCCGTCCATGTAGAGGTCGCCTCCGGCCATGAGCATCTGGTAGGCGTTCATGTACTGCTGGTGGTCGCAGTAGTCCGTGATCACGCTGCCTCTGAAGCCCCACTCGCCGCGCAGGACGTCGGTGAGCAGCGCCTCGTTGCCGCCGGTCCACGTGGCGCCGAGGCGATTGTAGGAGCTCATGACCCCCGTGGCTCCGTAGCGCTCGACCGCGATCTCGAACGGCCTGAGGTAGAGCTCGCGCAGGCTCTGCTCCGTGAGCCAGGTGTAGAGGGAGTCGCGGTAGGAGTCCTGCTCGTTCAGGACCAGGTGCTTCATGTAGCAGAAGGTGCCGGCCTCGCGCGAGCCAGCCGATACCTCACCACCCATCAGGCCGGAGACCAGCGGGTCCTCCGAGAAGTACTCGTAGTTGCGCCCGCCCAGGGGCGAGCGGTGCAGGTTGGTGGAGGGCGCGTACCAGCCGTCAATGCCGAGGTCGGCGCACTCCATGCCCACCTGCCGGCCGTACTCGCGCGCGAGGTCGGTGTTCCAGGTCTGCGCGAGCGTCGTTGGGTTGGGATAGCCCACGCCACTCGTGAGCTGGTGGAACGAGGCCGCCTGCGAGGACCCGTCGAGGTCCTTGGTGCGCGGCTTGCCCACTTGGGAGATGGCACCGGAGTTGGAGTAGCCGTGGAGCACGATCCGCTCCATGTCTGACTTCGAGATCCTGTCGAGCAGCGTGTCCCAGCGCGGGTCGTCATAGTTGAGCCCCAGCTCGCGGCCGAAGTCGGTAATCTCGCCAGTCGCGGCGTCGCTCAGGAGCATGCTCTGCGACGACACGGCCGAGGCCGAGGTGGCCGCGTCGCCCACCTCGGCACCACCGTCGTAGGCGCTGGCGTCGAAGAGGTTGTGCTCGATGAGCGCATCGGACATCCAGCGGTTCGCGGCCGCCTCGGGGAAGGTCCCCCGGAAGTCCGCGCGGGAGAGGTAGGGTATCCGCCCCTCGGTGGTGGAGCCGTCGATGGAGAAGCCGTCGGAGGCCGCGTCGCCCGTGAAGCGGTTGGCGACCGTGGCGCCGGTGTGAGCGTCCTCCTCGCACAGGATGCCGTCGTCGAGCGTGTAGGTCACCCGCGCGTGGTCGCAGTCCGCCAGCGTGTGCGCGTCGCGCTTGAGCTCGAGCACGTACTGGCCGGGCTCCAGCTCGTAGCCGGCGAACCCGTTGCCGTTGGCGTCGTAGCAGTCGTAGGAGGCCATGTCGTCGGCCGAGAAGGACAGCGTCACGTCCTGGCTCTCGCCCGGGCCGAGCTCCTTGGTCTTCGCAAAGGCGGCCAGCACCGTCGAGGGCTTCTCGATCCCGCCCTTGGTGTAGGGCGCCGTGTAGTAGAGCTGCACCACGTCACGGCCGGCAACCTGCCCGGTGTTGGTGACGCGCACCGTGTAGGAGAAGGTCGTGGACCTGTCGAAGCCGAACTCCGGCGAGGGGCTCGTGCTCACGACCCTCCAGTCGAAGGTGGTGTAGGACAGCCCGTAGCCGAAGGGGTACTGCGCCACGCCGTCGTAGCCCTCTCCGTGCTCGTTGGCGACGTCGTCCCAGAAGCCCTCGGCGTCCGCCGTCTCGTACCAGCGGTAGCCCACGTAGACGCCCTCGCGGTAGTCCACGAAGCGCGCGGTCGAGTAGGTCTCGGAGGTCCCCACGTTCACGTTCTGCGTACCGTTGGCCGGGTAGACGCCGAAGGAGTTGGTGTAGGCACCCTCGCCGTCGGCACCGGAGTTGGCCCAACTCGCGGCAGTGGAGAAGTCGTAGGCATAGGTGTCGACCGTGCGTCCCGAGGGGTTGGTCTCGCCATAGAGCACGCTTAGGACCTCGCTGGCGGCGTACTGGCCGGTCGTACCGCACAGCAGCGCCGCGTCGATGCCCGGGATGGTCTCGAGCTGGCCGAGCGCCATGGTGTTGGTGGAGTTGACCACCACGATCACGTGCTCGAAGTTGCCCCCCACGTAGGTGAGGAGGTGCTCCTCCTCGGGAGAGAGCTCCAGGTAGCTGCGAGCGTAGAGCTTGGGCGTGCCGGTCTTGTCGGTCACGCGGTACTGGCGGGTCGGGCAGTCGATGCTCTCGCCGGCCTGCCGTCCGATGACCACGATCGCGGTGTCCGAGTAGGCCTTGGCGTCGTCCAGAATCTTCTGGGTGTAGAAGCTCTTGTCGTAGACGTCCGGCTCGTAGAGGCGGCAGAACTCGTAGTCGTGCGTGCCGAGGGTGCCCTCGGACTGGTACGGCCGCGTCGGCTTGAAGTCACGGTACATCGCCGCGAGCTCCTCGTTGTACGAGACGCCGTCGTCCACCAGGGCGTCGAGCAGGCCCTTCACGTCGCCGGAGACGCCGCCGGAGCCGGATCCCCCGCCGATCCACTGCGTGGATGACCAGCCGAAGACGTTGACCTTGCTCACCGAGCGCGAGAGCGGCAGGGTCTGGTCCTCGTTGCGGAGAAGGACGATTCCCTCGTCCTCAATCCGCTTGGCGAGCTGGACGCCACGGGCGGTCTGGGCTCGCGCGTCCTGCTCGGAGACCTCGATCTTGTCGTTGGAGAGGAACGACTCCGCCGTCTCGCCAAAGAGGACGGCCGCGACGTTGGCGGCCACGACCAGGCCGGCAGCCGCGACGCAGGCGCCGATGCGCAGTGCCTTGCGCGCCTTGAGCGCACGGGGGCCGAGCGGCTTCTTCTCGCGACGCGTGCGATGGCCTGGTATGTGCAGCATGTCCTCTCCTGCCTGGTCGCTCTGCCGCGAGGGGCGCGGTCCGGGGGTGCGTCAGCTCATCTCCGGCCGCCTGCGGCTACTTGCTCGCCTTCTTGTACTCGTCCAGGAACGCGCCGAACATGCCATGGGTCTTGCCCAGCTGCTTGCCGATGTCGCGCGCGATCCTGTCGGTGTCGACGGGCTTCTTCTCCGCCGCGGGCTTGGGCCTTGCGGCAGGGGTGTCTGCGCCAGCGGTGGGCCTGCCGTCGGCAGCGGCGGACTTGCCGGCTGCGGCGGTGCCGGCAGGCGTGCCAGCGGTGGGCCTGTCGGCTGCGACGGCGCCGGGGGCGGGCTTGCCTGGGGTCTCGACCCCCTCGAGCTCGCTCACGGGAACGAAGGTGCGCAGTCCCTCGGACTGCCCTTCGAGGCGGCCGGCCTCTTCGTCCGCCGGCTCGCAGACGACGCCCTTGACCTCCTGCATCGGCGGCTGCGGCAGCGGCTCGGGATCGTCGTCGGCCGTCGCCTCCTTCACGGCCTGCTGGGCCTTGCCGATCAGCCGCCCAAGCCCGTAGGCGCCCTTCTCCGCCGCGTTGCCCGCGGCCTTGCCGATCCTCTCGCCCGCGGCCTTGCCCTGGATCTTGGCCTTGGCGTAGCCCTCGCCCGCCTTCGCGGCAAGCCCACCGTCCAGCTCGAGGTGGGCGGCCTCGTCGGCCACGATCATGCAGCCCTTGCTGTAGCCCCTGAGCATGCCGAGCGGAATCTCGACGTTGCCCACGAGAGACTCGGAGAGCCCGCCGTCCCCCACGAAGAAGAGCGAGACCAGGCCCGTCTTCGCGTCGAACTCGACGTCGCCGACCCAGCCCAGCTCGTGGCCGTCGACGGTCTTGGCGTCCATGCCCTCCCAGATGAGGCACTTCTCCCACGCAAGGCCGAGGCGCGCGCGGGCCTTGTCGTCCGTGCCGTCCGCGCGCGAGACCACCAGCCCCAGGTCGTTGACCACGAAGGAGTCAAGTGCGAGAAAGACGTCGGGCCGCTTGACCATGCCTGCGATGTCGGGCCGACGGACCATGAAGCCCACCACGTGGCTGCCGTCGGGCGAGAAGACCGTCTGGTGGATCTTGCCGACCTTGGACATCGAGCGGCGGTCAAGCTCCTCGAGCTCGCCGGTCGCCTTCTTCTTGGGCTCGAAGACCACCATCTTGCGGAGCTGGCTGATTCTTAGCACGTACCTCTCCCTCGTCGTGTCGTCCGGCCGGACGAAACCCGCGGCGCACCGTCATCCGGACGGGACCCATGGCGCGCGGCGCCCCGGAGCGCCTCGCCGGGACTCGCGGAAACTTACTGAATACTATGGGGGTGCCGCCAGCCGGCGGCACCCCCCAGCATTCTCCCTTATGCGCGTGCGCCTCGTGCCGCCCACTCGCACCTTCGGCGAATCCGGCTTCCGCCCGCTACTTCTCCGCCGCGTCATCCCCGGCGGGCTCGGCAGGCTCCTCGGTGACGGGGACGACGGTCGGCTCGGCCGCGGACTCGGCGGAGGACTCGGCCGCATCCACCTGCGTCGCGGAGGCGTGGGCGAGCGACTCGCGGAGCTGGTCCATGCGCTCGCGGGCGAGGTCGACCTTGGCGCGCAGCTCGTCGGTCGTGGCGTCCATGCTCGGCCTGACGTCGTTGATCTTGCCGGTGACCGCCTGCGAGCCACGCTCGTAGGTGTCGACCGCGGAGTCCCAGGCGTCGTTCATGGCGTCGGCCGCCATGGCACGGCTCTCGGCACCGGAGCGCGGGGCCAACATGACGCCGGCCACGAAACCAGCAGCCGCGCCCGCAAGTCCACCTACGAATACACCAGTTGAAAACTTGCTCATGAGATCCTCCTGCCAACAGGTTAATCACATCAGGCGCGAGCAGAGCCACGCCCCGCATAGGTAGAAGTATACCCGTGAGGTTAGAACCCACACCATTCTTTTGGCGAGGTGCGGAGAGGTGCGGGGCGCTAGAGCACCTTGTACGACATGGAGGGCCCGCGGTCGGGAAGGTCTTCGTCCGCAGGCTCGTCGTAGTCGGGCTCGCCGTAGGCGTAGCCGTCGCCTGCGTAGCCGTCTTCGGCGCCCGAGCCGTCGGACGCCTCGGGCACGCCCGCGTCGGCGGCGCCATCGGCTCCCCCGACCGGAGCGTCGAGGCCGTCGGGCTCCTGCTCGCCGGGTGCGACGAGCCCTGAGACCAGGCTCACGAGGCCCGCGACCGTGGCGTCGACGTCCGGCACCGGCGCGCCGCCGCCCGCGAAGGCCCAGTTCACGAGCCACACGGCGCTCGAGAGCGCCCCGGCCACCAGGGCGTCGTCCGGACAGACGAGCTGGACGTCGTAGAGGCGCCTCGGCTCATCGACCAGCCAGGTGCGTCCCACGGAGACGTCGCCGGCGAGGTTGGTGCGTGCGAGCAGCTCGATGGTGACGTGCTCGAGCAGGTGCGCGACCTCCGTGTCGCCCATCACGTCGCGGAAGACGGTGCCGCCGTCGCCCATGCAGGCCTGGTCCACGATGCTCGGCATGAGGTTGTAGATGCGGGTCGTCGCCTCGAGGTCCTCGGAAGTGTAGAGGGGGCCGTCCGGCGCGACCTGGACCGTCGCCGTGAGGTACTGCGCGCCGACGACCACCTTGCGTATCACTATGAGCTGTGCCATCGGGCGAGCTCCTCTCCTGGCAGCGGACGTCCCGGGCCCTGCGTCCCGGGTACCCCGCCATTATAGGTAACCGCGCGCTAGTCGACGTCCTTCTCGACCGCGGCGTCCGGCCCCTGGTCCGCCTCGGGCTCAGGCGCCGTCACGCGCAGCATCGCGATGCGCCGGCCGCGCATGCTCTGGATGCGGAAGTGGTACCCGTCCTTCTCGAACACGTCGCCAGGGTGCGGCACGCTGTCCGCGAGCTCGAAGACGAAGCCGCCGATGGTCTCGTACTCCTCGTTGTCCTCGATCGGCCAGCCCAGCTCGATGGCGTCGTCGATAGAGTAGCGGCCGTCCACGAGCCACTCGCGCTCGCCGATCTTGGTGAGGTACTTGTTGTCCGGGTCGAACTCGTCCTCGATCTCTCCCACGATCTCCTCGACGATGTCCTCGATCGTGATGATGCCGGCCGTGCCGCCGTACTCGTCCACCACGATGACCATCTGGTCGTGGCTCGTCTTCATCTCCTGCAGCAGCGGAATGATGTCCTTGGTGTCGGGCACGAAGCTCGCGTCACGCACGAACCTGCGGATCGGCAGGGCGCCGGCCCCGTCCTCCAGGATCGGGGTGATGAGGTCCTTGATGTGGGCGATGCCTACGATCCGGTCGACGTCGTCGTGGTAGACCGGGATGCGCGAGAAGCCCGTCTGACGCATCTTGTCGAGCACCTCGCGGGCGCTCTCCGTGTCCTCGACCGCCGTCATGTCCACGCGCGGGATCATGACCTCGCGCGCGATGGTGTCGCCCAGGTCGATGACCTCGTGGATCATGGACTTCTCCTCGTCGGAGAGGTCCTCCGAGTCCTTGACCATGTAGCGGATCTCGTCCTCGCTGACCTCGTTGCGGTCCTCGGTGGTCTTCACGTGTAGGAGCCTCGCGAGGCCGTTCGCGCTGGCGGAGGTGAGCCACACGAGCGGGCGGGCGACGGTCGCGAAGGTCTTGAGCGGGCCTGCGACGCGCTTGGCCACGCTCTCGGCGTCGGCCATGGCCATCCGCTTGGGCACGAGCTCGCCCACCACGATGGAGAAGTACGAGACGATCAGGGTGATGACGATGGGCGCGAGGGTGGCCGCCAGGGAGACCGACATTCCCCGCGAGACCATCCACGCAGCGAAGGGCTCAGAGAGGTTCGTCGCGGCGAACGCCGAGGAGGCAAAGCCCACGAGCGTGATGGCGACCTGGATCGCGGCGAGCGCGGCGTCGGGGTTCTCGCTCATACCGGCGGCGACGGCCGCCCTGCGGTCGCCCTCCTCGGCATCGTGATCGAGTAGCACCTTCTTCGCTGTCGAGATCGCCATCTCGGACATCGAGAAATAGCCGTTGACGATGGTGAGCAGGATGGTGACGATGATGCTGAGTGCTATGTCCATGCGCTAAGGCGCAACCTCCTATTGGGCCCCGCCGCGCGGGCGCCCACGCGGGCCGTGCCCCGCGCGGGCGCCCATGCCCGCGGCCCTCGGCGCTCCCTCTCAGGTCACGCCGGCACACGTCCCTTTTTCTTGGAAAGAGTCTACCAGAGCGCGCACCCGGCCGCGGCGACGCCCCCTAGCAGTAGCCCGTGAAGCGCAGGATGCCGTCCCAGCCCTGGCTGGTGTGGAGTCCGCGCTGCGCCCTCCAGGGGCTCACGCAGATCTCCTCGGCCGTCTGGTCGCCGGGCCTGCCGCCGATGGCGCCGCCCCACTCGTTGCCGCGCGCCTCGACCATCTGCGTGTGCGAGATCATCGCGGCGACGTGGTGCACCTCGCTCAGCATGATGTCGCCGGGCTGCGCCTCCGCGGGGTTGACGTCAGAGATCCACTGCCAGCCCCTGGCCTGCAGGTTAGACCTCAGGTTGCCCGTGTAGCTCGCGCTGCCGGTGCCGAAGCCCGCCCACCTGAGGCAGGAGATGACGAGTGAGGAGCAGTCGTAGTCGCCGTACTCTCCCCAGCGGTAATCCTGGTCGTAGCCGTGGCTATCGTCGTTCGCCATCGCGAGCATCTCGTTCTCGAAGTCGATGAGCCTGCCCATGGTCGAGGAGGCGGCGCAGCTCCTGATCAGCCAGCGCTGCGCCGCGGTGCCGTTGGAGTCCCAGATCTGGACGTTGGCGCCGTCGGCGGTGCTCGCGCCCGAGACGTCCAGGACCTTGCCGCTCTCGTTCACGAAGGTGGCCTGGCCGTCCGTGAACCGGAGGCGCCAGCGCTGGGCGCTCGTGCCGCGACCCGTCTGCTGGTCCACGTTGGTGCCCGCGCGTCCGGCGTCGCCGTCGGCGGTGAGCGCCTTGTTGCTCGCACCGCTCACGAGGGTGTAGTAGCCGTTGCCGAGCCCGTAGACGTACCAGCGCTGGGCGTCGGAGTCGTTCGCGCCCCAAAGCTGGACGTTGGCGCCGTTCTCGTAGGCGCCGCCGTTGAGGTCGAGGGCCTTGTTCGTGTCGAGCGCGGAGCGCAGCGTGTACCAGCCGTCGTCGAGGGCGCTGATGCCCACGAGGTCCCAGACCTGCGCGAGCGTGCCGTTAGCCACCCACGTCTGGACGTTGGTGCCCGAGGAGGCGTTCGCGCAGGACACGTCGAGCGCCCTGCCGGTCGTGGGGTCGACGAGCGTGAGGCCGGCGCCGAGCACGTAGCCGAGCCTCCAGAGGAAGCTGTTGCCAGCCTGCACCACGTTGGTGCCGTCGCAGGCCAGGCGCAGGCCGGAGCCGAGGTTAGTGATCGCGTAGCCGCCGTCCTTGCGCGAGACGTACCACCTCTGGGCGGTCGTCCCGTTCCAGGCGTAGTCCTGCACGTTGGCGCCAACCGAGGTGGAACCGCCCGCGACGTCGAGCGCCTGTGCGTTGCCGAGGCGGGTCGCGATCCGGTAGACGCCGTCCGCGACGCTCGGAGTCCAGGCCTCGAGCTTGAAGAGCTCGTCCTTGTCGCCCGCGGAGCCGAGGGTCACGCCCGAGAAGAGCCCGGAGCGGTTGGAGAAGACGAGGCCGGTCTGCTTGTTGACGAAGCCGTAGGCGCCATCCTTGCGGTAGATGAGCCAGAGCTGGGAGTCGTCCGTGGAGTTCGCCCGCTGGCGGATGCCGGCGCCGGGGACCACGTCGTCCTCGTCGGACGCGAGGGAGAGGCCGGAGCGCAGGTTCTGGATGCGCCAGTAGTCGCCCTCGCGCGTGATGCGGTAGGCCTGGCGGTCGGCGGAGGTACCCGCCTCCATGACGAGGCCGCCGCCGCTGTCCCGGCTTCCACCGGCCACGGAGACGCCGCGGCCGTCGGCGTCGCTCACGATGGCGTAGTCGACCCCGTCCAGGCCGTCCACGACGTCGAGCCCGCTGGCGGCCAGGCGCGCGGCCTCCTTGGCGGCACGCTCGAGGCTGCGCAGGCGCCAGAGCTGCGCCGCCGTGCCGTTCGCGTGCCAGAGCTGCAGGTTGGTGCCATTCGACGTCTGCGCGCCGCTCGCGTCGAGCGCGAGCTCGGGGTGCGCGGCGAGGAGCAGGTACGCGAGGCCCTGGACGCGATCGACCCACTTGACGGTCCAGCGCTGCGCCTCCGTGCCGTTGGGCTCGTACTGCCAGACGTTGCCGCCGTCCTTGAACTGCGCGCACGCCACGTCGAGGGCCTTGCCTGAGTTGGCGTTCCTGATGGTGTAGGAGCCGTCGTCGTTTCGCTCGAAGGTCCACTGCTGGGCGGCCGTGCCGTTGGACTCGTAGAGCTGCACGTTCGCACCGTCGTCGCGCGAGCCCGCGCTCACGTCAACCACGCCGCGCGTGCCGTCGTGCTCGTTCTGGATGACGAAGGTCTCGCCCTCGAGGGACTCCTCGGCGGGGACGGGCTCGGCGGGGGCGGGCTCGGCGGGGGCGGGCTCGGCGTCCGTGGCCTCCGCAGCCGCAGGCTCCTCCGCGGATGCCGCCTCGTCGCCGGCTGCGGTGGAGGCCTCCGGGGCGGAGAAGGACGCGCCCTTGGCGGCGCTCGCCGAGCCGCCCGGGGTGGTCGAGGGCGCGTTCGTGTCGGTGACCTCGGGCGTGGTGGCCTTGGACGCATCCGCCGTGGCGGCACCCGTAGCGGAGCTAGCGCCTGCGGCAGCGTCGGCACCTGCGGCGGCGTCGGCGGCGGTGGCCAGCTGGGTCGTGACGACGGACGGAGCGGACGCGGGCTCGGCGGCGAGTGCCGCCGCGGGGGCGGCTCCGAAGGCGGCCGAGACGATGAGCGCAGCCGCCGCGCCCCTGAAGAAGGAGGCGGGTCTCATATGAATAGTCCAATCGGTTGGCGTACGGGGCCGACGAGGGCCCTCGCGGGCCTCCCGCCGACGACAAATTCAATGCATACTTATAGCACTTCACCCGGCCTCTCGATGAAACCTGAAAAGACCGGGATACGGTGGCCGGCGGGCAAGTCGAACGTGCAGGCCCGGCGCCCTTTGGCGCGGGGGCTTAGAAGTTCGCGTAGGCGAAGGTGACGCCCGCGGTCACGGTCGTGGGCAGGGAGGCCGCGAAGATAAGGCCGACCACCACGTAGAGGATGACTCGCTGGTAGAACTTCCACGAGAGGATCTTGTCGCGCACGTCGACGCCCCTCTCCTCCGCCACGTCGACGACGGCGACGACCAGCATCGCCGCGAAGGCGACCCAGGAGATGCCCAGCGTCGCGGCGTCGGTGACACCCATGTCGGCGAGGACGGTCGTGAGCGGCTGGGCAGGTGCGAACTTGAGGAACGTGTTGTGCAGGGCGAGCAGGGAGACGCTGACGCTCGCGATGCAGTCGAAGTAGCGTCCTATGTTAACCATGACGAACGTGCGAACGACGGTGAAGACGTAGTAGGGCTTGCTGTCATCGCGCACGTGGAGACGGGCCTTCATGCTGTGGAAGACGGGCTCGAAGAGGTCGGCCAGGGCCACGACGATGCCGTTGTACATGCCCCACGCGATGAAGTGCCACTCCGCACCGTGCCAGAGGCCCACGAAGAAGAAGACGATGAGGTTGGCGATGCAGGCCGGCAGCGTACGACCGATGTGATGCGGGGTGTGCGCCTGCGCCCACTTGCTGAAGCGCTGCATGGGCTTGGTCAGCGCGATGGGATAGAAGAGGTAGTCGCGCATGAAGACGCCGAGGGACTTGTGCCACCTGCGCCAGAAGTCTGCGATGGAGACGGAGAGGTACGGTTGCCGGAAGTTCTCGGACATCTCGATGCCAAAGAGCTCCGAGACGCCCTCGACCATGTCGATGCCGCCGGAGAAGTCGCCGTACATGAAGAACGAGTACAAGACGATGCCGACCACGATGGCGACGCCGGGGGTGTCGGGCCCGATCGCCGCGAGGATGGCGCTGACGTTGGCCGTCAGCATGCTCGCGATCGCGCACTTCTTGAGCAGGCCCAGGCCGAGCCGGAGCAGCCCGCGCTGGACCTTGCGGAGCTCGACGTGGTGGACCTCGGAGAGCTGCGGGGACATCTCGTCGTAGCGGTTGATGGGCCCCTGGATGAAGCAGGGGAAGTACGAGACGAACGCGAGGTAGCGCAGGAAGTTCCGCTCGGGCGCGAACTTGTCGTTGTACGTGTCGATCAGGTACATGGCCGACATGAACGTGTAGAACGAGATGCCCATCGGCAGCAGGATGCCCAGGCTCGAGGGCGAGGGGGCGAGGTTGAAGTTGAAGAGGATGACGTTCCAGTACTTGAGGTAGCCGAGCACGCCCAGGATCACCACGAGGGCCGCCACCAGGACGACGCGCTTGCGGCGCTTGAGCTCGGCCTTGAGCCGCTTGCGCTCGTCCTTGTCCTTGGTCGCCTTGCGGCGCGCCTTGTAGCTGGCCGTGAGCTTGCCGAAGGCCTGCGAGGCGAGCCAGGTCGGCAGCGCCGCGGTGAGGATGAAGACCATGCCGGAGAGGTTGGCGGCGAGGTAGTAGAAGACGAAGTTCGCGACCAGTATCACGACCCACTGGTAGCGGCCGCAGAGCCTGCCCACAAGGTAGTAGACACAGAGAAGTGCCAGCACGAAGAGCACGAACGCTAGGGAGATGATCTGCATGGGTACCAAAATCTGATAGCGAGCTGACGGTTTCCCAGCCATCCTAGCATGCGTGGGCCCACCCCCCGCCGCCGCCCCTCGTCGCCCATGCTATTCTCATCCTTAGCAACAAAGTTGCCCCGCGCACCGCCCAGCGCGCGGGGCGCGTATGACGCACGGCACGTGCAAGCAGCCCGAACGCAGCTCGGAACGCAGCTCGAAGACGGCCCGCCAGCTGCTCCGACCAACCTGCGGGCAGCTCGGGGGCAGCTTGTGACGCAAGCGACTTGAGAAGGGATGGACTCCATGCTGAGCGCAGTCAAGGTTCTGCCCGATGTCTACTGGGTCGGTGGCGTGGACTGGAACGCCCGCGAGTTCCACGGATACACCACCGAGGACGGCATCACCTACAACGCCTACCTCATCCTGGACGAGAAGGTCACCCTCGTCGACACCGCCAAGATCACCTTCAAGGACGAGTTCCTGCAGCGCATCGCCAGCGTGATCGACCCGTCGAAGATCGACGTCGTCATCTGCAACCACGTGGAGATGGACCACTCCGGCAACATCCCCACCATCAAGGAGCTGGCGCCCTCCGCGCAGGTCTATTGCACGCCGCAGGCGGTCAAGGAGCTCACGGCACACTACGGGGACCTCGGGTACACCCCGGTCAAGACGGGCGACACCCTCTCCATCGGCCGCCGCACCCTCTCCTTCGTGCAGACCCCCATGGTGCACTGGCCGGACAACATGGTCACGCTCGACGTGGAGGACAAGATCCTGTTCTCCAACGACGCGTTCGGCCAGCACTTCGCCAGCTCCGCCCGCTTCGACGACGAGAACGACATCCACGAGGTCATGAAGCAGGCGCGCAAGTACTACGCCAACATCGTGCAGCCCTACCGCATGCAGGCGGCGAACGCCGTCAAGGCCGTGCGCTCCCTGGGCCCCGACGCGATCGACCTGATCGCCCCGGCCCACGGCATCATCTGGCGCAGCTACGTGAAGGACATCCTCGATGCCTACGAGAACGTCTTCGTCTCCGGCAAGCTCGAGGACAAGGCCCTCATCGCTTACGACTCCATGTGGGGTTCCACCGACAAGATCGCGCACGCCATCTGCGACGGCTTCCTTGCCGAGGGCGTGTCGGCCCACCTCATGGACCTCAAGGCCAACCACCTCTCCGACGCCATGGACGTCTTCCTGGACTCCCGCTACGTCGCGGTCGGATCGCCTACGCTCAACAGCAACATGATGCCCCTGACCTCGTCGTTCCTGACCTACATGCGCGGGCTCTCGCCCAAGCAAAACAACGGCGACCGCATCGGGTTCGCCTTCGGCTCCTACGGCTGGGCACCGCTCGGCCCCAAGAACATCCAGGCGGAGCTCGAGGCCGACGGCTTCCAGACGCCGGAGGCCCCCTTCATGTTCAACTGGATCCCGACCCAGGAGTACCTCGACCAAGTGCGCGAGAAGGTCCGCGCCGTGGTGAGGGCCCAGCGGGAGGCGTAGGCGCGCCGGAGCGAGGCGCCCTAGCAGCACGAAGGCGGGACCCGACCAGCTGGCCGGGTCCCGCCTTTTTGCGCCGCCGTCGCCAGGAGGCGAAGGGGACGGCAGGAGCAGCGCGGACGGGGGCATCGGATGCGCGACGGCCATACCAAGCGGGGCGAAATGCGGCGTCCGGCGCCGGACGGAGGCGCCTGCGCAACGCCCCGGGCCAGGCTTTGCAGTTTTGCGAGTTGTGGACGGGTCCCCGGAGGCACCGGCGTCCCCGAGCCCAGCGCATGCGGCCGGCGACCGGGGTTTCTCCGAGCGGGACCGCTCCGTGGGGGCCACTCGCGCGCCCTATCCCGCACGCCTCCAGGTCCGAGGCGTCCATAAGTCGGAAAACTGCACCGGTTCGCCCTCGGAACTGCGCCAGGCCCATCGCGCCAACCCCGCCGCGCCAGGCGCCGGGCGCGGTGGCGGGCCCCCGGCGCGGGGCCCGCCGGACCCGCGCCGCGAGTCCCCGCGCCCCGAGCTCCTAGCGTCTGCCCTGGTACTTGACGACCTTGTCGCTGTAGTGGTCGTACTCCACGTCCGTGCCCTCGACGCGGTCGTAGACCCTGATGGCGTACGTCCCGCTGACTGGCGGCTCGAAGCTGAAGTCGGGGTCGGCGTCGTAGTCCCTCTGCGCCACGACCTCGCCCGTGTCCGCGTCGGTCACGACCACCTTGAATTCCATGTGCTGGTTGGGACCGGAGTAGGTGTAGGCGCCCACGCGGATGGCGCCGTCCGCGACGTCCGCGTCCACGAAAACCGGCGTGGATTGGGTCAGCGAGGCCAGGTACTCGTCCCAAGCGTCGTATGAGTAGAACTCGCCGCTCACGTCCTCGCCCGCGTCGACGCGCGAGAGGTAGCTCGCCACCAGCTCGCTGTAGCGGGTGGCCGCCGCGAGGTCGAAGTGCGCGTTGTCCCAGAAGTCGTCCTCCGAGAACTCCTGCCAGAAGCCCTTCTGGAGGTTGAAGTCCAGGTAGCGGCCGCCATGGGCCTCGCAGATCCGCTTGATCTCGCCCATGTTCTCGACGTAGGTGCCGCCGTACATGAGGATTCGGTAGGTGGGCAGCGGCGGGACAAGGACGTCCAGCTCGATCCCGTTCTCCTCGCAGATCTCTGCGAGCTTGGTGAAGCGCTCGCGCGCGTCCTCCGTCATGCCTCCGACGACCTCGCTGTCGGAGAGGTTGTTCTCGTGCATCTTCTCGGACGTGTTGGTCGAGAAGCCCCTCCCCATGTAGTGCTCCTCAGGGGTGTACACCTGCGCGGACTCCTCCGCACTCATCCCCGACAGCCTGCGCGCGACGTTTCCGGCCACCTCGTCGGCGTCCACGCCCAGAATCGACCACGGCGCGAGGACGCCGAGCGAGGTGGGCGCGTTCACGAACGCGGGGTCCGCAGCCACGTGCCAGAGCTGTGCCACCTTGTAGGCAGGGAGCTGGCCGATGCCGCGCGCCTGGGCCATCGCGAGGCGCGCCACGACGGACTCCTCCGAGACGAGGTCGTTATAGGAGACGCCGAACACCACGCGCTTGAGGTTGGAACCCCTGCGCGCGAGGACCGCCTCGAGCGTGTCCAGGGAGACGCCGGGAGTGCCCTGCCCCAGGGCGAGGTTGAACGAGTCCGTCCCTAGGACTGGGTCGATGACGTCCGGGTCGAGAAACACCTCGGTGGTGGAGGAGCCGACGTAGATGGTGTCGATCTCATCCTCGCACGAGTAGTAGTCGCGCCATGCCAGCTCGGTGTGAGACCCGTACGGCAGCAGGGCGTACGAGAGAGCCACATCCAGGCCGACAAGGACAGCCACCAAGACCAGCGCCTTCGCCGCCACCCTCCAGGCCTTGCCCCATCTCGACAAGCGACTCCCCTTCTGCTCGCCCCAAACGCACTCGACGCGCCGGGGACGCACCCCGAAACGCTCCGTGCCGGATTATACCTGCCTCCGCCGACGCCCTGGCAGCCCGACGCCCTTCCCAAGGAAACCTGCAGAAGTGATGGGATGGACTCAGCGGCGCGCCATCGACCGGCAGTACGACCATAATGGACGTCGCGACAAGGACGCGGGCGTCGCGAGGCTGCGCAGCGCCACGCCACAACCCCTCCCATCCAAGACCCGGCAGTCGCCCCTGCGACAGCATTGGAGCACACATGAAGAACGTCCTCGATTGGCTCGAGACCACGGCACGGCGCCTGCCTGAGAAGGTCGCCGTCACCGACCCCACGAGCGAACTCACCTTCTCCCAGCTCATGCGCAACGCGCAGGAGGCCGGCAGCTGGCTCGCCGCCCGCGTGCAGCCAAGGTGCGCCGTCGCCCTCTTCATGGAGAAGAGCACGCGCGCCCTGTCGGCCATGTACGGCGCGGTCTACGCGGGCGCCTTCTACTGCGCGCTCGACGTGCGCCAGCCCAAGGCGCGCATCCTCTCCATCTGCGACACGCTCAAGCCCGGCGTCATCCTGGTGGACGAGGACAGCGAGGGCCAGGCGCGCGAGTTCTTCTCCGGCACGCCCTGGCAGCTGGCTCGCATCGACGACGTCTTCGGCGAGGTCGACGAGGCCCTTCTCGCCCGGCGCCGCCGTCAGGCGACCGACGTGGACCCGCTCTACGTCACCTTCACGAGCGGCTCGACCGGCACGCCCAAGGGCGTCGTCACGGCGCAGCGCGGCGTGCTCGACTTCGTGCCCGCCTTCGACGAGGCCGTCGGCATCACCGAGGACGACGTCCACGGCAACCAGGCGCCCTTCGACTTCGACGCCTCGGTCAAGGACATCTACTCGAGCCTCTACAAGGGCTCGAGCGTGGTCCTCATCCCGCGCGCGTACTTCCTCCAGCCCACCGTCCTCATGGACTACGTCGCCGACCACGGCTGCACCACCCTCGTGTGGGCCGTCGGCGCCATGGGCTTCGTCACGATCATGAACGCCTTCGACTACCGCGTGCCCACCTCCGTTGGGAAGGTGCTCTTCTCCGGCGAGGTCATGCCGCCCAAGGAGCTGCGGCACTGGCGCCGCTACCTGCCGGACGCCAAGTACGTGAACCTCTACGGCCCCACGGAGACCACCTGCAACTGCACCTACTTCGAGGTCCGGCGCGACTACGCCGACGACGAGGTCATCCCCGCCGGCAGGCCCTTCGCGGACGAGCGCGTCTTCCTGCTGGACGAGCAGGACCGCGAGGTCAGCGAGCCCGGCGTCCGCGGCGAGGTCTGCGTGAGCGGCACCACCCTGGCGCTCGGCTACCTGGACAACGCGGAGAGGACCGCCTCCGCCTTCGTGCAGAACCCCGCCAACGGCCGCTGGATGGAGACGATCTACCGCACCGGCGACCTCGCCACCTGGAACGAGGATGGCGACCTCGTCTACGCCACGCGCAAGGACAACCAGATCAAGCACATGGGCCAGCGCATCGAGCTGGGAGAGATCGAGACCGCGGCGCGCGGGGTCGAGGGCGTGGAGAACGCCTGCTGCCTCTACGACCACCGCCGCAAGAAGATCCGCCTCTTCTACGTGGGCACGACCGAGAAGGACGACCTTCTCGCCGCCCTCCACCAGGCGCTCCCGGAGTACATGATCCCCAACTCCACCAAGCGGCTCGATCGGTTCCCCCTGACGAGTAGCGGTAAGATTGACCGCAAGGAACTCAAGGCGCAGGCGCGCATCAAAGACTGACAGGAAAGGGGCGCCCATGGACGAGGTCACGCTGGACGACGTAATCGAGGTTCTCGAGGACGTGAAGGAGGACGTGGACTACAAGAGCGAGACCGCGCTGGTTGACGACCGTGTGCTCGACTCCTTCGACATCCTCTCGCTCATCAGCGCGCTCAACGACGAGTTCGACGTCTCCATCCCCGCCAAGGACATCCTGCCCAAGAACTTCAACAGCGCCCAGGACATCCTCTCCCTGGTCAAGAGGCTGCAGGAAGAGGACTAGCCGGCGTCCGCGAGGACGGGCGAGAAGGACCGCGAAGAGGATACGCACGTCGTGAAAGAGCCACAGAACTCCCCCCTCCCCGCAAACGACGCCATGGACGACGAGACGACAGTCACCTCGGGAGACGCGCCAGCCGACGGCAAGCCATGCCCCCGACAGGCGGGGCGGCCCGGACGCTGGTGCGTCGTCGTCCGCGCGCTCGTACTCGTCGCGGTCCTCGTCCTCTCGGACGTGCTCATCACCCTCGCGCTCGAACCATACGAGGCTGCGACCTACCTGTCCTGGGTCAACTACCGCGAGAACGCCCCCGCGCACATCGACAACCTCATCGTGGGCGCCTCCACCGCCCTCGAGGGTCTCGACCCAGACACCATCGACGAGTCCCTGGGCACCACCACCTTCAACCAGGGCTTCTACGGGGTCTCGTACAAGAACGTCGAGCGAACCATGACCACCATCGCCGACGAGCGCGACCTCAAGCGCGTCTTCGTGGGCGTGAGCTACGAGTCGCTCGCCTCGTGGCCCAACATCTACTCGGACGCGATCTTCGCGCAGTCCAAGCTCTACGGTGAGAGCCTTCCCCAGCAGGCGTCCGAATGCCTCGAGATGCTCCTCGACGAGCAGTACCTCTACAAGCCCACGAGCTTCGTCTTCCTCGCGCCCTGGACCGTGGACAACGTGGGCACCGACCCCGTGGACGTGGGCAACAACATCCACAAGCGCCTCACCCTTACGCCCAAGGAGCTCGTGGCCACCGTGTCGGACTACTCCGAGAAGGGCTACGTCACCCACTCGCTCTCAGGCACCATCGACCTCGACGGCTTCGCCTCGTCCGTCCCCCTTCTCCCCTCGGGGTCAGGGGAGGAGTTCGTCCAGGCGAACCTCGACCACATCAGCCGGATGTGCGCCTACTGCCAGGACCACGGCATCGAGATCTACGTGATCATGATGCCGCGACAGGACTTCAACGTCTTGAACCTCGGGCGCTCCTATCCCGAGCAGGCGATTCGCCTTCAGCAGGCGGTCGAGCAGGCGGGCGGCACCTACCTGGACGCGAACGCCCTCGACCCCTCCGTCTATCGCGCGGGTACGGATGACTTCGTGGACGAGCAGCACCTCAACCATGGGGGCGCCGAGCGCTTCTCCGCCGTCCTCTCCAAGCTGGTATCCGAGCACGAGTCCGGCGTCGACCTTGCGAGCCTCTGCCTGCCCTACGACCAGTGGGACGGCTATGCCGCCCCCCTCGCGGGGCGCATCTGCCTCCTGCAATGCTCCGCCACCGTCTCGGGGGGGCACGCTCGGCCTCGAGGCGATCCCTACCACAGGCCCCGACACCGCGGTCGAGTACCAGGTCGTAAGGGTCCACGCGGACGGGAGCGAGGAGGAGCTGCGCGGCTGGTCGGCAGACCCCAGCTTCTCGACCCGGCTCGAGGGCCACGGCTCTGCCACCGTGCGCGTCAACGCCCGCGTCCAGGGGTCGGACGCCCCCTACGAGCGCTATTGGCAGAAGGACTTCGAGTACTAGGCCATCCCGCGTCCTTCCGAAGCCCCGTTAGCCCCGTGCGCCATCCTTCCCACACGTCCTTCTCGCACGAAGAGAGCGGCCTGCGACGCAATCCGTCGCAGGCCGCTCTCAGGTAGGTGCCAGACGCCTGCCGAGAAGAGCGAGGCGTTGCCCGGTCCCTAGTAGGTGATCATGACGCTGCCGGTCGCCATGTTGTCGTAGATCCACTTGGCGACCTTGACCGGGCAGCGGATGCAGCCGTGCGAAATCTGTACGCCGGTCTGGTCCCTCTCCGCTGCGACCCAGGTCGAGGGGTCGTTGATGTCGATGCCGCAGACCGTATGGAAGCCCATGCCGCCCCAGATCGAGGTGTAGTAGTAATAGCCACCGAGGTCGTAGATCTGCGGGTCGCCATTCCAAGGCCCGGATCCGGCATCCGACGGACCGCCCGGCGTGATGTTGTAGTAGAACGTGCCCTTGAGCGTTCCGCCATTACGCGGGCTGAGCTCAGGGGTACCCACGCCGACGGCGGCGTCGATGACGGGCGTCCAGTTCCAGGCGCTGCCCTTGAAGACGATGAGGCGGCAGGCCGAGGTGTCGACGCAGAACATGTAGGGGCTGCCGGCCTGCGTGGACATGCCGCCGTACCTTCTCAGCGCGTAGTAGCCCGCGCCGGAGAGCTCGACCCTGGTGCCGTCGTCGCGGAAGTTGAGCCAGGAGCCGTTGACGTTCACCCAGCCGGGAAGGTAGGTCGGGGACAGGCTCCAGGTCTGGGCGTCGGTGTAGTTCCGCTCGAAGGACTGGACGTTGGCACCGTTGCTCGCGTTGGCGGCCGCGACGTCGAGCGCCTTGCCCGACGCCTTGTTGATGAAGGTGATGCCGCCGCCGTCGGCGATGACGACGGTCCACCGCTGGGCGTCCGTCCCGTTGGACTCCCACAGGTGGACGTTGGCGCCGTTCTCGGTGGAGCCCGCGTTCACGTCGAGCGCGAGACCGGAGGCCGCGTTGGTGATCGCGTAGTAGCCGCCGCCGACGGAGGTGACGTAGTACTTCTGCGCGACGCTGTTGTTCTTCTCGTAAATCTGCACGTTGGTGCCCGAGGTGGCGCCGGCGCCGGCGGCGTCGAGGTCGAGGCCGAGGCGCGAGACGATCTCGTAGAGGCCGTCGTTGATGAGGCTCGCCTGCTCGAAGAGGAAGTGCTTGAGGTCGTAGCTGCCGGTGTTGCTGGCGACCTTGAGGGCCTTGCCGTTCTGCGTTCCCTCAAGGGAGAGCGCCTTCTGGCCCGCCGCGCTCGCGGCGGCGGTGTCCGCCCTCACGACGGTGTAGTAGCCTCCCTGCCAGACGAGCTTCCAGGTGTTCATGTCGACGGCGGCGGTGGTGTGGTTGCCCCGCTGCACGACGTCCGTGCTGTTCGCACTGGACTGGGTGAGGAAGCCGCCGGAGGCCGCGGTGCGGATGCGGAAGCTTCCGTCCTCGTTGAGGCTCACCTCGAAGCGCTGGGCAAGCGTGTCGTTGGACTCGTACGCCTGCGCCTTGGCGCCGTCCGCGCTGGAGGCCGCGTTGATGTCGAGCACCTTGCTGAGGTCCGCCAGGCTCGAGATCTTGTAGATGCCGTCCTTGAGGTAGTCGACCTTCTTGAGCGTAAAGCGCTGGGCGGCGGTGCCGTTGTCCTCGTAGGTCTGCAGGTTGGTGCCGTCCGCGCTGCCGCCCGCCACGAGGTCGAGGGCGAGGCCGCTGCCCTTGTTGACGATGGTGATGCTGCCGTCGGCGTTGCGCCTGACGGCCCACCTCTGCGCGTCGTTGTTCCTGCTGCCGGTGAACTGCTGGACGTTGGAGCCCCAGGTGATCGCCCCGCAGTCGACGTCGAGTACCTTGCCGGAGCCCGCGACCGTGATGGTGTAGAAGCCCTCGTCGTCCTGCTCGAAGTAGAACTTCTGGGCGTTCGTGCCGTTGGAGGAGTACAGCTGGACGTTGGCGCCGTCGTCCTTGGAGTTGCAGGCGACGTCCAGGACCTTGCCGACGTTCTTGGCCAGCTCGACCGTGTAGAGGCCGTCGCCGCCCTCGAGCGTCTGAAGGTTGTTCTCGTCGAATTTGGGGTTCAGCGTCAGGAAGTGGAACCTCTGCGCGCTGGTGTCGTTCTTGGACCAGACCTCGACGTTGGTGCCGCTCTCGCTACGGGCGCCGGTGACGTCGAGCGCGAGGTCCTTGTCCTTCGCGCTCAGGATGTAGAAGCCGCTGCCGTTGCGCTCGAGCAGCCACCTCTGGGCCAGCGTGCCGTTGCTCTCGTAGATCCAGACGTTGTTGCCGCTGGTGGGGTCGCCGTTCTTGAGGTCGAGCACCTCGTTGGTGCCCTTCAGGGTGAAGGTGTAGTAGCCGGTCGCGCCGTCGAACGTGACGTGCCACTGCTGGGCGCCCGACTTGTTGGAGCCGAAGATCTGTACGTTGGCCATGTTGGACGCGTTGCCGTTCTCGACGTCGAGCACCTTGGAGTAGTCCACGTCGGTCGCGATGGCGTAGTCGCCGTCGTCGAGGAGCCGCTCGTACTTGGGAGCCTCCGTGGGCGAGGAGGACGTGGGGGCAGCGGTCGTGGCCTCGGCCGCCGGCGCGTTCGAGGGGGCGGGCGCCGCGGTGGCACTCGTGGCGGACTCGGTCGCGTCCGAGGAGGACGCGGAGGTCGCGTCGCCGCTGGCGGTGGCCGCCTCGCCGGCCTCCTCGGCCGACGGGGTCGTCGCCGTGCTGGCGACGCCGACGAACTGCGGAGTGGTAGCGGACGCAGGCGCGGTCTCGGTAGTGGGTACCGCCTTGTCCTCGCGGGCCGAGGCGGACTCGGCCGCGGTGGTGGCGGTCGGGGTAGCGGACTCAGTCGCGGTGGTGGCGGTCGGGGTAGCGGACTCGGTCGCGGTGGTGGACGCGTCCTGCACCTGTACGGTGGCGGGCGCGTCGTCGGTGGTGCTCGTGGCGGGCTCGGCCGCAAGCGCGACGCCCGGGACGGCGGTGAGGGCGGCGGCTGCGGTGCCTGCGACTATCATCCTCTTCAGTGAAGTGCGCGGGTTATAGCTCTCGAAGCCCATGTAGCCTCCAATGTGATGTGAAACAATGAGCCAGAGTAATGGTATCAGAGTGGTGTCAGGCAGGCCTTATTCTGCCCTCCGGCTCCACACTTCGCCGCCTCGGAGGCGCCCACGCTGCCCGGGAGGCCGTCTGCCTCTGCTACGATGGGCGCATATGCTTCTGAACCCCACCTGCCCGAATCGAGGGGACCATGCGCCTGCTCGCCCTCATCTGCCTCGTCTACGCCTTCGTGACGTGCGTCCCGGGATACCTCGCGCTCCGCGCGCTCGGCCTGCCGCGCCCGTGGTCCGTCTGCGGCGCCCCCCTCCTGGGCGTCTCCGCCATCAGCCTCCTGGGCACCGCCTACGCCTTCGCGGGCGTCGCCTGCACGCCCGTGAGCGTCCTCGCGCCGGCCATCGCCCTGCCCGCGATCGTGCTCGCAGCCGAGCGGCTCGCTGGCCGCAGGGGCGGGCGCGGACCCCTCGCCGAGGCGCACCTTGCGAAAATCTCCCTCGTAGACGTGCTGGCCTACCTGGTCCTGGGACTCGTCGCCGGCTACTTCTTCTTCGTGGGGCGCCTCCCCTGGGCGGACTACCTCATCCAGCTCTCGGACGTCCCCTTCCACCTCAACGCGATCCAGTCCTTCGCTCAGTCGGGCCGCTTCTCCTCCCTCGGGGTGTCCTTCTACCTCGCCGCGCAGGACGCCGCCATCAACCCCGTACCGGGCGCAGGCTTCTACCCCGCCGGGTACCATGCGCTCTGCGCCCTCGTCCTGCAGATGACCGGCGTCGACACCGGCTACGTCGTGAACGCGGCGAACTACTTCTTCACCTCCCTCGTCTACCCCCTCGCGATGCTCCCCCTCATGGCCGCGCTCTTCCCCGACTCCCCGCGCACGGTGCACGCGGGCGCTCTCGCCTGCGTCTCCTTCGTCGCCTTCCCGTGGCTCCTGCTCATCTTCGGCGGCGTCTACCCCAACCTCGCGGGGTTCTGCACCATCCCCTTCCCCATGGCCCTCTTCGTGGCCTTCCTCGCCCGGGACAGGGGGCGCGGCGAGGCGGCCAGGCTGATCGCCGCCTTCCTCCTGTCCCTTGTCGGCCAGGTCCTGCTGCACCCCAACACGATCTTCACCGCCGTCGTCATCCTCGTCCCGTTCTGCATCGCGCTCATCTGGCGTCGAGCGCACGAGGAGCGCCCAGGTCGCAGTGCCACCCCGAGGGCCGCCCTCGGAATCGCCGCCTTCATGCTCGTGGTACTCGCGGGCTGGTACGCCTTCTGGCGCCTCCCTGCCTTCCACGGCCTCTTCGAGTTCGAACGCGGCGCCTTCACGACCCCCTTCCAGGGCCTCGTCGACATCGTAGGGCTGAGCTACTCCTTCATGGGCTCCTACGACTACGCCATCCAGGCCCCGCTGGCCGCCTTCGTGATCGTGGGCGCCGTCAGGTGCCTCTACTCCGAGAGGCTGCGCTGGCTCCCCTTCAGCTACCTCGCGACCTGCGCGATCGTCTTCATGGGCGCGGTGATGTCGGGCGGGCTCCGCAACTTCGTCTGCGGCGTGTGGTACACCGACCCCAACCGGCTCGCGGCGATGGCGGTGCTGGCCGCCGTGCCACTCGCCGCGTTCGGCATAGAGTGGGCCTTCGGGCTCCTTCTCGCGGGTGTCGAGCACTACAACGCCTGGCGCGCGCACCGGACGCACGCCAGGGTGGTGACCGTCGCCTGCGTGGTGCTCTACGCCTTCCTGACCTTCTCGAACAACCTCATCCTGCCGGGCAGCTTCCACTCCCAGAACGAGGCCATCCAGGACTCGGGAATCCTCCGCAACTCAGACGACGTGCAAGAGTACGTGATGCTCGAGCAGCAGAGTCCCAGCGTGCACACGCCCTTCGGCGACTTCCGCGACCACTTCGACCGCACCTGCCAGTCCAACGTCCCCATCGCCCTGAACGAGCAGGAGTTCCTCAAGGAGGTCCAGCAGGTGGTGGGCCCCGACGACCTCGTGATCAACAACCCCATCGACGGCAGCTACTTCGCCTACGGCTACACCGGGCTGCGCTGCTACTACCGCAAGATCGACGGCTTCCGCAACCTCGACCCCAAGCCGGGCGACGCCCCCGACGACTCGGCCGAGACCCCGGAGAGCATCCTCATCAGGACGAGGCTCTTCGACATCGCGACGGACGAGCAGGTCAAGGAGGCAGTCGCCGCCACGGGCGCCCGCTACGTGCTCGCGATGAGCACGGTGAACTCCGAGAGCTCCTTCATCGGCGGGCGCGGCGGCTACAAGCCCGAGAGCTTCTCGGGAATCACCTCGATCACCCGCGAGACGCCCGGCTTCACGCTCGTCCTGGCCCAGGGCGACCTCGCCCTGTATAGAATCGACGCGTAGTTCGCAGGGTGGCTGCCACCGCGCTCGCACCCTCCTGATAGACTGGGTTGCCGGTGGGCGACCACGGATGGGCCCCACGCGAGAGGCGCCGCCGAGGCGCGACCCCACGCCCCTAGGAAGCAACCATGAGAGTACTTGCCGTGATACCCGCCTACAACGAGGAGGCCTGCCTCGAGGACACCGTCCGCGGGCTCGAGCGGACCTGCCCGCAGGTGGACTACTTCGTGGTGGACGACGGCTCCTCGGACGCAACCGGCCAGATCATCCGGGAGCGCGGGCTGAACGGCGTCAGCCTGCCGATAAACACCGGCCTGACCTCGGCGTTCCGCACCGGGATGAAGTACGCATACCGCCGGGGCTACGACGCCGTCGTGCAGTTCGACGCGGACGGGCAGCATCTGCCCCAATACATCGCCCCCATGGCGGAGGAGATGGCGGTCACCGGCTCCGACATCGTGATCGCTTCGCGCGCGCTCGCAGGCGGCGGTCCGGTGGGCGCCCGTGCGGCCGGCTCCAGGCTCATCACCTGGCTCATCCGGGTCACGACCGGAGTGCTCGTCACCGACCCCACCTCGGGTATGCGCATGTACAACCGTAGGATGATCGAGATGTTCGCCACAGGCTTCGACGTGGCCCCCGAGCCCGACACGATCGCGCTCGTCGCGCGCAAGGGCGGCAAGGTCACGGAGGTACCGTGCGAGATGCGCGAGCGCCAGGGCGGCGAGAGCTACCTCAAGCTCGGCAACGTCGTCCGCTACATGTCGCGGACCTGCCTCTCCATCCTGCTCTTCCAGTGGCTCAGATAGGAGCACGATGTCTCTCTCGCTCAGAATCCTGCTGCTCGTCGGCGCCCTACTGGCGTTCTGGTTCATCATCACCCGCGTGAGGCGCAACAAGATCCTCATGCAGGACGCCATCTACTGGGTGCTGCTCTCCGTCCTGCTGCTCGTCGCCGCCATCTTCCCGGGCGTCTTCATCCGCCTGTCGCAGGCGCTTGGGTTCATCTCGCCCAGCAACTTCGTCTTCCTCGTGATCGTGGCGCTCCTGCTCGTCAAGATCTTCACCAACTCCATCGAGATATCCATGCTCAGGCACAAGGTCGAGGAGCTCGCCCAGGAGGTAGCCCTCGGGGACGCCACGGCCGGGCGCTCGTCCACGGAAGGTCGCTCGGACGGGCGCGCGGGCGAGAAGGACGCGCGGACCCAGGCCTAGGACTCGCGAGTGCCGCGAGAAGGTCGACGGGACCCCAGGGGCGCCCGGGGTTGCCTAGAGCCTGCCGAGGAGGAAGAGCGCCCTCAGGGCAACCTCGTCGCGCTCGCTCTGACGGAGCCTGCCAGGCGTGCGGGCCTTGGAGAGGCCGTCGTCCTCGAGGAAGTGCGCGAGGAGCCGTCGCCTGTCATCGGGCATCCGGTCCCAGAACTCGTCGCGGAGCTTCTCGAGCTGGCGCGTCACCAAGCCGAGCTCGTCGCCGGCGACGTAGCGCCTGACGCGGTTGGCCAGCACCTCCTTTGCCCCACGACCGCTCGCGCTCGCGTTGTTGGACAGGCGACGGTACTCGAGCGACGAGAAGTCGTCGAAGACGAGGGTGCCGATGGCAGTGGCCACGAGGGACACCCACCAGTCGTGCGTGTAGACGCCCTCCAGTCCCGCCCGCGAGACGGCACGGGCCAGGGGCTGGTTCATGACCATGGTGTTGCCCGAGGTCACGTTCTCGTAGAGCATGTGCTGGAAGTCGACGCCGATTCGGTTGAGGTGCGAGCGGCCTCTCGGCACCAGGTCCTGGTCGCAGTAGGTGTACTCGCTGCAGTACGCCGCAGGCAGGGATGGGTCGAGCTCGGAGAGGCGCGTCGTCGCGCGGAGGAGCTTGTTGGTGTGCCACACGTCGTCCTGGTCGGCCAGCGCCACGTAGGGATGACGCTCCGCCACCTGGGAGACGAGGAGCAGGAAGGAGCGGGTCACGCCGAGGTTGCCGCCATCGAGAAGCTCGAGGGTGCCCGCGCTGGCCCATCGTTCGAGCTTCTCGACGGTGCCGTCGGTCGAGCCGTCGTCGCGGACGTAGAGCCGCACGTCGACGCCCTCCTGTGCAAGGATGCTCTCGACCTGCTCCTCGAGATAGCGCGCGCCGTTGTAGGTGGACATGACTACGGCGACCTCGGGCTTGCTCTTGGCGTGGGGCATGGGCGTCACGTCCTTCTCGGTCCGGGTTTTGTGAAGGCTGGCAGGCCACGGCCCCGGTGAGGGGCAGAGGCGCCAGTCCAACGATAGTATAGGAGTCCCTTGCGCAGGCCCCGGGCCGCGCGTCGACACGGGAGGTAAGAGGTGAGCCAGCCAGCGCAGCCGCAGGCCGGGTGCAAGCTCAGCATCGTCGTGCCCTGCTACAACACGGAGCGCTACCTTCCCACGTGCATGGACTCGCTCGTTGCGCAGGACATGGACGGCATCGAGGTTATCGGCGTGGACGACGGCTCGCCTGACGGCTGCCTCGGTATCCTGCAGGACTACGAGCGGCGCTACCCCAACCTGGTCCGCGTCCTGCACCGGGACAACGGCAGGCTCTGGAACGCCCGCTGGACCGGCATCGATGCCGCGCGCGGCGACTACGTCGCCTTCGTCGACAGCGACGACTGCGTGGAGCCCGACTTCGCCAGGACGCTCTACGAGACCGCCGTCGCCGAGGACGCGGACGTCGTCGTCTGCGGCTTCTCCCGCACGGACCTCGCAACGGGCAGGGTCCTCTCGCGCGAGTTCTGCGACGAGCGGGCGCCGTTCACCCTGGAGGCCGACCCCGGACGCATCGTCGAGGTGAACCCCGCGGCCTGGAACAAGGCCTTCCGCAGAGGGGTCCTCGCCACCTTGCCGCGCCTCTCGGAGACCCCTCCCATCCTGGAGGACCTTGCCCTCACGCTCCTCGCCTACACCAGATGCACGCGCCCCGTCGCGTTCGCGCCGCGCTCGCTCGTCCACTACATGGTGCATGCGGACTCGATGATCAACACGGTCACGGAGGAGCAGGTGGAGGCCGTGCTGCGCATGATGCGAGAGATCCGGGCCGACTACGTGCAGGCGGGGTGCCCGCCCGCGCTCATGGCCGCCCTCGACGCGGTCGCCTTCGAGCACCTCGGGGTGTCCATGCCCTTCCGGCTCTCGGCCAACGCCGACGTGGACCTCAAGGCCGAGCTCGCGCACATCACGCGCTACCTGGACGAGAGCTTCCCGACCTGGCGCCGGTCCCCCTACATCAACGGCGCCTACGCGAGGGCGCACGGGAGCGCCTTCAAGAAGCTGCTGGTGGCCCAGCGCTTCTATCGCGCCCACCTGATGCGACCCTTCCTTTGGGCCTACTCCTTCGCCATCAGGAACCTCCACGTCGACATCAAGTGGTAGCCGGCCCGGCTGGGCGAGAAGGACGGCCGGGCGCGGCAGGCGGGCAGGGCGCCGGCGTGAGCAGGCAGGGGCGCTACCTGCGGAGCTGCTGCTCGAAGACCCACTCGGGGCAGGCGCCCTCGAAGCGGTAGACGAAGTAGCTGTGGTCCTGCCCGTTGTGCGTGAGGAGCGTGAGCGGGCCGGGGGCCACGTGGCGCATCACGCACCAGGGCGCGTGCGCGCTCTCCTCGAGGACGGGCTGGAGGTAGGCGGTCTGCTCAGCCACGTACCAGATGCCCGCGTGGTGGTGGGCCAGCGAGGACGCGTCGATGGGCGCAAGGTCGCCGAGGGCCGCCAGGATCATGCCGGAGACGTAGTCGTAGCCGGTCGAGAGCTCAACGAGCCGCTCGGAGATGAGGTCGCCACCGCCGCGGGCGTTCACTTCGATCAGGTACACCTCGTCGCCCACCACGCGCATCTCCGTGTGCGTTGGCCCCGTCACGACACCCACCGCGTCCAGGACCTGCCGGTCGAGCTCCTCGACCTTCTCGCGCATGCCCGGTGCGAGAAGGGCCGGCTGCTGGTGGCCGAGCTCCGCGCAGTGGTGGGCCGTGTCTATCACCGCGTTGGTGACCTGCAGGATGGTGTGGGTCCCGCGGAACGACAGCCCCTCGACCGAGAGGTTGGTGCCGTCCGGGATGAGGCTCTCGACGATGTACTCGGAGCTGCGGCTCGGCTCGCCCTCGGTGTAGCGCACGGCGCTGGCGAGCTCCGCCTCGTCGCGCACGATCGAGACGCCGCGCTTGCCCGCCTCGGCGGTCGGCTTGATGATGAAGGGGTAGCGGCCGCGCCACCTCTCACCCACCTCGCGCAGGTCACGCACGCGCTCGTACTCCACCTTGCCGAGGCCGCGCACGCCCCTGCAGCACTCGCGGTTGCGGAACTTGTCGGTGATGCCGCCGCCCTCCCGCGTGATGCTCGAGGGGTTGCCGTCGAGGCCCAGGGCCTCGGCCACCAGTGCGGCGGGACGAAAGGTGAACTCAGAGGTGTGGAGCACGCCGTCGATGCCGGCGGCCTCGCACTCCCGCACGAGGGCGTCCACGTCCGCGAGCGACACCTCGTGGCAGACGTCGAAGGCGGTGCGGGTGGCGTCGTCCAGCGGGCGGGCAAAGCAGTGGGACTCGACCCCGAGCAGCCGCGCCTTGCGCGCGAACGCCTGCGCGAGGCCGTGGGTGCCGAACACGGCTATCTTCTTCACGGATTCCTCCCTGGCTCTTGTGCGGACGCGGGCGGCTACAGGTCGACCGGGCGCCCCCTCAGCACGCGAAATCCGAGGACCCAGTACCACTGGAGCGGCGCCAGGAGGTAGCTCGGCCACCTCCTCTCGCGCATGATGGCGCGCAGGCACTCCCGCCTGGTGTAGGGGCTGGGTAGGCGGCCTCCCCACTTGAGCCAGAAGCGGTAGTAGGTCCTCTTGGCCGTCTCTATGGCCTCCTGGTCGCCGTACTCGAGCGCGTACTTGACGAGGGACTTGCCGAAGCCCACCTCGTTGCGCGCGTACTTCTCGTCGAACTTCACGTTGGCCGAGTAGCTGCTCCCCTGGCTCACCACATGGCGATAGGCGCACCACGGCTCCTGGATGCACTGGACCCTGCCCAGCGTCAGCCAGAGGAAGGCGTTGCGTCGGTCGCCCATGTAGAAGTCGTACTCCTTGAGCGCCTTGAAGTCGGCGAGCGCCCGGAAGAACTCCTCGCGCCGGCAGACGTAGCTGCTCGTCTGCCCGGGCATGCAGGAGTAGAAGAACTCGCGGAAGCTGTACTCGGGCTCGGGGCAGGAGGGGTAGCGCTCGCCGTTGGGCTTGGAGTCCTGGTCGACAACGACGCTCTGCGTGAAGGAGGCCGTGTAGTCTGGGTGGGCCTCGAGGAAGTCGACCTGCGTCTGCAGCTTGCGGTCGTAGAGCCAGTAGTCGTCGCCCTCGCAGCTCACGAGGTACTTGCCGCGGGCGCGCCGCCACAGGTCCTCGCCGTTGCCGACGGCCCCGAGGTTGTGCTCGCGGTAGATGATCTTGAAGTTGGGGGGCAGCTCCGGCTCCAGCCCCTCGAGAACCTGACGGGAGTCATCGGGCGAGCAGTCCTCGCCCACGATGACCTCCCAGGGGAAGTCGCACTTCTGGGCCGCCAGCGAGCGCAGGCACTGGGCGATGTAGCGCCCGTGGTTGTAGACGGGGATGCAGACGGACGCGAGGGGCTCGCTCGCCTGGTCCTTCTCGCCCATCGCTAGCCCCTGTGCGCCGTGGCGAGCACCACGTCGCAGATGAGGTCGACGTCGTCGAGGGCGAGGTCGGCGAACATCGGCAGCGTGAGCACGCGCGCGGCCACGTGCTGGGCCACGGGCGTCTTCGAGGAGTCGAAGTGGCCGCGGTAGCACTCGTAGTCGCTGATCAGGGGGTAGAAGTACTTGCGCGCGTGGATGTCGCGGGCGAGAAGGGCCTCGTACACGTCGTCGCGCGTGGCGCCGAACTCGTCCTCGAAGACGACGGGCAGGTAGGCGTAGTTGGGCGTGACCCCCTTCTGCGGCAGGCACAGCCTGACGCCCGCCACGCCGGAGAGCCTCTCCCAGTAGCGCTCCGCCACGAGCCTGCGCTTGGCTATCTCCTCGTCGAGGTGGCGCAGGTTGCAGACGCCCATCGCCGCGCAGAACTCGTTCATCTTGGCGTTGCCGCCCACGTACTCGACGCTCTCGGTGCCCGTGATGCCGAAGTTCTTCCACTGGTTGAGAAGGTCGTGGAGCGCGGGGTCCCTGAAGCAGACCGCGCCGCCCTCGATGGTGTTGAAGACCTTGGTCGCGTGGAAGGAGTACATCGCCGCGTCGCCGAACATGCCGGAGGAGGTGCCGTCGAGGCGCACGCCGAAGGCATGCGCGGCATCGTATATGACCTTTAGGTTATATTTATCTGCTATCTCCTGGATGGCGGCGACGTCGCACATGTTGCCGTACACGTGGACCGGCAGGATGGCGCAGGTGCTGGAGTCGATGAGGCGCTCGACGCTCGCGGGGTCGAGCGTGTAGTCGTCCGGCTTGATGTCGGCGAAGACGGGGACGAGCCCCTTGCGGACGATCGCGTGGGTCGTGGAGGCGAAGCTGTAGGGGGTCGTGATGACCTTGCCCCTGAGGTCCATGGCCTCCAGGATGCACTCGAGCGCGGAGTGGCCGTTGGTGAACAGCGCGATGTTGTCGATCCCGAGGTAGTCCTTGATCGCCACCTCGAGCTTCTGGTGCTCGGCGCCCATGTTGGTCAGCCAGTGGCTCTGCCAGAGGGGGGCGATCTCCTCGACGTACTCCTCGAGGGGAGGCATGGAGGAACGGGTGACGAGGATCTTGTCGTACGGCTTGTCTGCCATGGGGACGCTCCGATGCTTCTGCGTGATCGTGGCGCGCCGGGGCGCGCGGGCGGACCTCGTGCGAGGCCGGCCCCTGAGTGTTCGGTCCTAATAGTACCCTTACGCGCCCGCCTGGTCGGACTTGCGCCTGCCGGCGAGGTAGGCGCGAGCGTTGGCGAGGAGGTAGGCGAGCTCCTCGACCCTGAGGAGGCGGGCGATGAGCAGGTAGGCGGCGCCCATCGCGAGGACCTGCAGCAGAATCAGCGCGAGACTCGGCAGGCCGAGGAGGGCGAGCGGGTAGGCGACGGCGGCCGAGGCGGCCGTGAGCGCGAAGGCCGGGCAGATGTCGCGCACCTGCTCGAGGTAGGAGTAGCCGATGACCTTGCGGTTGGGCTCGGCGTTGATGAAGGTCGAGATCACGTTGTTGATGATGTAGCCGACCACGATGGCGTTGAGGTCGTGGATCACGAAGGCGGTCACGCAGAGCATGGCGACGCCGATCCCCTTCTTGATGACCTCGAGCCTGAGGAAGACGTCGCTCTTCCCCATGCCGTTGAGCACCTGCAGGTTGGTCGTGTGGATGGGCAGGAAGGCGTAGATCAGGCAGTACATCTGCAGGAAGGGCACGGCGGGCAGCCACTTCTCGCCCAGGAGCAGCACGACGAGCGGGCGGGCGACGAGGGCGAAGGCGCCCATGGCCGGCACGATCAGGAAGGTGCTCGTCTTGAGCCCGCGCCGGGCGAGCCGCTTGACGCGGGCCTTGTCGTCCTGCACGCGCGAGACCGCCGAGAGCATGACGGGCTGGATGGCGCCGTCCAGGACTATGCCCAGGGCCTGCGGGTACTTCTCGCCCTGGGTGACGTAGCCGAGGTCGGTGCCCGTGAACTGGTGCCCGATGACCAGGGAGGACAGGCTCGTGTAGCCCTGGTCGATCAGGCCCGAGACGAGCAGCTTCCACCCGAAGCGAAACATCGTCTTCGCGCGCGCCGCCACGAACACGAGCCGGGGCTTCCAGGGGACCTCGGCCATGAGGACGACGCACTTGGTGAGCTGGAACGAGAGCTGCTGCACCACGAGCGCCCAGATGCCCGCGCCGGCGACGGCCGCGGAGATGGCGGAGACGCCCGACACCGCGGCGGCGGCCACGGTGGCGCGGAAGGTCTTCTTGAAGTCCATGTGGCGCGCGACCAGGGCCTCCTGGATCGCGTTGTAGGCGTTCACGATCAGGATGAGCACGAGGGCGCGCAGCGGCCAGACGATGGCGGGCATGGCGTAGAACTGAGCCACGGCGGGCGCGGCGGCGAAGATCGCGAGGTAGAGCACGCAGGAGATGGTCAGGCTCATCCAGAAGACCGTGGAGCAGTCGTCCTCGTCGAGGTCGGGCGACTGGATGATAGCCGTGTTGAGGCCGGACTGCACGATCACGTTGCCGATGTTCACGAAGACGGTCATGATCGCGAGCATGCCGAACTCTGCCGGTGCGAGCAGGCGCGCCATCACGATCTGCACGACGAGCTGGATCGCGGCGGAGCCACCCTGCTCGAAGAGCTTCCAGAAGAGCGATCTGACCGTGGTCGCCTTGAGGTCGTGGGCCACCTAGTCCTCCAGCCTCGTCACGTACTCCTCGTACTTGCGCGCTATGAACTGCGCGCGCCAGGGCCCGAGGGGCTCGATCGGCTCGCCGCGGAAGGCGCGCAGGTGGTTGGTCACGCAGTCGTAGGCGGCGATGCAGCTGAACTCCACGCCCCCGGAGAAGCGCGGGTTGCACTCGAGGAAGTGGTAGCGGGAGAGACCCCTGCCGCGAGCCGCCCCCTCGGGCGAGAAGGACGCGGGTGCCGCTGGCGCACGGCCGGCCTCGGCGGCGCAGGCCGCGTCGGCGGCCGAGAAGCGCGCGGAGGGCGTGCCCGGCTCGGGCACGCGCCCGTCCGGCCCCTCCTCGATGAACTCGAAGTTCACGCAGCCGACGACGCCCAGCTCGGCGGCGAGGGCGCACGAGGCCGCCTCGAGGTCGGCGTCGTGGAAGACCTCGACCGAGGTGCCTGCGCCGTTGAGCGTACGCAGGTACTCCCTGCGCGGCACTGCCACGCAGGCGTCGCCCGCGGCGGCGCGGACCACGTCCACGCAGACGACGCGGCCCTCGACGAGCGGCTGCACGACGTAGCGCTCGGGGTCGGGGATGGAGGAGAGCTCCGCCCACTCACGCTCGTCGTGGACGTAGCGCAGCCCCTGGCTGCTCCTGCCGTCTTTTGGCTTCACGACCACGGGGAAGGACGCGGGGCCGGAGCCGAGCGAGGGGAGCGGACGCGTCTCGATGCCGCGGACGCCAGAGGAGCTGCGCTCGAGGAAGCCCGCCATGGCCTGCTTGTCCCTGCAGTACGCGAGCGCCGAGGCGGGCGAGATGCAGACGAGAGCGCCGGCGAAGGTGCCGTCCGCGGCGCGCGCCGCGTTGAAGAAGTCCACGTCCACGTCGGTCAGGGGGCAGATGTAGTCGACGCCCTCGGCCTCGCAGACCCCTGCGACGAAGCTCGCGTAGCGCTCGCGGTCGGAGGTGTAGGGGGCCTGGTAGAAGGCATCGACGGAGAGGGCATCGGCCACGAGCTCCCGGGCGTAGATGTCTGACCCCACGACCTTCTCGCCCGCGGCGTGCAGCCGCTTGATGACGATGTCTGCGGAGAACGAGCCGATTGCAGTGACCAGCGCTGTGCCCATGCCGTGGAGCCTCCGATGCGTGTGTGGCGCTGCGGACCCGCGAGCCAGCCGATGGCGAGGCGCTCGGCGCTGCCGCTCGGGCGCCGGGTCCGTGCGAGCAGGCCCTGTCCGGGCCTGGGGGTGGATGTCGTCCTCTCAGCTTAATGTATACTTTTGGGGCTACGCGGCCGCTGGCCCCTCCTGCGCCCAATGCCCACAGGAGCCTTGCCGCACCCTTGCACCCAACTGCGCCTCACGTGCGACCCGCGCCCCGGGCTGCGCGGCGGGGCGCCTCGCACGTGACACCCAGTCTTCGGAGGCACGATCATGAAGGACAACTCGCTCGAGTCACTCCTCGCGGACGGCTTCGCCGAGAGGATGGCCCACGAGTACCTCGACACCATGGCGGACGAGCTCACGAGCGGCCTTTTCGACGAGGACTACCTGAAGTGGGCGCACTCCGAGGGCTACTACGCCATGAGCGCCTACAGCTACGGGCTCACCCCGGAGACGGTCGGCGACTACATCTCCGACTACGACTTCTGCAAGATGTGGCCGCTCAACGACTGGCAGCGCATCTGGATCAACGACAAGCTGACCCTTAAGTACATGCTCGCGGGCACGCCCGCCGACAGGTTCATGCCCAGGTACTACTACTACACCGCCAGGTCGCGGCTGGTGCCTGGGCCCGACTGCGCTGCCGGACCCAGCCTGGAGGGCTTCGTCGAGACCCTGCGCGAGGTCGGGGAGCTCGCCTGCAAGCCCTGCAACGGGGCCATGGCGGTGGGCTTCCACCGCCTGTCCTTCGACGGGCGCTCCTTCGCCGTCGACGCCCGCGAGGCCTCCGAGGAGGGCGTCAAGGACTTCGTCCGCACGCACCCCAACTACGTCTTCACCGAGTTCATCCGCCCCTCCGAGGACCTGGCGAGGATCGACCCGCTGATCCACACCCTCCGCGTCATCGTGGTCAACCCAGACGGCGTCTCGCCGACGCCCATCGCGGACTACCTGCGCTTCTCGGTCGGCGCGGACAAGAGCGGCTCGACCCCCAACTACCAGATCCCCGACAGGGCGGACATCTGCTCGCTCAACGCCTACGTGGACCTCGAGAGCGGCCGCTTCGGCGACGCCAAGCTCGTCTACCCCGCCCGCGTCGAGGACTGCCCCACCCACCCCGACAGCGGCGCGCCCGTGGAGGGGCGGATCTCGTGCTGGCCGGAGGTCCTCGAGATGCTCCGTCAGGTCTCGCTAGCGCTCGGCCCGGTCGAGTACCTCGGCTACGACGTGGGCATCACCCCGGACGGCCCCCGCATCATGGAGATAAACTCGCACTCCGGCGTCCAGTACCTGCAGCTCTTCCGTCCGCTGCTCAAGGACCCCCTGCCCGCGCGCTACTACCGCGCCAAGCTCGACGCCATCGACGCGCTCTCCCCCGAGGACAAGGCCCGCAGGAACTCGATCGCCCACTAGGCCACGGAGGGTCGCGCGCAGGGTCGCCAGCAAGGTCGCTCGCCTGCAAGCCGAGAAGCCCCGTCGCAGGTGGGTTGGCCCGTACGACAAGCTTCGTGCCAGCTTTCCGCAGGCCCAGGCAAGGTCTCTCCCCCTCCGGCGCGCTAGAGTTCCCCTCACGTTCACCCGCATCGTGAGGAGGAGCCCATGGCGCTCGTATGGTCGAAGGAGAAGGTCGCGCTCCAGATAGACGACGACCCGGCGTCGGAGCCGTTCGACGGACCCGACGACTGGACGGTCATCCACGTCACGACGGCCCAGCTGGAGAGCTACGAGGGGTGTCAGGAGGTCGTGAGCCACCTGAGCCAGGCGCTCGGAGCCAACCTCGCGACCGACGCGGGGGACGAGCTCTCCCCGGACGCCGACGGGGCGCCCTGGCGCCTCGGCGCCCTGGGCGGCCTGGGCGCCTTCGACTTCCCGCAGGAGGGCCCCGCGGCCTTCGGGGAGCTCGAGGACGCGTTCGCGGACGTCTGCGTTGATCAGCCCGGCTACGGAGACGAGGCGGACTTCGGGGACGAGGCCGACTTTGGAGACGAGGAGATCGTGCCCTGGGACGAACGCCTGCCCGAGGGCTCCGTGCGAATCGTCCGGGGGCGTCAGATGAGCACCCCGGAGTTTCTCTACCTCCGCAAGGCCTCAGAGCTCGCCCCCCGCCGGCTCGCCCAGCTCGGCATGGAGCTCTGCGGGCTCTACGCCACCGACCACCTCGACGACCCCCGCAACTACCGCGTCTTCGGGGACAGCGTCTGCACGATACGCGAGCTCAAGGCCTACCTGCGAGGCGCACGCGGCCTGCCTGGATACGACCAGGCCATGGACGCGCTCGCGCTTGTGGCCGAGGGGTCCCACAGCCCCATGGCGAGCTACCTCTTCCTGCTCCTGACCCTCCCTCGCGAGATGGGCGGCTATGGCCTCGAGAGGCCCATGATCGGGGTCGACTACCAGCTGACGGAGACCGACGCCCCGGACGCACCGAGCACGGAGGGCCCCTACGAGGCCTACGACCTGTGCTGGCCGGACAGGGGCGTGGCCCTCCAGTACGTGGGCGAGACCCCTCCCTCCTGGAGGGACCTGCACTCCCTGACCGTGCCCAACCTGCTCGACCTCAAGGTCGTCTGCGTCACCTGCGCCCAGGTGGCGAGCGTCGCGGCCTTCGACGAGGCCGTGCGCGAGCTCTGCCGCCACCTCGGCGTGACCCTGCCCAACGAGTCGCTCGACTTCATCGTGGCGCGCGCCTCCCTGCGCGACGAGCTGGAGTTCCCCTCCTACGACCACATGTGCGCCACGGCCCGAGACGCCCACTGCCACGAGCTCGTGTAGCGGTCGGTGGCGTGCGCGGCGACTGAAGGGGCCCGCCACCCCAGGGCGGGGGCGGCGGGCCCGGATTGGCTGGACCTTGGCGGAGCGGCGCGCTACCTCTCGCCTGCCGCGCGCCTCTCCTGGTACTCCTCGGCGAGCCTCTGCTGCACGTCGTGCGGCACCTGCTCGTAGCCGCTCAGCTCGAGCTCGAACTCGCCCGTGCCGCGGGAGAGCGAGCGCAGGCGCGTGGAGTAGTCGGTGACCTCGGCGTAGGGCACGGTCGCCTCGATGGTCGTGTACCCCGCCTCGGAGCCGGTGGCGGCCGTCATGCCCTCCACGCGGCCGCGGGAGGCGGAGATGTCGCCCATCACGGAGCCGGCGTAGCTGTCGGGCACCGTGATCTCGAGGTGCGCCATCGGCTCGAGCAGGACGGGCTCCGCCTGGCCCACGGCCTTCTGGAAGCCGATGCGGGCGGCCGTCTTGAAGGCCATCTCGTTGGAGTCGACGGGGTGGTAGGAGCCGTCGTAGACCGCGACCTTGATGTCGATCATCGGGTAGCCGGCGAGCACGCCGTCGGACATGGTCTCGCGGACGCCCTTGTCGATGGCGGGGATGAAGTTGCGCGGGATGTGGCCGCCGACGACCTCGTCCACGAACTCGTAGCCCTGCCCGGGGTTGGGCTCGACGCGCAGCCAGCAGTCGCCGAACTGCCCGGCGCCGCCGGTCTGCTTCTTGTGGCGTCCCTCGGCGCTCGCGACGCGACGGATCGTCTCGCGATAGGGGATCTTGAGCTTCACGGTGTGCGCCGTGATGCCCACGCGGTCCTCGAGGCGGTCGAGCAGGACGCTGACCTGCGCCTCGCCGATCGCGGAGATGACCGTCTGGCCGGTGTCCTCGACGCGCTCGACCTTGAGGGTCGGGTCGGCGTCCGCGGCCTTGTCCAGGAAGGTGTAGAGCTTGTCCTCGGTGCCGCGCTTGTCGGGCTCGATGGCGATGCGGTAGAGCGAGTTGGGGAAGCGGAACTGCGCCGCCTCGACCTTGCCCGTGACCGAGAGGGTGTCGCCCGTGATGGCCTCGAGCTTGGGCACGACAACGATGTCGCCGGAGGCGGCCGACTTCACGTCCTGGGTCTCCTTGCCGCACATGAGGTAGAGGTGGCCGAGGCGCTCCGCCTTGCGCGTGCGGGCGTTCGTCAGCTCCAGGCCGGGCTCCAGCGTGCCCGCAAGCACCTTGAGGAAGGAGAGGCGCCCGTTCTGCGGGTCGTTGAGGCTCTTGAAGACGAAGGCGACGGGGCGGTCGTCGTCCGGGGAGATGTCGAGCTGCTCGCCGTTGACCAGCGGGATGCGCCCGAAGTCCGCCATGGTCGGGAACCAGTTGACGATGGCGTCGAGCAGCGAGGTGACGCCCTCCTCCTTGACGCAGGAGCCGGCGAACACGGGCACGAAGACGCGCTCGCGCAGCGCGCGGGCGAGAAGCCCCTCGAGCTCCTGCTCGCTTATCTCCTCGCCCTCGAGGTACTTCATCATGAGTTCGTCGTCCACCTCGACGACCAGGTCGACGAGGTCGGCGCGGGCGGAGGCTGCCGCGTCGGCGAACTCGGCGGGAACGTCCGTGACCTCGGGCTTGCCGTCCACGAGGTGGCGCGCCTTCTGGTGCACGACGTCGATGACGCCGGAGAACGCCGAGCCGGTCCCCATGGGGATCGTGACGGCGCCGAGGCGGTTGCCGAAGTGCTCGCGCAGCGACTCCATGGTCAGGTCGAAGTCCGCGTCGTCCTTGTCCAGGCGGTTCACGAAGACGGCGCGCGCCACCGAGAGCTCGTCCGCGGCGAACCAGAGGCGGGTGGTGGTCGTCTGCGGGCCGGTGGAGTCGACCATGAACAGCGTCGTCTCGCCGGCGCTCATCGCCGCGTAGGCGTCGCCCACGAAGTCGGGGTAGCAGGGCGCGTCGAGCACGTTGATGCGCGTGTCCTCCCAGGTCACGGGCGCGATCGTCGTGGAGATGGAGAAGCCGCGGGAACCCTCCTCCGCGTCGTAGTCGAGCGTGGGCTTCGTGCCGGCGTGACCGCCCAGGCGGGTGGTCCTTCCCGTGAGGTGCAGCATCGCCTCGGCCAGCATGGTCTTGCCCACGCCGCCTTGGCCCACAAGGACCACGTTCTTTACCTTCTCGACTCTGCCTGCCATGTGATGCCTCCTTGAGCTGCTCAGGTCGGCGACGGCCACAGGCCCGGAACGCGGACGCGGCCACACCTCGGCTATCGCCCTGCCACATTGCCACGCATCGGTGCGCCTCGGAAGCGGGTCCCAAGCGCATAACCAAGACCTTACCCAAGGCGGCAGCGACCCTGCGGCGCGCGTCGGGTTGGCGGTTGTCATCAAACGTCGACGGCCGGGCCCTCCTGCGGGCGCCTGAAGTCGAGTACCATTGACGCTGCGTGTGGCGCGCGGGCCGAGGCCTGACGTGGTGGCACAAGGGGGCACGAGGCGCGAGTGCGGCAAGCCTGCGGACGGGCGACGTGGCGACACGAAAAAGGGGCCCGCGCCTTCGCGCGAGCCCCTTCGCAATGACGTGTCGCCACCGCCTAGTCGAGGACGGCCTCGTTCTCGGTGTCCATCTCCATGAGCATGCGACCCTTCTCATCCTGCGAGACCGTCGACATCTTGTCGGCGTAGATCTTCTTGCCCGTGGGATGCTCCTCGAGCCAGAGCTTGTTGGCCGTGGGCGCCCAGCTGGCGGCGTAGGGCGCGGTGCGCTCCTCGATGCTCTCCGGGGTGACCGGGGTGACGTACTCGGTGCAGTGGGCGCCGGCCTCCT
>Ga0256406_1000596_pt1 | contig 65109 bp, 47 predicted proteins | sample RumenRJG_03DNA_FD_185986 | JGI IMG/M metagenome (GOLD analysis project Ga0256406, IMG submission 185986) | Bovine rumen microbial communities from Lethbridge, Alberta, Canada - RJG_03 | ecosystem: Host-associated > Mammals > Digestive system > Stomach > Rumen | place: Canada: Alberta | collected... | reverse complement strand
CATGAGGAAAGTCCTTTCTTTGTTTTATTCTTTGCCACGGAAATTATAACATTTCCACTCAAGGGGAGGCTTTCCTCTTTTATTGTTTCTGGAAAAATTCCCCTACCGAGTAAAATTTTACACTAAGTAAAGGTTCTTAGGATTGACCGGCCTGACGGACGGAGGGTTCACAGAGAAAAGGTTGACGGCCCTCCGGGCCGAAGGGGCGCCGCTGACGCGGCAGGTTGTGTAGAAAGGTTATGGAAAAAGGTTCTTAATATTGACTGGCCCTTTCGGGCCCGAGGGTTCTTAGGTTTGACGGCCTTTCAGGCCGAGGGTGGTGGTGGCGGCTGACGCCGCAAATTTTAAAGAGTACGTCCCTCTCCTCCTTTTTACCTGCCCACCCCCTTTCCGGGGGTGGGTGGCGAGCACAGCGAGTCGGAAGGGGGCGGCTGTATGGGCCGCTCTGCGGCCCGGGTTCCGATAGTTCAGAGGTTGTGGTGGCGGCGGCTGACGCCGCAGATTTTAAAGAGTGCGATCCTCTCCACTATTTTACTTGCCCGCCCTCATTCAGGGGAGCGCAAGTAATAGAGGCACCTCCACCGCCTGCGCTTGACAATTTCCAGCCCTCTTGTTATTATTTACTCAAAATAAGGAGCATTGAGCTCCACACAGTAGAGCTGCGTTTTCTGAGCATCCGCAATATAAGCCGTTCAGCGCTGTTTAGCGTTGGGCGGCTTTTTTTGCAGGGCAGCCTGCTTCTTTGTATTTTCTGGAGGTTTGTATGAAAGTATCTGAAATCGGCCTTTTTATCTTTCTGGGTCTCATGACGGCGGTGGCGCCGCTGGCTACGGACATGTATCTTCCAGCCCTTCCCGAGCTGGCGGAGTTCTTTGGTATTTCTCCATCCCTGGCCCAGCTGACTCTCACCATGACCATGGCGGGCATGGCGCTGGGGCAGCTTTTTGGCGGTCCCCTTTCCGACCGTTTCGGACGAAAGATTCCCATTCTTGTGGGCATGACTGTTTTTACTCTGACTTCCTACGGCGCCAGTGAGGCTTCTACGCCTTCGGTGCTCCTTTTCTTCCGTTTCGTACAGGGCTTTTTCGGCTCTTTCGGGCTGGTCATTGCCAGGGCCATTGCCCGGGATATAAAGACAGGTACTGAGCTTCTGACTCTGTATTCCGCCCTCATGATGATTAACGGTCTGGCGCCGGTGCTGGCTCCTGTGGCAGGAGGACAGATTCTCCGCTGGACTGACTGGAGAGGCGTTTTCTATGTGCTGACAGCCATCGGTCTCCTGCTGGCCCTGTCCTGTATTCCCTGTCGGGAAACTCTTCCCAAAGGCCATCGTCTTCCCCGGCTCACTGCCGCTTTCCGCTCCTATCCCCATCTTTTCCATGATTCCTACTTTATGGGTCATTGTCTTCTGGAAGGGTTCCTTTTCATTTCCTTTTTCGGATATCTGGCCGGTTCTTCTTTCCTGTTCCAGCATATTTACGGTCTCAGTGCCCAGACTTACAGTTTGATTCTGGGCGTGGTGGGCGTGGGGCTTCTGCTTACAGGCCTTCTTCCGGCAGCCCTGGCGAAGAAGGTGCTGGATGATGCCATGCTGCGCCATTCTATTATTCTTTCCTTTATAGCAAGTCTTTTCCTTCTGGCCGGTTTTTATTTCCTCTGGCCCCTTCACCTGCTCATTCCCATCCTTATTATCACGGTCGTTCCTTTATCCATTACTGAAACGGTGAGTATGTCCATGGCCCTTTCAAGGCAGGGGAAGAATGCCGGCGCCGCTTCTGCGCTGCTTGGATTCTTTACGGTAGCTCCGGGCAGCCTGACCATGCCTCTCACCGGTATTGCCGGAGAAGATACTGCTCTCCCTCTGGGGCTCCTCATGACTGGCGGCTATGCCCTCTGCCTTTTGTCCTACTGGAAATGGGTCCACGGAAGGTAATGACTCCGAATAATAATAACTATTTTGTTATTATTATTCGGATTTTTTCTGCCAATGATTCTTTCTTTCAAAAAATAAAGATTCTTCTCACCTCTTATTTCCGGCTTACCCTCTATTTTTCATAGAATTTATAGTTTTACAAACCTTTTACATATAAGTACTTGTATCCATTCTGTATGGACGCTATTTTTGAGGCTATTTATAGCAATATTGTTATAAATAGCCTCATATTTCGTTTTATCCATGCAATTTGTAATCATTTCGGGATTTTTTATTTTTTGAATGGAATCGGTATTGGAGTATTTTCTTCATTTTCTATACAATAAGCTCAGTAAAGGACATAAGTCCCCTGCCGGGAAAGCGGCTTAGGTGATGTGCACACACCTTCCGCTTCCCATTCATAACAAAATGTTCAGTACAGGAGGTTTCAATCGTGAAACGTTTAAAAATTGCTTACTCTGACAAAGCACTCGAAATTTTCGGAGCCATTCCATCCCGCGAAACGGTAAACGTCAATGATACCGACTTCACCGATGTAGGTGCCGTAGTTATTACAGACACCGATACCGATGTGCTCAAGAAGGAAATGATTTTTGCTTTTACCATTCCAGTCCTTCTCATCCGCACCAAGGAAGGCCCAGTGGCTGATGATGTAATCAGCCGGGTATACCGGGTCATCGACCTGAATGAAACGGACCACGATTTCTACAGCCGCCAGATTGAAAGCGCTGCTTCCCATTATGAAGAAAAAGTACTGCCCCCATTCTTCAAGGATCTGGAAAAATATGTGGAAAACGGATACTCCCAGTTTGACTGCCCAGGCCATCAGGGCGGCGCTTTCTTCCGCAAGCACCCGGCAGGCCGTGCATTCTATGATTTCTTCGGTGAAAACACTTTCCGCGCCGACCTGTGCAACGCCGACGTGGCCATGGGGGATCTCCTCATTCATGAAGGCCCGGCTCTGGCAGCCCAGAAGCATGCAGCCCGGGTATACAACGCTGACAAGACCTACTTCGTTCTGAACGGCACTTCCACATCCAACAAGGTGGTGCTGAACGCAGTCCTCACCCCCGGCGATATCGTCCTCTACGACAGAAACAACCATAAGTCCATCGACCATGGCGCTCTGGTACTGGCCGGCGCAACCCCGGTATATCTGGAAACGGAAAGAAATGCCTTCGGCTCCATCGGCGGCATTCCGGAACACTGCTTCAATGAAGATTACATCCGGAAACTGGTGGCTGAAAAGGATCCGGTAAAAGCCAAGGCTAAAAGACCGATCCGTCTGGCCGTCATCCAGCTGGGCACCTACGACGGCTGCATTTACAACGCCCGCCAGGTAGTGGACAAAATCGGCCACCTCTGTGACTATATTTTCTTCGACTCCGCATGGGTAGGCTATGAACAGTTCATCCCCATGATGAAGGACTGCTCTCCCCTGCTTCTGGACCTGGGACCGGAAGATCCCGGCATCTTCGTCACCCAGTCTGTCCACAAGCAGCAGGCCGGCTTCTCCATGACCTCCCAGATTCATAAGAAAGACTCCCATATTAAGGGCCAGGACCGCTATGTACCTCATAAGAGAGTGAATAATGCATTCATGATGCACGCTTCCACTTCCCCGCTGTACCAGCTTTTCGCAGCCCTTGACGTGAATGCCAAAATGCATGAAGGCGAAGCAGGCAAAAAGCTCTGGATGGACGCTGTGAAGCTTGTGATTGAAACAAGAAAACAGGTGCTCCGCAACTGCCACTACATCCGTCCCCTCATTCCGCCCACAGTGTATGGAAAGAAATGGGAAGATGGAGACACCGAAAAGATGGCAAACGACATCAACTACTGGGCTTTCGAACCGGGCGCCAAATGGCATGGCTTCGACGGCTACGGCAAGGGCCAGTACTTCATCGATCCCATGAAGCTGCAGTTCGTCACTGCCGGCATTGATGTAGAAAACGGAGGCTATGAAGATTTCGGCATTCCAGGAAACATTCTGGCCAACTATCTCCGTGAAAACGGCATTATTCCGGAAAAATGCGATCTCAACGACATCCTCTTCCTCATGACCCCTGCGGAAAGCGAAACAAAGATGAACGACCTGGTAGCAAAGCTCATCCGTTTCGAACAGCTCATCGACCAGGATGCGCCCATGTCTGAAGTGCTCCCCTCCATTTATAACGCTTACGAAGAAAAATACAGAGGCTACACCATCCGCCGTCTCTGCCAGGAAATGCATGATTTCTACAAGGACCGCAAGGTTTCCACTCTGCAGAAGGAACTCTTCCTGAAGGACTATTTCCCGGAATACGTGATGAATCCGCAGGAAGCGCAGTATGAATTCATGAGGGCCCATGGCGAACTGGTAGATCTGGCTGACGCAGAAGGCCGCACCGCCCTGGAAGGCGCTCTCCCCTATCCGCCAGGAGTACTCTGCGTACATCCCGGTGAAAAGTGGTCCAAAACCGCTGTCACCTATTTCCTGGACCTGGTGGAAGGCATCAACCAGCTGCCCGGCTTTGCTCCTGAAATTCAGGGCGTTTATGTACAGCCTGGCGCTGATGGAAAGAAACATGCCTACGGCTATGTGCTGAAAAAGGAATTTGAAAAGAAATAAACTCATAGGGAAGCGGGGAAACAGGGTTTCCCCATCCTTCCTTATCAAAGGAGAATATCATGAGTAAAGCAAACAAAATGAGCGTTTTCCAGCTCACCATCCTGACAGCCGTCAATATGATGGGTTCCGGCATTATCATGCTGCCGTCCAAACTGGCCCAGGTAGGTGCTCTGTCCATCGTTTCCTGGCTGGTTACTGCCGTAGGTTCCATGGCCCTGGCCTATGTATTTGCCAAGTGCGGCATGTACAGTAAAAAAGGCGGCGGCATGGGCGGCTATGCTGAATATTCCTTCGGCAAGGCCGGCAATTTCCTTGCCAACTACACCTATGGGGTGTCCCTGATTTTTGCGAACACCGCCATTGCTATTTCCGCCGTAGGCTATGCCCTGGGTTTCCTGGATACGACTCTGGACCCGGTCATGACCTGCGCTGCCACTATCTTCACCCTCTGGCTGGCTACGGTTCTTAACTTCGGCGGCGCTAAGTACACCGGCCAGGTTTCCTCCATCACCGTATGGGGCGTTATCATTCCCTGTATCGGCCTCGCTTTCGTAGGCTGGTTCTGGTTCTCCCCCTCCATGTACACCGCTAACTGGAATGTCCATGACCTGGGCTTCGGTGAAGCTGCACTGAACGCCATCACCATGACCCTGTGGGCTTTCCTGGGTATGGAATCGGCCTGCGCCAATGCGGACGCCGTGGATAATCCGGAAAAGAACGTGCCGAAAGCCGTTCTCGGCGGCACCCTGCTGGCAGCAGCCTGCTACATCGTTTCCACCAACATTATCTTCGGTATCGTTCCTGCAGAAGACCTCGTTTCCAGCTCCGCTCCCTTCGGCCTCGTATTCTCCCAGATGTTTGGCGGCACCGTAGGCAAGATCATCATGGGCCTCATGGTTCTCTCCTGCTTCGGTTCCCTCCTGGGCTGGCAGTTCACCATTGCCAACGTATTCAAGGCAGGCAGCGATGAAGGATACTTCCCGGCCTTCCTGAAGAAAGTGACTTCCCACGGCGCTCCAATCGCCGGCATGGTGGCCATCACCATCATTCAGTCCCTCTTCTCCCTCATGACCATCAGCCCCTCCCTGAACGAACAGTTCGAGACCCTGGTCAACCTGGCAGTCATCACCAACATCATGCCCTACCTCCTCTGCATGGCTTCTGTAGTAGTCATCATGAAAGCTGTAGACCATGTAGGCAGCGAACTGAAAACCACGAAACTCATCGCTTTCATTGCTTCCCTCTACAGCCTCTATGCATGCTACGCCTCCGGCTTTGAAGCCATGACCTACGGCGCCATCGTCACCGTATTCGGCTGGACCCTCTACGGTTTCGTATCCGACCGCTTCGACCTGAAAAAGGCCAAAGCCGACAACGAAGCCATGGCCTCCGGCAAGGCTCCCGCTGATGCCGTTCCTGCAGCTGCAGAAAAATAAAATATGGCCTGTCTGGGGCAGAACAGGCCATACCATATAACATCCTCTACAACAGAAAACCACCGTCCTCTTTGAGGGCGGTGGTTTTCTATGGACAAGCCCCTATGGGGCTTGAGGGTTGACGGCCCTTCGGGCCGAAGGTTCTTAAGGGGCTTAAGTTTGACACGGCCTACGGCCGTGAGGGTTGTGGTGGGCGCCTCTAAATTATAAAAGGCGCCAAATTATATGATAAAAACTATATAACCGCCCTGGCGGGTGAGGGAATGCACACCGACTTCACTGGATGGCGTCTCACTGGATTCGAGGGTACCGGAGCTCCCCTATGAATCCAGTTCCTTTGCCACCCGGGCGGGGGGACTTTACTCTCCGCTATGTGTTGAGCTGCTTAAGTTAGCAGTAAGGCAAGCGCAGAGCAGACTTCCCCCACCGGGGGAAGTACCACCGCAGGCGGGGATAGGGGTGCATTTCCTCGCGCTCCAGGCGCGGTTGTATGGTTTCCACTGCAGAATGCCTATCATAACGTATGACGCAGAAAGGTAAATCCGTAACGCTGACTTTATACTCATCGCCCGAAGGGCGTTACCACTGGGGAGGTGGGTGCCCTTATGGACAGTCCCTTTGGGGCGTGAGGGTTCGGCGCCTTTGGTGCCTGGGTTCAGAGGGTTCAAAAGGTTCAAAGGGTGATGGTGGCGGCTTCGCCGCAAAGTTTAAAAAGGGCGTGACTGAAGGCGGATACCTGACAGTGGCCTCGATTGACTCTATTTTCCTATCTTTCAGCCATGTTTATAGTCTTTTTCATATTCCTTTTTCAGCACATAGCCTTTGGCTTTTCCATGGCCCATGCTGTCTTTTTCCAGGTACACGCCCTGCAGTTCCGGGGCGAAGCCGGGGAGGATATCGGCGGTTTCTGCGAAGTCCAGGAAGTAGTCTAAAGCGATGCGGGTCCATCTTTCTCCGGGCTGCACGCAGGTGACTCCCGGCGGGTAGGGCACGGCGGCCTGGAGGGCTACTCTGCCTTCTGCCTCGTCTAGAGGAATCAATTCTCCCTGTCCTCTCACCAGGGCCCAGTTAGCTTCCTGGGGACTCATGAAATATTCGGGGAAGTAGGCTTTCAGGAACATTTTCTTCTGCAGTACGTTGATTTTCCTTGCTTTGTAAAAGTCATGAAGCTCCTGGCATAGCTGCCGGATGGTGTAGCGTTCGTAGCGGGACTGATATTTCCTGTATACCGTAGGAAGTACCATTTCCATGGGGGAATCGTTATCTATATGGGCTTCAAACCGGATGAGCTTGGTAATCAGGTTATCCAGCTTTGTTTTCGATTCGGCCGGCGTCATGAGGAAGAGAATATCGTTGAGGTCGCACTTTTCGGGAATAATCTGGCAGTCCCGGAGGTAATCGGCCAGAATGACGGCGGGAATGCCGAAGTCTTCGTATTCCCCGGTTTCCATATGAATGCCCGGTGTCATGAGCTGCAGTTTCATGGGGTCAATGAAATACTGGCCCTTGGCGTAGCCCTGGAAGGAGTGCCATTTGCCGCCCGGTTCGAAGGCGAAGTAGGCAATATCCTCCGCCATTTGTTCCGTATCCCCTTCTTCCCATTTCTTCCCATGTACCACAGGCGGCACAATGGGACGGAGGTAGCGGCAGTGGCGGAGCACTTTTTTTCTGGCTTCAATAGCGTTGATAATGCATTCATGCCACAGCATTTTCCCTGCATCGCCTTCCTGCATTTTGGCATTCATGTCCAGGGAAGCAAAAATCTGGTAGTTCGGGGAGGTTGATGAATTCACCATGAAGGCATTATTAAAAATCTTATGAGGCACATACCGCGCCTGTCCCTTGATGTGGGCGTCTTTTTTCAGAATCTGAGAGGCCTGGGAGAAACCGGCCTGCTGCTTATGAATGGACTGGGTCACAATGATGCCGGGGTCGTCGGGCTTAAGGTCAAGGAGCAGGGGGCTGCAGTCCTTCATCATGGGGATGAACTGTTCATAGCCTACCCAGGCGGAATCGAAGACGATGTAGTCGCAGAGATGGCCGATTTTTTCCACCACCTGCCGGGCATTGTAAATGCAGCCGTCATAATTTCCCAGCTGGATTACCGCCGCCCGAAGGGGCCTGTCCATGCGGGCCCGCCGGGGATCTCTTTCTGCAATGAGCATGCGGATGTATTCTTCATTAAAGCAGTGATCCAGCACGCCGCCGATGAGGCCGAAGGGGTTCCTGGCGGTTTCCAGGTAGATGGGAATGGCACCGGCCTGGATGAGGGCGCCGTAGCCTACGGACTTATGGTTATTTCTTTCATAGAGCACCAGATCACCCGGCGTGAGGAGGGCATTCATAACCACCTTGTTGGCGCCGGACGTGCCGTTCAGAATGAAATAGGCTTTGTCTGCATTAAACACCCGGGCCGCATGTTTCTGGGCCGCCAGGGCTGCTCCTTCATGAATGAGGAGGTCCCCCATGGCTACGTCGGCGTTGCAGAGGTCGCCGCGGAAGGTATTTTCCCCATAGAAGTCATAAAAAATACGGCCCGCCGGATGCTTTCTGAAATAGGCTCCTCCCTGGTGCCCGGGGCAGTCAAACTGGGCGTTTCCGCAGTCCACATAGTTCTTCAGGGTCTTAAAGAAGGGTGGCAGAAGGGAATCTTCATAGGCAGAAGCGGCCTGTTCAATCTGCCGTTCAAAATAGGGCCGGGAAAGGGACCGGGTATCAATCATTCCGTACACATGGCCCAGGGTGTTATCCGTCCTTTCCTCATGGCCATGGACGATGAGGAAAAGGGGAATGTGAAAAGCCTTAACCCTTCTGTCATGGATGATGGATTCGTCTTCCACTGTCACCACCAGGGCGGCAATATCTGTAAAATCCGTTTCTTCTGCCGCTGCAGCCTTCCGTGTGGGAATAGGCGCAAACAGCTCCAGCGCCTTCTTCGTATATGCAACCTTTAAATGCTCCTGCATGGGAATTCCTCCTGTCCCCTACGTGAATTTATATAGTAAGTATATCAAATGGAAAGGAAGGTTCAAAGGGTTCAGAGGTCTATTGGCCACCGGTAAAGAATGACGGCGCCTGATGAAAAGGAGTCTGTCGTCTGCCTCTCTCCCTATCCCCAATTCTCAAAATCTTACGTCCCCTTCCCTTTCCATTTCTCTTTCAGCCGGTCCAGGCCGGCGAAGACGAATTCTTTCAACAGGTCCGCTTCTTCCATCTTTTCTTTTCTGTCCCTTTTGGATAGGCCGTACATAACAAGGCCCATCTGGCGATGGCCGGAAAGAAGGAAAATGAGGAAAGGCGAAAGGGCGGCCAGAAAGGCCCGGGGCACTCTGGCATCCCGGGCAGGAAGGCCCAGGTAGCTGGAAAGAATATCCAGCACCGGCGTCAGCTTTCGCCCAATATAGCTTTCCACAAACCTGGTGAATACGTCCGACGGGTTAATGAGTTCCCGTATGCTCACCTTTACCTGCCAGCTTTCGGAAAAGAGGGCTTCCTTCACATATAAATCCAGGAGCTTCATCAGTTTCTCACGGGGCCCTATGTCCATATGGTAAATGGTTTCTATTTCCACCGGCGAAAGGACATAGTGGTATACCTCATCCAGCACCGCCTGATAGAGACCTTCCCGGCTGCCGAAGTGATAGTTCACAGCTGCCATATTGACCCCTGCCAGACGGCAGATATCCTTGCTGGTGGTACGGTCATAACCCTGATCTGCTATCAGGCGGCCGGCGCACTGAATGAGCCGGGCTTTTGTTTCCGCGCCGTCTTCCCTTGTATTCTTTTTGATGGATTTCATACATTCACCTTCAATTCATATGATGCCGGAACAGGTACCCCGCAATGGTGAGGGTCACAAGGGATATGACGGCCAGGGGCACAAAATTCCAGGCCAGCTCTCCGAAGGTAAGGCCTTCCAGATAAATGCGCCGTATCAATTCCAGGGCAAAGCGCAGGGGATCCGCATAGGTCACAAGCTGCAGGAAAGGAGGCATATTCCTTACCGGCGTAATAATGCCGGAAAGAAGGGCCATAGGAATCATGAACACAATGACATAGACCAGCACCTGCTGCATGTTTTTGGAAATAGAGGATACAATGAGCCCGCAGCCGGTAGAGCTTAAAAGGTAGAAGAAAAGGGCTGTATAGAAAGTCACAAGGGAGCCTGCAAAGGGCACGTTAAACCAGAAGTAGCTGATGCAGAGGAGAATAGTGCACTGGATAAAGCCCACGATCATGGGAGGCACCGCCTTCCCCACAAGAATCACCACCGGAGAGACCGGCGCCACCAGAAGCTGCTCGAAGGTGCCTTCTTCCCTTTCACGGGCCACCGAAAGGCCTGCCAGGAGAAAGACCTGGGCAAAGCTCAAAAGGCCGATAATACCGGGCAGGAAGAACCAGCGGGTAATCTGGTTCGGATTGAACCAGGTCCTGCTTTCTATGGTCACCGGGCTTTCCCTTCCGGCCCTTTCCAGATTGAACTGTCCCACAATATGGGCGGCATAGGCAGAAGAGAGGCTGGCGGTCATGGTATTTCTGCCATCCGTAATGATCTGGATGTCCGCTTTTTCTCCCCCATCCAGTTTTCGCTGGAAATCGGCGGGAATGAACACCGCCATCACCGCATCGCCCCGGGTAATGATGGCTCCCATTTCATCGGGATTCTGCAGCGTGGCCACCCGATGGAAAAGTCCGGTGCCATCAAAGCGGGAAAGGAGGCGGGAGGAATCATAGCTCCTGCTTTCATCCACTGCCACATAGGGCGCGTCTTCCAGATTGTAATTGGCGGCATAGCCGAAAAGGAACCCCAGAATGATGACCGGCACCACCACGATGCGGCGGGTGGCGGGATCATTCCAGATGGCCATGATTTCCTTCACGCAGATTACCCGAAGCTGCTGAAGGAAAAGTCTGAGGTCATCCATCATTCCACCTTCTTCCTGGTCATGCCGAAGGCAGCACTGACGAAAAACAGGGCATACAGCATAAGGAGCCCTCCCTCTTTCAGAAGAAGGCCTGTATCGGTGCCGGAGAGGAAGAGGGTCCTGATGGAAATAAGATAGTGGGAAAAGGGCAGCACTTCCCCTACAGCCTGTACGAACTGAGGCGTAGAGCGAAGGTCAAAAATGAAGCCCGACAGTACCAGGCAGGGCAGGAAGCTGATGAGCAGAGAAAACTGGCAGGCCAGGAACTGCCTTTTCGTAATGGCAGATATTACCAGCCCTATGCCCAGGGCCACCAGAAGATACACCATGGAAATCAGAATCAGTGCTATCAGGGACCCCTCCAGGGGTACTTCGAAGAGGAAGCGGGACAGCACCAGGCAGATGCCCATGCCCAGAAGGGCCACGCAGAAATAGGGCACCATTTTGGCCAGCACCAGCTCCATGGGTTTCACCGGCGTGACGAAGAGGGATTCAAAGGTACCCCGCTCCCATTCCCGGGCCATAACCACAGAGGTCAGCATGACCCCCACGATGGTCATAATGAGCATGATAAGACCGGGAATGAAGAACCAGGTACTGGAATTGGCATCGTTAAACCACATGCGGGAAACGATGGAAATTCCGCCTTTACCGGTGAGTCCTTCCTTTGCCATCCAGGCGGACAGGGAGCTTTCCACATAGGAGCCGGTGCTCATGGCCGTAGCCGTTTCCACACCGTCCATAATGACCTCAACCTTCGCCCGTCCTTCATAGAGGGAGGAGGTGAAATCGGGAGGAATATCTATAATGACATTTACGTCCCTGTCCAGAAGCTGTTTTTCCGCCTCTTTCATGCTTGTCACATAAACCGGTGAAAAGTAATCGGAGCCGTTCAGAAAGCTCACGGCATCCTGGGCTTTGGGCGATGCATCTTCCAGCACCACGGCGCAGGGTACGTTCTTCACATCCAGGGATATGCCGTAACCGATGATCAGGATAAGAATGATGGGGAGCACGATACCCAGAAGAAGAGAGCTGGAATCACGGATGAGCTGGAGAAATTCTTTGTAAATCAGCGCTTTCATGCGCCGGCAGAATCCTTCCATGGGTTTTTCTCTCCTTTCTTCCTTGCTTCATCAACGATTTTAATAAAAATATCATCCATATCCGCCCGGGGTTCCTTCAGTTTTCTTCTGATTTCTGAAGGACTTCCGATGGCCAGCATCTGGCCGTTATCCTGAATCATGAAACGGTCGCAGTACTCCGCCTCTTCCATGAAATGGGTGGTAATGATAATGGTGGTCCCCCGGGCGGCCAGGGTGGTAATCTGCCGCCAGAAATTGCGCCTTGCCAGAGGGTCAATGCCGGAGGTGGGCTCATCGAGAAACAGGATTTTAGGCTCATGAATGAGGGCACAGGCCATGGACAGGCGCTGCTTGTAGCCGCCGGGGAGATCCCCCGCCTTCATGTCCAGCCGGTTTTCCAGATGAAATTCCTTCACCACTTCCCTGATCCGTTCCCTCTTCTTTGCCGGTGCCAGTCCATAGAGACCGCCGAAGAAATTCAGATTTTCCCGCACCGTCATGTGGCTGTAGAGGGAAAATTTCTGAGCCACATAGCCTATGTTGGCCCTGGCCCTGGTTCTGGCCTTTCTCAAATCCACCCCTGCCACCGAAAGGAAACCGCTGGTTTCCGGCAGAAGGCCGCAGAGCATTTTGAAAGTGGTGGTCTTTCCGGCGCCGTTAGGCCCCAGCAGACCGAAAATTTCACCCTTATGCACCTCAAAGGACGTATTGGCTACCGCTGTGAAATCGCCAAACTTCTTCACCAGATTTTTCACCCGGATATTGACCTCTTCCGAAGGCCGGCCGCCTTCATCCAGGGCTCTTTCGCTGTCCGGCGAAGATTTCAGTACCGACGGCTCCGCTTTCCTTAGAAGAATCATAAAGCCGTCCTCCAGCCGGGGTTCATCGGCTTCCGCCTTGAGACCTCCGGCTTCCAGACAGGGAATTACCATGCCCTGCTTTCGGGCAATGAAATGGACCTCCCCGCCCCGGGGCACCGCGTCCACCACATGATCATCATCGTCCAGTAAATGGGCCTGGAGAATCCGGGTAGGCATCCCCGCCTCCGGCATGACCCGGTAGGTACGTCCCCGGGCCAGGTTCCGCAGATCCTCCGGCGTGCCGTCAGCCAGGATACGGCCCTTGTTCAGCACAAACACATGACGGCACATTTCCGCTTCATTCATGTAGGCAGTGCTGACAAAAATGGAAAGATGCTCTTCCTTCACAAACTCCTTCAGAATGTCCCAGAGCTCCCGCCGGGACAGGGGATCCACCCCCACCGTAGGCTCATCCAGGAGAAGCAGGTCCGGCGAACGGACCAGGGTGCAGGCAAGGCCCAGCTTCTGCTTCATGCCACCGGACAGCTTCCCTGCAAACCGGCCGGTGAACCGCTCCAGCCCCATCATTTCCAGAAGCTTTTGGAAACGGGCAGGCCGCTTGTCCTTTGCAACGCCGTGCAGGTCGGCATAGAGATTCATATTCTCCGCCACCGTCAAATCCTCATAAAGGCCGAACTTCTGGGGCATGTAGGAAATGCGGCTCTGGATTTCCTGCGCATCTTTCACACTGTCAAGACCCAGGACGGAAAGACTGCCGGAGGAAGGCGCCATGAGGCCCGCAATGAGCCGCATGAGGGTAGTCTTTCCGGCGCCGTCAGGACCGATCACCGCCGTAAGCTCTCCCCTTTTCACGGAAAGAGACAGATGGTCCAGGGCAGGAAGGACGCCCCCTTTGATGGCAAATCCTTTATACAGGTCTTTGGCCCTGATTACAGAGTCTTCCAATGTCATCACCCTTTACAGTCCGATTTTTACCGTAGCCGGCATGCCCATGCGCAGTCTGTTTTCCGGATCTGTCACATACACCCGCACCTCATAGAGAAGGGCCGTGCGGAGTTCCGAGGTCTCCACATTTTTCGGCGTAAATTCAGCGGTGGAGGAAATATATCCGATCTGGCCCTTCACCGGATTTTTCGGATCGCTGTCCGTATACACCCGGGCGTCCATGCCTTCATGAATTTTGCCCAGGTCCCCTTCCTTCACATACACCCGTACCCATTTCTTCGTATTCAGGGACATGCGGAACACCGGCTTCTGGGGAGAAGCCATATCCCCCACTTCCATAAGACGGGACCGAATGACACCGTCCTGGGGCGCAGTCAGTTCCGACTGGGACAAGGTATACTCTTCCTGCTTCAGCGTATTCTTAAGCGCATCCAGCTGGGCTTCCCCGGCCGCCACATCTTCGCTTCTGGGGCCGGCCACAGCCAGATTCTGTGCTTCCTCTGCCTCATTCACCTTTGCCTCGGCCACCTGAAGCTTCGTCCTGGCATCCTCAAGGACCTGGCGGCTTACGGACTTGCCGCCGGAAGCCTGGAAAGCATCCTGTTTTCTCTGGTAATCAGAAGTCAGGAAATCCTTTTCTGCCCGGGCTTCCCGGACCTTGGCTTCAGCGCTCCGCAGATCTTCTTCCCTGGTGCCGTTATGAAGTTTATCCACCACTGCCTGCTGGGCATCGACCTGGGAACGGGTAATGTCCATGCGATGCTCCAGATCCGCCGTGTCCAGCTTCGCCAGCACCTGTCCCTTCTTCACCGCATCCCCTTCCTCCACAAGGATATCGGAAATGCGGTCGCTGTTCTTAAAGGCCAGTGACACCTCCCGGAGATCCACATTGCCATAGAGCACCAGCTGATGCGCCGCCTCTTCCGCCGCTTTGCGGCTCCTGTACTCATAGCACCCAAAGCCCACGGCCAGTATAAGAAGGGCCGCTATGAGGATAAAGGCTTTTTTATGCTCCCTGCATTTTTCAAACATACTATGCACCTCACATTTTTATATTAAACACGCCCTTCAAACGGTCAGCCGACAATAAGAAGGCCCTTTTATGGGCAGGCTAAGGGCCAACTTCGGCTGACTTGCGCATTCTATGCAGAATGCGCACATGAGGGTTCAGAGGGTTCAGAAGGTTCAGAAGGTTCAAAGGGTTCAGAGGGTTCAGAGGGTGGTAGTGGCGGCTTCGCCGCAGATTATAGCGGCTGGCGCCGCGGGTTGGGTAGAAGGTTTACTCGCTTCGCCCTGCGGGCGATGAGTATAAAGAACCATCCGCACCGCTTCGCAAAGCTCGTTCCCTAAGAACGCCACCTATGCCATCCCGGGAGAATCGGACAGCCGGAAGCCGACAAGCCTGCTCTCTATTTTCTCCCTTTTTCCATCCCCTCATCCAGCGGTTTCCAGCCACCGCCCAATGCCTTGAAGAGAGATACCATGTCGGTGAGTTCCTTTCCTTTGGACAGGGTATAGTTCTGGTCCAGGGACAGGTAATGGCGCTCTGCGTCCAGGACTCCCATGTAGTCGGAAAGGCCGTAGGTGAACTGGTTCTGTGCCAGATCCAGTGCTTCTTTGGCCTTATTTCTTCCCTGTTCCAGAGAGTCCTTCCGGATCTTATCCTGGCTGATGGCGGTCATGGCGCTTCGTACTTCACCGGCCGCCTTGAGCACCGTATTTTCATAGGCACTCTGCATTTCTTTTTCCTTTTCGCTCTGTACTCTTACATTTCTTTTCAGCGCGCCACCGTTAAATAAGGGATAGGATACCTGAGGCATAATACCGAAGGCGTGGCTGCCGGCAGAGAAGAGGCCGCCGGAAAGGGCCGCCAGCCCCAGCACGCCCAGAATGGAAAACTTCGGCTTCATTTCCGCCCTGGCTTCCTTTGTCTTTGCTATCTGCGCAGCCCAGGCCATTTCCGCCGCGCGCACATCCGGCCGCTGGCGAAGCACCTCTGCCGGAATGGCATTGTACATGGCGCTGTCGATTTCCGGAAGAGGCGAAGGGGTGAGGAGCTTTTCATTCAGCGCTCCCGGCACCGTACCGGTGAGAATGGAAATCCGATTGGCTGTATCTGCGATTTCCGTCTTCAGCTCCGGCACTTTCGCTTCCGATTCATGAAGTGTATAGGACGCCTGGTCTGCAGGGAGGGATGAAAGAAGGCCTGCATTCTCGTTCACCTGAAGAAGGGCGAGATTCTCTTTCTGGTTATGGATATGGGCTTCCGTCACCGCCAGCTCCTCCTGCAGGGTGCGGAGGGTGATGTAATTCATGGCCACTTCCGCCGAAAGGGATACCCAGGTGGAGTAGAGGGCCGCCCTTTGGGCTTCCAGCGATTTTTCCGACGCCTTTACTTTGGACCGGTTTTTGCCAAAGAAATCCGGTTCCCAGGACGCATCCAGTCCGGTGTAGGTAAGATTATGGCTGTTATCGATGGTCATGCCCGGCACTTTTTCCAAAGCTGACGGAGTGACATCGGTGATCACCCCTTCCGGTGCCTCTGCCCTCACCCATCCGGCGCCTGCATTCACCCAGGGCACCAGGGATGCTTTCGTCATGCCCAGCGCCTCCCTGGCCTGTTTCAGTCTTGACTCTGCCTGGGCCAGGTCCCGGTTATGGTCCAGGGCGGTATAAATCAGGGAGTCCAGGGTATCATCATGAAATACTTTCCACCATTCCGCCAGCACCTCCGGCGAAAGGGTGGCTCCCTTTTCTTCTGTGAAATAGGGGTTCCCGTACATGGACGCCAGAGCCGTCCATGACGTTTTCTCAAGATTCACCGGTTCCTCTGCTTTTCCGGAAAGGGGAACCACGCAAAAAGCAGCCGCTAACAGGGAAATCATGCCAAGGGCTGCTTTTCTTTTTTTATCCATGCCGCCACCTCCTTACAAGCTGGATATGCATGAAAGGGAAGGGCATCCCATGCCTGTCCCTGTCTGATTCATTTCTATCCCTATTATATATAATTCAAATTTGAATTTCAATTTCTCCTTCCTGCTCTTCTTACCTTATATATTATATCGAAAATATTGCGTTCCCCTGTAAATAAGCGTATAATGAAAAACCGTAGCATCTCTTTTTACTTATATAGGAGGATTCTCTTGATTTCTAAAATACAATCCATTCTTTCCCATATCAAACTGATTCACCAGATTGCCCTGGGACTGGTGCTTGGCATTCTGCTGGCCGTCACCCTTCCCCAGACAGTACCCTTCCTTACCGTATTCGGTGACCTCTTTGTGAAAGCATTAAAAAGCGTGGCGCCGGTACTGGTATTTTTCCTTGTCATCAATGCCATCGCCCAGAAGAAACCGGACCAGAAAGGCAGCATGAAGCCCATCGTCACCCTGTACATGACAAGCACCTTTCTGGCTTCCATCATCGGCGTATCTTTTTCCTTCCTTTTCCCCACCACCCTCACCCTGCAGGCCGCTGCCGATGCAGGCAGCACCACGCCGCCCAGCGGCATCGGGGAAGTGCTCTTCAATCTGGTGATGAGCACCATTGACAATCCGGTCAGCGCCCTCTTGAAGGCCAATTACATCAGCATCCTTCTCTGGGCCGTCATTTTCGGCATTGCCATGAAATCCATGGGAACAGACAGCACGAAACAATTCCTCGATGACACTGCGAAAGCAGTGACAAAGATCGTAGGCTGGGTCATCCATCTGGCGCCTCTGGGCATTATGGGCCTGGTAGCCAATTCCGTTGGCAGCCAGGGCGTTTCCGCCCTTCTGGGCTATCTCCATCTCCTGGCCGTCTTAATCGGTGCCTATGGCACCGTGGCTCTGGTGATGAATCCTTTGCTTGTATTTTCCAGAGTTCATAGAAATCCCTATCCCCTGGTGCTGACCACATTAAAGGAAAGCGGCGTTTACGCCTTCTTCACCAGAAGCAGCGCCGCCAATATTCCGGTGAACCTTAACCTCTGCCGCCGTCTGGGACTGGATCCGGACATGTACTCCATTTCCATCCCCCTGGGAGCCGCAGTGAATACGGCCGGCGCTTCTGTCACCATTTCCGTCCTCTCCCTGGCCGCTGCCCATACTCTGGGCATCGACGTGGACATTCCCACAGCCTTCCTCCTCTGCCTGGTAGCCACCATCGGCGCCTGCGGAGCTTCCGGAGTAGCCGGCGGCTCCCTCCTCCTCATCCCCGTGGCCTGCGCCTCCTTCGGCATCAGCAGCGACATTTCCATGCAGGTGGTAGGCGTAGGATTCATTATTTCCGTATTGGAAGATGCCTGCGAAACAGCCCTCAACAGCTCCAGCGACGTCCTCTTTACTGCCACGGCGGAATTTGAAAAGCGAAGAAAAGAAGGAATCCTCAAAAGCTCCGACATGGTGCTGGGCGCAGAGGACAAGTCATAAAAATAGTTTCCTGCCGTGATAATTCCCAATGCGCCACACCGGACAGAAAACCATCCCACAATAAAAAATACCCGCCAGTCACAATGATGACTGACGGGGACTTTTTATTTCTCAGCACTTTTTCAGAACTTTGACGATTTCTCCCATATAAATGCTGTGGTTATTGCCAGCCTGTCTGCCGGAATTCCACCTTTCATAGGTTTCCTTATCCGTATAGAATTCCTCTTTCATTTCATGGGTATAAATCTTCCGGCATACCAGGATGAGATCCGCTTCTTCCAGGCCCACCGCTTCATCGCCGATGGCATAGGGATGAAGGCCGCTGCCTTCGAATTTATCACCGTCCCTGCCGGAGTGGGAGCCCATGTAGGATTCCTTTGGCTTATAGGATACAGGCGGGAAAGACAGGGTAAAATAATCCTGGGCATCCAGGATGGTCTTGGTGAAACGGCTCTGACGGATATAGATGGATGCCACCGGTTTTCTCCACATAATGCCGAAACCGCCCCAGGTCACCAGCATGGGATTGCATTTTTCTTTATTGCCTGCTGTGACAATGCAGTAATCAGCGAGTTTTGTAAACGGATTCAATCCGCATTCTTCCACAGGGATTTCTTTAAAAGACATAGCAAGTCTCCTCTCATTTCATAAAATCTATATGGATTATACCATTTTCTCAAATCATTCTAAAGAGAAATGATAAGGATTGTCAAATTATGATAGAATAGCAAAAGCATCTGATCCATTTAAGGAGGATTCATGAGTCAAAATAAAGCTGATTTCCTACTTTTTACCGCAGCCTTCGTATGGGGCAGTTCCTATGGATTTATGAAACTGGGCGCAGAGACCATGCCGCCTGTCTCCATTGCCGCACTGCGATGCCTTTTTGCCTTCTTCATCCTGCTCCCCTTCTTTATGAAGCGCCTTCGGAAGACCGACGGGAAAATACTGAAATACAGCGCCATCACCGGATTTCTCATTGCCGGTGTCTTTATCGGCGTCATTTACGGAGTCATCGGCACCTCTGCCTCCACGGCAGGATTTCTGATTTCCACTTCTGTCATTATGGTGCCCATCCTTCACGGCCTGTGGATTCAGAGAATGCCCTCTTTTCCCATCATGCTTGGCACCGCCATCGTCACTGCCGGTCTTTTCATCCTGAACGGCGTCACTTCCATCAGTCTGGACAAAGGATTCGTGCTCTGCCTCCTGGCAGCATTTCTCTACGCCCTGGATATCCTCTTCACCAATACCTTCGTTTCTAAAGTAGACAGCCTCCTTCTGGGCCTATGGCAGATGGGCTTTGCCGGAATCATAGCCGGTGCCGTCAGCCTTCTTCTGGAAGCGCCCAGACTGCCCCATACCCTTCCCGAATGGACCGCCATTTTGGGGCTCGCTGTCTTCTCTTCCGCCTACGGCTTTACCATCCAGGCGGTGGCCCAGGAATATACGACTCCCGAAAGAGCAGGCTTCATCTTCTCCCTGGAGCCAGTGTTCGCCGCCATTTTCGCCTACTTCTTCCTCGGTGAAAACATGGGCCTCGGTGAGCTGGCCGGTGCGGCCCTCATTCTCCTGGGCGTATGGGCCGCCGGAGGAACATTAAAACTGCCGGCATGGATGAGGAGCCGCTAAAGGTTGTAGTGGCGGCTCTTGGACACACCTGCGGTGTGAGGGTTCAGGGACGCGCCTTTGGCGCGAGGGTTCATAGGGTTCAGAAGGTTCAAAGGGTTCAAAGGGTTCAAAGGGTGGTGGTGGGCGCCTCTAAATTATAGAAGGCGCCAGTTTGTATAAAACCTTCACAACCGCCCTGACGGGCGAGGAAATGCATTCTCCCCCTTTGGTGGCTGGCGCCACCACCATTCCCCCGTAAGCGGGGCACTATAACCCGTGCTTACTGTAGAGCAACTTATGAAAGGAATGTTTCGCGGTGTTTTATTCTGCCCCCTGCATAGGGGGGAAGTCCGGCGCAGCCGGATAGGGGGTGGCGAGCGCAGCGAGCCAGTCAGCAGAATGCTTATCATGCGATATGACACAGAAAAGCAAATCCCGTAACGTTCTTGCGTCCCCTTTAGGGGAAGAGGGCCACGAAGTGGCGAAGGGGTGGACGGTGGTAAGAATGATTATGACACTCGATATGGACGTGACCGCCGAAAGGCGGCATTATAATACTCATTGCCCGAAGGGCAATCCACAACCCTCGGCCCATAGGGCCGGTCCATCTTAAGAACCTTCCCTCATAACGCTGACTTTATAAACATTGTCCCCACAAGAAAACGACTCACCATGATTTGTGCATCGCTTTGCTCAAGGAACGAGAAGTAAAAAGCCGAAAAATTTTCAGTCTTATTCCAATTCCTCCACCAGTTTCCTGACTTCATCCAGAGTGCAGGCAAAGGAGCCCTGCATAATGTCCTTTCCGCCGCCGCGGCCGTGGAGGCGGGTGTTCCATTCTTTGAGGAGGGGTTTCAGATTCACGGTGCCGCTGCCGATGGCGTAGTTCAGCGCCTTTTCATCCTTTCTGGAGAGAAGGAAGAAAAGGGTATCCGGCTTTTCTCCCATCAGGTATTCGCAGAATTTCCGAAGTTCCATGGGGGCCATGGTTTCTTCATAGAGAAGCACCGCTTTCTTTCCTTCCGGCAGGGAAGCCGCCCGCATGGCAAAGTAATGGCGGTTCATGTCGTTGATTTTCTGCCGGAGCTCTGCCATATCCTTTTCCATCTTTTCCACAGCCTTCACTGTTTCATAGGGTTTGACGGAAAAACGGACTGCTATATCCCGGTTCAAATCATGGACCCTGTCATAATCCTCCATAGCCCACCGGCCGCAGGCCAGTTCGATACGCACGCCGCCTTTATGGTTCATAAGGGACAGCACCTTGATCAGCCCGATTTCTCCCGTTCTTGCCACATGGGTGCCGCAGCAGGCGCAGATATCGCCGCCGGGAAATTCTACAATCCGCACCTTGCCGGTGAGCTCGATTTTACTCCGGTAAGGAATAGTTTTCAGTTCTTCTTCCGTGGGGAAGGTAATTCTCGTTTCCACATTGCTGTAAATCAGCTGATTGGCTTCCTTCTCGATTTCCAGGGCCTCTTCCATGGTCATGGGGCCGCTGAAATCCACGGTGACCACCTTGTCCATATGGAAGCCCACATTGTCGTAGCCGAATTTCTTATGCACCAGGCCGGAGTAAATATGCTCTCCCGAATGGTTCTGCATGAAATCAAAGCGCCGCTGCCAGTCAATGTTTCCATGCACCCTGCTTCCCACGTCCAGAGGCTTGTCGGTATAATGGACCACTACACCCTCTTTCCGGTGTACATCAAGCACCCGGGCATCGCCCAGTGTCCCCTGGTCCCCCGGCTGTCCGCCGCCTTCGGGATAAAAAGCGGTGTCGTCCAGCACCACCTCATAGCCCTTCTTCCCCTTCGTGCAGCTCACTACTACACCGTCAAAGTCCTTCATGTAGGCATCTTTATAAAAAAGTTCATTCATTTCATCCATCATTCTTTCCTCCTTATATGGGTTTATCATGCCACAGATAGCCCGGAGTTTCCAGTGGTATTTTGATGGTCTTCTCTGTGGCCCGGGTTCAGAGGGTTCAAAGGGAAAGGTTCTTAAGATGGATGGGCCTTGGACACGCCTGCGAACGGTCAGCCGACAATAGGAAGGCCCTTTTATGGGCAGGCTAAGGGCCAACTTCGGCTGACTTGCGCATTCTATGCAGAATGCGCACATGAGGGTTCAGAAGGTTCAGAGGGTTCGGCCTGCCTTTGGCAGGCTGGTTCAAAGGGTTGTGGATTGCCCTTACGGGCAATGCTTATAAAGTCAGCGTTACGGGATTGGCGTTATGGGTCATATAGCTTGATACGCATTCTGCTGACTGGCTCGCTACGCTCGCCACCCCCTACCCGGGCGGCGCCGGACTTCCCCCTGTTCAGGGGGCAGACTAAAGCTCTGAAAAGCATTCCTTTCATAAGCAGCTCACAGCATAACGGAGCTTTATAGTGCCCCCACGAAGTGGGGAGTGGCAAAAGAACTGGATTCATAGGGGAGCCCTGCGACCCGCGAATCCAGTGACATGCTTCCCACCGGGCAAGGTGGTGGCGCCAGCCACCAAAGGGGGATCTCCCTCGCCCGCAGGGCGGTTGGCCTGTTTTCCGACGGGCGAAAGCCCGGTTGTAAAGGTTTTATCATAAGAGGGCGCCATCTATAATTTAGAGGCGCCCACCTCCACCCTTTGAACCCTCTGAACCTTTTGAACCCGGGCGCCGAAAGGCGCCTGAACCCTCAAGCCCCATAGGGGCTTGTCCATAAAATTCCCCGCCATATCCCACGTAAAAAGGCGAAGCATGACGCTTCGCCTTTTTATTTCCTATACTTCCATCCTTTTCCTTCTATTCTTCCTTACTGCCTTACTTTCTTTTCTGATTTCCATGCTTCCCTGCTGCTTTACTGACATGTCAGCCTATTAAGCGAAAGGAACCCATTTTCCATCCTGTACCTGGAGTACATCCAGATCCATCTTCGGATCCCTGTTTTCATCAAATTCAAACTTGCCGGTAGCGCCTTCGAAGTTCTTAATCTGGGCCAGTGCATCGCGGAATTTCTTGCGGTCTGTGGTGGAGCCGGACTTTTCAGCGGCTTCATGCATAATGTAGAAAGCATCGTAGGTCTGGGCTGCGAACTGGTCCGGTTCGTGTCCGTACTTAGCTACGAAGGCTTTACGGAAGTTCTGGGCCTTGTCGCTCTTTCTATCCGGGTTCCAGGGTGTTGCTACCAGGGTACCGTTGGCTGCATCGCCGGCCTGTTTGATGTACTGGGGGCTGTTGAAGCCGTTGTTGCCGATGATGGGCTGGTTCATTCCCATTTCTCTGGCTTTCTTTACAATGAGGGCGCCTTCCTGATAGAAGCCTGCAATGCAGATGACGTCCGGATTGGCCGCCTGAATCTTGGTGAGCTGAGCGGAGAAGTCGGTATCCTTGTCTGCAAAGGTTTCGGTAGCCACTACATCAATGCCCATATCCTTGAAGGTCTGCTGGTAAATTTCATTTTCACCGACCATCTGGTCATTGTTGTTGGAGTACATGACAGCTACCTTCTTGAATCCCAGTTTATCATGGGCCTTCTTGACGGTGGTGGGAATAGCCAGCTTACCGGGGATGGCGTTTCTGAAAATGTAGTCGCCAATGTCGGTTACCTTCGGAGCTGTGGTGCTGGTGCCGAAAACGGCAACTTTAGCCTGCTGGGCAATGGGGCCTGCAGCAAAAATTTCACCGGAAGTCATGGGGCCCTGAATAGCCAGTACCTTATCCTGTTCAATGAGGCGCTTGAAGGCATTGATAGCTTCTGCCTTGTTCAGCTTGCTGTCGTAGGTCACCAGATCGATTTTCATCTTTGTTTTCGGATCTTTATTGATTTCTTCTACAGCCAGTTCTGCGCCTTCCTTTTCAGCCTGGCCATAAGCGGCGCCGGGGCCGGTATAGGCGGTAACAAAACCAAATTTTACTGTATCACCGCTGGCTGCCTTTGCGCTGGAAGAAGCGGCTTTCTTGTCACCGCCGCATCCTGCAAATGCGCCACATACTGCTGCTGCTGCCATGGCTGCTGCCATTGCTTTCATCCATTTCTTCATTTTCGTTTCCTCCCTGATATATATTGAAAATTTTTACCCAATCAAAAACCCCTGCCGGACTGATTCATCCGGCAGGGGCGCATATACGCGGTACCACCCTGGTTTATCGCTCAGTGGAACACCGATGATACCAAATAAAAAAGCTCCTGATCTTCATCCTTTTGAAGATAGGGGCGAAAGTTTCGCGGTACCACCCTACATTATACTCTGGTGTTCCTATTCGTAACGTGAATGGACGTTTCCGCTTACTTAGTTCGGCTGAAATACTCACGGGTGAGTGTTGGAAGTTTTCTTCTTACCGGCTTACACCAACCGCCGGCTCTCTGTAAATCAAGGAAATTTCCTTTTTCCCGTTCCTTGTATCTTTGGGTTTTCGGTTATGCATAGAGTATAATACCCGGGTCAGTTCTTGTCAATAGATTTCTTGAAAAAATGTATTGAGGAAATAAGTTTCTTACTCGACATGGGGCCCTTGCGTTTCATGACGGCAGGAAACTTTTCGCATATAGTTTCCTACTCTACATAGCACCATTGTGTTTCAACTCGACAGGAAACTATTCGCGTATGGTTTCCTATACGGCATGGCACCATTGCGTTTCAACCTCAGCAGGAAACTGTTCGCATATGGTTTCCTATCCGGCATGGCACCATTGCGTTTCAACCTCGGCAGGAAACTTTCCGCATATGGTTTCCTATCCGGCATGGCACCATTGCGTTTCAACCTCAGCAGGAAACTGTTCGCATATGGTTTCCTATCCGGCATGGCACCATTGCATTTCACCTCAGCAGGAAACTTTTATGAATCTGTCAAAATTTCGTTTCTATTTGGTATAATAGGATAGATAGAATTCAGGAGACCCCGGTCTCCATTGCACGGAGCGTGAGAGTCATGAAAAAAGAAGGACAGTGTACCATCATCGTCAACCCTACATCGGGCCATGAACGGGCACCGCGATATATTCCCCTTCTCCATTCTGTTCTTTCCAAGCGGTTTGAGGATATCATCATCAGACTGACGGAAAAAGCAGGGGATGCCACGGATTTTGCCAGAGATGCCGCAGAAGCAGGACGGGATGTGGTATGCATGGGCGGCGACGGCACCATTAACGAAGTCATCAATGGCATGGTGCCTGTCAACAGCAGCTCCACCTTCGGCTTTGTCCCTTTCGGCACCGTAAACGACCTGGCCAGGGCGCTCCACATTCCACGCTCTCCCCAGGGAGCCATCCACATGCTGGAAACGGCGGTGAAGACGAATATCGACGTAGGCCGGGTGAACGACCGCTACTTTATCAATGTGGTGGGCGCCGGCAGCATTTCCGAAGCTGTAGGCAAAGTCACCATCAAGGAAAAGACCCTCTTCGGATCCCTGGCTTACTACATGAAGGGCATGCAGGTGGTATCGAAGCAGAAATCCTACCATTTCAAAATTGAAGAGGAAAATGGCACCGTCATCGAAGTGTCCTCTCCCCTCATTGCGGCCATGCTCACCGACTCCGCAGGAAGTTTCCATAACCTCATTCCCCCGTCGGAAAGAAATAAAGGGGTCATCAAACTCTGCCTCTTCCACGATTTTGAATGGCTCCTGGCCCTGAAATCGGCGCCAAAGCTCTTGGCAGGCATGCAGATGGGGCCGGACTTCCTCACCGTGGTGAGCTTCAAGAAAGCCCACCTTTCCATCCAGGAAAACGAACCCCTTGTCACCAACGTAGACGGCGACCTGGGCCCCACCTTCCCTCTGGATTTGGAAATCCTTCCCAACCGCCTTCCCGTCTTCGTTCCAGCCCATCCCAGAGAGGACCAGGGCATTCTTCCCCGTTTCCTGAAGCCCCCTCATATTCACTTGCCCTGGGACGAGGAGTAGGGCACGTGGACACGCCTGCGAACGGTCAGCCGACAATAGGAAGGCCCTTTTATGGGCAGGCTAAGGGCCAACTTCGGCTGACTTGCGCATTCTATGCAGAATGCGCACATGAGGGTTCAGAAGGTTCAAAGGGTTCTTAGGTTTGACGCCCGCTTTGCGGGCGAGGGTTGTGGAGGCGCCCTATGGGCGCAATATGAAGTCAGCGTTACGGGACCTGCAGTTGTGTCATCTGTGCTTCCCCGTCATTTCGAGCGGAAGTACAAGCCGGTATGAATCGCATGTTTTCATGGAGCCGGTGAAACGGAGTCGAGAAATCCCCCACAGGAAGCTGCCTTTCGGCAATCAGGACTGCCCAGGGAAGCACTGATTCATTCATAGAGTCTACTTTCATAAGAATGAAAGCAAACAACGAATTAATCAGCGCTTCCCTAGAGTATCATTCTGAATGATACCCTCCTACGCCCCTTCGCCGCTTCGTTGCCCTCTTCTCCACAGGAAGGAGCCTTGCCATTTTATATTTCCATACAAAAAGCACCGTCCCGAAAGGGCGGTGCTTTTTTGTTCCATTTTAGAAGGAATATCTGGCGGTAAGGGTGTAGGTCCTGCCGTCACCGATGTAATGATGGTTGTTGGAAATATCCTCATCATAGTATTCCCTGTCGAAGAGGTTATTCACAGCAAACTGGAGTCCGAAGTTCTTATTGAACTGGTAATTGGTGGAAAGGTTCATGAGGAAATAGGCATCCCGAGCCTTGAAGCAGCCGCTTTCCTCCCCTGCTTCCGTCCTGTCGGAAATGAACATGCCGTCCAGGTTCACCGTCCAGGGATTCTTGCTGTACGTAGTACCAAGGTGGAGCAGATGGCGGGGAATATCATAATTCTTTTCACCCTCCACCTTTCCTGTCTGCCAGGTGTAGTTGATATAGGAAGTCCAGGCGTCACTGTGGTGCTGATTCAGGGAAATTTCAAATCCATGGGTCTTGGCGTCGCCGGCGTTTTCATAGAAATAAGCAGATGCATTCTCTTTATTCAACTTGATATAATCATCTGTTTTTGCATAGAACACATCGGCATGAACATCGGTCTTGCTGCCAAATTTCTTTTTCAGTCCCAATTCCCAGGTATCTGTAGTTTCCGGATCCAGGTCAGGGTTCGGACGGTAGATTCCTCTCTTGTTGTCAGAATATCTGTACACCTGGTACAGAATAGGCGGATTAAAGGATTTCCCATAGGAAACATAAGCATTGGTGCTGTCATTAAAAGCATAATCAAGAGAAATCTTTGGGGAGAACTTGTCATAGGAAGAAGAATCGAAATCCTTTTCATCCTTTCCCCTGTACTGAGAGTACCCATCATATTTTTTATAATGGTCATACCGTCCGCCGATGTAAGCCGTCCATTTCGGGGAGAAATTCCACTTATCCTGTACATAAATGGCATAGGTCTTATCCTTGCCGCCAAGCCGCTGATCTTTGGCATCTTCTTTACTCCTGCTGTTCCAGGATTTCCAGTCTGTCACTGACGCAGAAATGGTTTCACTGAACTTATCCTGCCCGAGGGAGAAACCAGCCAGAAGATTATGGGCGCCCAGTTTCCATCTCTTATTGAAATCAAAATCCCAGGATTTAGACGGATAGGATGTCTTACTGCCAATGCCATCAAAATTCTTTTCCGGATTTACGCTTGTGTCCGGAGAGGTATAACCATCTTTGTAATAATCGGTCAAGCCAAAGTGAGCATGGATGCCATTATCTTTATCATTATAGGTTAAAGAATGAAGATTATAGGCACGCCATCCCCGCGTCCCCAGGAAACTGGAGGGACTGTAGCTCTTCTTATTTTCTCCGATTGTTCCCTTCCAGCGATGAGCCCCATCAATGTAGGAAATGGGGTCATCATACTTCCAGTCATAAATGGAATGGGTATATTTATAGGTCAATTTCTGGCTGTCGTTGAAACTGTAGCCCATGTTGAACCCAAAGGACTCATTCAAAACTTTCTTGCTGCCTCTGTTACCAATGATGGCGTTTCCTTCCGCATCGGAATCATACCCTTCCGCTTTCCCGGATCCGCTGACAGAAACATCATAATCATTCCAGCCGTGGGTATTCATGCTGCCATAAAAGGCGCCAAAATCAAACTTATCCTTTTTGAAGCCAACATTATAATTCTGATTGACCGTGGCGTTGCTGCCGTAGCTTACCGTAGCAGAGCCATGGAGGCCGTCCTGCTTCTGGGTTTTCGTCATAATATTGATGACGCCGCCCACGGCCCGGCCGCCGTAAAGGGCAGACTGACCGCCGGATACCACTTCAATTTTCCGGATATTTTCCACTGGAATCATATTCCAGTCCACATCCCCGTTCCAGGCCGTGTTCATGGGCTGACCATCCACCAGCACCAGAATATTCCTGGAATCATATCCTCTCAGATTCACCGTACCCTCCACAGACTGGGATGCCGATACACCGGTCACCATAGCCACAGCCTGGGCTGTATTCTGCACATTCCTCTTCTGGATATCCTTCTCCGTAACCACCTGTACATTGGCCGGCACATCCTGCAGCCTTTCCGCCTGCCTGTTGGCAGTCACCGTAATCCCCTTCAGCGTATACACCGGCGTTTCAGCACTGACACTGCCGGCCCCTGTCAAAGCCAGTACGGCCAAGAGCGCTGTAATTTCTTTAGATTTTAATGACATAGTACACTCCCCTTGTAATTTTATTGGTAAATAGCAATTTTCAATATATGAAATGCTAATTCATCCGCTTTAATTTCTTACTATTTACTTATCTTATTATATACCCTTGTTCAAGTAGGACAAAGAAATGATTGGACTCCTTTGGACACGCCCTGCGGGCGTGAGGGTTGACGGGCCTCCGGCCCGAGGGTTGTGTAGAAGGGTTGCGAAGGGAAAGGTTCTTAAGATGGATGGGCCTTCGGCCCAAGGGTTCTTAGGTTTGACGGCCTTTCAGGCCGAGGGTTGTGGTATCGCCCGCAGGGCGATGAGTATAAAGTCAGCGTTACGGGATTGGCTTTCTGTGTCATATGTGACACAATATCCAGTGCCACCTATTTTCTCGTTTCCCCTTGAGGGGAAGTCCCGCGAAGCGGGAAAGGGTGTACGGGGCAGAGCACCGATATGATGCGCTATCGCGGTCCTGACCGCCAATCGGCGGCCCCCTGAGCGAAGCGATGCACAGCGAACACATTTTGCACTATCTTACCACCTTCCACCCCTTCGCCACTTCGTGGCCCTCTTCCCCTAAAGGGGACGCAAGAACGTTACGGATTTACCTTTCTGTATCATATGGCATGAAAAACATTCTGCTGACCGGCTCGCTGCGCTCGCCACCCCCTATCCGGGCTGCGCCGGACTTCCCCCTATGCAGGGGGCAGAATAGATTTCTACGCTTTCCTGTAGAGACATGGCCCCATGGCTAAGCATCCATAGTCCCACCACGGAGTGGGGGGAAGGTAGTGGCGCCAGCCACCAAAGGGGGGATGCATTTCCTCGCCCGCCAGGGCGGTTGTATGGTTTTCGCTGCCCCAGGCAGCGGCATATAAAACTCCCCTCTGAACCAGCCCGCTCTGTGGGCCGAACCCATCGTTCGGTGCGCAGCACACGAACGATAGAACCCGAGCGCCGAAAGGCGCCTGAACCCTCACGCCCCAAAGGGGCGTGTCCATAAAAAAAACACCGCCCCAAAAGGAGCGGTGCTTTAGATTTCATAATTTTCAGTTATTTTCTACGCCCAGTTCATGTTCCACCACGGAAGCGATGTCGTCTACGATTCGTTCGAGCTGGTTCAGTTCCTTGCCTTCACCCATGACGCGGATGAGGGGTTCGGTGCCGGAGGCGCGGACCAGGATGCGGCCGTCGGCGCCCAATTCTTCTTCGCCTGCCCTGATGGAGTCCATAATGAGTTCGTTTTCTTCCCAGCCGTTCTTGCTGTATACTTCTACATTCTTAAGAATCTGGGGATAGGTGGTCATGAGGCTGTTCAGTTCGGAGAGTTTCTTTCCGTTTTCGCGGAGTACCCGGAGGGTCTGTACGGCGGTGATGAGGCCGTCGCCGGTGGTGTTGAATTCCGGGAAAATGATGTGGCCCGACTGTTCGCCGCCGATGGAGTAGTTATGCTTCAGCATTTCTTCCAGTACATAGCGGTCTCCTACTTTGGTGGAAACGGTCTGGCAGCCGTATTTCTTCAGCGCTTTGCCGAAGCCCAGGTTGCTCATGACGGTGCCTACCACCATGTTGTCGTTGAGGCGGCCTTCTTTTTTCATCTGCAGTGCATTGATAACCATGAGATGGTCGCCGTCCAGGACTTTGCCTTTTTCATCGACGAAGAGGCAGCGGTCAGCGTCGCCGTCGTTGGCAATACCGCAGTCAGCGCCTTCTTCCACTACTTTTTTCTGCAGGGTTTCGATATGGGTAGAGCCGCAGCCGTTATTGATGTTTACGCCGTTGGGCTGATTGAAAATGGGAATGACCTCTGCCCCCAGTTCGGCAAGGATTCCCGGGAGGAAACTGCTGGCTGCGCCGTTAGCGGAGTCGGTGACGATTTTCATGCCTTTGAAATCGCCGTCCACTGTGGATTTCACATAGTTTCTGTACTTTTCAGCCAGTTCCGGATAGTCGCGAATCACACCGATGCCATCGCCGGTGGGGCGGACGATTTCTTCATCATGGCGAAGGATGTTTTCGATTTTCTCTTCCGTCTTATCCGGCAGCTTGTAACCGTTCCGGTCGAAGAATTTGATGCCGTTGTCGGGGAAAGGATTGTGGGATGCAGAAATCACGACGCCTGCGTCATAGCCTTCCGTTTTGGTCAGATAAGCCACGCCGGGGGTGGGAATCACGCCTACCACATCCACATTGACGCCGGATGCGCAGAGACCTGCGGAAAGGGCAGCGGTCAGCATGGAACCGGAAATACGGGTATCCATACCGATAAGGAAACGGTGCTCGCCCTTCGTCTTACAGAAATAAGCACCTGCTGCTCTGCCCAGCTGATAGGCAAGCTCCGGCATGAGGGTCGAATTCACCAGTCCGCGCACACCGTCTGTACCAAATAAAGTAACCATTCATATTCCTCCCAAAATTTTCTTGAAATAACTTTCAAATCATACATCTAAAGAGGGATTTCGTCAAGTAAGAGGGGACGCTTCGCGCCCCCGGTTCAAAAGGTTCACGGACACGCCTACGGCGTGAGGGTTGACGGGACTTCGTCCCGAAGGTTCTTAAGGTTCTTAAGTTTGACGGCCTTTCAGGCCGAGGGTTTTGGTATCGCCCTCTCGGGCGATGAATATTATAATGCCGCCTTTCGGCGGTCACGTCCACATCGAGTATCATAATCATTCTTACCACCGTCCACCCCTTCGCCACTTCGTGGCCCTCTTCCCCTAAAGGGGACGCAAGAACGTTATGGGATTGGCTTTTCTGTGTCATAGGGCTTGATTGGCATTCTGGTGATTAGCCGCTACGCGGCTCCCCCTTATCCGGCTGCGCCGGACTTTCTCCACGGGAAAGATGGTAGCGCCAGCCACCAAAGGGGGGATCTCCCTCGCCCGAAAGGGCAGTTGGCCTGTTTTCCGACGCCCGCAGGGCGGTTGTAAAGGTTTTATACAAACTGGCGCCTTCTATAATTTAGAGGCGCCCACCACCACCCTTTGAACCTTCTGAACCTTTTGAACCCGGGCGCCGAAAGGCGCCTGAACCCTCACGCCCGCAGGGCGTGTCCATTTGAACCCTCAAGCCCCAAAGGGCTTGTCCATCAAGCAGCCCCTTAATCCTTATCTATTTCCACAACCACCGTCACTTTAGGCACTGCCACGCTGCCTCCGGAAGGCACGTTCACATTCACCACCTGGTGGATGTCGGAGCTGGCGCCGGTGACGTCGATGGGATCCAGGTCCAGTGTCTTATTGCTGGAGAAGAAGGAAATCGGTGCTGTAATGGTCGCTACCGGCGGCGTAATGGTAATCCTGCCCACTTTGTATCCCTTGGCCGGTTCTCCTTTGGTATCGATTCGAATGGGCAGGTTGCCCAGTTTGGTGGCCTCCTTCATCTTCACCGCCACTTTGACCTGGCTGGGCATGATATCCAGTCCCGTCACCGTATTTCCATCGGCATCGAGAATGTTCACACTGTCAAATTCAGTGAAGCTCTTTTCCTTTCCTGCAATATTCACAGACACCACCGCCCGGTCTGCCTTGGCAATCATGGAAGAGCTGCCGGCAATGGTAATGGTATCAGGCGTTACCTTCTTGCTTTCTACGGAGAAATTCGTTTCCGGCGTGCCGAAAATCTGTACATTGGCAGGCAGTGTCTTGACGGCATAGGTATCCACATTCAGGTCAAAGGTCTTAGGAGTCACCGACACCACTGATTCATCGCCCGGTACGGACACATGGATGGGCGTATTCGGATAATCTCCGTCGGTGATACCGGTCAGGTCCACATAGGCCTTGATATTATCGGAGCGCATATAAATCATGTCGCTTCTGGACATGCGGACCTTCACCTTCACCGTGGAAGGCACATTGGTAGCCACCAGAGAGCGGTCCAGATTTCTTGTTTCCACCGGTACCGTATAGGTATTTTCCACCTGGGGATTCTGCTCATTCATCACATACACCCACAGAGCGCAGGCAGCAATGAGGCAGAGAAGTTTCGGAAGCCACCATTCAAATCTTGTATATTTCATTTCAAAGGCCTCCATTTCTGCAGTACATCGCTGACGCCCTTCGGTTTACTGGTGACCAGGTAATTCCGGAGGATGTTCTTCAGACTTTCCGCATCCTGGCCGCGGTAAATATGACCGCCGTAAGTATAGGAAACGATGCCCGTTTCCTCACTGACCACCACGATGACGCAGTCTGCCTGCTCGGACATGCCGATAGCCGCACGGTGCCGGGTGCCAAGCTCCGTGGACAGATTATGGTCACGGGTAAGAGGCAGCAGGCAGCCTGCCGCCATGACCCGGTTTTCACGGATAATCACGGCGCCGTCATGAAGAGGCGTATTCACGATGAAAATATTTCCAAGAAGCTCCTTGGAAACGAGGCCTTCAATGCGGATACCCGTATCGATACGGTCATCCAGCCCTACACTTCGTTCAAAGACGATGAGGGCGCCGATCTTATTGGCCGACATGGTCATGGTAGCGGCCACCACATCATCAATGACATGGTCCCACTCCACCTCATTCATGACCCGGGAAGAAACGTAGAACTTTCCCCGGCCGATCTGCTCCAGCGCCCGGCGAAGCTCCGGCTGGAACACCACCGGCAGAGCCACGATGAGCACCGTCATCAGCTTGTCCAGAATCCAGCTGACCACATGAAGCTGCAGCCAGCCTGCAATCACCGTAAAAATCCCCAGAAACACCAGCCCCTTCAAAAGAGCTGTGGCCCGGGTGTCGCGAATCAAAATATAAATACGGTATAGAAAAAAGGCAACCACCAGGATATCCAGAATATCCCAAAGCCTCATGGTCATAAACAGTCCCTGTATCTGTCCCAAAAACATGGAAAAATCTCCTTTATATAAAACCGGCATCCGCCGGTACTATGTATACTTTAATATTTTTATTGTAGCATGAAAGGGAAGAGAAAGGAAATGGGATTTGCTATGGGGCCACATGGACGCGCCTTTGGCGCGAGGGTTCAGAGGGTTCAGAAGGTTCAAAGGGTTCAGAGGGTGGTGGTGGGCGCCTATGAATTGATAGAAGGCGCCCTCTTGTAATAAAACCATACAACCGCCCTGGCGGGCGAGGGAGATGCATTCCCCCTTTGGTGCCTTACGACACCACCTTCCCCCCGCTGAGCGGTGGGACTATGGATGCTTAGCCATGGAGCCATGTCTCTGCAGGAAAGCATAGAGCGATTTATTCTGTCCCCCGGATGGGGGAAAGTCCGGCGCAGCCGGATAAGGGGGAGCCGCGTAGCGGCTAATCACCAGAATACGTATCAAGCTATATGACCCATAAAGCCAATCCCGTAACGCTGACTTTATAAGCATCGCCCGTAAGGGCGATACCTCCACCCTTTGAACCCTCTGAACCCTTTGAACCTTTTGAACCCGGGCCGCCATTGGCGGCCCTCTGCCCCTTTACCATTCCCCTGATCCCCATTATACTAAATAAGTAAGGAGGTCTTAACCTATGGCATTTACCCTCATCTGCCACGCCTGCGGGCAGAAGCTGACTTTATTCGACCTGGACGTGAAGAAGCGGAAGGGCACCGTGCGGTGCACCCGCTGCGGCGCCCGGATTTCCTATGATTTGGACAAAAGAAATATCCAGCAGTCCGGTTTCTGGGCTGCCGAAGAACCGGCCTTTGACAACCGGGCCAAGAACCGGCTGGTGAACCAGCTGAAACGGGAAGAAGCCCGGAAGGCGATGGCCGAAGGAAAAGACGCAGCCGATGTCATTTCCATGGAACAGAACCCCTCCCGAGTTCACGACTTTGATGAAAACCCTTTCAGCGCCAAAGCAGGATTTGCGAAATTTGACCTGAAAACAGGGCAGATTATAGGCGATAAGCCGGAAAAAACGGCCGCTCCCCTGCCCCGTCAGGAAAAGGACGGCATCACCTTTAAAGTGGTGGACCGGAGCCATCAGAAACGCACCATCCGCGCTGCCCACGCCGCCCTGCCTTCCATGAAAAACGAAGCGAAAACGGCAGAAAAAAACTTTACCCCGCCGCCCCGCATCGTCACCCGCACAGCCCACCGGAACATGCAGCTCGTCCGCCAGGCCGGCATGGCCCGGGCGCCCAAGGCACCGGTGAAAATTTCAAAAATACAGTCATTCTGGCAGAAGGTAAAAAACTTCTTCTCCTTCGGCCATCACAAATAAGGAGGAACTATCATGCACCATACCATCTTCTTATGCTTCGCCCTTCTCATTCCCCTGGTCTTCCTTGGCGGATGCGCCCCCTCCGCTTCCGACGCCTACCATAAAATCACGCCCCAGGCAGGCTATGAAATGATGAAGAAAGAAGAAATCACCCTCATAGACGTAAGAGAACCGGCCGAATACCAGCAGGGCCACATCCCCGGCGCCCGCCTCATCCCCTTGGGCACCATCGATGACAGTGTCACCGCCAAACTTCCGGACAAGAAAAAGCCCCTCATCGTCTACTGCCGCTCCGGCGTCCGCAGCAAAAAAGCAGCCATGAAACTGGTCGAACTGGGCTATGCCGACGTGAGAGACATGGGCGGCATCCTGGACTGGCCCTATGAAATAGAGAAATAGAGAAGCCCTTCTCAGGCAGGAGAAAGGTCCTTAAGATGGATGGGCCTTCGGCCCAAGGGTTCTTAGGTTTGACGGGGCCTTTGGCCCCGAGGGTTGTGGTATCGCCCACAGGGCGATGAGTATAAAGTCAGCGTTACGGATTAACCTATCTGCATCATACGTTATGATAGGAATTCTGCTGACTGGCTCGCTGCGCTCGCCACCCCCTATCCGGGCTGCGCCGGACTTCCCCCTTTGCAGGGGGCAGAATAGATTTCTATGCTTTCCTGCAGAGGCATGGCTCCATTGCTAAGCACCCATAGTGCCCCCGCGAAGTGTGGGTGGCAAAGGAACTGGATTCATAGGGGAGCTCTGCGACCCGCGAATCCAGTGACATGCTTCCCACCGGGCAAGGTGGTGGCGCCAGCCACCAAAGGGGGGGAATGCATTTCCGACGCCCGCAGGGCGGTTGTATGGTTTTCCCACGGGCGAAAGCCCGGTTGTAAAGGTTTTATACAAACTGGCGCCTTCTATAATTTAGAGGCGCCAACCACTACCCTCGCGCCAAAGGCGCGTCAAACTTAAGCCCCTTAAGAACCTTCGGCCCAGCGGGCCGTCAACCCTCAAGCCCGTCAGGGCTTGTCCATAGCGTCCATAAAAAAAGCACCACCCCGAAGGGCAGTGCTTTTTCTTTCTATTTTTCTTTTTCTTCAAGCGTAGGAGCCGGGTCTTTCTGGACTAAGAGCAGGGTGCCGTGGATTTCCTGGTCCTTCACTTCTTCCGCTTCTGCGGCGGTACAATATGTCCCGTCTTTGCTGGTCAGAGCTGCGTAGGCTTCGTTGGCTCCGCCGCCGCTTCGTTTGAAGATGAGGATTTTACGGTCCGAGGGAAGGTGCAGTTCGCCCGGCGCCGCTACGAGGATGGGGGCATGGATGACGGAGATGGACTGGTCTTTTTCCCAGTCCTGGTCCTTTTCCTTCAGAATCAGGAGGGTGTCTCCGCCGGTGCCGCTGGTGTAGGGGCCCTGCACGAGGACCAGGGCTTCCATTTTCCCGTCGTGGTCAAGGTCCATGAAGTTGTAGGAGTAGTGGGTGGTTTTCCAGTCCTTTTTGGGAATGTGGAAAGCGGAAATGACGGCCCTGCGAATCCCGTCATTGGGCCGCACTTCGGCATCCAGGGTGCGGTCAGGTCCCTGTTCTTCCGGTGCCGGCTCTTCTTTTGGACTGCTGCCTCCGGTCAGAATATCCAGGATGTCTTTCAGTTTCTTATTTTTCTGTACATCATCGGACTTCAAGATTTCTCCCAGAATGACGCTGCTCATGCCTTTCCAGTCGAAGCCGCTGTCATTGCTGCCCTTCCTGTAAGCCTCTTTCAGCTGCTGGAAGAGAAGATCCAGGTCCTTATCTGAAATCTTCCCCTCCTCCACCGCCTCTTCTGCAGAGGACAGGGTATCGGACTTTGCTTCCGCCGGGAAGGAAATGGTGAGAGCCGCCAGCAGGGCTGCCGCCAGGGCTATGGGTTTTATGTATGTCATATAGTGCAACTCCTTTACTTTGGACACACCTGCGGTGTGAGGGTTCAAAAGGTTCAGAGGGTTCAGAGGGTTCAGAGGGAAAGGTTCTTAAGATGGACCGGCCTGCGGCCGGAGGGTTCTTAAGTTTGACGGCCCTTCAGGCCGAGGGTTGTGGAAACGGCTGTCGCCGCAGTTTATAACCGCCTGACGGCGGAAAAACCAAACAACCGGGCTTCGCCCGTGGAAATGCACCCCTTCTGCCTACGGCACCTCCCCCGGAGGGGGAGGTTTGCTCTATGCTTAACTTTTATCTCATACGTTATGAACCGCATTTCGGAGATTAGCCGCCTGCAGCGGCTTTTCCCCCTTTGGTGCCTACGGCACCACCTTCCCCCCGCTGTGCGGTGGGACTATACCCCGCCGAGAAGCAATCATTTCATAAGTATCTCAAGGCATAGTATCGCTAGTACTTCCCCCTCCGGGGGAAGTACCGCCGCAGGCGGGGATAGGGGTGCATTTCCAACGCCCCCAGGGCGGTTTGCATGTTTTGCCTTCGCCCGCCAGGGCGGTTGTATGGTTTTATACAAACTGGCGGCGCAGCCGCCTACCACCACCCTTTGAACCCTCTGAACCTTTTGAACCCGGGCGCCGAAAGGCGCCTGAACCCTCAAGCCCCAAAGAGGCTTGTCTATTTTCTACTATACTACCAATTTCCCCACAAAAAAAGAAGCCGCCAGAGCAGCTTCTTTTTTATATGTTATTTCTGGTCAGCCAGATAAGCCTTGAGGGCATCAGCCAGTCTCTTTACGCCTTCTTCGATAACGTCGTCATCGTTGTAGGAGAAGTTGAGACGGAAGTAGTTCTTCTTCTTTGTCTGGGGGAAGAAGGAGTCGCCTGGTACGTAGGCTACTTTTCTTTCCAGAGCGTATTTGAAGAGGTCACGGGCATTGCAGCCTTCGGGGAGTTCTACCCACAGGAAGAGGCCACCATGGGGATAGGTGCATTTCACGTCAGAGGGGAAGTATTTCTTGATGGCGTTGCACATCACATCACGGCGATGGCCGTAGAGTTTGCAGTTTTCTCTGATATGTCCATCGAAATCGTAGTTCGTCATGTACATAGCGGCTTCACGCTGGGTAACAGACGGTGTGGCAAGGTCGGTGGAGCCTTTGACGAGGTCAAATTTCGGCAGCAGTTCATCATTCAGAACCATCCATGCCAGTCTCATGCCGGGAGCCAGGGTCTTGGAGAAGGTGCCGGAGTACATAACCAGGTGTTTCGGATCCATGGTGATGAGAGGAGCGATTTCTTCGCCTTCGAAGCGGAGGTCGCCGTAGGGGTTGTCTTCGAATACAGGGATTTCGTACTTGGTTACGATTTCCATGAATTTCTTACGACGTTCCAGGCTCATGCAGCGGCCGCTCGGGTTCTGGTAGTTCGGAATGACGTAAATGAATTTTACTTTGTCATTGGTGGACAGTACTTTTTCCAGTTCTTCCGGAATGATGCCGTCATCGTCGGTGGGGATTTCTACGTAATTTGGCTGTTCGAAATCAAAAGCACCGATAGCGCCCAGATATGTCGGGCTTTCGCAGACAACTACGTCGCCTTTGTTCAGGAATACACGGCCCGTAATATCGAGGCCCTGCTGGGAACCGGTGACAATCATAATGTTCTTCGGGTCTACCTTGTACATGCCCATGGGCTGGTACATGCGGTTCATGCGGTCGGCAATGGCCTGACGAAGTCCCATGAAGCCAAGGGAGGGGCCGTACTGCATAGCACCGGCGCCATCTTCTTCTCTTACTTTAATGGCTACTTCAGTCAGTTCCTTCAGCGGAAATGTCTGCGGTGCGGGAAGACCGCCGGCAAAGGAAATAATGTCCGGCTGTGCTGTGAGGGCCAGAAGAGGACCCAGGTCGGAACCTTTCATACTTGCAAGTACATCGGAAAAACGAATTGCCATAAAAATCTCTCCTTTACTTCTGGAAAGCGAAATGAAAGTTCATCCCGTTTTCATGGATTTATTATATTGCACCAGGCTCGGGGAACTTCCCGCTGACCGGTCATATAAACAGTATTAGTATTCTTATTGTAAGGCTGCCATGGGAAGATGTCAATGGTTTTGGACGCGCCCTTTGGACACGCCTGCGGCGCGAGGGTTCAGAGGGTTCAGAGGGTTCAAAAGGTTCAGAGGGAAAGGTTCTTAAGATGGACCGGCCTGACGGCCGGAGGGTTCTTAAGTTTGACGGGGCCTTTGGCCCCGAGGGTTGCGGTATCGCCCTATCGGGCGATGAGTATTATAATGCCGCCTTTCGGCGGTCACGTCCACATCGAGTATCATAATCATTCTTCCCCTCGTCCACACCGACTTCGCTGGATGGCGTCTCACTGGATTCGCGGGTCGCGGGGCTCCCCTATGAATCCAGTTCGCTTGCACACCCTTCGCCACTTTGTGGCCCTCTTCCCCTAAAGGGGACGCAAGAACGTTACGGGATTTACTTTCTGTGTCATAGGGCTTGATTGGCATACTGGTGATTAGCCGCTACGCGGCTCCCCCCTATCCGGCTGCGCCGGACTTTCTCCACGGGAAAGCGTGTCACACGATTCTCAGGTCGCTTTGCTCCCTTATGAATCGTGTTCCCTTGCCACCCCATCCGGGGGACAGAATAAATCGCTCTATGCTTTCCTGCAGAGACATGGCTCCATGGCTAAGCATCCATAGTCCCACCGCTCCGCGGTGGCAAGGGAACTTGATTCGCAGGGAGTCGTAGACGACTGAGAATCAAGTGACACGCTTCCCAGCGGGGCGGGAAGGTGGTGGCGCCAGCCACCAAAGGGGGAGCTCCCTCGCCCGCCAGGGCGGTTGTATGGTTTTTTCATAAGAGGGCGCCTTCTATAATTTAGAGGCGCCCTACCACAACCCTCGCGCCAGAGGCGCGTCAAACTTTAGCACCTTAAGAACCTTCGGCCCAGCGGGCCGTCAACCCTCACGCCCGACAGGGCTGGTCCATATCGCCAATAAAAAAAGCTGCCTTGCGGCAGCAGGTCGATGGAAATTAATGTTTATTCATGGATGCCAGTTCCAGTAATGCCCAGCATACTTCTTCCTGTTTTTCTTCTTCTACTACAACTTCGTTTTCAACCTGCTGTTCTTTCATTGTTTATTCTGCCTCCATAAAAAGCACCCGCTTCTCTGCGGGCCATCAACATTTTTTCTATGTTGATACACACATATCTCTTATGTCTATAATATATATCTTTTATACCTCATTATCCAATATTTCTTTGACAAAGTTTGTTTTCTCACTTGAATCGTCATTCATGTATTTCATAGCATACATAGCTTATAAAATATTCGTTCATTTGTATTGATTCCAGAGTATTGGTCAGAGCAAAGTGAATGAAAATGCATGGTGGGGCTATAGGGTGTCAAATACTTTTGTATTTATGCGTTGTATAGTTTGCAGGTTATGATTTGGAGGGTTCTTAGGATTGATATTGGACACGCCTGCGGCGTGAGGGTTCAAAAGGTTCAGAGGGAAAGGTTCTTAGGATTGACCGGCCTGACGGCCGGAGGGTTCTTAAGTTTGACGGCCTTTCAGGCCGAGGGTTGTGGTGGCGCCAGCCACCAAAGGGGGACACACCGGAATGGTACCTGAAGTATATGACTCGCTGTTTTTTCCCTCATATCTCTCGTTTCCCCTTGAGGGGAAATGCCACGTAGTGGCAAAAGGGTGTACGGGGCAGAGCACCGATAGGATGCTCCATCGCGGTCCTGACCGCCAATCGGCGGCCCCCTGAGCGAAGGGAGATAAGACATAGAATAAGAGTATCATAATCATTCTTACCCTCGTACACACCGACTTCGCTGGATGGCGTCTCACTGGATTCGCGGGTCGCGGGGCTCCCCTATGAATCCAGTTCGCTTGCACACCCTTCGCCACTTCGTGGCCCTCTTCCCCTAAAGGGGACGCAAGAACGTTACGGGATTTACCTTTCTGTGTCATATGGCATGAAAACAATTCTGCTGACTGGCTCGCTGCGCTCGCCCCCCTTTGGTGGCTGCGCCACCACCTTTCCCCCGCAAGCGGGGGCACTACAACCCATGCTAAACTTAGAGTCACTTATTAAAAAATTGCCTCACGGAGCTTTGTTCTGCCACCGCTTGCGGGGGAAGTCCCGCGCAGCGGGCAGGGGGGAATGCCTTTTCCTCGCCCGCCAGGGCGGTTGTATGGTTTTAGCCGCCAAAGGCGGCATAAAAAAATGGCGCCCGAAAGGGCGCCGTACCTTTCCCAGCGGAGCGGTACTATATACCTCCCGAGGGCGGAGCACTCAACCCGTCCGGGAGGCGTCAGCCGATCCCGGACAGAACCCTTGGCGCCCAGGGCCAGAGGCCCGGCGGCGCCATCAACCCTCGCGGCGAAGCCGCGTCAACCTTCGGGAATACTGGAAAGCACCGCCCAGGTCCCGATCCCGACCGCCCGACAGGGCTTGTCCATAAAAGACCCCTTCCACCGCTTACGCGGTCCCCCTCCCCCATAGATGGGGGAGGCAAGTGTGAAGGAAAAAAAGCAGCGGCCTGGCCGCTGCTTTTTTCAGTCTTTCAGTCTTTCAGTGTTCCCACGATTTCGTTGATGTCTTTTACGTTATTTTTATCACACCATTCATCCATTTCGTTCACGATGCGTTCCATGGCTGTGGGGTCGGCCAGGTTGGCGGTGCCTACCTGCACGGTGCTGGCGCCGGCCATCATGAATTCGATGGCGTCTTCGCCGGTCATGATGCCACCTAAGCCGCAGACGGGGATGTGTACGGCTTTGGCTGTCTGCCATACCATGCGGAGGGCCACGGGTTTGATGGCGGGGCCGGAGAGGCCGCCGGTGATGTTGCCCAGGATGGGGCGGCGGGTGCGGGTGTCGATGGCGATGCCAAGGAGTGTGTTGATGAGGGAGATGCTGTCAGCCCCTGCGTCTTCCACGGCTTTGGCAATGGTGACGATGTCGGTGACGTTTGGCGACAGTTTCACGATCACCGGCAGGGTGGTGGCGTCCTTGACGGCTCGGGTGACGGCGGCTGCCTGGGCGGGGTCGGTGCCGAAGGCAGCGCCGCCTTCTTTAACGTTGGGGCAGGAGATGTTCACTTCCAGGGCGGAAATGCCGGGGACTGTGAGCATTCTGGCGCATTCGGCGTATTCTTCCACGCTTTTTCCCACCATGTTGGCGATGAAGACGGTGGGAAGTTTCCTGACTTCCGGCAGGTAGTGCTGGATGAACCAGGGGGCGCCGGGGTTTTCAAGGCCGATGCAGTTCAGCATGCCCGAGGTGGTTTCGGCCACGCGGACGCCTTCGTTTCCTTTCCAGGGAGTGGGCGCCAGGCCTTTGCCGGAGAGGGCGCCGATTTTTTTCATATCGATGTAGTCATTCAGTTCCAGGCCATAGCCTACGGTGCCGGAGGCGCCGATGACGGGGCTGGCCATGGGGATGCCCAGATAGTTTACTGTAAGGCTGCTCATAAGACCACCTCCTCTGCATTGAATACAGGACCGTCGGCGCAGACTTTGTAGTGGCCTTTGCCGTCTTTCCTGTCGCATACGCAGCCAAGGCAGGTGCCGATGCCGCAGCCCATGCGTCTTTCCATGGAAACTTCGCAGAAAACGCCGGCTTCTTTTGCCATTTCTGCGGCGGTCCTCATCATGATGCCGGGTCCGCAGACGCAGGCTTCGTCCACTTTTTCTTCAGCGAAGAGTTTGGGCAGCACGGACACGGAGAAGCCTTTGATGCCGTAGGAGCCGTCGTCGGTGGTGACGATCATCTGTCTTATTTTTTTGGGGAAGAGGTCTTTCCAGAAGACTTCTTCCTTATTTCTGCCGCCGATGACTACGGTCATCTGGCCTTCCCGGGAGGCCCTTGCCATGAAGAGGATGGGGGCGATGCCTACGCCGCCGCCGATGCCTACGATATGGTCCTTGTCCATATCAAAGGAGGTGCCCAGGGGTCCCAGGCAGTCCAGGGTGTCCCCCACTTTCAGATGGGACATGGCTTCTGTCCCTTTTCCTACAATGCGGTAGATGATTTCCACGATGCCCCTGCCTGCATCGGTGCCGGCAATGGAAATGGGACGGCGCAGGATATAGCGGGGGTCGTTCACTTTCACATGGACGAACTGGCCCGGTTTCGCTTCTTTGGCGATGCGGGGCAGTTCGATCTGCATGAGCCAGATATCAGGGCCCACATGGTTATGGACCCGGATGATTCCTTTTTCTACAAAACCTGACATGGTATTACTCCTTCACATAGTCCTGGATGGCTTCTACATGGTGTTCGGCGCCGCCGGTGGAGGCCATGACGCGGAGCACTTCCTTGGCCGTATCCAGGGAGGTAATGCAGGGGATGGCCAGTTCCACCGCAATGCGGCGCAGGTCATATCCTTCCTGCTCGATCTGGCTGCCGTAGGAAATGGTATTCAGCACCATATCCACTTTGCCCGATTTCAGATACTTTTCGCAGTTTTCCCCTTTTTCGTGAATCTTCTTGATGATTTCCACGGGGATGCCGAGGCTCTGGAAATAGGAACCGGTGCCGGAGGTGCAGATGAGGTGGTAGCCCAGGTCTACGAAGCCCTTTGCCAGTTCCGCGGTTTCCGGTTTATCCCGATCGCTGACGGTGATGAGCACATTGGCGCCGGCGGGAACCATGAGGTTGGCGGCCACTACAGCCTTGTAGAGGGCTTCCTGGTAGGTGTGGCCGATACCCATGACTTCACCGGTGGATTTCATTTCCGGTCCCAGTTTGATTTCTACCAGTCCCAGTTTGGAGAAGGAGAAGACCGGTGCCTTGATGGCCACGTAGTTCTTCGGCGGTACCAGTCCCAGGGGCAGGCCCAGGGTATGGAGCGGTTCGCCCAGGGCCACGCGGGTGGCGTATTCCACCATGTTGATGCCGGTAATCTTGCTCATGAAGGGCACGGTACGGCTGGCACGGGGGTTCACCTCGATGACGTAGACTTTGCCGCCTACCACAATGAACTGGATGTTTACCAGACCTTTGACGTTCATGGCACAGGCAATGTCTTTCGTGTATTTCGTGAGGGTGTCGATGACTTCAGGAGACAGGTGCTGGGGCGGGTACACGGCAATGGAGTCGCCGGAGTGGACGCCGGAGCGTTCGATCTGTTCCATGATGCCCGGGATGCATACGTCCACGCCGTCAGAGATGGCGTCGATTTCCACTTCACGGCCCACCATGTACTGGTCGATGAGGACAGGGTGTTCATGGGAAGCCACCACCGCTTCTTTCAGGTACTGGCGAAGCTCTGCCTGGTCATAGACGATCTGCATAGCCCGGCCGCCCAATACGTAGCTGGGGCGTACGATGAGGGGGTATTCCAGCTCTGCCGTTTTCTGCATGGCTTCTTCCACGCTTTCCACCAGGCAGCCCTTCGGACGGGGGATGCCCAGCTGGCCGCAGAGGGTGTCGAACCGTTCTCTGTCTTCTGCCATATCGATGGATTCATTGGAGGAGCCGATGATGCGGATGCCTCTCTTGGCCATGGGGGTGGCCAGGTTGATGGCGGTCTGGCCGCCGAACTGGCAGATTACGCCTTCCGGTTTTTCCTTTTCAATGACTTCCATCACGTCCTGCTCTGTGAGGGGTTCGAAATAGAGGGAGTCGGAAGTATCAAAGTCGGTGGATACGGTTTCCGGGTTGTTGTTGATGACGATGGATTTCTTTCCCGCCTTTTTCAAAGCCCAGGAGGCATGAACAGAGCAGTAGTCGAATTCGATGCCCTGGCCGATGCGGATGGGGCCGGAGCCGAAGACTACCACAGAGCCTTTGCCCTGGGGTTTCACTTCATCTTCGGCGCCGTAGGTGGAATAGTAGTACGGAGTGTGGGCTTCAAATTCAGCAGCGCAGGTATCTACCATTTTGAAATCGGGGTGGAAAGCCAGTTTCTTTTTGAAATTTTCCACTTCCTTGACCGTCACTTCTGCAAAGTGGGCGATGGCTTCATCAGGCATCTGGATCCGTTTGGCTGCTTTCAGGGTGTCTTCGGTGAGGCCTTCCTTCAGGAGGCGTCTTTCCATTTTGATGATATTCTGGATTTTATAGATGAAGAAGAGATCGATGCGGGTGATGCGGTTGATTTCTTCCGGTTCGATGCCGCGGCGGAGGGCTTCGGCCACTACGAAGATTCTTTCATTATCGATGCGCTTCAAAAGGCAGCGGATATCGTAGAGGGACTGGCTGTCCAGTTTCTTGAGGTGCAGATACCCCTCTCCCACTTCCAGGGACCGGAGGGCCTTGAGGAGCGCCCCTTCCAGGGTGCGGTCCAGGGCCATCACTTCGCCGGTGGCCTTCATCTGGGTGCCGATTTCACGGTCCGCCAGGGTGAATTTTTCAAAAGGCCAGCGGGGGAATTTGCAGACCACATAGTCAATGGACGGTTCGAAGCAGGCCTTCGTATTGCCTGTAATGGCATTGGTGATTTCATCCAGGTGCATGCCCAGGGCTACCTTGGCTGCCACTTTGGCAATGGGGTAGCCGGTGGCTTTGGATGCCAGGGCGGAGGAACGGCTCACGCGGGGATTGACTTCGATCACATAGTACTGGTTCGTCTTGGTATCCAGGCCGTACTGCACGTTGCAGCCCCCTTCGATCTGGAGGTAGCGGATGATATTGATGGACGCGGTGCGGAGCATCTGGTACTGGCCGTCGGTCAGGGTCTGGGTGGGGGCCACTACGATGGAGTCGCCGGTATGGACGCCTACGGGGTCGATGTTTTCCATGGCGCAGACAATGATGCAGTTGTCGGCGCTGTCCCGCATGACTTCAAACTCCACTTCCTTCCAGCCTGCAATGGACCGTTCCACCAGGATCTGGTTGATAGGAGACAGCTTGATGCCGCGGTTAGCGATTTCTTCCATTTCATACCGGTCATGGGCAATGCCGCCGCCGGTGCCGCCCAGGGTGTAGGCGGGGCGGATGATGACAGGGTAGCCGATTTTATCTGCAAAAGCCACAGCCGGTTCCAGCTCTTCAAAAATTTCTGATTCCGGTACGGGCTGGTGGATTTCTTCCATGGCTTCCTTGAAAAGTTCCCGGTCTTCCGCATGTTTGATGGCATGGAGGGAGGAGCCCAGAAGCTTCACATTGTACTTTTCCAGTACCCCCGCTTCGGAGAGCTGCACTGCCATGTTGAGGCCCACCTGGCCGCCCAGGGTAGCCAGCAGGGCATCCGGTCTTTCTTTCTTAATGACTTCCGTCACAAAAGGCAGGGTAATCGGTTCGATGTAGACCCGGTCAGCAATGTCCACGTCCGTCATAATGGTGGAAGGATTGCTGTTTACCAGGACCACTTCCACCCCTTCTTCCCGAAGGGAGCGGCAGGCCTGGGTGCCGGCGTAGTCAAATTCTGCCGCCTGGCCGATGACGATGGGGCCGGAACCGATGACAAGGACTTTCTTCACGTCTTTATTAATCATTTTTTAAATTCCTCCATGGCCTTGGTAAATTCAGCAAAGAGATAGAAATTATCCTTCGGTCCCGGAGATGCTTCCGGATGGTACTGCACGGCCTGGATAGGCAGGGTCTTGTGGCGGATGCCTTCGATGGTACCGTCGTTCACGCTGCGGTGAGTCACTACGATGGAGTCCGGAAGGCCTTCATCGGAAATGGCGTAGCCGTGGTTCTGGCTGGTAATGTACACCCTTCCGGTGCGCAGGTCCTTCACCGGATGGTTGGAGCCGCGATGGCCGAAGGGCAGCTTGAAGGTGTGGCCGCCAAGAGCGGTGGCCAGCATCTGGATGCCCAGGCAGATGCCGAAAATGGGGCGCTTTCCGATGAGCTTCTTCACCGTATCTACCACATAGGGCACATCCTTGGGATCCCCCGGTCCGGGAGAGAGGAAGATGCCGTCGGGATTGCCTGCCAGCAGCTCTTCTGCCGATGTATGGGCAGGAAATACGTGGACCGTGCAGTCATTGGCTGCCAGGCTTACCAGGATATTCTTCTTGAGGCCGCAGTCCAGAAGGGATACCTGGTATTTTCCATTTCCATAAGTATAGGGATAGGCTGTAGTCACCCGTTCCACCTGGTCCCGATGGAGGGGCTTGGCCAGCTCGGCCTGAATGAATTCCTCGCTTCTGTCGGCGCTGACGATGATGGCCTTCATGACGCCCTGGGTGCGGACCATGCGGGTCACCGCCCGGGTATCCACATTGTAGAGGCAGGGTACATGGTATCTTTCGATGAAATCGGTAATCTTTTCCTTGCATTCCCAGTTGCTGGGATGGTCCGCAATCTGGTCCAGCACATAGCCGGCGGCGGCGGGTTTCCTATTCTGCATGAACAGGTCGTTGGCGCCGTAGTTGCCGATTAATGGATAAGTCAGGGTCAGGATCTGCCCTTCATAGGAAGGATCCGTAAAGCATTCCTGGTATCCTGTCATGCCCGTATTGAAAACCAGTTCTCCCAGACCTTCCACCGTTCCCAGAAGGTCCCCTTCGAAACGGGCGCCGTTTTCCAAAATCAAGAGGCCTTTCATTTGAGCACCTTTCCTTCTTTCATAACCACTTCCCCATCTACCACGGTGAGGACTGCCTTTCCTTTCAGGGAAATATTTTCATAGGGAGTAAAGAGAGACTTGGTGTAGAGGTCTTCCCCATGCACCGTCCACTCCTTCTCCGGATCAAATACAGTAATATCTGCAGGAGCGCCTTCCCTCAGCACGCCGCCTTCCACGCCCAGGAGCCTGGCAGGGTTCACGCTCATGAGCTCTACAATGCGGTCCAGCGTAAAGCCCTGCTGGTGATAAAGCACAGTCAGCGTGGAAGCCAGAGACGTTTCCAGCCCCGCAATGCCGTTGGGCGCGCAGTTGAAGGGCACATTCTTTTCTTCATTGCAGTGAGGCGCATGGTCCGTCATGATGGCATCGATGGTGCCGTCCCGGAGGCCTTCGATCAGCGCCTGCCGGTCCTCTTCGCTGCGGATAGGGGGAGCCATCTTGAAAGCCGTATCATAATCCTTCAGCCATGCATCAGTGAAATAGAGATGCTGGGCCGTCACTTCCGTAGAGCAGTTCACACCCTTCCTCTTCGCTTCCCTGATGAGGTCCACCGCCTTTTTGCTGGACACATGGGCGATATGGATATGGCAGCCTGTGAGCTCAGAGAGGAGCAGATCCCGGGCCACTGCAATATTCTCCCCTGCCGCCGGCCGTCCAGTGACGCCCATGGCATAGGACACTTTGCCTTCATTCATGAAACCGCCGCCGCACATGGTCATGTCCTCGGCGTGGTCAATCACCATTTTATGGAGCATATCTGCATACTCCATGGCCCGGCGCATGAAATTGGCATTTTCCACATAATGGCCGTCATCGGAGAAAGCCACAGCCCCGTCGGCTGCCATATCCCCCATTTCAGAGAGCTGCTTCCCTTCCAGATTTTTGGAAATGGAACCGATAACGCTTACCTTTACCACGCCCACATCTTCTGCCCGCTTCTGCACGTCCCGGAGAACGGCGGAATTATCGATGACAGGCTTCGTATTGGCCATGGTAGCCACCCGGGTGATCCCGCCGGCAGCAGCCGCCTCAGTGCCTGTATGGATATCTTCCTTCGCTTCCTGCCCCGGTTCGCGGAGATGCACATGCATATCAATGAGCCCCGGCGTCACCACCAGACCCTTAGCGTCAAACACTTCCACATCACTTTCCGGGACGGGGATTTCCTTTGCTATTTTCTGAATCTTTCCATTCTCTACGAGGATATCTCCCACTTCATGCTGCTTTTCTGCGGGATTTACAATGGTTCCGTTTTTAATTAAGAGCATCAATGTCTTTCCCCTCCGTCAGTGTCAAATACTCCAGAGCCATACGCACAGCCACGCCGTTGCGCACTTCCTCCTGGATCCAGGACTTCTCATCATAAGCCACATCATAACCGATTTCGATGCCCCTGTTCATGGGACCGGGGTGAATCACCGCCACATCCGGTTTGCACAGAGCCAGCCGCTTCTTATTGATGCCAAAGAGACGGGCATACTCGCGGGTAGTAGGAATGAAACCGGCAGCCGCCCTTTCCAGCTGGATACGGAGAATATTGATAGCATCCGCATCCTTCAGCGCCGTTTCCAGATCATCATCCACAATGCATCCCATGGCTTCCAGCTCCTTCGGCACCAGCGTACGGGGTCCCACCAGATGCACCTCAGCCCCCAGCTTCGTAAATCCCACGATATCGCTCCGGGCCACCCGGGAATGAAGAATATCGCCGATAATCACATATTTCATGCCCTTGATATTCTTCCCCGCTTCCTTCAGCGTAAAAAGCTCCAGAAGCGCCTGGCTGGGATGGGCATGGGCCCCGTCACCGGCATTCAGCACCACCGGCACCTTCACCTTCGGGCTCATCACTTTGGATGCAAAAAGAGCGGCACCCTCTGACGAATCACGAATAATCACTGCATCCACTCCCATTGCGGAAACGGTAAGCAATGTATCTCGCATGCTTTCACCTTTCGTCATCGAGCTGCCGCTCTTTGTAATATTGATCACATCGGCTCCCAAATATTTACCGGCAAGCTCGAAAGAACTGCGTGTTCTGGTAGATGCTTCGGAAAACACTGTCACCATGGATTTCCCTTTGAGGAAATCTCTCTTCTTGTTGTCAGACAAAACAATCTTTTTCATCTGTGCTGCTACTTGAAGGATCCGTTCAATCTCCTCCGCTGAAAAATCAGCTAAGGCGAGAACCGAACGACCTTGTAGTGAAATCGCGCTCATGCCGGCCTCCTAATTCATAACATCAAAATAGTTATCTCTATAATCATATAGAAACAGCACCGTTTTTTCAATAGGGTAGAAAAATTAAAATCTCCTTACACGAAAACAGTGCCTCATCCATACTCTTGTACATATTATATGATAAAGAGGCAGAGGGTTCAAAGGGATTTGACACGCCTTCGGCGTGAGGGTTCATAGGGTTCAGAGGGTTCATAAGGTTCAGAGGGAAAGGTTCTTAAGATTGACCGGCCTAACGGCCGGAGGGTTCTTAAGTTTGACGGCCTTTCAGGCCGAGGGTTGTGGTATCGCCCGCAGGGCGATGAGTATTATAATGCCGCCTTTCGGCGGTCACGTCCACATCGAGTATCATAATCATTCTTCCCCTCGTCTACCCCTTCGCCACTTCGTGGCCCTCTTCCCCTAAAGGGGACGCAAGGAGCGTTACGGGATTGGCTGTCTGTGTCATATGTGACACAATATCCAGTGCCACCTATTTTCTCGTTTCCCCTTGAGGGGAAGTCCCGCGAAGCGGGAAAGGGTGTACGGGGCAGAGCACCGATAGGATGCTCCATCGCGGTCCTGACCGCCAATCGGCGGCCCCCTGAGCGAAGGGCGATAAGACATAGAATAAGAATATCATAATCATTCTTACCACCGTCCACACCGACTTCGCTGGATGGCGTCTCACTGGATTCGCGGGTCGCGGGGCTCCCCTATGAATCCAGTTCGCTTGCACACCCTTCGCCACTTCGTGGCCCTCTTCCCCTAAAGGGGACGCAAGAGGCGTTACGGGATTGGCTTTTCTGTGTCATAGGGCATGATTGGCATTCTGCTGATTGGCTCGCTGCGCTCGCCTCCCCCTATCCGGCTTCGCCGGACTTCCCCCGCAGTTCGGTCGGTCAATCGAAAGGAAGGCCCTTTTATGGGCAGGCTAAGGGCCTACTTTGACCGACTTGCACATCCTATGCAGGATGTGCACAGGGGCAGAATAAAGCTAACGCATAGCGAAGAATAAAGTCCCCCCGCCGGGGGGAAGGTGGTGGCGCCAGCCACCAAAAGGGGTGCATTTCCGACGCCCGCAGGGCGGTTGTATGGTTTTATACAAACTGGCGCCTTCCATAATTTAGAGGCGCCCTACAACAACCCTCAGCGGCATAGCCGCTGTCAAACTTAAGCCCCTTAAGAACCTTCGGCCCATCGGGCCGTCAACCCTCAAGCCCGACAGGGCTTGTCCATAGGCCGCCCCGGCGCCGGTACCGAAGGATACAACTCCCCCGTCACCGCCCTGGGCTCCAAAGCCAGCCTCCCGCCCGGATGGACCCCCTCCGGTAAGGACTGAGGAAATACGGAATCCCGGGCAAGTCCCTGCCCTTCCCTGTTCCGCTTTCGCTCTATGAAACAGATGAAACCAGAAACTGTGCCTTTCCCCTTATGATGGTCATAACACATGACCAGAACAGGCAATGAACGATGGGATCTAAATTAAAAAAATATGTCATACTGCAAAAGGCGCCCTGTCAAAGGCGCCTTTTGTCATTTCTCATGATTTTCTTCCGCCGGTGGGCAGTCCTCCGGCCGGATGGAAACCACCGTTTTCCCCTCTTTTTTGATTTCCAGAGTATACGATGCAGACACTGCTGGATGATTTGGATATAATTGAGCTTTACCAACAGCCGGGCAAAGCTCATCATCTTTCAGAGATAACAAAGAAGCAGATGGCTCTGTATGATGCAATGGGAGTCGTAATCCCGAAATAGATATAATTTCACGGGACTTCAGGCCTTAAGAGCCCTCGGCCCTAAGGGCCGTCAACCCTCACCCCTAAAGGGGAAACGACTCACTATGATTTGTGCGTCGCTTTGCTCCTTCATATCATGTTCGCTGTGCACGCCAAAGGCGTGTCCATTTTATCTGCCATAATTATGGTATAATAATTCCATAGAAAGGATGTGATTTTATGCCCAAGATTATCCCCATCAAAGACCTGAAGGACACCGGAAAAATGTCTGAACTCTGCCACAGCTCCCATGAACCGGTTTTTGTTACGAAAAACGGCTACGGAGACATGGTGCTTATGAGCATGGAAGTGTACGAAGAAATGCGCCGAAAAGAAGGCCTCTACCGGGAACTGGAAACTGCTGAAGCCCAGATAGCAGAAGGCAAGGTGGCACCGGCCGGAGAAGCACTGGCGGAATTGAGGAAGAAATATGGTCTATAAACTTCTGATCGCTGAGCAGGCAGAGAAGCAAATCGAAAAGGCCATCGCATATGTAACTGAAGTACTGAAAAATCCGAAAGCCGCTGCTGATATTCTGGACGATATTCTCCACGTCTACAATACCCTTGAAAAGGATGCTGCCAGCTTCGCCTTTTGTGAGGATAGTTACCTTCGTGCAAAAGGATACCGCAAATTCTCTCTTTATAAACATGACTACATTGTTATTTATCGCGTTAATGAAGATATTGTTTATATAGCAGGCTTTTTCCATATGCTTGAAAACTACAGAATGAAATTATAATAAATGAATGCAAAAGGGCAGGAAGTGTCGGAGCACTTCCTGCCCTTTTGTACTTCCAGGAGAAAGACGCCGACCACATTTACTCCGTGGACCGGAAAGATCCCTCCCGCATTGTCTACTACCCCACCGGCCGCCCCGGCGCCGGTACCGAAGGATACAACTCCCCCGTCACCGCCCTGGGCTCCAAAGCCAGCCTCCCGCCAGGATGGACCCCCTCCAGTAAGGACTGAGGAAATACGAAATCCCAGGCAAGTCCCTGTTATACTCACTACTATGACAGAACCTGATATTGAGAAAGTAATTGTATATCATAAAGGAAACTTTATTTTCACCTATGATCTTAATTTTAGGTTAAAGCAGGAAAAGCGACTGGAATTAGCTCCAGTCGCTTTTCCTGCTTTAAGTCGCTATGTTCACCATCCCTCCATAGAAGCCTCTTTCGCATGATGCCGATCAATCATCTTCTGCAATTCGTTTTTTCTCTGGTGAATCATCCTGCAGCCTTTTTCAGAATACCCTATACCATGATATCCTCCCCATAACCGGAGCTTACCGGAAGTGAATGCTTCCGGAAAAGGGTACCGAATTTCCTGCTTCTCATACCTTACCTTTATATAAGTCGGAGCATGAAAGCATACACGCCCAACTGTAAGACTTTCATCAATAACTTCCTGTCCCAAGCGAAGACGCCCTGGCTTAAAGCAAGCTGGATCTACGAAATTTACCTGCTGAAATATCTCTGCTCTTTCTCTCTCAAGAGAAATTAAATGCCACTGTTTCTCTCTTTGCTTATTGACATCTAGCTTTTCAACCAAACAAAGCGCACCGCATTCTAAAGCCTTTCTTATTGTACTAACAGAAAAAACTTTTTTCGAAGCCTTAAAGCGAATCGTTCCCTTATCTTTCGTTAATGACTCGAAAAATCCTATACCATAAGCAGTGCTAAATAACAAGGTACCCGATTTAACCGTATCCAAATTCCCACTAACTTGCCTATATGTTGCAGGCATAATGAATTTCGCTCTTTGTAGTCGGGACAATTCCACACTAGGTTTCTTGCCACCAGAAGTAGTAGGTACTTTTGCTGCTTTTTTTGTTGTGATAGTAGAGTAGGATTTTTGTGTTTTCTTCTTTGCAGAAGCAGACGTTGCTTTTCGGTTCTTCTTTCGCTTTCGGGATTTCTGACTCTCCCACCGATGAAGCTCAGAATACGAAAGAGTGATATCGTTTGACCAACTTTTAGTCAAATGAAATGGACATCCTGACAATATGCCATGCCCCATAACGCACCTCCTTGACTCAAATGATGTTTCAAACAGTCCAGCTGCCCGCGATATACCTGCTTTCGAAATATCATTAATAGCATACGGCAAGGGATAATCTTTGGTTGGCTAAAAATGTACATCTTCCATCATTAGTCAATGCCCACATATATTCCATAACTATTACCGCCAGCCACAGAGCGATTCAGCCACTTACTTCAAAACGGGATGCATGTTCAGCAGATTTTCTAACGTTTGTCTATTCCAAATCTGTACATCCATTTTTCTTGCATAGTTAGTAATATGTTGGTCTATTGATGTTGAATTGGTAATAACTAAAGCCCCAATATCACTTTTCCTTTTTACCGCATCCGCAATGCCTATGATGTCCTCAATATTGAGTTTATCTGGATATATGCATTGTGCACAGCGTACGAGCAGGACTTCTCCATTACTCCTATCCGCTTTTAAATCCACACCTCGCCGATTAGCAACGCTGACATCATATCCAAGATTCCGCAAAAGTTTTGCCGATATACTCTTAAACGTCTTTTCATTAACTCTATCCAATTCATCCATATCCCATGATTCCGCCGAGGAGATACTTTGTGGTCCATCCTCATGATTAAAGACGCAGCCTAAAAGATACTCTTGATCTTTCTGGGTTTCCACTGACGGAAAAAGAGCTACGTCTGATAAAGAACGTTTGAAATCCAGCAATTTATCCAATTTCTCATCAAAACATTCCCCTTCGCCTAACGCCGAATCATAGGCAATCGGAATGTACACGTTCACATCCCTTTTCTGTCCAATGCGATATACACGATCCGTAGCCTGATCTTCTTTTGCCGGATTCCAGCTGCGCGACAAATGAATTACATTATTAGCTCCTGTAATATTCAAACCAACTCCTGCTGCTTCCGGCGATAGAATCAAGATTTGAAAGCCTTGGGCAGAATTAAACTCATCCACAATCTTTTGTCTGGATTCTGCCTCCACAGTTCCATTAATAGCTACCGGTATGTATATCTGGAAAAGTTTACTCAACTCACGCCTAAGTTTTTGCTGCATTAATCGCAATGTGACAAAGATGATGACCTTCTCATTTCTTCTTTTTATGGCGTATAGAATATACAGCATCCTTTTTAAACGGGCTGATGACATAAAGAAATCCTCTGCACTCAAATTCAGGAATAATCCTTCATTCATTCTGTCTAAATTAGGAAATAACGATGATGTTCTTAAATCGTTAATAATTTGCAGTGGATTTATTTTCCCTTTCGTTCTTTTTGCTAATCTTGCTCTTGCAATAATTGATTCATATGCCTGCTTTTGTACAGGCGGCATGATTTCCTTTACCTTGGAAACTGCTTTCTGCGGTAGAGACTTTGCCACATCTTTTTTCATCCTTCGTATAAAAAGAGGATCTAAATCCCGTCGAAGTTCCATTCCCAAACCTTCAATAGCATCAGCATTCCCACCGGTCTTTATAATATTTTGTAAACTTTTTACATAATGGGAAGTAAATTCTTTTTGGCTGTGCATCTTACCCGGTGCCACAAAATCCATGATAGTCCACAAATCAATCCACGTATTTTCTACCGGCGTACCGGTCAGGGCAATTCCAAAATCATAATTCATCCCACGAACAGCCATAGAAACCAGACTTTGTGGATTTTTTATTTTTTGTGCTTCATCAATAATCATAACGGACCATTTCATTTTCCCAAAGGTCAACTGATACATGCGTAAAGTCTCATAAGTTGTCAGTATGATATGATTTTCCGTTAATCCTGCCAAATCCAACGTCAGGATAGGTTCTTCGCTATTTGCAATTCGCTCCACTTTCTTGTAATTAGATAAGTGTTCTCCATAAAGCAGGCATAGTCCATCAAAGACGTCAGGCTTAACAAATTTCTGATATTCATCTTCCCAGTTTTTCAACAAGGAAACCGGTGCTACAATGAGGACCGACTCCATATGTTTCAATGATTTCTTCATTCCGGAAATAAAGCTATAAGCCTGCAATGTTTTGCCAAGTCCCATATCATCGGCCAATAAAGCACCATGATGTCCTTCCAGCCAACAGTTAGCCAAATGACGAACACCTTCAATCTGATGTGGAAATAATCGGATTTCAGGACGTAACCCGGCAAATAATAACTTAGTCATTTGATCTGAATCTTTTGATTTGCCTTGATTATTTACATATTCCAAAGCATCAGTATTATCTTTGATGATAAGAATATTTTTTGTACTTTTTATGGTATCACCCGGATTCTCAGGCACATTTTTACTATCATTGGCATATTTATTCGCATGTTCAAAAACAGCATCAACAGTATCAATCAATTTCTCTGTTATAAGATATTTTGTCCCATGGTAGGAAAATGAGTCCTTTTGATTATTTATTGCCTCTAAAATAGAATCATGAATTTCTGACACATTATCTCTGGTTATCTCTAATTCATCCGTGTCTGATAACTCTTCTCCATCTTCAAGCTGAACGGATTCATCCGGGAGCCAATGACCATGCAATCCATTCAGCATAAATGGATTGGTTTTCCGTATATAATCACCAATGCACTGCACGCGATCTGAATATAGATTTATATCAAAATTGAATACGTCTTCAGTAAAAATACTCTGCGGCTGTTTTCGTATAATTTCTGCTGTTTCCTGATTGACTTTGCCAAGTTTCTTGACTTTTGCCAACCCCTCCTTCTGTTTCTTAGTGAAAACATATTGAACCTTATCTTCTCCCAGATAGTGTCTTTGTGCAGTAAATTTACGATTATAAGCACGCGAAAAAGAGTCGCCATTAACTTCATACTCCCCGCTCATATTCTTTTTTAGGAGTACTGGCATAACCCGGTAGGTTCCATCACCATTGCTTTCTACTTTAACGGAGAGTGCATCGGGAGCCATTATTTTAGTGCTCTTGATATATGGCTCTGCTGTTGCATCAGCTACCTGAATATAGCTTTTGACTTTAGCCATAATTTCCAAGCCTAAAGGAACCAGTTCTTTCGAATCGGTTTCTTCCTCTACCATTTTATTAAAATGTATGACCTCGCGAACCAAATCATACTGGGCATGATTGAACATAAACGACATGCCCGTCCCCACTTTATGAATTTCAATATAGGAACCGATGATGACCGGATTGATAATTGGCTCATTATTCTTATCTCTGTACGTGATGGTAAAGGAGAAGCCTGATGTGCCGATACGTCCATTGGAAGTTACATAGATATCATATGGAAATACAGGTGGCAGGCCTAAAAGATGTCTTTTCCCTTCGCTAAAAGACGAGGCCGTATCATGTGGGATTACATAACAAGAATCCAAATATAAGGCTTTGCCCTCCGAATATAACATCTCAAGCTCACCTGTGAGCCATTCCCATTTTTCTTTATCCACAGAATCTGTCTTTTGAAAAGAATATCCTGAGTCAGTAACATTCCAAGATGTATTCATTTTACAAGCCTCTATTAATCAGGCAATCCCTTTACCCAAAAGACTGCCACAACTCAATACATACCATTCGCACGACAATGTTCAAAAATCCATCTTCTCAAAGCACTCTGCCAGGAATCAGTTTCTGAATGAAGATGCGCTTTCTTGTAAACATAATTGGCCTGCGTGACATCGGTATAACTATATGTCCGCCTATACCCAGCTTTTTCAAAAAAGGGAATTGGTGCTTCTCCCATTCGATAGACTCTTACTGAACCATTGTGGCTGACTTCCAAGAAAACATAGTTTCCAATACTGCAAAGGAATAGACTCTGCAGCGGGCTGCAGCGTTCAAGGCGCGCATAAGAAGGAATCTTACTCCTATATAAACGATTAGCAATTTTCTCTGCTTCAGGACCTAGTACCACACGGGTATATTTCATATCCCTTAAATATTTTTCCCAGAATCTTTTACGATAAATCCACATCTTATCAGCTGATACGTCTCTTACCGTTGTCTGGCTGATAATATTAAAGAACAAATCAAGGTCTGTTTTCTTTCGCCAATAGAGATAAATCTCCACTGCCTTCGGATTTACATCGGCCCAGTGATATGCCTGGTTATCATCTCTTGGATCCCCCATTGCCTTGTTTAATTCAAAAAGCAACTCATTACGATAGTGGATATCATTTCCTTTATCAACTGCAAAAATAGCATTTTCTGCCAAACGGGGGACAAGATTCTTATAAGAATCGGTATGAGCAATTTCTCTGAACAAATTCATTTCCTGCGTGTCATTCTGGCTGTTCTTTATTGAGGCTAATATAATAGATTTCTTAGTAAATAAAGTCCAGGGGAAAAAATTGGGGAATAAAGGATTATCTTTGAAAAATGCAAGAACCCCTTCGGTTATGTAATCCGCCAGATAGTATGGCCCTTTCTCGGATAAAAAATTCTCGTGTCCCCTTAAATAGGGTACTGCATGAATAAGGTCATGATTCTTTGATAAAGCCGACCTGATTTTCTTTCCCAATGAACTAACTGCCATATTATTGTCGGCATAGATATTGAAATATGCATTTACCGCCCGCCGGAAAGACGCGGACTTCTGAAAGTCAATATGATCAAGCAGAAACCGTATGACCTCATTATTGTCTTTTGCCATAGATAACAATACAGGAAAACATCTGGCTTCTTTATGGCTAAACTCAATCGTTTTATTTTTCCCTTTTACAGCAGCAGTAACCTTCCCATACAGTTTATTAACATCAATACCTGCGACTGGTTTTCCCGAAATATCTCCCAATCTTCTTATAAGTCTGTTAATAGCGATAGGCTGCACAAACATTTCCTTGGTAGATAAGCGAGTATAATCAGACAGAATTACTCCACTCTCTTTAAGCTTTGAAAGAGTTTCTAGTAAGGTCTCCATTTGGAACTCCTTTATCTCGATGATTCTTTAGGTGGCATCATAGTGAAACGCAAATCAATACGCCTATTTTCCGCCTTTCTCTCTTCATCAGTCGTCACCGGTCTCGTATCCGCATAACCGGAACAGGAAAAAATAGGATTACCTACTGCATTTTTAAGCTGCTTCAGTGATTCATTATCCTCTTCCAATTTTGTTAATGTATTAATGGCTCTTTCGGTAGATAAATCCCAATTAGAGCGATACCGGGGATGGTTTTCTATTGGATCACTATCTGTATGACCTTCAATGAAAATGGTATCTACCGAGTTTTTATAAGTATCCTCTTGGAGTACCCGATAAAGCACTTGTGACAATTCATTGATATGTTCTGCTCCTTCACCATTAATATCTGCTTCTCCGGATTCAAATAAAACACCTGCCGGTATTCGAATAATGCCCTGATCTTCCACAATTTGAATATCGACATCATATTGCTTCATTTCGGCCTTTATCTCTTTGAGCATGGCATTTCGTTTTTCGGTATTACCGGTATATTGATTTTGAATATCGCCTACATTGAGCATAAAATACGCTAGTGCAAGGACAAAGACACCTAATAAGCCAGCCATCAAGTCACTTAAACAGGTACTAAAAGCGTCACCATCTGCTTCCTGCGACGATTTCATTCTGAACCTTTTCATAAATTACTACCTCAGCGAAGTTTTTGCTTTATAAATTTATTCAGATCTTCTACCGATTCAGCAAGATCCTGATTCAAATCCTGTATGCCGGATAATGCTGTATTGATACTGGAGTCAAAAGCGCTTAAATTCTTAATCAATGCCCTATTCGTTGCATCATTATATCCATTAATTCCTTTGTTCAAAATTTCAAAAGTTTTCTGCAGTCCGTCAGAAACACCCTTGAAGTTATTTTCATATGCTTTCCAAGAAGTTTCAATGTGTTTAAGCGCATCGTTCACTTCTTTGACTGCATTGGCATTTGCCACAGATGCCGTTTGAATAGTGCCTGCCTGCCTATTTAACTCCTTACTGATAGACTGCTGGACATCAATCGCTTTATCCAAACTCTGACCAATCTGCTCCGACACCTGTGCCATAGGCCGTGATGCATCCGCAAATTTGCTGGCTGCATCCCCTGCAGAGTTAATTAATTCTTTATTTCTGGAAATTGTGGTCTGCAGACTCTCAACCATTGTCTTTAAAGCAGCTTCATGTCGTTCCATATCATCATGAACCATACTAAGAGTCTCTTCCAAGCTCTTCTTCATACTGCTCGATACGGTAGAAAGTTCATTACCGGTTTTGGAAATAGATGCAGCAGCGCCCGTCAAAGCATTACCCATTGTATTGGCCGCCTGCCCAGCATGCTCAAGAATTGACCGATTAGCTGTATTGGAAGCATCTGTTAACGCTTTTACTGCCTCATTTAGCTGCCTTGCATTGTCCTCATTCTGTTTAGCAGACTTTTCAAAGGCAAGATTCATGGACTGCTGCAGTTTGTCCAACGTTGCAGCAAAAGAAGCCAGCTGCTTACCTGTCTTTTCGTCAATGCTTCCGGCCAAAGCATCAGCCCCGCTGCTATTCAGCTTGTCAATCGATTCCTTTAAGTCATTAAATACCGGAACCAGCTGCTCCTGGAAGCTGGTATCCAAACTTTCTGAAATAGCAGTCACAAGCTGTGTACTGAATAATTTCATTTGTTCTGTCTGCTGCTTTGATTCAATAAGGCTGTCTGCTAATATCTGCTCTGTATTTTTATGAGTAAAAATGAAATCTAGTCCTTCCGCCACCTTATCTATAAGAATATTATAATTTTTCATAAGGTAGGAATAATAAATATTATAGCCAATAGCACAGATTATACCCGCTACCGAGGTTAAGAAAGCTGTTGACAATCCCTGAAACAAATTCTGGATTCCGGAACTTAAAACTTCCAAATCCTTAGAATCAATATTGATTCCATTGAGACCAACAGTAAGGCCAAGAAAAGTTCCTAAAATACCAATGGCCGTAAATATTCCGGCCAGATTCTTCCAAAAACCAACCATAAGACCACGGGATAACGTATCACTATTGAAATAGTATTCTGCATTTTCTGTGCTATAGATTTGATATCTGCCTTCCATGTCCGGGCCTACATGGATTAAAGAAGTTTCATACTGTTTCCATAAAGAAGCAAAGCTCGACTCCTTCATTGCTGCTTTAAAATTCTCAAAAACTCCTTTTTCATTAAAAGATTGTCCTTTATAATTTTCCAATAAAGTCAGTAACTCTTGAAGTTGCTTCTTTCTAGCGTTGCACTTTCTCCAAAAGAAGTAATACCAAAATCCAAATGGAATCACGAATAGCACATAGTACCAAATACTATTAACAATGGGACCAATAAATATCCAAAAAGTACGCATTTTTAATTCTCCTTATAATCCGCCATGTAGTTTAAAATTTTATTTCTTTGTATGATTTAATCTAATAATATCATATGCAGGCTTTCTACGACAAATGCAATAGAAATGGATAAAATTCTATACTTCTCTGTAACCATCTCAAACAGTATAACGGTTGCTTTCTTGTCCCTATCCTATCTCAACCCCAGCTCTATAAATTCATCCTCCGTTACCCTAAGTCCGCTCTTTTCAAATCTTCCGCCTCGCTGGTCGTAGATTTCTTTCAACATATCTTTCCTATCTTCTTTAATTCCCAGATGGATTTTTCTATGACAGATGGGACAAAGGCAGATGATGTTGGCATATACGTCCAGACTGTGGTCAAAGGATGGCTGCATAACCATGGGGATGATATGATGCCCCTCTATGTAGGGTTTATGGGTGCTCTGGATAAGGCCCTGTTTTCTAACGAATGGATTCCTTGTATATCCATGATTTATTCCCATAAAAAACGAATTGTTTCGGCTTTATTACAGTTGCTTCACCCACTCCACTGCTATCCTATCCGCACCAAGCCAGTCTATATTGTCCAGTTCCTCTTTCTTCACCCACCGGAAGGCGGAATGTTCCAGGATGGTCAGGGTCCCTCTTGCTACGTGGCACAGGTAGCATTCCATGGTGAGGTGGAAGTGGGGATAGTCGTAATCCACGGTGCCCAGGAATCGGTCTACTTTGATATCAGCAGCCAGTTCTTCTTTGATTTCACGCCGGAGGGCTGTTTCCGGCGTTTCGTCTTTTTCTATTTTGCCGCCGGGAAATTCCCAGTATCCTTTGAATTCCCCATAGCCCCGGCGAGCAGCAAATATTTTATGATTTTCTACAATCACCGCCGCTGCCACATGAATGGTTTTCATCAGGATTTTCCGTCGCCTTTCTTTTCGAAACGGTATTTCTGTTTCACGTCCGGATATTTTTCATGGTCCACTTCCGACAGGAACATGGCCAGAGGCCGAGCGTAGATGCCGTAGTCGCCATAAAGGGCCCGGTAGACTGCCAGTTTTTCTCTTGTTTCTGTATGAGTGGCTATTGCTATGATCTGGTAGTCGTGGTTTTTGAAGTGGTGCCAAATTTCTCCGGCTTTTGGATTTTCACGCATTTGGTCTCCTTTGGGAATATAGAGATTTGAGAATTGAGAATTGCCAGGGCGGCAGGTGACTGCAGCGTCATGCAGCCGCTCTTCCCTCTGACTGGTATTTAATCGCTTATAAGTCATTAACGTCATGTACCGAGATTCTTCACTGCGTTCAGAATGACCCGCCCGGCGGGAAGGGGCTATGTCGTTAGAAATGCCATAAACCATTCTTAACGTAGTGCAGGGAGATTTCTCGTCTCTCTTTCACTGGCTCCATGGGAAGAGGGATTCATAGCGGCTTGTGCCTCCGCTCGAAATGACATGGGCGGCGGGAAGGATGGGTACGCAGCTTCCTGTTTCCCTTACAGCACGCCGGCGCTGTCGGTTTTGGTGATGTATTTGGCCGGGATGGGGTTATCCAAATGGTAGATGATGGTCATGGGCTGGGAGCCTTCCCATCTCATGAGGTGGGCGGGGCCCAGGAAGGTATAGGCCATGGAGGATTTGTAGGCGTCCTGTTTGGCACTTCGCACGAAAAGGAGTACGGTGGTCCCGTTGTCTCTCTGGTGGATATAGCGCTGTCCTGTTTTGGATTCCGGCGTGGTGGTACTCTGGCTCTGCCAGTGGAAGGTTTGTCTGTCTATGGAGTAGTCTTCATACAGGGTGGTATCGGAAAATTCTTTTTCCGATTTATTGAGAGTCACCAGAAATACATCGGTAGGCGCCGTGACCACATCGCTGTTTTCAGGAGTCAGGTATTTCACGCCTTCCCTGATGCTGCCGGGTTTGGCAAAGCCCAGGGCCGCAAAGAGCTGATCCCTGCTGTAGTTGCAGTATACTTCCAGAGGCGTTTGGTAAGGGAGGTCCGGCTTTTCCGGAATGATATCGATGGAGTCATACTGCCAGCGGAGCAGTGACTTGATTTCATCGGTCAGTTCATGCTGTCCCTGGAAACGACGCACTGCGTCTTCCGGTGCCGGACAAGTCCATTTCCCACCTTCCGGATACAGGGTGAGCTGCCACATGCGGAGATATTTTTTCTCCATCTCCGTCAAGGCAGGCGGCATGGTTTCATAACATTTCTCCATGAAGGAAATCCATTTGGGCGAGTCCATAGAAAGCACTCTTGGCAGGGCTTTCCGAAGGACTTCTTCCTCTTCGGTCACAGGAAAATCGGGAATGAGCCCGGCATCAGCCAAAAGGCGGGCAAAGGTATGTTTTTCATTATAAAAGGTATGGGGATGGATGGCGGTGGCTTTGAAAAATTCTTCCAGTGTAGGAATATGGCCGGTGGCTGAAGCCAGTTCCTTCACCATGTCCATGTAAAATTCATTTTTTCGAAGGCGGCTGTTAATATTTTCCAGTACATGGCGGGCAGCGATTTCTTCCAGCTGAATAGAGCAGCCTTTAGGTACATGGGGAAATCCATCCTGGATTTCTTTCTTGATGACCACATGGCTTTTGCCCAGAAGAGAGGCATAGCGGGAGGCAAAGTCGTACTTCCTGTTGGCCTGGGCTACGAAGTCCAGTACCGTAAGGCAGTCTTTCTCCGGGAAAAGGCGAAGGCCGCGCCCCAGCTGCTGAAGGAAAATGGTCATGGAGTTGGTAGGACGAAGGAAGAGGACTGTATTCACCGCAGGAATATCCACCCCTTCATTGAAAAGGTCCACTACGAAAATGATGGTGATGTCTCCGCTTTCCAGCTTCTGCCTGGCCGCATTTCGGACATCCTTCGGGCTGTCCGCATCCAGAGCCAGGGCTTTGATCCCCTGCCGGTTGAAGTAGTCTGCCATAAAATGGGCATGTTTTTTAGAAACGCAGAAGCCCAGGGCTTTCACATCTCTCATATCCGCTGTATACCGCTCCAGAGCCTGGATAATGGCACGGGCCCGCTGGCTGGCCAGGGCTCCTTCCCCGGTATATACATTTTCCAGTTCTTCTATATCATAATGGCCGCCGGTCCACTTGATATTGGAAAGGCTCACAGGATCGTCGATGCCAAAGTAATGGAAAGGGCAGAGCAGGCGCCGCTCAATGGCATCGGGAAGCCTGATTTCTGCCGCCATATGACCGCCGAAATAGTTCAGTATGTTCTTCCCATCCATTCGTTCCGGCGTAGCCGTAAGGCCCAGCAGGATTTTCGGATGAAACCAGTCCAGAAGCTTATGGTAGCCTTTGGCCGCCGCATGGTGAAATTCATCTACAATAATCATGTCATAGTAGAAGGGATCCATTTTTTCCCAGAACTTTTGGCTGTTAAAAGTCTGGATGGACATGAAAAGATGCTCACTGCGGGCGGCATGGTAATTTCCCACAGCCAGCTGTCCGAAGTTCGGATCTTTCATCACCTGTCGGAAGCAGGAAATGCTCTGTTTCAGGATTTCCTCTCGATGGGCTATAAAAAGAAGCTTAGCATTTCCTTTGCGGCTCTGATAAAAATTCCGATAGTCAAAGGCAGAAATAGCCGTCTTCCCTGTGCCTGTTGCCGCCACCACCAGATTATACCAGTGGTTCTTCCCCAATCTTTCTGTGCGGAGGGCATCCAGCACGGCCTGCTGGTAGGGATAGGGCTCAATATCAAAGGAATAGGTGGTGTCGCTCCCCTCTTCCTTTCGTCCCCTTTCCCGGTCGATGGCACGGCTCAGTTTATCAAAGTCCGATACCTGAAATGGCTGGAATTCATCGGAGTGCCAGTAGGTATCAAAGGTGGCTTTCATCTTGGCAATGATACCGGGCAGGTCCTGCTCAGTGACCTTCATATTCCATTCCATACCGTCAGCAATGGCGGCGCGGGACAGATTGGAGGAGCCTACGTAAGCCGTAGAAAAACCGCTGTCCCGATAGAACATATAGGACTTCGCATGGAGCCTGGTTTCCTTCACGTTATAGGAAATCCGAACCTCCGTATTGGGCAGCTCCGACAGCACCTTCACTGCCTTGGGATCTGTGGCACCCATGTAGGTGGTGGTCACTACCCTGAGATGACCGCCGCCGGCGGTAAACTGACGAAGGCATGGCAAAATGAGGGAGAGGCCGGAAAAGCGGATAAAGGAAATCAGCATGTCCATGCGGTCACAGGTCATGATTTCCCGGTTCAGCTCATGAATCATGGATACATCATTCCGGGAATTGGTAAAGAGGAAGGAATTCACCAGTGATGTAGCCGGCACTTCCCATTTCTTTCTGGCAATTTTATTGGCCCGGTGCTCCAGGGATTTCAAAAGGAACTGCTCCGCCGTCACATCATGGCCATCTCCCAGATTTGCAATCCGGGACGCCAGCTTTTCTACCAGCTCATTTGTCAGTGCCAGCTCATCTTTCACGCAGTGGTCCTGGTTCTCATCGGCAATCTCCTTCAGGCAGAGCCGGATCAGTTTCTCCAGATAGTTGGATAAATACCCCACTGCCTCCTGGGCATCCACATCCTCCCGATCCGCCCAGATTTCCTTATCCGCCAGCGCCTTTGTCAGCTTTTTATCAAAGTCCCGGGAAATAACCTTCTCATATACGCCGTCCTTCAAATCAATGATGTCAGCCATAGGAACCCCCTTACAATTACTACCTGTATTATACCAGGGCTCGTAGAAAAAATGGTTCAATCACAAAATCTGTGGGATGAATAATCCCTACGTATAGTTCATGTTGCCAAAAAAGAGGACATCCGCTAAGATGTGGAAATGCATCTCGCAAATGTAAATCCACACAAAGGAATG
>Ga0256406_1000595_pt1 | contig 65121 bp, 52 predicted proteins | sample RumenRJG_03DNA_FD_185986 | JGI IMG/M metagenome (GOLD analysis project Ga0256406, IMG submission 185986) | Bovine rumen microbial communities from Lethbridge, Alberta, Canada - RJG_03 | ecosystem: Host-associated > Mammals > Digestive system > Stomach > Rumen | place: Canada: Alberta | collected... | reverse complement strand
TTGTGTCAACGGTTCGATTCCGTTCTGAGGCACCATATATGCGGCTGTGGCGGAATGGCAGACGCGCTACTTTGAGGGGGTAGTGATCTTTCGATCGTGTGAGTTCAAGTCTCACCAGCCGCACCACTTAATTTCTAGTTTCCGGTGCTACAATTGCATATGCGGTCGTGGCGGAACTGGCAGACGCGCTATCTTCAGGCGGTAGTGGAGTAATCCGTGAGAGTTCAAATCTCTCCGACCGCACCACTAGAAATTGAAACTCTCGAGACATAAGTCCCGGGAGTTTTTTAATGTCTTTTTCAGATGGCAGCCGGATATGCATCCTGTTTCAGAAACTTTTAAATCGGGAATCTCGGGAGTATCGGGAATCCCGGGGGTGTCGGGGAGGTGCGGCGCAGCAGAATAAAGGCGCCGCAGAAAATATTTATTTCATGCCCATCCTGCAGTTATCATTTTTTGTAGGACAACTGGTAACTGCGAACTGATAACTATCCATGATATAATGGAATAAAAGTAATACGTATTTACTCGCATTGATTAGGAGGAAACATGAACGCATTTGCAGCACTCGGGGTGGCGGAAGGTCTGGCGTCCCTTCTGAAAACCCAGGGAATCAAGATTCCCACACCCATCCAGCAGGCAGCGATTCCATCGATTTTCAAAGGGAAAGACCTCATCGGCCGTTCCCAGACCGGTACCGGCAAGACCCTGGCCTACCTCCTGCCCACCCTGCAGCGGGTAGACAAAAAGAACGGCTTTACCCAGGTCCTGGTGATGACACCTACCCGGGAACTTTCCAAACAGGTCTTTGACGTGCTCCGCCCCTTTGCCATTCAGGAAGGAATCGATGCGGTGGATATCATCGGCGGCCGAACCATTGAGAACCAGCTGCAGAAATTGAAGAGAGATCCCCACTTCATCATCGGCACCCCGGGCCGCCTGCTTGACCATATCCGCAGGAAGAGCCTCGATCTTTCCAATGTGAAGACCGTCATTCTCGATGAAGCGGACCAGATGCTGGCCAACGGTTTCCGGGAAGATATAGAAACCCTCATCGATGAAACGCCGAAAAAACGGCAGCTCCTCCTCTTTTCAGCCACCATGCCCGATGATGCGGTGCGCCTGGCAAGGAAATACATGAAACACCCCGCTATCGTGGACGTAGCGGAAAAAGCGGCTGCCTCCACCGTGGAGCAGCGGGTCTATGAAACGACGAAACCGAAGAAATTCAAACTTCTCGTGAAACATCTGGAACAGATGAATCCATACATGGCGGTGGTTTTCTGCAATACAAGGGAAGAAGCCCATGAAATTGCAGGAAGACTCCAGGAAGAAACAGATTTCATCACTGATGAAATTCATGGAGATATGAGCCAGGGCCAGCGGAATCAGGTGATCCGTGAATTTGAAAAAGCAAAAATCCAGATCCTTGTGGCTTCCGATATTGCTGCCCGGGGACTGGACGTGGAAGGCATTACCCACGTCTTCAACTACGACATCCCGAGAAATCTGGAATACTACATCCACCGCATAGGCCGCACAGGCCGGGCAGGCACAAAGGGCATTGCCATCACCTATGCTACCCCGGAAGACGGACTTCTTTTAAGAAAGCTGGAAAAATCTATTTCTGAAACCATCACAAAGTATGATGAAAAAGGAAATATAAGGAAAGTACGGTCGGGCCGCCCGGCGAAAAAAGTGGTCACTCCCGGCATGTACAAGCCTACGAAGAAGAAAGAACACAAAGCCCTGGGCCATAAGGGCAAGAATATGAGACAGAAAAAGAAAGCGGAAAAACTGTCGAAGAAGAAATGAGTTTCACGAAACGGTACAGAGACATCTGTGCCGTTTTTGATTTGTGCCAATCGTGAATCGTGATTCGTGGTTCGTGATTCGTGATGGTGGCGGCCTTTCGGCCGTCGATGATATATGGGGCTTTTGCACAGACCGCAGGGGTGAGGCGATTTGAAGCTTTTCCTGCACTACAATACCTAGGCCGGTGTGGTGATCGAGTCCTACTATCCTTTAGGCGGAAGAGGTCATACGAAGGACAGTCTGAATCATCCGGCGGTCCGGCGGCTGGCGGAAAAATATGGCAGATCGCCTGCCCGGATTATCCTCCGCTGGCAGCTCGAGTCCGGATACATCGTGATTCCGGGAATCGATAAACCGGAATATATCAAAGAAGATCTGGACCTCTTTGATTTTGATCTCACCGATGAGGAAATAAAGACGCTGAATCAGCTGGATACGGGAAAAAGATATGAAAACTGGTGAGTCATGGAAAATCTTTCCGTACCTTAATAGCTATAAACGGCCCTCGGATGCCAGCATAAAAATATTTGATACAAAATTTATGAAAATAAAATCCTCTTTCTGCACTATATGGGTAGAGCAGGGAGAACGAGCTCCCGGATTTCCTTCAGGAACCTGCATGTGCACATATCGATCGAAGCAGGCGGAAGGGAGACCGGATATTTTCTCCCGGCTCCCGATGCCGGCATCAACCAGACTCCTCCAGTCAAAAAGGGAAACAGAATAAGGAAAAATCATCATGCGGATGACAAACTGATGACCCACGACAAACGGCAGCTCCGTCCCTGCGCCCAGGCCAGAGTCTATGCACCCGTTGATTTCCCTGCCTTTCTGCTCTCCCGTGACGGGAGGAGTTTTTTTATGCCCCTTTCAGGGAGGGTATCCGCTTTCAAAGGAAAGGGCCTTCCCCCATATGGTACAATTAAAACCGAGGTGATTCTTATGCATCATAATAGATCCGCACTCTACCAGGCGCTCTGGCTGCTGGCCCTGACCATTCCCTGGCCTCTGGCAGGGACTTTCGTTCATACGCCGGCGTCTCTCATGATTGGCATTTCCGCTTACTGGGGGATGGGTCTTCTGGTACCTTTCCTCTTTTACCTTTTCCAGCAGAGAGGGTGGGGGAGCGAACCGGGCGCTATCCGGGCCGCTGTCCATCTCCCCCTCTGGATATCCGTGGTTCTGGCGCAGATTGCCGTTTTCTATAATTACCTGCCCCGGATTCAGGGAAGTCTCAGGGAAAATTTCCTGCCCGTCACGATTGGCGCATTTTTCATCCTTTCTTTCTGCATCCTGGGAGCAGCCTTCCTGGACCGGATGCTGGCCATCCTTTACGGAAGGCTGAAAGAAAAGGGCGGCCTCTGGGCGAAATGGCTGGGAAGCGCCTGCCTCACCGGTCTCATTCCGGGGACGGCCATTATTTCCTTCCTCGGCCTTTTCTACACAGGCGGCATGCGCCTCGACCCCTTTATGGCCTCCGTATTCCTCATGGAAATATTCAATATCATTTTCTATGCGAAAATATTCCTGGCCATGATGACCTTCGGCCTTTTCGTATTTTTCGCCGGAGAGGGGAAAAAGAGCGGACGAATCACGAATTCCGTATTCTCCGCCGTTTTCTGGATGTTCCTTCTCTTCATTCCCATCGTGATTTCCGACAGGATCACCTCTACCGGCGCCTGGAGATCTTATTTCGATCCCTCCTATATTTCCATGTTTCCCTACCTTTCCGACCTCTGGCTGACCGGCCTTGCCCTCATGGGAGGCGAAAGAATTACGAAATGGATTTTCAGGGAATAAGTGTTGACAAATAACTTTTCCTCATTATAATAACTAATGACACTTTTGGCAGGTTGATGGGCTCCGCTTTGCAGGTATCCGACGTGAACCGGACCGCGGAGTGAGTAGACCGCCTTATTTTTCGGCTTATATCTCAAAGAGAGTAAGAACGGAGGAAACAAATGGAAAAAGAAAATAACCCGTCCTCACAGGGCACATTTATGAACCTGAAGGAACTCACCATTTCCGGCCTTCTGGCAGGAATCACCATCTTCCTGGGACTTACCGGTTACGGTTTCATTCCCCTGGTCGTCATGAATGCTACCATCCTTCACATCCCGACCATTATCGGGGCAGTCGTGGCAGGACCTAAAGTAGGGGCCATCGTGGGCCTGCTCTTCGGTCTCTTCTCCTTCTTCCAGTCCCTCCGCGCACCTAGCCTTCTGCTCCAGTTCGCCCTGCAGTACAATCCATTCTACGATGCTTTCATCTGCATCGTGCCCCGTATCTGCATCGGACTCTTTGCTTACTTCCTTTATAAACATATCCATCTGCCCGAAGGTATCCGCATCGGTATCGCAGCTGTGGGCGGTTCCCTCTGCAATACCGTCCTCTTCCTCGGTTCCTTCTACCTCCTGGTAGGCGCACCGTACGCAGCCTCCAAGGGCATCTCCGTAGAAGCCGTAGGAGCTACCATTCTCGGAATCGTCGGCGTAAACGGAGTACCGGAAGCCCTCGTTTCCGCAGTCATCATCATCCCGGTAGTCCTGGCACTGAAACATTCCGGATTCAAGACAAAATAATGGTTTGCTGAAATCGGTGAAGCTCTGCTTCACCGATTTTTTTGTGAAATAAAAGTGGTAAGTGATAAGTGAAGGTGGCGCTGCTGATGCAGCGCGAGTATATATGGGGATTGAGTCAAACAGGGCAGAATCCATATTTAAAAGGCGCGCTATATAATTTGTGCGCGCCATCGCCCTTTGATTCTCACTCAAAATTCCTGATTCTTTCTGCTGCATTTATTGGTTAAAAATGGCCTGCTTTATGAATTGTGCAGGCCCACCTTCCCGCAATCCGCAATCCGCATTCCCCAATCCGATTGACAAACGGTAAGCATGATAAATTACACGAAAGGAAATAAAATGAAAATATTAATCGACGGCGACGGCTGTCCAGTGATCCCGGAATCCGAAAAGGCGGCCTCCCTTTTTCATCTGGAATCCATCATAGTCTGCGATACGAGCCACCTCATCCGCTCTGGGAAAAGCAGAATCGTGGTGGTAGACAAAGGGGCAGACTCTGCCGATTTCACCCTGACAAATCTCATCAAGCCGGGAGACGTGGTCATCACCCAGGACTACGGCCTTGCCGCCATGGCCCTGGCAAAGAAAGCCTTCCCCTTCCACCAGAACGGCTGGCAGTACACGAATGAAAATATAGACCGCCTCCTCATGGAAAGGTACGAAGCCAAAAAAGCAAGAAAAAGCGCCAGACACCACCTCAAAGGCCCGGCCAAAAGGAAGAAAGAGGATAATGAGAAATTTTATAATTTATTGATCCGTTTTTTGGAAAGGAAAACCGAAGAAACCGGAAGCTTTTGAATCGGGACTATCGGGGGTGTCGGGAGTATCGGGGCTATCGGGAGGGTGGCGGGTATCAGAAAAGAAAGCCCGCCTGTATATAGCCTGTTAGATACTCTTTTAGTTTGCAAAAAAATCTCCTTAGAAACGAAAATATAAAAGGCGCCATCATTATTTTAAGGCGCCACCTTCCCGACAATCCCGAAATGACCCCCGATATTCCCGATATCCCCGAAACAAAAGTCATTACATCCTTAATCTAAAGACAGTATTTACCCCATAAAACTGCTATAATAAAAGAAACAATTGCGTTATTCAGAAGGCGGTGTTTCTATGAACTGCAGGATCGGTGTTATCGGCGCATCGGAATCGGTGGAAAATATTCTGAAGGCGGGGGAGCACTTTGCCCCGGATGTCACGCTTATTCCCTGTCCTTTTGAAAAAGAAGGGGATATGAGGGATATTATCGAAAGAAACCGTTCCAGGGTGGACGGATGGCTTTTCAGCGGGCCTCTTCCCTATGAACTGGGGCGGAAATATTTCAGGAGTGACGATAATATTTCCTGCTGCCATACGGCAGGCGCCATGCTCCTTGTGCGGGCCCTGGAAGTCATGCATGACGCAGGGCGGAAAGCACCCCGCTTTTCCATCGATATGTACGAAGGAATCATCGATATTTCCGAAGTCCTCTCCGACACCGGCCTTCCCCTGGACGAAGTCTATATGAAATATTACGGGAAACAGTTCCGGGTGGAAGAAATCGTGGAATTTCACCGCTCCCTCTATGCGGAAAGAAAGACAGACGGGGCTGTCACCGCCTTCCGGGCCGTATACACCCGGCTGAAAGACCTGGGCGTCCCTGTATACTACCTCAATCTCACGAAAGCGGAAATCACCGAATCCCTCCGGCAGATGGTGGAAAAAATCCGCACCACCTGGTTCAAAGCGACCCAGGTGGGAACCGTGGCTATCACCATACATGATTATGAAACGGTCCTGGACCACATGAATTCCGACGTCCAGCGGGAGCGGCTGGAATGGGAAATCAAAGGGAAACTGCTGCCCCTCTGCGAAGTGCTGGACGGGTCCCTTGTGGAAAAAGGAAATGGCAGATATGAAATATTTTCCTCCCGCGGCCAGATTCACCGCCATCTGGAGGAACTGGAAAATACGCTGAAAGAAATAAAAATGACCATCAACCTGTATGGATCCGCAGCAGCGGGCATCGGCTATGGAGAAACCGTGGCCAGATCGAGACTCCGCGCCCGGCAGGCCGTGGATGAACCCATCCTCTGGGATATGCCGGTCCGGATTTCCGGTGATGAGACAGGAGAAGACAGGGAAGTGCAAAGAGAAGAACTGGATCCGGAGACCAGGGAAAAACTGAAAGAAGTGAGAGTCAACGAAAAGACCCTCCTCAAAATCCGCCTTGTCGCCTCCTCATTCCCGGAGGGCACCTTCTCCGTGAAAGACCTCTCCACGAAACTTTCCGTGACTCCCCAGAATATCCGCCGCATCATGGGAGCCCTCTCCAAAGCAGGTCTGGCAGAAATCGTCAGCGAAACTTCCCCCGCCGAAAGAGGAAGGCCGGGGAAAGTGTATAGATTAGTGGTTAGTGGTTAGTTTTTAGTTGTTAGTGCTTAGTCGCCGGCCTGAAGCCGGCAGGCGCCCTGAAAGCAGGGCGTTTTTTATTGTCTTCTACATAAGTTTCGAGTTTCAAGTATTCTCGTTCGCCGCAAAATGGCTAAAGGTCAGCCTCCCTGAGGTTCTGCGCTCGAACGCGATTTGAAGGAGAGAGGCGAAGCCGAATGACGTGCAAATCGCAGTGAGAGTCATGCAGTGACTGGGGAGTTGGACGCGCAGCGGCCGGAGGGGCTGTACTATCATTCAAGTCGAAATGAGTACGATTGGCCCCTGATGTTCAGGTTCACTGCCCGGCACAAATGGGCTGGCTGACGAAACGTATCCACGATAAAAGATGCAAATCATAAGACGCTGCGTCCCCCAATGGAGGAAGCTCCCGCGAAGCGGGTGAAGGGGTGGTCTATCAACCTGGTCGAAATAGAGATGAGCGGTCAGTACATTACGTTTCTCCTGAGAATACCGGTATGGCCGGGGCAGGTGGAGAGAAATTTTCCGTGGCTGCTCTTTCGGACGAAAGCGGTTCGATTTTTCCGAAGTGTATGGCCTAAAAACTTGCGAAAATAAAATTTCAGATTCTTCTTAAATCCATTTGATTCAGTCTATACCATAGCTATGCCAACTGCAATTGATCACTGAAAAATCAAGATATAATCGATATTCTTTTTCAAGCTAAAGAAACTTTATGAAACGAAATTGACTAATAGTCAAAATTTCTATTGCAATTTTGGGCGGATATGATATAATTCAATTAAAGCAAGAGTTGCTAAACAAAAACAATAATTTGCGAAATAAAAGGAGGACCAAAATGATGAAAAGAGTTGAATCCATGATCAGAAATCTGCTTCCAACCCTGAAAGATACCTATACTTACCTCCACTGCCATCCGGAGCTTTCCATGCAGGAGGTGGAGACGGCCCGTTATATTTCCGACAGGCTGAAGGCCCTTTCCATCGAAGTCCATACCGGTATCGGCGGGACAGGAGTGGCAGCCATCATCCGGAATGGGGAAGGACCGGTGGTCATGATGCGTGCGGATATGGACGCCCTGCCCATGAAGGAAGAGACAGGCCTTCCCTATGCATCCCGCTGGACCACCATGAACAGGGCGGGAGAAATGGTTCCCGTTTCCCACATGTGCGGCCACGATATGCACATGACCTGGCTTCTGGGAACTTTGGAAATCCTTTCGAAAACGAAAGATGCCTGGCAGGGCACGGCAGTGGGCATTTTCCAGCCGGCTGAAGAAACGGCGGAAGGGGCCCTGGCTATGCTGAATGATCATCTTGGAAATATCATCCCAAGACCGGATATCATCCTCGGACAGCACCTCATGCAGTACCGGGCGGGGACTGTGGCTGTCAAAGGCGGACAGATCCTGACAGCCGGTGATTCTTTCGAAGTGACCTTCTTCGGCAAAGGGGGACACGGCGGAATGCCCCAGAATGCCATCGACCCTATTGTTATGGCTTCTTCCGCAGTGGTCCGCATCCAGTCCATTGTGGCAAGAGAAGTGGGACCCTCCGCCCAGGTCGTAGTGACGGTCGGTGCCTTCCATGCAGGAAAGGCGGAAAATATCATCCCCCACGAAGCAGTCATCAAGCTGAATGTGCGCACGACAGATGAAGAAATCCGTCAGAAAGTCCTCTCCGGCATCCGCCGCATCTGCGAGGCAGAAGCTAACGCATCGGGTGCGGAAAAAATGCCGGAGTTCCGGGAAATCAACAGTTTCCCGCTGACCGTCAATGATGAAGCGGCAGCAGCCTTCATCGGAGATGCTTTCCGCCGGCACTTCGGAGAAAGAGCCATCCCGGCCCAGCCGGTAGGGGCGAGTGAAGACTTCTCCCGCTTCGGACGGGCCTGGAACGTGCCCTATGTGTACTGGTTCGTAGGCGGCACAAAGCCGGAAATCTACGATGAAGCAGAAAGGAAGGGCACCACGGGCCATCTTCCCGGCCCTCACTCCCCGTACTGGGCGCCGGCCCTTACACCCACCCTCCAGACAGGAATTGAAACTATGATCACCGCAGCCACTCTGTGGCTCGTGCAGAAATAGAGAAAGTGTGAAATCATGAGAAAAGAAACTTACAAAGGAAATGACAGACTCCTCCTCGGCAGTGTCCTGGCGATTCTCACCTTCTGGCTCTTTGCCCAGACTACCCTGAACGTGATGCCCTCCATGCGGGCCGATCTTGGAATCGATGAAACCTGGAGCAATATGGCTGTCAGCATTACGGCCCTCTTTTCAGGCATCTTCATCGTAGTCCTGGGGGGCCTCGGAGATAAAATCGGCCGCGTAAAGATGGTTCTTACAGGCATTGTCCTCTCGGCCGCCGGTTCCCTCATGATCGCCCTCACCCCCGCAGGCACCAGCGTTTTCCTCATGGCAGGACGCATCATCCAGGGCCTCTCGGCTGCCTGCATCATGCCTGCCTCCCTGGCCCTCATTAAAGCGTACTACGAAGGACCGGCGCGGCAGCGGGCCCTTTCCTACCTCTCCATGGGTTCCTGGGGCGGCAGCGGCCTCTGCTCCCTCTTCGGAGGGGCTGTGGCAGGCGCCCTCGGCTGGCGGTATATTTTCCTCTTTTCCGTCCTCGTATCCGCGGCAGCCTTTGCCCTCGTATATGGCACCCCTGAAAGCAGGGTGGAAAGGAAAAACCCCGCACCCTTTGACTGGTTCGGCCTTGTGACCTTCATGATTTCCATGGTAGCCCTGAATATCGTAATCGGCCAGGGAGCAAAGATGGGCTGGGGCCACCCGGTAATCATCGTCCTCATCCTCACTGCTTTTGTGGGTTCTATCCTCTTCTTCAAAGAAGAAATGGGAAATACAAATCCATTCATCGATTTCAAACTGTTCAGAAATAAATCCTACGCAGGAGCCACCCTTTCCAATTTCCTCCTGAACGGTTCTGCAGGAACCATCATGGTTACCCTCACCCTTCTCCAGCTGGGCGCAGGCATGAGCTCCTTCACCGCAGGCCTTGTGACTCTGGGATACCTGGCAGCAGTCCTTCTGACCATCCGGGTAGGAGAAAAACTCCTCCGACTCTGGGGCGCAAGAAAGCCCATGATCCTTGGATGCCTCATCACCTCCGGCGGAATCACCCTCCTCTCCCTGAGCTTCCTCTACACCTGGCAGTACCTGGTAGCAGCGTTCCTTGGATTCACCCTCTTCGGCGTGGGACTTGGCCTCTATGCTACCCCCTCTGCCGACGCAGCCCTCTCCAATGTGCCTGCTGATCAGGCAGGAAGCGCGGCAGGCCTCTACAAAATGGCCTCCTCCCTGGGCGCAGCCTTCGGAGTAGCCATCTCCGCCTCCATCTTCACCGCCCTCTCCGGCATGGAAATGACCGCCCTCTCCGGCCTCTTCCTGGGCCGCACGGATAACGTATCCCTGCGCCTGGCAGCCATGGCAGCCCTCCTCTTCAACTTCCTCATGATTATGGCCACTATTACCTCCATCGTGAATACCATCCCGAAAAAGGAAATAGAAAGCGAAGAAAAGAGCGAAGACCTGGCTGCAGCAGAAGGCTGAGTCAAACTTCAGCGGGCCCGCTGTTTATATAGATGACCGATGAGATATTGTCTCATCGGTCTTTTTGTATTTGGCAAAGAGGAATTAGGATTTTGGGATTAGAGGTTGGGGGAGGTGTGCCGCTGATGCGGCACAAGTATATTTGGGGACCCTGCACGGGCGATTGTGAAAAGCCCGCATAAGTCGAAATCACCTGCCCCTGGTCAGGGGATTGTACAATCGGACAAGTCGAAATGGAGATAAAATGACAGGTCCATTACGTCTTAAGGGAAAATCTTATTACCGGCAAATCCATCATCATTAGATAAAGACAATAAAAAGAGGCGCCTCTATTTCAAAAGGCGCCCACCTTCACGGTCCACGAATCACGAACCACGAACAACGAATAACGAAGAACGATCAGCACAAATGACTTTATTCAGAAGAATCCCTTATGCCTCTTCTTTTCCTCTCAGCCTTTCATCGCATTTTGCGATGAGTTCCGCAGGGTCCACTCCCGCATCTCTGCACATGGTCCCGATGGTAGTCTTCATATCGGAAGGCATGGCGATTTCCTTTTCCTGGAAAATGGTGAGGAGCTGGGGATACATGGTGAGGATCGTTTCCATAGGCGTATCATCGGTGAGGAGAGGTTTCTTGTACTTATCGGCAATGAATTCATTCATTTCCCCGATGATTTCAAATACATCCATCCCATGCCCCTGGGCGGCCTGCCACAGATTTTCATCATAGGAAACAAAGCATCCCACGCAGGACATGCCGTATTCCATGAGGAACGGTCCCATTTCCGGGTACACTTCGATGATCTGCATGATATTATGCTCCGGACGGACGAAATCTCCCTCCTTCAGCGGCGGTACGTCAGGCTGGCCGAATCCGCTGAATGCATCGGTACTTCCGAAATCGGAAGAGCCGGGCATCGTATTTCCAAGGACTGCATCCCGGAAAGATTCATACCCCATGTGGTCGACGAATTCTTCCATGGACTGGTAATTTTCATGTTCCAGATAGTAAGAGCAGGCCTTTGCCATGATCGCAATGGCATCGGTGGGGAACTGGGCGAAAGCGAAGAACGTCTTCTTTCCCGTGTAAATATCCCAGCCGTCGGACATGCCCACTGCCCGGATGGGAAGAGGCATAGTAATGGTGCAGGTCAAAATGCAGGAAGGCCAGGAGCCGAAAGCCTGGAGACCCATCTCCTTCAACGCCGGTTCCACATCGGCCTGGGCAAGGCCCGTAATCATAGGCCGCGCCTTCGGGTCCAGGACGTAAGTGCCCTCCATCTTCTCTGCGGCTGCCTTCATCCTCTTCTTGAATTCGTCCCGCCCCTCTTTGATATCCGGAATGAAATCAATTTCAAGAGAGTAAGTGAGATTATCTGCTGTCATAGAAATAGAAACTCCTTTCAGAAACTTCCCCGGGGAAGATAGTTTTTATAGTCACTAAACTATTATACTACATATTGCAAGTTTTCGATATGTGTTTTTAGGGGGTAGATGGCTATAATATGAAATTTCAACTGCAATACGTGCAGCTTTGTTTCGGGGTGGTCGGGGTGGTCGGGGTGATCGGGGTGGTCGGGAAGGTGGCGCCTGGAAATTATATGGGCGCCGGTTTTATATTGAGAAATTTAATTTAGCAGGGCTGTCAGATGAAATATAAAACGTCGTACAGGCAGCTTTTGTTTCGGGAAAATCGGGGTGGTCGGGAAGGTGGCGGCCTTTCGGCCGCAGAGTATATATAGGGGATTTGCACAGGCAGCACGGGTAGGGGAATGCCAAAGGGTAAAAACGAAAAAGGCACAGACCAACAGCATGCTGCCGTTTCAGCCCTCCCACGTTTGGGAGGGTGCCTGAGCGAAGCGAAGGCGGGTGGGTCGATCTACCGTTTCAGGTCGAAAATGAGATAAAAGGAAATTTCCCATGTGTACGTAACGCAGGAAGAGAAAGAGTCATTTCAGCACGTGCCACATGCAGCCCCCTTTACCCGCTTTGCGGGAGTTTCCCCCGTTGGGGGACACAGGGTGCATTGGTTATGTGACTTTTCGATACCCAATTTCATGAGAATTGACTCTACCGTTCAGCAAGTGCTCCCCGCGTCCGGGGAGCTAAGGGCAGGGTGAGGGGGCGTACGATGGTATTCACCGGAAATGAAGAAAACCGTCCATGCGTACCGCAGGAATGGGAATATTGGTAGCCGAGAACTTTTATAAGAAAAATATAAAAAGGCGCCCCTATTATTTTCCGCCGCCACCTTCACGGACCACGAATCACGAAGAACGAACAACGAAGAACGAACAACGAAGAACGAACGCCCCATATTTCTGTACCTAAAGTACTGAAAAAATGGTAAAATAAATACAAAGTATCCTTTTTTCAAAATGGAGGAAACTATGAAATACCTGAAAATGAAAATCACTGCATCCCTTCTGGCAGCTGCCTGCCTCACCGGTATGGCCATGCCGGTAGCCGAAGCAGCCACCACCTGGCAGAAAATCCTTTACGGAGCAGCAGCGATTGCCCTTATTTCCAACTACTACAGCAATCTTGACGATAACAATGGTATGCAGTTCCTTTCCCAGTGCAAGCAGCAGACCGGTGTCTACGAATCGGCCGAAGCGGACAACCGGGTACAGGAAATATACGGAAACCTGGTAAATACCGGAGCCGTAGGCAGAAACTACAACGTATACGTAGCCCCTGACGAAGATATCAATGCATTCATGAGCCTGGGCGGAGTCCTCTGCGTGAACAAAGGAGCCCTGGACACCATGGACGATGATGAACTGGCCTATATCATGGCCCACGAAATCTCCCACGGTGAGAAACGCCACAGCGTATCGGGCGTAAAGAAACGGATCGGCCTCATGACCGCCGTAGATATCTACCTGGGCGGTGGACTCTCCTTCGGCGAATACCTCCTGGCCAATATCGCCACCAACTACGTTTCCAATGCCATCTTCACCAAAGACCAGGAAAAAGAAGCAGACGACCTGGGATTCCAGTACCTCTGCGAAGCCGGCTACAACCCCGGCGGCGGAGCAGCAGCCATGTCCGTCCTGGAAGACAAATATGGAAATAGCAGCCGCACCGGCCTCATGGCCGTAGTCGCCCCCTCCAACCATCCGAAAACAGGCGACCGGGTCAATAAAAACCTCAAATGGATGAAGAAATACTCCGGTGACCACGTAGACGTCAAAGACGGATGGATCGAAGTCAACGGAATCAAAGCCTTCCAGCCCAAAGCCGATGACCGGTACACCGACAAAGAAAGAACCTACCTCACCGCAGGCAAACTGGACAAACTCTACCACGCAGGAAACGTCCCGGATGCTACCCTTGCGGACAATATCATCTACTGCGGCGAAACCTCCCTCTACACCCTCTCCTCCGAAGAAGATGGAAAAACCTATGTTACAAACCTCAACAAAGGCATTCAGAAAGACAGAGGACAGAAAGTAGAATCCAAATTCAAAATCGACGACCGTAAAGAAAAAATAGCAGAGAAAAAAGCGAAGGCTGAGAAAAAAGCCTCCGAACAGGTAGAAGAACAGAATAAAGAATAATCTTCTGAATCAGGAATCTCGGGACCATCGGGGCTGTCGGGATTATCGGGAAGGTGCGGCGCACAAATAAAAAGCGCCGCAAGTACTGATTTTATTCCCATTAAAATTGCCGGCTGCAGGATATCCCATCCGCTGCGGAGCGGCTATAGCTCAAGCGTCCCCCAACGGGGGAAGCTCCCGCGAAGCGGGTGAAGGGGGCTATCAATCATTGTAACTGACAAAGTAAGACAATCCCTTCAAGCGTAACGTAACAGACAAAAGCCACCCTTGAAAAAGGGGGCTCCGGCGCAGCCGGTGGGGTAGATTTATGCTTTTTCTGCACTACTCCCTCAAGGCACATATGAGGAAAAAGGAAAAACTGACAATCGGTCACCACCTTTCCTGGGATGGAAAGGTGGCCGCGGAGCGGCCGGATAGGTTGTGTAACCGCACAAGGCACATATGAGGCTAATTGACGAAACAACTTCGGGACAGATGAGGAAATCGGTAAACAGGAGGCTCTCCCTCGGGAACACCGCGATAGCGGTGAGAGGGCGAATCGATTCGAAGAATCGACAACTCCATGTATTCTCCTATATAAAAAGCGGCGCTTATAAATTTGCGCTGCACCCCTAATCCCCAATTCCTACCCCTAATCCCCCAAAGCACTATCCCATCACATCGACATATATTTCCATGAAAGGAAAGAAATGAAAAAACTCTTCACCCTCCTTGTTTTAGCCATTATATTTGCCGCTATAGGCTTCGGAGCCCTTGTGCTCATCACACCGGATCCGCCGAAAGCGCCGGAAATTCCGCCGCCCCCGGAGATCAAAGCAGTCACTGCGGCCCTTCTGGACGCCCAGACCGGAAAAGTACTGACTGATAAAGAAGGCACCCTTCGTGTATATCCTGCCTCCACCACGAAAATCCTCACCACCATCATTGCCCTGGAAGAAGGAAAAGCCCGGCTCGAGCAGAATGCAAAAATCACGCCCCTTGCCATGAAACAGGACGGAACCAACCTGGGCGTACGGCAAGACATGCCCATTTCCCTCCACCAGATGCTCTATGGAATGATGCTTATTTCCGGAAACGATGCAGCCGTAGCCACGGCAGAAACAGTGGGCGGAAATTATGACCGGTTCATCGAAATGATGAACGAAAAAGCAGCCTCCATCGGAGTCCACGACTCCCACTTTGCAAACCCCAGCGGCCTCACCAACAAAAATCATTACTCCACAGCCATCGATATGGCAAAAATTGCCGCCTATGCCATGAAAAATCCGGATTTCCGGGATATTGTCAAACGGAAAACCTACCCCATGACCTATAGAAACGGCATGTTCAGAAATGTGGAGAATAGAAACGAATTCCTCTCCTCCGGCTACGAAGGAGCCAACGGAGTCAAGACAGGTATGACCGAAGCCGCAGGAGACTGCCTCGTGGCCAGTGCGGAAAGAAATGGAAGACTCCTCATCGTCTCCCTCTACAACGACAAAAACCGCTGGAACGATACCAAAGCCTGGCTCGACTACGGATGGACCGTCATAGCCATGGAAGACCAGTACAAAGCAGCCCTGGCCGCTGAAGATCCTATTTACAAATTCATCAACCGGATTCTGGGAAAGGAGCCAAAAGAACAGGATGCGTAAAAAACAGATTCACCGCAGAAATAAAAAAACGCCCTTTCTCAAACGCCTCTTCCCGGACAGCCCCATCCTCCGCATTATTTTCTGCATAGCCGTAGCCATCAGCGCTTATATAGTCATACAGAACGTCTACCACTTCGCCCAGGTCCAGGTACAGGAATACAAACTGAACAAAGAAAAAGAACGGCTCCTCAAAGAAAAAGAAGAACTGGAAGCCGAAAAAGAAGCGCTGAACGATCCCAAGTACATCGAGAAAAAAGCCAGAGAAGACCTGGGACTCGTCAAACCCGGCGAAGTGCCGTATGTGAAGTAAGGAAATAAGAATATACCGTTATTTAAAATCATTCCGGACAGCTTTTGTTTCGGGAATCCCGGGAATCTCGGGATTTTCGGGGTTGTCGGGAAAGTGGGCGCCTTGAAATTGTGAAGGCGCCTCTTTTTATTGTCCATAATTATCTTGATTGCTGATAATCCATCAGATTTAGAGGAATTGGGGATTGGGGAGGGATTAGGGGAGGTGTGCCGCTGATGCGGTACGAGTATATATGGGGAATTTGCACAGGCGAAGTTGAAAATCTCCTGCAAGACGAAAAATCGCCTGCTCCTGGCCAGGAGGTCAGCGAGCGAAGCGGGGAGGGGGGACGATGATATCTGTCGATTTTGTGCAGAAAGGGAAAGGCAGGATGAACGGGGGAAAGCCGGAATATCAGTCGGCTTTTCTGATTCCATTTCCAACTTTACAACTTCATTTTCCAATTGTTTCTCTGATTCAGATGGTGTATACTTTAGTCGAAAATATTTTAGTCGGAAAAAACCGACTAAAGTGAAACCGACAAAAGAGGAGGGAAAGTCATGAATTTTATTGGCAGACAGGCTGAGTTGAGGAAACTGGAGAAATCCTTCACCAGTAACCGGCAGGAAACGATCCTGATCTATGGCCGGCGGAGAGTAGGAAAGAGCGAACTCATCCGCAAAGCGCTGGAGATGACCGCCATTCCTCATTTATATTACGAATGTAAAGAAACGTCGGAAATGAATAATATTTCCAGTCTTTCCGCCCTGATTTCCCAAATCTATGGAGAAAGACGCCTTGCCTTTGACTCCATGGAAGAAGTGCTCGATTATTTCTTTGAAAGAGCAAAGACACCCCAGATCCTCGTGCTGGATGAATACCCCTACCTACGGAACACAGTCAAAGGACTGGACAGCATCCTCCAGTCACTCATCGACAAATACCGGGATTCCTCCGGACTGAAACTCATCCTCTGCGGCTCCTTTGTGGAAACCATGAAATCCCTCATCCTGGCTCACAGCCCTCTCTATGGACGGATGACCCTCACCATCAACCTGAAACCCATGGACTATTACGAATCCGCCCTCTTTTACCCCCGCTTTTCTCCTGACGATAGAGTGCGTCTGTACAGCGTATTCGGGGGAATTCCCTACTACAATCAGCTCATTGACTCCAGCCTTTCCGTGAGAGAAAACCTGATGAACCTCCTCGTTGAACCGGGGGCCCGACTCGAAGACGAGACGACCCTTTTCCTCCAGGCAGAACTATCCAAACTGAACAATGCCAACCAGGTATTTGAAACCCTGGCAAAAGGAACACGGCACTTCAGCGATATTCTCGAAAAATCCCATATTTCCAGCAGCCCCACCCTCTCGGACGTACTGAAACGGCTCATGCAGATGGAACTGGTTTCCCGCAAATCACCCATCAATGATGAAAACAACCGGAAGAAATCAAACTACCTCGTCAGCGACAATCTTTCCCGCTTCTTCTACCGCTACCTCTACCGTTACAGCTCCCAGCGGATGATCATGGCCCCTGATACCTTCTATGACCGTTACATTGCAGACGACTTCGAGCACACCTTCGTGCCCGAAAGCTTTGAAGAAATATGCGCACAGTACCTCATCCGAAAAAATCAGGCAGGCCTCATGGACCCGCCTTTTGAAAAAATAGGGAAATACTACTACGACCTGCCCGGAGAACATAGAAATGGAGAATTCGATATCGTCACCCTGGACGAAAAAGGATACATCTTCTACGAAGCCAAATTCAGGAAAAACCCGATCACCGCAGAAATGAGGAAAAAAGAAATCGCCCAGGTCACAGCCGCAGGCCTTCCCTGCTATCGCTATGGCTTCTTCAGCCGCTCCGGCTTCGAAGGCAGCCCCGGAGAAAAAGAAATATGTATTACCTTGGATGAAATGTATTGAAAGCTTAACTTTTTATTTTTCTCTCATAGAAGTTCTGAATTCCGGGAAATTCCATCAGGGCCTGCGGGTACAGCCTGGTGGCGCTTGAGGCATTTTTCATCTGACCGCATGGGTACTCCGGGGCGGTCGGGATGATCGGGGTGTCCGGGGCGATCGGGGTGGTCGGGGAGGTGTGCCGCTGATGCGGCACGCTTTTTTATGGGAAATGTGTACAGGCAGATTTATTGGAGACAATTGTCAGATAAGGCGGCCTGAGGCAATTTCGGTGTTCGGGATCAGCCTCAACACGACATGCACCGATAGATTTTTTTTCGAGATTTCGGGGTGCGGGGTGCGGGGAGGTGTTCCGCCGATGCGGCACGCTTTTTGGGGTTCGCTGCCAGGCACATATGAGGCTGACTGACGAAACGTACTCATGCCATTTGACTCTATCGGCAGGTAGGAGGCTCTCCCTTCGGGAGAGCTCCGCAAAGCGGTGAGAGGGCAAATCGATTCGAAGAATCGATATTTTCACGCTATTTCCCATAAAAGTTCCCAGTTTCCAGATTTCCTCCCGGTGGCCTTTTCGTTATTTTTCATTCCTCCCCCTCAGTCTGCTTCGCAGCCAGCTCCCCCCAAGGGGAGCCTGACCGGTCAGCCTCCCCAAAGTATGGGCAGCCGGAGCGCAGCGGAGGCGGAGGGGATGTACAATCGCTCAAGCTGATAGTGACTCTGCCGGTCCATGCTTTCCGGTTTCGCTGCAAGGCACATATGAGGCTGACTGACGAAACGTACTCATGCCATTTGACTCTATCCTTAAAACGCGGGCTCCCCGAAGTGCGGGGAGCTCCGCAAAGCGGTGAGGGGATGTCAAGCAGCTGCAAGTCGAACATGTCCCAAATGGTTCCCGACTTTGGGGTTCGCTGCAAGGCACATATGAGGCTGACTGACGAAACATTTCTGGAAGAATTGACTCTATCGGCAGTTAGGAGGCTCTCCCCCCGGGAGAGCTCCCCGAAGCGGTGAGAGGGCCAATCGATTCGAAGAATCGATTATTTCTATCTATTCACCCTGAAGAGCAAAGAAAACTTTACAAAATTTCTGTTGACAGTCCGATTGGATTTTGATATTTTATAGAAAAAGTGGGATTTCCCACCGTGCACCAGGGAGGAAGAGTATGGAAACGATCAGCAATTACACAGCCCATATCGATGCCAAGAAGCGGATTACCCTTCGCGGAGCCAGGTACGACTACTACGAAGTCCGGGAATACGCCAACGGCTGCTACATTCTTGAGCCCCGCCAGCTCGTGCGGCCGGAATCCATATCCGCTGCCACACTGAGGACCTTGGATGAATCCGTGAGCAATCTCAAAGCCGGCCGGGTGTCTGATCCCATTGACCTGTCGGATTTTAAGGACTAACTTATGGGACCTTTCAAAATTCGTCTGGGCATTCCGGAAATGCTGGCTTACTGGCAGGAACTCCGCCAGGGAGCAGCCCGGGGGACATTGAATAAAGAAGACCTTCAGCTCTATAAAAAATGGGGAAGAGCCATGGTACATCTAGCTGCAGACCCTTTTTACCCCGGACTGAAGACACATGAAATACCTCCGCTTTCCCGAAGATATGGAATGAAAGTCTGGCAATCCTATCTGGAAAATAAAAACAGCCGGGCCGCCCGGATCTACTGGGTCTATGGACCGGATTAAAAAGATATTACCATCATCGGGCTGGAGCCGCATCCGGAAGATAAAAAATCCAATGGATACCAGAAAGTCCTTTTATCAGAACTTCCTGAATTCTAAACATTCTGTGCACTGCAAAGTATGTCACGCAGTGCATTTTATTTTATAAAAATTCCCGGTCTCCCTCCCGCCGGTTTACATTCCTCCCCCCTCTGACGCCTCCGGCGCCAGCTCCCCCCAGGGGGAGCCTGACCAATCGACGGCCTTCGGCCGTTTGGGGATCATCATCCTGCACTACACCTTCAAGGCACATATGAAGAAAAAGGAAAGCAGACAATCGGGCCCCACCTTCCCTGGGATGGGAAGGTACCGGCGGAGCCGGGGGATAGGTTGTACAATCTCACAAGGCACCCATGAGGCTGATTGCCAAAACGCACTCGGGACAGATGAGGAAAGCGTTAAGCAAGTGCTCTCCCCCGGGAACACCCCGAAGGGGTGAGAGGGCAAAATCGATTCGAAGAATCGATAATCTTTATATTTCCCATGGAAATTCCCGTTTACCGGGTTTCCATCAGATGAGCATTCAAAATCAGGGTTATACAGCATTCTTTAAATTCTTGCGATCGTGACTCTCGTGACTGACGTGACTATCGTGAAGATGCGCGGCAGCAGAAAGCCGCGCCTTTTATATTTCTTTCTCCAGTGACTCCCATAGAAGTTACCGGCTGCCGGTTTCCCTTCCGGCCGCTATTGGCTGCCATTCAACTGTTTCAAGCCGGGTACAGCATAGGAAAAGCTGCCGATTTCCATGCTCCTTTTCGGTCTTGGCCTTTCCATTCAGCTTGCCCCCTTACCCTGATTACTGTAAAATAGAGTGAGAATTCATGGGAAAGGAGTGAAGCTCATGGTCAGGATGCCCGTAGGCATAGAAGATTTCAAAGCATTGATTACCGGCGGATACTATTTTGTAGATAAGACAGACCTGATCCGGCGGCTCATTGACAGCCATGGCGCAGTGACCCTTTTCGCCCGGCCAAGGCGGTTTGGCAAGACCCTCACCATGAGCATGGTGGACTATTTCTTTAATATTGCCCACAAAGAAGCAGCAGAGACCCTCTTCAAAGGCACAAATATTGAAAAAGCCGGTCCGGCCTATATGAAACACCTGGGCAGCCGCCCCGTACTCTTCCTCTCCCTCAAAGACGTGAAAGAATCAGACTTTGGAAATATGACTGCCCGCATGGGACGCCTCATGGCGGCCACCTGCCAGAAGTATCATTTCCTTCTGGACAATCCCTCTGTCCTTGACTCCGAAAAGACCTATTTCCTCCGCCTTGAAAACCAGGAAGCCTCACCCGTAGACCTGCAAGACTCCCTGCGCACCCTTCTGGACCTCCTCTCCAGATATTATAGGAAACAGGCGCTCCTCCTGATCGATGAATACGACGCTCCCGTGCAGACAGCCTGGGAAAATGGCTATTACCATGAAGCCGTATCCTTCATGAGGAACTTCCTCTCCTCCGCCCTCAAGACAAACCCGAGCCTCGAATTTGCCCTCCTTACCGGAGTCCTCCGCATTGCCAAAGAAAGCATATTCAGCGGACTGAATAACCTTTCCATCTCCACCGTCATCAGCGGAGGCTATGCCGATACATTCGGATTCACAAAGAAAGAAATCCGGAAAATGGCGGAAATACTGGGGAAGACAGATAAACTTCAGGAACTCTCCGACTGGTATGACGGGTATCACTTCCAGAATGTGGAAATATACAACCCCTGGTCCATCATCAACTACTTTGACCAGGGATGCATTGCCACTTCCTACTGGGTGAATACCTCGGGCAATTCCATCCTTGCCTACCTCCTTCAGAGCGCCGACGAAAGAAGATGGCAGGAAATCCGGGACCTCATGGCAGGGAAATCCATCACCTCCGGCATCAATGAAAACGTAGTCTATGATACACTGAATCCCGACCGGACCACCCTCTATACAGTCCTTCTCTTCACCGGATACCTCAAATGCACGGGACTGGTCGAAAACCGCCGGGGACTCTATGACCTCGCCATACCGAATCGCGAACTCCGGGACGTTTTTGAAGACGAAATCATAAGCCGCCTGGGCTCAGGAAACAGCGATATCGCCCTCCACGATATGGAAACAGCCATGAATAGCGGGAATGCCGAATCCTTCCAATTCAACCTTCAGGACATCCTCACCAGGACAGCCGGCATACATGACACAGCCAAAGCAGAAAGCTTCTATCATGGCCTCATGCTCGGATTCTCCCTTTACTACGAAAACAACTATCGCATAGAATCCAACCGCGAAAGCGGATATGGCCGGTTTGACCTCGCCCTCATACCGAAGAAAAAGAACCTCCCCGGCATCATCATGGAATTCAAAGCAGTCAAAGAAGAGAAAGAACTGCCCAAAGCAGCAGAAAAAGCAAAAAACCAGATCGAAGAAAAAGCCTACGACACAGCCATGACCACTGCCGGCATCACAAGAATATGGAAATACGGCATCGCCTTCTGCGGTAAAAAAGTCATAGTCACATAAAGAGACAGGAAAATTCCCAAATTTCCATCAGGCGGCCCCTGGCCGCCATTTTTCATTCCTCCCTCTGACGCCTTCCGCCAGCTCCCCGGGGAGAACCTGACCGCCCGGCCGCGAAGCGGCTAGAGGTCAAGCCACCCTTGAAAGGGGGGCTCCGCGCAGCGGTGGGGGGAAGACTGATGATTCCCTGCACTACCCATTCAAGGCACATATGAGGCTGACTGACGAAACGTACATGTGCCAAATGTCTCTATCCATAAAATGCGAGCTCCCCGAAGTGCGGGGAGCTCCGCGAATGCGGTGAGGGGATGTCAAGCAGGTACATGACGAAAATGACTCAGACCGTTTGCGGAAAGGGTTCTATACCTGGCACCTATGAGGCTAATTGCCAAAAGATACCTGGGATAAATGAGATAATCTATAAGCGAGTGGCTCTCCCTCGGGAACACCGCGACAGCGGTGAGAGGGCAAATCGATTCGAAGAATCGATCATTTTCATGTTTCAGGTTAAATCTGTCAGACTTCATACCTGTCCTCTCAGCCAGCTCCCCAGGGGGAGCCGGACCGTCAGGCAATGAAATATATTATAGATGAATTTCCATATTTCCTATAAAAACATTTTATATAAAATTTTATAAAATAAAATTCCTTTTTTGTACTATATAGGCAGAGCAAAGAGAACGAGCTCCTGGGGAAGTCCTTCAGAAACCTGCATGTGCACAAACCGATCGAAGCAGGGGGAAGGAAAGAACCAAATATTTTCTCAGCGCTCCCAATGCCGGCATCAAACCAGAAAATCCCTCAGCCAGAAGGAAAAACGAATCCTGCTTATCAAAGCCAATCACGAGATGACAAACTTCTCGGCCACCTCCGTCAAACGGCAGCTCCGTCCCTGCGTGTTTCAGGCCAAAGTCCCTGCAGCCGATTGATTTCGCTTGCCATGCACATTTCATATCCCGGATGGCCGGGGGAATTTTTGTATCCCATAGACCATAGAAATCACATCCCTTACTACAAAGGAGGAAATATGAATACCCTGAAACTCATCGCCATCATACCTGGCGGCGTCAAAGACTGCCGCCTGCTCTACGACGACGGAAGCACCCTGAAACTCTCCTGCTCCGTCGAACATTACATGGATACCCTCTCCGCCATGACCGGCGGCGACAACGGCATCTGCCGCCGTCTCTTTACCAGGAGAAAAGGTACCGGCCTCCGCATGGGAGACGGCACCACCTACGTGGAACTCCGCCTTGCCGCCGACCCGCCCATCTACGGCTACGTACTCCTCTCCGCCATTGAAAAAATCTTCCCCCGGAAAGACGGGAAATGCACCCTCTACCTCTCCGGCGGCCTCACTCTCCCCACCTTCTGGCGCATCCAGACCGTAGCCGCCCACATGCAGATGGTGGAAAAAGTACTTGGAAATAAAGAAACGAAAGCAGAATAGCGACCCCATAAAAAAGCCCGACAAGATCGGGCTTTTTGTTTTGAGACAAATGTCACTTTAATGAGTTGAGTCTCTTTCGATTTTCGGATTGGGGATTGCGGAATGCGGATTGCGGGGAGGTGTGCCGCTGATGCGGCACGAGTATATATGGGGAATTTGCACAGGCGAGGTTGAAAAACTCCTGCAAGACGAAAAATCACCTGCTCCTGGCCAGGGGGCGGCGAGCGGGGGGATACAATCGTGCAAGACGAAAATGAGGCCTACTGACGAAACGTACCTGGCAAATTTGACTCTATCAGATGGCGGGAAGGCTCTCCCCCCCGGGAGAGCTCCCCGAAGGGGTGAGAGGGCAAATCGATTCGAAGAATCGATAATCTCTATACTTTTTGTTGAAACTGTATTCTTTGAAACTTTGATAGACCAGCTGTCTTCGAGACTTTGCGTTGTCCGGGAATCGGGAAACGGGGCTCGGGGTGGTGCGCGCGTCAACACTGGAAGCCTGCCCTTTTTGATTTTTCCCTTCAGGGCCTGGCTGTTATTCATACGTGTCGATGCAGCTAAAAAACAATGAATGCATCGTGATTATCGTGAATATCGTGGCTGTCGTGAAGGTGGCCGCCAAAATCATAGGGCGGCCAGTTTTATATTTTGAACTGTATTTGGTGTTACTTTGATAGACCAGCTATTTTCAAAAGCTTCACATTGTCCGGGACTCGGGACAGCGGGACTCGGGGTGGTGCACGGCAATTGCAGAAGGCCGCGGAGTTTTTATTGGGTCCATGGAAGTTGCCAGTTCCCAGAGTCCCTTTACCCTGCGGGGCATCAGGCGATTGGCTTTCCGTTCATCAGAAAGGACCGGCTGTCATCGGATCGTGGCTGTCGTGGCTCGTGGCTGTCGTGCAGGTGGCGCTGCACAATTCGTGAAGCAGCGCAGATTTTTTATTGGGCCCATGGAAGATGCCAGCTGCCAGTGGGGCCCATGGAAGTTCCCAGTTGCCAGTTACCGGAAACTGGATTCTTCGAAACTTTGAAAGACCAGCTGTCTTTGTGGCTGTACGTTCTCCGGGACGCGGGAATCAGGACTCGGGGTGGTGGCGGGCGTCAAAATTTGGAAGCGCACCGATTTTTTATACCCACCCGCCCGCCCCAATAACCGGCCTTTGGCCGGGATTTTTAATCGGTAAAAGCTTTCAATCCATCCCTTTGAACCGGCTGTCATCGGATCGTGGCTGTCGTGGCTCGTGGCTGACGTGGAGGTGGCGCTGCACAATTCGTGAAGCAGCGCGGATTTTTTATTGGGTCCATTGAAGATGTCAGTTGCCAGTGGGGCCCATGGAAGTTGCCAGTTCCGAGAGTCCCGCTGCCCTGCGGGCGGTTCCATTAGCGCCCGGCCGGATTTCATTTTTGTCGTTGCAGCTCAGAAACAATCATCCCATCGTGATTGTCGTGAATATCGTGACTGCCGTGCAGGTGCACGACAGCAGCAGAAGGCCGCGGATTTTTTATTGGGCCCATGGAAGATGCCGGCTGCCAGTGGGTTCTACGGGAGTTCTGGTTAACTTGACACTGTGATTCTGTAAGGCAGGAACAGATATAATAACCAGATAATTAAGAATACATCTTATAAGATGTAATAATCGAGTAATTTTCCTAAAATATTTAGGATAGTGTATAATTATTACAACGATAGTAACGAATTATAATAATTAGTCATAAGTTCAAATTGTAATAGTTTGGTGGTGCCCTTTTATGGAAGAAGAGACAATTATTCCTTCAGCTCCTATTCTTGTAGAATCGACTCGTTCGGTAGGTTACTCTTTTGAAGCTGCTATTGCAGATATTATAGATAACAGTATAGGTGCCGGTGCAAACAGAGTAGATGTGAACTTCGCAGTCAAGCCCAACGAATGGCTGTATATCCTTGACAATGGCTGCGGTATGCTTAAGCGCGAATTGATTAATGCCATGCGTTATGGAAGCCAGAGCCCACAGACAGAACGTGACCCCAGAGATCTGGGGCGTTTTGGGTTGGGGATGAAAATGGCCTCTCTTTCCCAATGCAGGAGATTGACTGTTGTTAGTAAAAAAAGTCATCGGGTAAATGGGGCTTCCTGGGACCTGGATTATATAGCTCAAAAAAATAACTGGGCACTGCAGGTGCTTTCTTCGGATGAAGTAAATGATCTTCCCGGTGTATCTGAATTGAAAAAACTTGACTCGGGAACTCTGGTCATCTGGGAGAATTTTGATCGGATTCATAATGAAACAAAAGATTTTAATAAGAATTTCAGCGATAAAATCGCAATCGCCAAACGGCATATGTCACTGGTATTTCACAGATATTTAAATTCGATTGGTTCGGATCGAATTCGTATATTTTTTAATAATGATGAACTTATAGGGATGGATCCGTTCCTGACGGGGAATCCAGCAACGCAGCCGTTAAAACAGCAGAGTCTGATTATTAATGGAGAAACAATTAAAGTAAAGCCATTCGTGCTTCCATTGATTACCAAGATCAAGAAAAAAGAACTGGAAAGTATGGGTGGTAAAGAAGAACTTCGTCAGAAGCAGGGATTTTATGTCTATAGAAATAAAAGACTGATTATCTGGGGAACATGGTTCCGTCTGATAAAGCAAGAAGAACTTGGTAAATTGGCACGAGTACAGGTTGATATTCCTAATACTCTTGATTCCCTATGGGATATTGATATTAAAAAATCTAAGGCCTCACTACCTTATATGGTTAAGAAAAATTTAACAGATATTGTTAAAAATGCGGTTGGTAGCAGTGCGCGTGTTTATCGCTATAGAGGAAGAAATGTCCAGATGGACAAAATGGTGCATTTATGGAATCCTATTGAAACTCGTGATACTTTCCAATACAGAATCAATCACGATTTTCCACTGTTTAAGGAGTTAGAAGAGGCGATTCCAGAAGAAAAGCAAGGTGTTCTAAATTCCTTTATTCGTATACTTGAAGCAACTTTACCTTATTATGACATTTACTGTCGTATGAGTGAAAATAATCATGCTGAGTCAGAAAAAGAAATGACCGATGAAGATATTTTTGTTGTAGCGCAGGAAATGATTGAAAATCTGAAAGCAATAAATATGGATATATCAACATTTTTACAAGGAATCGAATTGATAGAGCCTTTTAATAAACGTCCAGACGTTGTGAAAAGAATTCGAGAGGTATATGGGAAATGAATGATATTGTTAGTAATCTGATTTCAGCTGTCATGTCTTTTAAACCCCAAAATGGGGAGTTCAATGAATCCCTTATCCGGCAGACTATTGAATTTTGTTCACAAATGATGGAAAAAACAGGCAGAAAGGTTTCTATATGGGACAAAGAGGAAGTATTTAAGCAGGTTACTGCCATAGTTGATGTTCATATTGATCGAGGAGTTGCAATTACTGAAGCAGAGCATCATCCTTGGTATATGAACGCAAAGAAGGACATTGTCGATACATATTGGAATTCTTATTGTCTGTTACTGAAAAAGAAACACTGGTCGCAGGAAGTTATTAACGAGATGGACGATGAGACCAATGATATTATGGATCTCTTGGGGAATCCTAAACAATCAGAGGGATTTCAGAGGAGAGGACTTTGCATTGGCGATGTACAGTCAGGTAAAACTTCAAACTATATCGGCCTTATGAATAAAGCTGCCGATGCAGGATATAAAGTGATTATTCTTCTTACTGGCGTAATCGAAAAGTTGAGATCGCAGTCACAGGTCCGCGTAGATGAAGGCTTTGTTGGTAGCGATAGTAATGCACTTCAGCAACATAAATCCACTCGAATTGGAGTTGGAGAATTTCGATCTGAAAGTGCATCGATTGCTGCATGTCTGACCTCTAAATCTAAGGATTTTAAGACAAATGTGGCAGATTCCCTGAATGTTAAAATTGGATCATTTAAAGGAACTGCTGTGTTTGTATTGAAAAAGAATAAGAGTGTGCTGGAAAATCTATATGACTGGCTAAGAAATCTTAATTCAAAAAAAGGAGGACGCATTAATGAACCTCTTTTGCTAATAGATGATGAAGCTGATAATGCATCCGTAAATACTAGGAAGCCAGAAGATGCTACAAGGATAAATCGTGATATTCGGCAACTCCTTACCCTTTTTACAAAATCCAGTTATGTAGGATACACGGCTACGCCTTATGCTAATATATTCATTGATCCGGATACAGATGATGAAATGTTAAGGGAAGATTTATTTCCAAAACATTTTATTTATTGCCTTCCGTCGCCATCAAACTATATTGGTCCGGCATCATTATTTTTGGAGGGACAGGATGTTGATGAACGTTGGAAAGATGATGGGAAGTATAGTTCAGAGCTTAGGAATAATGATGACTGCGAATCATATCTACCTTTAAAACATAATAAATACTTTGTATTGGGATTAATGCCTGAAAGTTTAAAAGAGGCAGTCCTCTCATTTTTCCTTGCTAATGCTATTCGCGATTTGAGAGGGGATAGCAACTCTCATAGGACGATGATGATCAACATTTCCCGTTTGATTAATATTCAAAATCAAATTAGAGATGATGTAGCATCTTATGTTAGGGAATGCAAAAATGATATTGGAAATTATTATATGATGGATAATGGAGCGGAGCAGTCAGAATGCCTTTCTGCATTAAAGTCTTTATACCAGAAGGATTTTTATGGGTTCTCAATTCCCGAAAACGATTCAAAAATTAAAGATGACTGGATGAAAATTCAGCATGCACTGAAGGGGGCAGTAGCTCCTATACAGGTAGAATCAGTTAATGGAGGTAATGCTTCTAAGAAATTGGATTATGATGATAATCCAAATGGCAAAAGACTTATTGCTATAGGAGGACTCAGTCTTTCCCGTGGACTGACTTTAGAGGGCCTTTGTATCAGTTATTTTTATCGGAATTCAAAAGCTTATGATACATTGATGCAGATGGGACGTTGGTTTGGGTATCGTCCTGGTTATGATGACCTTTGCCGTGTATGGATGCCAGAAGAATCACAGGAATGGTATCGTGATATTACCCTGGCGACAAGAGAACTGAAGCAGAGACTCATCCGGATGAGAAATGAAAATCGTACACCTGAAGATTTTGGCCTCTGCGTCAGACAAGATAATATGGCGCTCCTCGTAACAGCAAGAAATAAAATGAGAAGTGCAAAGGATTTCGCAAGAGTACTAAATCTTTCTGGTAATGTTGTAGAAACTAGATTTTTAAGCAATAGCATTTCTGAACTGGAAAGTAATTATGAATTGACTGACAAGTTTATAAAATTACTTCTTGATAAAAAATATACACATATTCAAAATGATGATTCTTATGCTTCTAAGGCTTTCCAGTTCTTGGATGTTGATGAACAACCAGTTTTAGATTTTATAAAGTTCTATAAAAGCAACCCTTTGAATTTTGATTTTGTCCCTACCGAAATTGTAGATGCAGTAATTCATGCTGAGAAAATAAGCAAAATCCCATTGAAATGGGATATCATTATTGCCCAGGGTTGGGGAAAAAGTGATCAAATGACTATTGGAGGCATCTCATTACCGTTAGCTTCGAGAAAATATACTTATCGCAAAGAGTATAATGTACTCCAGATGTCTGGTAAAAATGCTCATCTTGGAAGCAAAGACCTTTCTAAGGCGGGATTGAAAAGAAACATCGCTAAAATTATTGAAGATAGAAATTTACAGGAAACTGGAAAAACAACTAGTGCTAGAACTTATTTTCAGTATAGAGATATTAAAAGAAATCCGGTCCTGATGATTTATCCATTAGAATTGACAGAAAAATTTGATCCACAAAAGCCTAGCGAATTATCTAATCGGGATCGCTTAGCGTTAGAAGAAATGAATAAGCGTCACCCGTTGATTGGTCTTGGAATAGGCATGCCTATCATTAACGGTATGGAATCAGTTACGGCTAATTACAAGATTAACAAACAGATGCAAAAGGAAATTTTTGGGGTAGATCCTGATGAAGATTTCGAAGAGGTTGATGACACTATTGAGGAGTAAACACTATGGATCCAATCAAAAATGTCTTCAGAAATATCAATAATCCAGGGAGCCAGCGTGAACTGGATCCATCCCACATTCTTCGGTTTTATTATGGAATTACAGATAACGGTAAGAAAGAGTTTATGCTTGTATCACCGGGTAAACCGCCTACCTGTACTTCTACTGGCTCTATAAATGTAGAATCAACTATTCGTCCGGATGGTCTCTATGTACTTAATTTTCGACTTGAAGATGATTCATATGCCGAAATGTTTTACAGTTTTTGTGAAGATATCGTAGAGTTTACTCGTACAATTAAGAACATTAAAGATGGTTCCAGACTTGTAGTCAAAAGATACAAAGATTGGCAAAAGATGCTTCGAGCAAACGCTCATGGGCCATTATCTGATCTGGAAATTAAAGGCCTCGCAGGGGAATTATATTTTCTAAAAAATATTCTTGCTGCTGAAATTGGATTATCTAATGCTGTTAAAGCGTGGGTTGGTCCAGAAGGCGCTGATCAGGATTTCAGGATAAATGATACTTGGTATGAAGTTAAAACAACATCTCCTGGAAATGATTTGATAAATATTTCATCAGTAGAGCAACTTGATGTCAAAGATAATGGAGAATTGATTATCCTTTTTGCTGATATTACGAGTGATGCTGATTCAGAGGGTGAGTCACTTTATACTCTGTTTCAGGCAATAGATTCTGAAATAAGAAGGACCTGTAATACGGATATTGAAGACCGGTTTTGGAATTTATTAAACTACAAAAATTTCACTCTTTCTGATATTTATAAACATCCCAGGTTTAGGTTTAGAGATGTCTGGAAGTATAAGGTTGACCAGAATTTCCCGTGTATTAGAAGTTCAACATTGCCTGATTCGGTAACCAAATTGACTTATAAGCTTATACTTAGTACTCTGGATTCATTTGCAATAAAGTGAGGATAAATTATGGAGCTTGATGATTTTAGAACGGATATAATGAATGAAGCCAGAGCAAGAGCCAACCAGGATGGTATTTCTGCAGAGGATGAGTACATCGGCATGTATATTGATCAAATGCTGAACTCTGAAGAGATATCTGGGTTTAATGCACTCTTTTATCAGGGCGTTTATACTCGTAACAGTATTATGCGTATCGATGGGTACAATTATGATGAACTCGATGATTGCCTTGAAATTTTTATTTGTCCGGTTAAAAATACTTTGAAAATGGAATCACTATCACAAACAGATGCCGGAAAATATTTCAAGCAGGCAGAACGTTTTATCAAAGCAAGCCAAGACGGATATATTCTGGATAACTCCGAGGATAGTGCACCAGGCTTTGGACTTGCCTATGATATTAAACATCGTTATAGCGTAAATCTTCAAAAAATCAAAATTTATATTATCACCGATATGCTTATGAGTAATCGTATTCGGGAAATTCCTGAGTCAAAAATCAATGGAATTCCTACGGAGTTCCATATTTTTGATATTTCTCGTTATCAGGCACTGATTGAATCGGTTGATGGCAAAGAAGAAATTATCATTGACTTAAAGGATTTTGGGCTTAAAAATGGCATTCCCTGTCTAAAAGCTTCTCAAAATGATGAATATACTGCGTATCTATGTAATATACCGGGTATCGCATTGGCACAAATGTACAATAAGTATGGTGGTAGACTTCTTGAGGGTAATGTGCGTTCTTTCCTGACGGCTAGAGGAAAAGTGAATAAAGGAATTCGAAACACCATTTTAAATGAACCAGCAATGTTTTTTGCTTACAATAATGGAATCGCTGCCACAGCATATGATGTGGATATTAAAGATTGCTCTGATGGATCCTACATTACTAAAATTAAGTCTCTTCAGATAGTAAATGGTGGTCAGACTACTGCATCTCTGGCTGCGGCAATTATTAATGATAAGGTAAGAGCAAATAATCTTCAAAATATTTACGTACCTATGAAACTCTCGGTTGTAACACCTGAAATGGCAGTGCAGCTTATTCCTAATATTGCCAAATATGCAAATAGCCAGAATAAGGTCAGTGAAGCAGACTTTTTCTCTAACTCACCTTTCCATATTCAGATGGAAAAAATTTCACGTCGCCTTTTGGCTCCTGCGGTAAATGGTAATCAATTTGGGACATATTGGTTTTATGAGAGAGCTCGTGGTCAGTATAATCAGTCCATGGCAAAAATGACAAAATCAGAGTCCAAGCGTTTCAAAATGGAGAATCCCGGCAGACAGAAGTTTACTAAAACTGATTTGGCCAAATATTATAATATTTATCGTATGATGCCGGATCAGGTTAATTTGGGAGCGCAAAAAAACTTTGTTAAGTTTGCTGAATGGGCTGGTAAGGCATGGGATGATCATCCAGATGATTTCAACGAGGCTTTTTTCAGGAAAATTGTTTCTTTAAAAATTCTCTTTGATTGTGTCGATGATATCGTAAAACATGCTTCTTGGTATTCGCAAGGCTATAAAAGCCAGATTAATATATATACACTGTCGTGGTTTTTCTATTTATTACATGAGCAGTATCCCGATTCTGAACTGGATTTTAAAAAAATCTGGAATACTCAGTCGATTTCGAACAATATTAAATCAACCCTTGAAGTTTTAGCAGAGGAAGTTTATCAGTATCTTACTCGCGACGACCGACCAGTGGTTAACGTTACTGAATTTGCAAAGAGAAAAGATTGCTGGGAAAAATTGAAACTAATTCATGTAAAATTGGACCCAACTATCCGAAATAATCTTATGGGAGCTGAAAAAGTTAAAGAAGAAAAGAAGGCTGCTAAGGTTCTTCAAAAAACTGATAATACAATCGATACTATGAAACAGGTATTGGACTATGGCTTAAATTCATGGAATAGTGCATTAGCTTTTGGCAGAAAAGAACATCTATTATCGCCTAAAGAGGACTCAATCCTGGCTAAAGGAATTTCACTGATATCTACAGGTAAATTTCCTTCAGATAAACAGTGTGTAGTTATGGTGAACGTCTTAGAAAAACTACGGGAAGAAAGTTTTCCCGGATAGCTTAGTTTTAATCCATTGGCTGTTAAAAATAGGAGCGCCATTTGCAAACATATTTTTGCAAATGGCGTTGACTTTTGAATACCACTGTAATAAAATTATAGTGGTATTTTATTTGGTAGTACTTTCACTATGCAAAATACTATATATGGGTAGGAGGTGGGACTATGATTAACTTTTTGGATTTGTTTGCCGGTGCCGGCGGACTGTCCGAAGGCTTTATCGAAGCTGGTTATAGTCCCATTGCTCATGTAGAAATGGACCCTGCTGCCTGCAATACATTAAGGACAAGAACGGCTTACTATTGGTTAAAAAATAATGGGAAAGAAGAAATATATAAATCTTATCTCGAAGGCAAAATTACAAGAGATGAGTTTTATAGAATTATTCCTAAAATAGAACTAGACAAAGTCATTCAGTCCGAAATTTCTGATAAAACTATAAACGTTATCTTTGAAAGAATCGATAATCAGCTTGATGGTAAAACTGTAGATTTGATTATTGGTGGGCCGCCCTGCCAGGCCTATTCCGTTATAGGAAGAGCCAGGGATGAAAACCATATGCAGGGGGATCAAAGAAATTATTTGTATCGGTATTATGCAGAATTTCTTAATCATTATCGACCTGCTTATTTTGTCTTTGAAAATGTAGTTGGCCTTTTATCAGCTCGAGATAAAGCCGGAAAACGATATCTTGACAGCATGATAGAAAAATTTCATGACTGCGGATACGTGATTCATTTTGAAAAAATTCAGGCGAAAAAATATGGAATTCTTCAGAATAGAGTTAGAGTTATTCTCGTAGGAAAATATATAGGTGTTGAAGCTGTTGAGTCAGGCAGCTCAAAAATTCTCAAAGAAGAAGGTTCAGATTTTTATCCGGTTCTTGAAAAACGTCCTGATTTGGAAAAATATACCATCAATGACTTATTTGCAGACCTCCCGGCGATTCCTGCTGGCGGTGGTAAACCAGAGCTTACAGAAACCAATGGAATTTTAGCCAGTCAATATTTAACTGAGGTCAAAATTCAGGATCATCCTGGCCTTCCGGTTACTTTTCACGTAGCTCGTCCCAACAAAAAGCAGGATTTAGAAATTTACCGGATTGCGGTGAATGATTGGAATAATGGTCATGAACGACTAAAGTATACGAGCTTGCCAGAAAATCTACAGTCTCATAATAACAAAACTGCCTTTCTGGATCGCTTTAAAGTTGTTGCAGGCGATGAACATTGCGCGCAAACAATCTGCGCACATTTGGCTAAGGATGGTCATTACTATATACATCCAGACATTAAGCAGAATCGTTCTATTACTCCCAGGGAAGCTGCACGAATTCAGACATTCCCTGACAATTATTACTTCGAATCTATTTGTGGCAAACCTTCACGAACTTATGCTTACAAACAGATTGGGAATGCAGTTCCTGTATATTTGGCATTCTGTATAGCAAAAGCAATGAAAAAGAATTTTCCGGATAAATAAACAGCCCGCACATACCGGGCTGTTTTTTAGGGGAATAACATGGATGTTTTGACTAAAGAGCAGCGACATAAAAACATGAGTCACATACGAGACCGTGACACAAAACAGGAAGTCATTGTTCGAAGTGCTCTCTTTCGTGCAGGGTTCCGATTCAGGAAAAATGATCCCCGCTATCCCGGCAAGCCTGATGTGGTACTTCCCAAATATAAGACAGTCATCTTCGTGAATGGCTGCTTCTGGCATCACCACGAAGGGTGCAAACTGGCATATATACCCAAGACCAGAACTGATTTCTGGATGAAAAAGTTCAGGCAGAATCAGGTAAATGACAAGTTGCAAAGGGAAGAACTGGAGCAATTGGGGTGGCATGTCATTTATATATGGGAATGTGAGTTGAAGAAAGACTTTAATAGTGTCATAAAGAGATTAATAGAAATACTGAGGAAGAACGGCCCAGATGATTAATTCTGCATGCTATAGACAGGTAATGTTTACAGTGTGCAGATTTTTTATTTTTACTTTTTATAGTTTTTATCCGATATAGATGAAGTACATTATCCGTGCTAAAATGAGAATAAAATTATGATCTAAAAGTTTCAAGATCTCAGAGGTGATTAATTTGGCAGACAAATTTCAGGAACTTCATGATAAATTTGCGCTTATCATGTCTGAATATGGCACACGTTTAAAAATCGCTAATGAAACTAAAAATTATAAAGACAAGTTCAAATATATAATAATGAATGACATAAAGGACTTGTTAACTTCCTGCGTTCCGATTGAATCACCTTATACTGTAAAAGGTAGTGTAGGATTTGGCGGATGGGCATATACTCCCTGGATAGCAATTTTCGATACAAATATAACAACAGGCGCCTCAAACGGTTTTTATATTGTTTATTTATTAAATAGTCAAACTAAAGAATTATATTTAACCTTTAACCAGGGATCACAAAATATTATTGAGGAAAATGCGGCTCTGATTAAGGAAAGATTCTCCAATTTGGCCGCCTCTAAACAAAAAATTGCATTACTCAACTATTTTAAAAATAAGATAAGATCTGAACTGGATTCAAATGGCTTTTCTGCGGATGATAATACACATTCTGCATCAACGAAAATCCTAAAGGACAGATTGTATGATATTGGAAGTATTTTTTATAAAAAATATACTCTGGATGATTTACCTGATGGAAAAGGTCTATGCGATGACTTAAATCGGATGCTGGATATTTACAAGAAATTTTATCCAATATGGAAAAAGTACAAAGACAATCCCGGGAAAGATGATTCACCGAAAGTCATTTCAGAATGGGTTCCTGCACTTAAGGAATACACCACATATATTTCAAAAGAGCAATGGAAGAAATTATTTAAAAACAGATCCATATTTACAAAAGAAAGACGCACTATAATTGACCAATTTTCTCAGTGGAAGGACGGAGTTGATTTTCACGATATTGCATCAAAAGTAGATATGTCACCAGAACTTCTGATGCAGAGCTGTGCAAAGCTGGCTAAAGATATTTGTGATGAAACCGGATGTGAGCCATATTCAGATGGAGAGAAGTCGAGCTACGGGTCCGTCCTGTTTCTAATTAAGAAAATAGGAACTGAACAGACAAGTATCTGGAAGTTGCGACCGGAAATTATAGAGGCCTGGGAAGAGGTGAGTGAATTGCCGGATATTACCAATCTGGAAAAGTTGGAGAAAATTGAATCGTATATCGCAGCCAAAGGATTTACGTATCCGGAGGGGATGATCCGCAATTTCTATCTCAGTTTGAAGAGCAAGCCTTTTGTGATCCTGGCGGGGACTTCGGGTACCGGCAAGACGAAACTGGTGAAGCTTTTTGCGGAGGCTATCGGGGCGAAATACAAGATGGTTTCGGTGCGTCCGGACTGGTCGGATTCTTCGGATCTTTTCGGCCATTTGGATTTGAACGGTAAATTTGTGCCGGGGCCGGTGCTTCCTTTCCTCAGTGAGGCGCAGAGGAATCCTCATGAGCCGTTTATCCTTTGCCTGGATGAGATGAATCTGGCAAGGGTAGAATATTATCTTTCCGACGTCCTTTCCGTGATTGAAACCAGGGAGAAGGATGGAAACAGGATTATTTCCGATTATCTGCTTCGCGGGGAGAATTATGGAAGCGATACTGTAACTGCAGCTAAATTTGGGGAAATCCGATTCCCGGAAAATCTTTTTCTGGTGGGCACGGTGAATATGGATGAGACGACTTTCCCCTTCAGCAAGAAGGTGCTGGACCGGGCGAATACGATTGAGTTCGATTATGTAGATCTGATTCCTGAATTCCATGACGGACTGGCAGAAGGGGAGGAGCCGCAGAAGCTTCCGGCGGATTTCCTGAAGTCCAATTATCTTCTTCTTGCACAGTGCGAGGACCGGGAGTATGTGACTGAAATCGGTACGAAGCTGCAAAGTATGAATGAAATCCTCCAGAAGGCGAAGCTTCATGTGGGATACCGTGTGAGGGATGAGATTTCTTTCTATATGCTGAATAATAAAAATTACGGGCTTCTTTCTGAAGAGGAAGCTTTTGACAATGAAATCATGCAGAAGGTGCTGCCCCGCATCCAGGGAAGTTCTGCTTCTGTAAAAGACGTATTGTGCGACCTCTTTAGAAAATTAACCAATCTTCCTTATGAAACGGAAAGCACAAAGGAAGGGGATATTTCCTCGAAGATGTTGAAAGCTTTGGAGAAGAGTATGGTGAAATATCCGAAAAGTGCCAATAAAATCGCATTTATGGTAAGGAGATTTGAAGAGGATGGATTCACCTCGTACTGGCTCTGATGAATTAATTTACATAGAGACGCCGAATCTGCTTGTCACGATTAAAGGGAAAGCTGTCCATCCATCATTTCCGCAGGTGGAAATCAACGGAAAAGAGGCACGGCTTTCCATCGTCTGTGACGAGAAGTTTTCGTGTGCACTCCATGGGGATTCAGACCGGTTGCCGGCTAAGGATATCATCGGCGGTTATCAGGAATCTTATGCAATCCAGCCACTTTTCTTCGAGCAGCAGCGATATGAAATCATTATCGAATCCCTGAATGGGCATCAGGCTGAATTCTGGCATGAAAACTACAACGTCAGAAATAAAGTTTCCAAAGTGGGAAGGAACAGCAGTCTTCTTTCGGGCGTCATCAATTTCGGAAATGAAATCGGTCTTTCGGATCTATGGGTGAGGCTGGACGGAAAAGATTACCTGAAGGTCACGATTGAAGTATTTCCTTCCAAAATTTCCTATAAAGAAGACTATCAGGCAATTGTGGCCGATGTAACGGAGGAAGTGTACGGACTCGTTTTTGACGTATTGAAGAAAACGTACCAGTCCTTCGGCCAGTCGTCGGACCGCCGGTCTTCCTTGGCTGAATTCTGGGCTATCATCAATCGGATCTATGAGAAATTTGCTCGGGCTGCCGATATGGTCCTTCGAAATCCGTACCATGTGCTCCACACGGAGAGGGAAGTATTGCCGGGTCATAAAGTACAGAGAACCGATGCCCGTTCCATTCGCTGGCTTTCCAAACATCCGGAACATGTGAAGCTGACTCCCGGCGGATTGCAGATCGATAAGGTACTGGCAGTCAAAAAGTACGTTACCTATGATACCAACGAAAACAGGCTGACCAGGTACATGCTCCAGCGGACTGTGAAACGACTGGAACTTTTCAAGAGTCATTACTCCAGGCTGACCCGCAAAGATTCGGAAATCATTGATAAACTGGATGAAATGGCAGGGGGCATCCGCAGCCGGCTGAATCGCGGTTTTTTGAAAGAAATCGATTCCACTTCCAAGGAACCGAGCATGTCTCTCGTCTTCGGCATGGCTCCCGGCTATCGGGAACTTTTCCGCTGCTACCTCATGCTGGAACGGGGACTTTCCGTGACCGGTGAAATTTTCAACCTGTCCATGAAAGATCTGGCACTTCTCTATGAATACTGGTGCTTCATTAAACTGAACAGCATACTGAAGGCTAAATATGAACTGATATCGCAGGATTTAATCAAGGTAGACCGGAGCGGACTTTTCGTCTCGCTGGTTAAAGGGCAGAATAGTCAGATATGCTATAGAAATCCGCGGACAAAAGAGCAATTTATCTTATCATATAATCCTAAGGAAACAAGCAGCCCTACCGTTGCCCAAAAGCCGGATAATGTTCTTCAACTGACTAAGAATGGCGCACATACGAATTATGAGTATGTTTTTGATGCCAAATATCGTGTAAATCCGGCTCTACCCGGAACTTATTACCACGATGTGATCAGTAAAACCCCGGGGCCTGAAATTGATGATATTAATACCATGCATAGGTACAGAGATGCTATCGTGTATCAGAATGGAGCAGGCCCTTACGAAAGAACCATGTTTGGCGCCTATATTTTGTTCCCATACCATGACGAAAAAGAGTATAAAAATCATCATTTCTACCAGAGTATAAGCCAGGTTAATATCGGTGGGCTTCCATTCCTGCCGTCTGCAACAGGCCTGGTGACAGAAATGCTGGATGAACTCATTTCCGATTCTCCTGATTCTGCTTTTGAGAGAGCTACGCTTCCTGTAGGTATCGAAGAAAAGCTGGCTAAAGTGAACTGGGATGAACGGGATGTACTGATTGGGACTGTGAGCAATGTAAATCAATTCTATATCAACAAGAAATATAATTTTTATCATACACCGGTCAGTAATATTCCTAAAAAAGGCTTACCCATTCGGTATGTGGCCTTGTATCAGACAATCAATATGTTTGGAAAGGAAAATGCAGGCATCAAGTATTATGGGGAAGTCGTAACAACTGAAATTGTGAAGCGGAGTGAAATTCGGGAAATTCCCAAAAAATCGAGTCAGCTCTATTACCGGTTTAATGTCAGAGAGTGGAAAGAACTGGTCAGCCCTGTTAAGGCAAAAGAAATTGGCTTTCCTATTGGATTTACAAACATGTTTTTACTGGAAAACAGTACACAAACGCCGGAGCTGTTGTTACAGTCTGAGGCAGAGTATCGTTTCTACACGGAGCTGAAGAGAAGAGTCAATTATGAAATTATCAATAAAGATGATCCGAATAATGGATTCCGTGTGGGTGAATGCTCAGTATTCTTTGATCATGGTGAAATTGTCCTGAGCAAGGGTGGAAATATCAAAGAAAAATATCCGATTTCATATTTTATCAACCATCCCAATTCAGTATTTAGGAATTTGTATAGAGAAGCTCAAAAAGCATCAAAATAAAAGCCCGAGGAATCGGGCTTTTTGCTTTTCCTGCTTTCCGGCGGCCAAATGATGTGATTTTACGGTCCGTGATTAGAAGAGGCCGGGTTGATCGTATTCTATTTTTTCTTTTTTCAGTGTGATTCCGTAGTTTTTGAAGACGTAGGATATGAAGTCGGAGGTTCTTAGTTTCTTTTTCTTCGCCATGACGCAGGAGATGAAGCCGGTGAGGGTTATTTCTTTTTCGGGCGGCATTTTTCCAAAAATGTATCCGCTGCCTGTCCTGATGGAGGGGACTTTCCGGGAGTACCGGATGAGGGAGGCGTAGAACCAGTCTTTGAGTCCGGGCCGGTGGAGTGTATGGGTGTCCTCCCTGTCTCAGTGATTGTATGGTGAAGAATCGTTCGTCTCCGGCTGCGAAGCAGACTGAGGGGGTAATGGGAAATGGCGGGAAAGCCGCCGGGAGGGAATCCTGAAGCCGGGAATTCAGATTTGAGCGATAAAAGAAAATTATCATAAAATATTAATAAATTTATATAATATATTTGAAAATAATGCGTATTTACTGTACATAAGTTATAGGCGGTGGTATGATGGATTTGTATTTCCAATAAGCCAGGGGGAAATGGCTTATATTTCATTATGAGAGGTGTAATTATGAGGAGAAAATGGATTGCATCAATGGTTCTTGGAGCGCTGGCCTTTGGCGGCCTGGGTGTATCGGCTGCCGATGCTGCTTACATGTATGATCTGGAACCGGTGACGGTTACGGCTACGCGAGTGGAGGAGAAGGTGGGGAAGGTTCCTGCCAGTGTGAGTGTGGTGACGGCGGAGCAGATCCAGCAGAAGAATATCCGCACTTTGACGGAGGCTATCGGCCAGCTGCCGGGTGTGTATAATGGAAGGCCCCAGGGGATGTCGGATGTGGGGAGCGGTATCCAGGTACGTGGATTTGGCGAGAGTAATGTGCTGGTGCTTTATGATGGTATACCGATCAATAATGGTTATGATGGAGGAGCGAACTGGTCTACTGTTTCCATCAATGATGTGCAGAAGATTGAATTGCTCCGCGGGGCTGCTTCTTCTCTGTATGGCGGCCGTGCGGTAGGCGGTGTAGTGAATATTGTCAGCAAGAATCCGGATAAGACGGGCGGCAGGGTGTATGCGGAATATGGTTCGAACAAGACCTGGCGCCGCGGGGTGAGTGCAAGTTACAAGGTGGACGATAAGTGGTCCTTTGGCGTGGGTTATGAAAACAGAAGGACTGACGGTTATAAGAAGAAGCTGACTTATACGAAGAAGGGGAAATCGAAGACTCCTTCCGGCACGGTGGGAACCGGTTTTGAGGCGACGGAGAATTATGCAGGTGTCCCGATTTATGTTTTGGGCTATCCGGGCAAGGGAGCCAGCAAGGATAATACGTATAATTTCAAGTTGAAATATAATTTCAGCGATAATAAGTCCATGATTTACCGTTATACTCATGATAATTATAAATATTTCGCCAAGGGTCCTGTTTCTTTCATTCATGATGCTGATGGTCATCAGCTGTTCGAGGGCAGTGTGCTTCTGCCGGATGGGAAGTATTATAATTTCGATGAGTCTGATTTCACTGATTATTATGGCCGGAGGAAGTCGGATGTCCATGCGTTTACCTACAGGGATGATGACCATAAGATCCTCTTTAACGCAGGCTTGACGAATATAAAGGACAGTGGGTATTCCACGGGAAGCGATTTCGCGGGAAAGGGCCCGGGCAGTGATGCGAGGTATCCGAGCAAGTCTTACAAGGCGGATTTCCAGAAGACCTGGGAGTTTGGCAGAAATACGCTGGTGGGCGGTTTTGATATCCAGCGGGATTCCATGATTTATACGAAGAGGAAGCTGGCTCACTGGCATGACTGGAATTCCGGTACTTCCAGGACTCTCCAGGTGGGCGGCAAGAATCTGGTCATGGCTGCTTTTGTCCAGGATAAGTACCAGTTCAATGATCAGTGGGGCATGTATGCAGGGCTCCGTTTCGACCATTACAAGAAGTATGATGGTTTCTTCAAGGGTGTGGATCATAAGAAATATACCGAGGTTACCGAGGAGGATAAGGATTATAATGAATTAAGCCCGAAGCTTGCTTTCGAGTACAAGCCGGACGACGCATCGACGTACTATATTTCCTACGGTCATTCTTTCAAGGCGCCTTCTCTGTACCAGCTGTATCGTCATGATCCTTCCTACGGGTATGTTGCCAATCCGGGACTGGATCCGGAGACTACGAATACTTTCGAAATCGGCGCGAAGAAGACTTTCGACAGGACTCAGGTGAATTTCGATGTGTACCATGCAAAAACGAAGGATATGATCATCGCCAGCGCAAAGGATGCAGAGGGTCACAGGAAATATATCAATGAGGATGAAGCGACCAGGGACGGAATGGAACTGGAAGTTCGTCATCAGTTCAATGATGCGCTATCGGCTTATGCGAACTATGCCTGGGAAAGAGCCCACGACAAGGAAGGAAAGCGCCTCTACTCCATCCCGCAGCACGTATTCCATGCAGGAGTGGAATACCAGAAGCCTGAGTGGAATGCCTATCTGGAAGCGCAGTATATCAGCTCCAGAAATGCACGGGACGAGGTAGCTCACCGGCTGTATTCGGAAGATGCGGTCTATACGATCAATCTGGGCGCCAATTATCAGTTTGCCAAAGGCGCAACAATCGGTTTCGCAATCAATAATCTGCTTGATCGCGATTACTGGGCATGGCAGTATGCAGATGGAAGGACGTATACGGTGAAATTGTCTTATGAATTCTAAAAAAATCTTGCTGCTGGCGGGCCTGATGGCTCTTCCCCTGGCTTTCGGACCGGTGGAGGCCAGGATGCCGGAGCCTGCATCGGTTCCGGCGGAGCTGAAGGGGACCCATCCCCACAGCCCGGCGGTTTCGAAGTACTACCTCCAGGAGCTGGTGGATAAAAAGCTCATGACTCCGGAAGAAGCGGAAAGGACCCAGGTGTACCTCATTTTCAGACATGCACGTCGTATGCAGGATTTAAAGGAAGTGCAGGGCATGAGCCGCGAAGAACGGAGGGCTGTGATGAAACACAAGAGAGAGCTTCGGGGTAATCCTCTCGTGGAATACGCAGACCGCTGCGGACTGACGCTGGAAAGGGCCAGAGAACTCATGGACCTCATGCACGACTCTGATAAAGGAACAAAATACTACGAGAAAAGTCAGATAAAATAAAATTTTCCGCCTAAAAAGTGGCGCCCGTTTGGGCGTCACTTTTGCGTGGGAATTTTGAGTCGTTTGTGCCGGGCAGCGAACCCGAAAGTCTTTGACCATTTAAGACATTTCTTCTAGTTTGTGCTTGACATCCCCTCACCGCATTCGCGGAGCTCCCCGCACTTCGGGGAGCTCGCTTTTTACGGATAGAGGCATTTGCGGTGAGTTTTTTTCGTCAGTCAGCCCTGTATGTGCCTTGTACGAAAGATGAACTCACCCGCCTTCGCTTCGCTCCGGCACCCTCTCAGCACTCAAGAGGGTGGGGCCCTGCAGCATGCTTTCTGTTTTCCTTATTTTCTACTTGTACGTATAGTGCAGGATGAACATAGGGCCGTCTCCTCGCCGCTTCGCGGAGTTCCGCCAGGACGTAACGTACTTACCGGTTATCGCAGTTTCGACTTGAATGAAAGACCGCCCCCTTCACCGCCTTCGGCGGAGCTTCCCCCGTAGGGGGACGCAGCGCGTTTTGGGGATAGAGGCAATTAATTCTTGTACGTTTCGTCAGTCAGTCCTGTATGTGCCTTGTACGAAAGATGAACTCACCCGCCTTCGCTTCGCTCCGGCACCCTCTCAGCACTCGAGAGGGTGGGGCCCTGCAGCATGCTTTCTGTTTTCCTTATTTTCTACTTGTACGTATAGTGCAGGATGAACATAGGGCCGTCTCCTCGCCGCTTCGCGGAGTTCCGCCAGGACGTAACGTACTTACCGGTTATCGCAGTTTCGACTTGAATGAAAGACCGCCCCCTTCACCGCCTTCGGCGGAGCTTCCCCCGTAGGGGGACGCAGCGCGTTTCAGGGATAGAGGCATTTATTCCTTGTATGTTTCGTCAGTCAGCCTCATTTGTGCCATGTATGATAGATGAACTTACCCGGCCGCTCTGCGGCTACCCTTCCAGCACTCGGAAGGGTGGTGACCGATTGTCTGCTTTCCGTTTTCCTCATGTGTGCCTTGTACGGATAGTGCAGGATGATGATCTCCGGCGGCCGAAGGCCGCCGAATGGTCAGGCTCCCCCTTGGGGGAGCTGGCGCCGAAGGCGTCAGAGGGGGGAGGGATGAAAAATGGCGGGCTTCATAATTTTTTCGCCCGCCACCGCCCCGAGTCCCGATGTCCCGAGTCCCGGACAACTTACAGTCTCGAAGACAGCTGATTATTCAAAGTTTCATCACTTTCAGCCCCTGATGTAAATCTGGCAGCTGGCAACTTTAATGGGAAATAAACAGAAATGATCGATTCTTCGAATCGATTCTGCCCTTTCAGGCCCTTCGGGCCAGCTTCCCCGCGGGGAAGCCTTACCGCTTACCGATAGAGTCGATTGTCCCGGGGATGTTTTGGCAGTCAGCCTCATTTTCGACGAAGAACGACAGATGAACCCACCCGCCTTCGCTTCGCTCCGGCACCCTCCCGGCACTCGGGAGGGTGGGGACCGATAGCATGCTTCTCATTTTCCTCATTTACTGCTTGAATGGATAGTACAGGAATTCCATCAGTCTTCCCCCCACCGCTTCGCGGAGCCCCCTTTTCAAGGGTGGCTTGACTTTTGACCGCTTCGCGGCGGATGGGATCAATCGGAACTCCCATGCGAGCTTTGAAGAAAAAATCTATAAAAGGGGGCGGCTTTCTGCTGTCGCCGCGCCACCTTCACGATAGCCACGTCAGTCACGTTAGTCACGATCGTAAGAGTTTAGCGGATGCTGCATTCACCTGATTTTAAATACGATCATCTGATGGAATTTCTCGGAACTCGGAACTTTTATGGGAGGAAGTGTTTTCAGAATTCTACGATTTCTCCATCGGCCGGCATGACGTAGTTGGTGACGTTTCTTTCTGCCAGACGTCCTTTCATGGTGTATCTGGTCATGGAGGCATGGGCGACGTTGTCCATATGGGTGATGAAGATGGTGGATTCCGGGGCGGTCATGGATACGGAAGCGACGTCTTCGTCGTTCATGATGAGGCGGCCGAAGTTTTCGAGTTCTGCGGCGCAGGCGTTGACAGTGATGATTTCGGGATGGAATTTTTCGATGGTTTTCTGCACTTCGGGGTACCATATGGTGTCACCTGTGATGTAGAGGGTCTTTTCGTTTTGTGCCTGAAGGATGACGCCCATGGAGTCTCCGCAGGAAATGACGGTACCGTGGCGGGCGGGTGTTTTGTAGAGTGTCATATTTCCAAAGGCTGTGCCTTCTTCGGAAAGGATGCGGAGGTCGGTGAAGCCGGATTTTTCAAATATTTCTTTATCTTTTTCGTTCTGGAGGAAGAGGGGAAGGTTTTTCGGAAGGTCTCTGCCCACGAGGCCTGTTTTGAGGTCCATATCCACATGGTCGGGATGGATGTGGGTGATGATGATGGCATCTATGCCGGAGAGGATTTCTTCTCTGGTCATGGGCAGGGGGCAGATGGGCATGGGGATTTCCATTTTCAACCGGTCGGGGGTGAGGAAGGGTCTTCCGGGAATGGAATTGAGGCTGCCCATAGAATATTGCGGGACAAGCCAGGGATCGAGGAGGAGGGTTTTCCCTGCATAGGTGATTTTGTTGGTGGCGTTTCGGATCTGCTGAATTTTCATGATGGGCTCCTTTTTGAACAGCTGGATTTTTCTTGAACACCGTGTACAATATTTATTATAGGGAGAAAATGGGGAAATACAATTGGCAGTTTGCTGTATTTGCCTGTTCTTTGACAGTCTGGCCGATGTGTGCAGAAAGGGGACTATGATGGTTGAGGAGAAGCTGGACCGGCGGAGTGCGTATAGCCGGATGGTGATTGAGGATACGTTTCTGGAGATGCTGAGGGAGGGGCCTTTCAGCCGGATCAATGTGGCAGGTCTCTGCCGGAGGGCGGATATCAGCCGGGGAACTTTTTATCTTCATTATGTGGATATTTACGATGTGCTGAATCATGTGCTGGCGAAAGCTCTCATGACGGCAGAGCAGGAGGGAGAGGGGGAGTCTTTCCTGTCCTTTCTGAAGCTTTCGAAGGAGGAAAATATCCGGGAAAAGCTGAGGGAGAATGGTTTTCTGCTTCCTGTGTGCCAGAGGATGGCGGATGATGAGAAATACCGGCCCCTTTTTCAGGATGAATCGATTTCTTCTCATGTGCTTCATTTCGTCTATTCTGCGGAAAGGGAAAAAATCGTGCCTCTGATGATGGAGTATTACGGGGTGAAGAAAAAGGTGGCAGAAATGATGTACCTTTTCGCCGTGGCAGGGGCTTATGCGGTGAATCGGGATCATAAATGGAAAAAGGATGAGGACTGGTATGAATTCCAGGAGGAACTTATCCGGATGCTGGGGAAATAAAAAATCATCGGAGGCCCCGACAGGAAAGTACAGGCCTTCCGGGAGCCCCTGAAAGGAAACCTGGAACCGGGAGCTTCTATGGGTGCCCCTGAAGGAAAATGGCAGCCGGGAACTTTAATGGGAAATATAGAGATTATCGATTCTTCGAATCGATTTTGCCCTCTCACCGCTTCGCGGTGTTCCCGAGGGAGAGCCTCCTGTCTACCGCTTATCTCATCATTTCCAGGGATGTTTTGGCAATTAGCCTCATAAGTGCCATGTATGATAGATGAACTTACCCGGCCGCTCCGCGGCCACCCTTTCAGCACTCGAAAGGGTGGTGACCGATTGTCAGGTTTTTCGTTTTCCTCATGTGTGCTTTGTACGGATAGTGCAGGATGATGATCTCCGGCGGCCGAAGGCCGCCGATCGGACAGGCTCCCCCTTGGGGGAGCTGGCGCCGGAGGCGTCAGAGGGGGAGGAGTGAGAACTGGCAACTGGAAACTTCAATGGAAAACAGACAGGAATGATCGATTCTTCGAATCGATTTTGCCCTTTCAGGCCCTTCGGGCCAGCTTCCCCGGGGGGGAAGCCTTCCTGCTTGCCGATTTTCTCATCGGTCCCGAGATTATTTTTATCAGGCCGTTCCCTCAGTCACTTTGCGTGCGGGCCCCGGGGATGAGTTTACCTTTTAGCTCATTTTCGACTTGTACGATTGTACAGCCCCTCCGTCAGCTTCGCTGACTGCCCGAACTTCGGGGAGGCTGTGCGGGGAGCCTTACCGCGATTGGCTTTCCTCATTTGGCCCAGGATTGTTTTGTCAGTCAGCCTTATATGTGCCTTGCATGATAGATGAACTTACCCGGCCGCTCCGCGGCCACCCTTTCAGCACTCGAAAGGGTGGTGACCGATTGTCAGGTTTTCCGTTTTCCTCATGTGTGCCTTGTACGGATAGTGCAGGATGATGATCTCCGGCGGCCGAAGGCCGCCGAATGGTCAGGCTCCCCCTTGGGGGAGCTGGCGCCGGAGGCGTCAGAGGGGGGAGGAACGGAAAATGGCGGGCTTCATAATTTTTTCGCCCGCCACCTACCCGATTCCCGATGTCTCGAGTCCCGGACAACGTACAGCCTCGAAGACAGCTGATTATTCAAAGTTTCAACGCTTTCAGTCCCTGATGGAAATCTCGGATCTCGGAACTTCTATGCGAGCCCCTTACCGGTCCTCTGGCAGTTGACAGCTTCAATGGGAAGCAGGCTATATTTTCTTCTTGCGCCACGGGTGAAATCATTGTACAATTTAGTTAAATGAATTTAAGTTAAATGAATTTAAGTAAGAGGCGTAGATATGAAATTTATCGGAAGGGAGCGGGAGCTGGCGATTCTTCGGCAGCGGTTTGAGAGTGACCGGTCGGAGAATATTCTGGTCTATGGCCGGCGGCGTGTGGGGAAAAGTGAGCTGATCCGGCAGGCTTTGCGGGAGGCGGAGGGAGTCGTTATTTCCTATGTGTGCCGCAGGGCGCCGTTTGAGCAGAATTTCACCGGCCTTTCGAGGGCAGTGGCTGAGGCTTTTGATGAGCCCTATATTTCTTTTCCCGATCTGGAGGGGCTTCTGAATTATGTGTATCGGAAGGCTGCCGGGGAGAGGGTATTTCTTTTCATCGATGAGTATCCTTTTTTCCGCGGTGAGGATGGATCGGTGGATTCGGAGTTCCAGATCGCCATCGACCGTTTCCAGCATGATGCCTGTCTGAAGCTTGTGCTTTGCGGATCTTATATGGATACGATGCGCCGGCTGGTGGAGAGTGATGCGCCTCTCTTCGGGCGGTTTTCGGAAATCCTGAAGCTTAGGCCTTTTGATTATTATGATGGGGCGAGGTTTTTCCCGGATCGTTCGAAGGAGGAACGGTTTTTCCTGTATTCTGTCTTCGGGGGAATGCCTTTTTATCTGCTGCAGGTGGATCCGAATCTGTCGGTGGAAGGAAATATTTCCAAACTTCTCATCCCCGAGGGGTCCATGCTGGAGAATGAGATCCGTCTGCAGCTGGCGAGCGAGCTTTCGAAGGAGGAGAATGCCAATTATGTGCTGGGGAAGATTGCTTCGGGCGTAGGGAAATATTCGGATCTGGCCGCCGGTTTCCCGGGGAAGGGGAGCGCTGTCTATCATACGCTGGAGAAGCTTTCGGGCATGGATCTCATCGAGAAGGATTCGCCGCTCAATGCCGGATCGAACCGGAGGAAGCACCGGTATGTCATCAGTGATGCGCTGCTGGATTTCTATTATTCCTATCTTTTCCGGGAGACCACGGCCCGGAGCGCCATGGCGCCGGAGGATTTCTATCGGTTGAAGCTGAGGGAAAAGGTGGAGACGGAGTATCTCCCCCGCCGCTTTGAGCAGGCGGCCAGGGAATACCTGCTTCGCAGGAACCGGGCGGGTCTGGTAAAGCCGCCGTTTTATGCCATTGGCCGGTATGTGTACAATGATAAGGTCCATCAGAAGAATGGGGAATTTGACGTGGTCACGGAGGATGAGCGAGGCTTTTCTTCCTATGAATGCAAGTATAGAAAGAAACCGTTGGATATGAGCGTGGTCCGGGAGGAAGAGGAACAGGCACGGAGTCTGGGCCTTCCTTTCTATCGCTTCGGCTTCTTCTCCCGCTCCGGGTTTACCGGAATCGATGGGGAGAAATATCCCCTCATCACTTTGGACGATATGTATCGGTAGAACGTAATAAGCAGGAAAAGCGTCTCTGAGCCTTCAGGGACGCTTTTTTATGTGGGAGATATTCTGGAAATAGAAACTTTCAGGGGAAGAATATAAAAGGCGCGGCTTTCTGCTGTCGCCGCGCCACCTTCCCGATAGCCACGTCAGTCAATCATCACAATCGAAAGAGGTTAAGGGATGCTGCATATATGTGATTTTAAATGCTCATCTGATGAGTCCTCCGGCAGCTGGGAACTTTAATGGGAAATATAGAGATTATCGATTCTTCGAATCGATTTTGCCCTCTCACCGCTTCGGGGTGTTTCCGAGGGAGAGCACTTGCTTGCCGATAGAGACAATTTTGCCATGTGCCTTTCATTAATCAGCCTCATTTTCGACGAAGAACGACAGATCAACCCACCCGCCTTCGCTTCGCTCCGGCACCCTCCCAGCACTCGAAAGGGTGGGGCCCGATTGTCTGCTTTCCGTTTTCCTCATGTGTGCCTTGTACGGATAGTGCAGGATGATGATCACCGGCGGCCGAAGGCCGCCGATTGTTCAGGCTCCCCCCTGGGGGAGCTGGCGCCGGAGGCGTCAGAGGGGGGGAGGGATGAAAAATGGCGGGCTTCATGAATTTTTCGCCTGCCACCTACCCGATTCCCGATGTCCCGAGTCCCGGACAATTCATATTTTCGAAGACAACTATTCAATCAAAGTCTCAATACTTTCAGTCCCTGATGGGAGTCTGGCAACTGGGACCTTCCCTGCGTGTAATTCCGGGATTATTTCCTTGCGAAGTGGCTTGAAATATCTTAAGATGATTAAGGAAGGAGTTGAATACTGATGCCCGAATTGAGTAGATTTGCCGGAATGGTTATTTATCTTCTTTTTTATGATGTGGGTCAGCATAATAAGCCCCATGTTCATGTATATTATGGCGATTATGAAGCGGTCATCGCCATAGATGGTGAATTGTTAGCGGGATCAATTCCAGGAAAACAGCTGAGAATGGTCACGGGGTGGCTGGCATTCCATGAGGAGGAAGCTTACAGGGCATGGAATAAAGCTGTTCAGGGTGAGCATTTTGAAAAGATTCCACCTATGAAGTGAGGTGTTTCCCATGTATATGGTCAATGATGTCTGCTATGCGGGGTCCCCAAAGGAGGGGTTGAAGGTCAGGGCGGTGAAGGCTTTGCGGGGCGGAATGCTGCTTCTTACTTTTTCTACCGGTGAGGAACGGCTTCTGGATACGACGGAGCTTACCGGTCCTGCTTTTGAAAGGCTGGCCGAGGGGGAAGTGTGGAGTCATCCCTCTCTCTTCCATGGAGTCATTACCTGGGCTGATGGGGAAATAGATATAGCGCCGGAAGGGGCTTATGAAAAAAGTTATCCCTATACGGCACCGGAGTATGAATCATATCCGGAAGTAGTCGTGGAGAAAAAAGTGGTCAGTGAAAAATAAGCCAGGAAAAGCATCTGAAGGTTCAGATGCTTTTTTTATTGATCGGTATGTGATTCTACAGGTAACCGGGACGGACTACTGATGAAAGCTCGGAAGCAGGAACGGCTATGCACGAAGAATATAAACCGGCGGGCTTTTATAATTTTTTTGCCCGCCATCGTCCCGATAATCCCGATATGCCCGGTAACCCCGATATCCCCGATTCAAAAGTTTCAGGATAGCAGGTATCTCTTCGGCTATATGATATAATATTCCCAGAGGAGGTATTTCCTATGGAAAGTACTGATTTATTTCCTATGAGTGATCATGAGAAGGAGCTCCTGGCAAAGGAGGATGCGGCTTACGGGTACAGGCTTCCCGAGTGGAAGTGGATGCCCGGGGATGGTATGTGCTATGCCTGCGGGGATGCAAATAAAAGCGGGCTGCATCTTCATTTCTTTGAGATCCCGAAGGGGTGCTTGTCTTTTTTCACGCCTTCTCATGAGCATCAGAGTTATGATGATCGTATGCACGGAGGCCTTATTTCCACGCTTCTCGATGAGGTGACGGGAAATTATCTTTTCTTCAAGGAGAAGAGGCCGGCGTATACGGGTAAGATGGAAATCCGATTCCGTTCTCCGGTAGATATCGGGGAGACGGTGAAGATTGAGGGCCGGGAGGTCAAGCGGAAGGGCCCGCTGGTCGTGATGGAAGGGAAAATCTTCCATGAGGATGGCTCGGTGGCAGCTGAGTGCACGTCTCATATGATGGTAGAGTTGTCAGAGAAAGGATCGTTACCATGGCAAATGCTGAAGTTATTGAAAAGGTAAAAGCAGTGAAGGACGCTCCGTCCTGTTATGAAGGGCTGAAAAAGGTGTGTGAGGAATACCTGGCAGCCGCAGGGACTGATGGAGAGAAGGCAGCCGCTGACAAGCTGAAGGCTGCTTTGAAGGAATGTGTGAATTCCATCGATGATATGCTGGGATTTGTGGTCACTGATGATGCTAAGAAATATCTGGGCGAAGAAACGGCTAAGGGTCTGGAAAAGGCAGGAAAGGAAGCAAAGGCGAAGGGGGAGAAATATTGTCTCTGCGCTGCCTGCGCTCCCGGCGGCTGGCTGCTGGATCATGAGGATGAGTTTTAATTTCTGACATTTCCTCTTGCAGGATTTTTTACAATAGCGATTGTCGTTGTTCGTGATTCGTGGTTCGTGAAGGTGGCGCCCTTTGGAAATATAGGGGCGCCATTTTTGGATGGCAGTGTGTGACAATTTCAGCGGGCGGGGATTGAACAACCTATCCGGCCGCTCCGCGGCTGACCGGTCAGGCTCCCCCCCTGGGGGAGCTGGCGCCGAAGGCGTCAGAGGGGGGAGTAATGGGAAATGGCGGGAGGCCGCCGGGAGGGAATCTGGAAACTGGGAACTTTTATGGGAGGATACAGAGAGTTATCGATTCTTCGAATCGATTGGCCCTCTCACCGCTTTCGCGGTGTTCCCGAGGGAGAGCCTCCTGAATTACCGGTTTCCTCATCTGTCCCCGGGATTGTTTCGTCAGTTAGTTGCATATGTGCCTTGAGCGGTTGAACAACCTATCCGGCCGCTCCGCGGCCACCTTTCCATCCCAGGAAAGGTGGTGACCGATTGTCAGTTTTCCTTTTTCTTCATATGTGCCTTGAAGGTGTAGTGCAGGAAAAAGCATCGATTTTTCCCCACTGGCTGCGTCGGAGCCCTTATCAAGGGTAGTATTTCCGGCCGCTTCGCGGCGGATGGAGTCAGCGGGAACCCGGAATTTCCATGAAAAAATCTGCCGGGCAGGAGTATTGCTTTTCTGTATTTTCAGGGGTTACAATGAGGCAGAAATTTCTTTTGTCGGAAGGGCGGGATGGTCATGGATGTGAATATTCTTCTGTTTCCGGATTTTACGGCGCTCGATGTATTCGGGCCGGTGGAAGTGCTTTCTACGGTGGAGGATTATAAAATCCGCTTCGTTTCCAGAGAGGGCGGAGTGATTACGAATCACCAGAATATTTCCATCATCACGGAGAAGGCGGATGAGGCGGAGAAGAAGGCCATCTGGTTCATTCCTGGCGGCTGGGGGACCCGGGCTCTCTGCAGGGATGAGGACTATATTTCCTGGCTGAAGGGAATCGCGGAGGGCTCCCTGTGGTTCCTCACGGTGTGCACGGGTTCTGCCGTACTGGCAAGGACGGGGCTTCTGGACGGAAAGCATGCGACTTCGAACAAGAAGGCCCTGGAGTGGGTCATGAGCCAGGGACCCGGTGTGCTCTGGGATAAAAAAGCCCGGTACTGCGCCGAAGGGAAATATTACACCTCTTCCGGCGTGTCGGCGGGAATCGATATGGCTCTCGGCTTTGTAAAGGACCGCTATAACCTGGCAAAGGCGGAGGGAATCGCAAAGAAGATGGAGTATGTGTGGAATAGGTGAGTTAGTTGCTTTCTTTTCATCGGAGCGGTTAGACTATAGGTAAATCGTTGTTCGTTCTTCGTTGTTCGTGAAGGTGGCGCCCTTGAAATTATAGGGACGCCATTTTTGTATGGGAAATAGAGAAGATATCGATTCTTCGAATCGATTGGCCCTCTCACCGCTTCGGGGTGTTCCCGGGGGAGAGCCTCCTGAATTACTGATTCCCTCATCTTTCACGTGGTTGTTTCGTCAGTCAGCCTCATTTGTGCCTGGTATGATAGATGAACTTACCCGGCCGCTCCGCGGCCACCTTTCCATCCCAGGAAAGGTGGTGACCGATTGGCAGGCTGTCCTTTATTTTCATATTTCCCTTGAAGATGTAGTGCAGGAAATACATGAATCTCTTCCGCAGAGGCACACCTTCCCGAAATCCGAAATCCCAAATCCCAAATCCCAATTTTCACTTCCCACAATTAGAAAGTTATGATAAAATGACTCTAATACGTTCAAAGAAGTTTGCAGGAGGATCATTATGTTACATCAGGTATCTCTTTTCGCAGCGAATACAAAGGGCGCTCTCAGCAGGATGACTTCGATTCTGGCGGAGCATGATATCAATATTTATACGATGCTGGCTACGGACAGCGCGGAGTTCGGCATTATCCGTCTCATCGTGGATAAGACGGAGGAGGCGGTAAAGGCGCTGGAGGAAGCGGGGTATCAGTGCAGGGATGATCTGGTCATCGCTATCGATATGGCTTCTGATAAGCCCGGTACGCTGGACAGGATCCTGAGGGATCTGAAGGATGCCAATGTGATGATCCGGTATCTGTATATTTCTTTCGACCGCCAGACCAGTTCTCCAATCGCCGTATTCAATACGACGGAGTCGGAAACGGAGGCTTTCCTCAAGGGGAAGGGATACCATCTGCTGGACCGGTTCTGAGATCGTGGAAATAGAGCTCTGCGCGGCAGGGCTTTTTTATTTTTTGTGTCAATTTCGGCTTTTGCGTGTAGAACAACCCCTCAGCCTCGCTGCGCTCGGCAGCTCCCCCGCCACTGCATGACTCTCACTGCGATTTGCTCGTCGTTCGGCTATGCCTCATTCCTCCAAATCGCGTTCGAGAGCAAAGCTTGGGGAGCCTGAAACGATAGCATGCTTTCGGTCCTGGTCATCTGGCATTAACAGGGATAGTGCAGGTCGTTCCTTCACCGGCTTCGCCGGAGCTCTGCCGGGACGTAACGTTCTTACCGTTTATCTCAGATTCGACTTGAATGAAAGACCGCCCCCTTCACCGCTTCGCGGAGCTTCCCCCGTAGGGGGGGCAGCGCGTTTCAGGGATAGAGACATTTTATCCTTGTACATTGCGTCAGTCAGCCCTGTATGTGCCTTGTGCGAAAGATGAACCCACCCGCCTTCGCTTTGCTCCGGCACCCTCCCAAAACCTGGGAGGGCTTGGACGATGGCATGCTTTTATTTTTTCTCATCTGTCAAAGTACGTTTCAATGATTCGTCTTATATGTGCCTCGTGCGAAAGATGAACCCACCCGGCGGCTCCCCGGAATACGTTACGTTTTTACCATTTATCTCGATTTCGGCTTGAACGAAAGACCGCCCCCCTTTACTCGCTTCGCGGGAGCTTCCCCCGTTGGGGGACGCAGCGTCATTTCGTGTTTAGCCATACGGCATTTGCCCTGCTGACAGCTATCGGCTGATTACTATTTCAAAATCTGCGGCGCTCATGAATTTGCGCCGCACTTTCCCGACAGCCCCGAGAATCCCGATAACCCCAACAGTCCCGAAACAAAAGCTGATACCCTATAGTTTCAATACAAAAAGGGGGGCCATAGGATTCTGATGCCCGCCACCTTCACGGACCCCGGACCATGGACCCCGAACCACGAATCACGAAGAACGAACAACGAAGAACGAAGAACGATTATCTCCCGACAGTTCAGCACATCTGTCTATTTCCAGAGCCGCTGCTCCTTTATTTCATAATTTTTACGGAAACTGTATTGACATTTGAAATATAAATGTTACAATAGATGGCACAACGAAAGAACGAATGGCAAGGATCGGGATATGTTTCCAGGCGGATCGATAGAGAGCTGACGGATGGTGAAAGTCAGTGTGAAGCGGGAGGCAGGCTCACCCGGGAGTTTCAGAGGTGAATGAAGTAGTTTCTGACGGGGCCTCCGTTAAGGGCAATTCTTAAAAGCAATGAGCGGGACAAGGGATTTAGTGGTCCATGGCACAGAGAGCCGGCGGTAGGGTGCAAGCCGGTGCATTCCATTTCTGACTATCACCTGTGAGCTCCTGAGCCGAACATAGTAGGCAATGGCGTAGACTCCACGTTACGGATGTGAATACCTGAGTATAATGTAGGGTGGTACCGCGCATGTCGCCCCTATTTCCTTAATCGGAAATAGGGGCGTTTTTTATACGGGATCAGTTTATGGGATGCTCTTTATTCGATGAGTGAAAAACCAGGGTGGTACCGCGAACCATTTCGCCCCTGCTGTAATGACGCCAGATTACAGCAGGGGCGTTTTTGATGCCATTCGTTCTTCGGAATTTGTTCTTTTTTTGAAAGGGGATTGAAGATCGTGTTTTTTCAACAGCTTGTCAACGGTTTAACGCTGGGAAGCGCCTATGCGGTCATTGCCATCGGTTATACGCTGGTGTTCGGCGTATTGAATATCGTCAATATGGCACATGGCGGCATCTTTATGATCGGCGCTTACATCGGCCTCCTGCTCGTGACTGAGGCAGGACTGGGCATTTTCCCGTCACTCGTCGGGGCTATGATCGGGGGTGCGGTGCTTGGGTATGGACTGGAAATATTTGCTCTCCGGCCTCTCCGCCGCCGCAAGGTCACTCATCTGGCTCCGCTTATTTCCACCATCGGTGTGTCCACCTTCCTGGAATCGGTGGCACTCATGGTCTGGGGTCCTCAGACCCGTTCTTTCCCGGCTACTTTCGATAATGGCCTCATGAATTTCGGACTGTTCAAGATTTCCGGTATCCAGATTGTGTCCCTGGGTACGGCGGTAATCCTGATGGTTCTCCTGACGGTCATGCTGAACAAGTCGAAGCTGGGCAAGGCTATCCGCGCTACTTCTGAAAATGCGGAAACCGCCGGGCTCCTGGGTATCAATACAAGTCGTATCATTACGTTCACTGTCATGCTGGCTTCTGCTCTGGGCGCAGCTGCAGGGGTGCTCATCGGTCTTTCTTTCAATGCGATCGAACCGACCATGGGTACCGCTATGGGCCTCAAAGGTCTGGCAGTCCTCATCATGGGGGGCCTGGGCAATGTGGAAGGCGCTATGGCAGGCGGCTTTATCCTCGGTATTGCTGAAGTATTTGCCGTGGCTTATGGTTCTTCTACCTATAGAGATGCTGTGGCATTTGGTATTATCATTCTCATTCTGTTTATCCGCCCTGAAGGTTTGTTCTCCAAGGCAGGCAAAGGAGGCAGACCGTAATGGACGAAATTTTGAATGGCTACTTCCTGCAGGTATTCACCTTCGTATGCATCAATATCGTACTGGCTCTCACGGTTTATATGACTGTGTGCACCGGTATCCTTTCCCTGGGCAATGCAGGCTTTATGAGTCTGGGGGCTTATACTTCCGCAATTCTCACCGCGCAGCATGGGGTGCCTATGCCGGTCGGTATTTTCCTGGGCGGCTGCATGGCTATGCTGGTAGGTCTCATCATCGGTCTGCCGACCATTCGTCTGAGAGGCCTGTACCTGGCCATCGCGACCATGGGCTTTGGTGAAGTCGTCCGCGTTATTGCATTAAACCTGGATATCACTCACGGGGCACTCGGTTTCTCCGGCATTCCTTCCATGGCTTCCATTCTTTCTGATTATGCCAGCGATATGGGTCTCCTGGATGCACTGGAAATCGACTCCCAGACCGGCGGTCAGCTGCTCATGAATATCGTTCTCCTGGTCATCGTGATCGCTATCGTTTTCTTCTGGTACCGTCTGGAACATTCCAGAATCGGCCGCGCCTGGGCAGCTGTCAAGGCCGATGAATATGCGGCAGCTCTTTCCGGGATCAATGTGGTTCGTTTCAAAATGATGGCTTTCCTCTTCTCCGCATTCTTTGCAGGGGTAGGCGGAGCTCTCTATGCTCATGCCACTTTCTTCATCAGCCCGACGGATTTCTCCTGGGGCAAGGTCGTAGACATCCTGGTATACGCCGTATTCGGCGGTTCCAACGTACTCTGGGGACCGGTGCTGGGCGCAACCATCCTCACCATCGTTCCGGAATCTCTCCGTGCAATGGCTGAATACAGGGATATGATCTATGGTGTAATGCTGGTGCTCCTCATGGCATTCCGTCCGGATGGCATCCTGTCCTATGATGCAGTGAAATATATTTCCAAAAAATTTGGCAAAAAACAGAAAGTTTCCGCGGAAGGAGGCAAACAGTGATGCTGCTTGAAATGAAAAACGTAGTGAAACAGTTTGGCGGCCTGACCGCTGTTTCCAATATGTCCTTCTCCGTGGAAAAGGGAGAAATATTTGGAGTCATCGGGCCAAACGGTGCCGGTAAGACCACCATTTTTAACCTGATTACCGGGGTTTACCAGGTGACGGAAGGGGATATCCTCCTCGACGGAAAATCCATCGAAGGGAAGAAGCCTTTCCAGATCATCAATATGGGCGTAGCCCGTACGTTCCAGAATATCCGCCTTTTTTCGGGCATGACGGTGCTGGAAAATATCCTCGTCGGCCATCATGACCGTCTGAAGTCCGGCATCCTTGCTTCTTTCTTCCGCACTTCTGCCCAGAAGAAGGAAGAAGCAGCAGCGAGAGAAGAAGCGCTGGAACTCCTCGATTTCGTAGGCCTTAGAGAAGATGCAGACCGTCTGGCTACGGAACTTCCTTACGGCAAACAGAGAAAACTGGAAATCGCCAGAGCCCTGGCCACCCGGCCGAAGCTCATCCTCCTGGATGAACCGGCAGCCGGCATGAACGACAGTGAAACCGCGGCTCTCACCGAACTGATTCATAATATCCGTACGAAATTCGGAACGACCATCATCCTCATCGAACATGATATGCAGCTGGTCATGAGCCTCTGCGACCACGTCATGGTTGTCAACTTCGGCAAGAAGCTGGCAGAAGGGGTGCCGGAAGACGTACAGAACGATCCGAAAGTTATCGAAGCTTACCTGGGCAAGGAGGATGAGGCATAATGGCACTTCTCGAACTGAAAAATGTGGAAGCCGCTTATGGAAATATTAAAGCGCTGAAAGGCATTTCCCTCTCCGTACCGGAAGGCAAGATCGTCACCCTCATCGGCGCCAACGGTGCCGGAAAGTCCACCACCATGAAGACCATCATGGGCGTCATGAAGCCGGTGGCAGGGGAAGTCATTTTCAAGGGTGAAAATATTTCCGGCAAGAAAACCCACCGGATCGTCAAGAGAGGCCTGGTCCTCGTTCCGGAAGGACGCCAGATCCTCCAGAATATGACGGTCCGTGAAAATCTGGAAATGGGCGCATTCCAGAGAAAAGATGAAAAAGAAATCGCTGAAGACCTGACGAAAGTCTTTGAAAGGTTCCCCAGACTTTTTGAAAGACAGACCCAGCTGGGCGGTACCCTTTCCGGCGGCGAACAGCAGATGCTCGCTATCGGCCGTGCCATGATGGCAAAGCCGGAAGTCATGCTCCTGGACGAACCGTCCATGGGCCTGGCACCGCTGGTGGTCCAGCAGATTTTCGACGTAATCAAAGATATCAATAAAATGGGTACGACTGTCCTTCTTGTAGAACAGAATGCGAGAAAGGCACTCCAGATCGCCGACTATGCCTACGTTATGGAAACAGGCAGAATCGTCATGGAAGGCCCGGCGCAGGAAGTCGCAAGCAACCCGGATGTCATGGCGGCCTATCTGGGCGGCAGGAAGAAACAGTAAACCATACAGCAGCCGGACACGCTGCAAACACGATCGGGGAAAGGGGACAGAGTCATCTGTCCTCTTTTCCTTTTTGTTTTGAAAAACGGATTGGGGATTGCGGATTGGGGATTGGGGGAAGGGGGCCTGCACAATTCATGAAGCAGGCCATTTTGTATATGGAAATAACGGGGAACGGGGAGCGGGATGCGGGGTGCGGGAAGGAGGCCGCAACAAAATTTTGAAGCGGCCAATTATATGAGGGCCTTTGGCCTGCAGTGAGCGAAGAGACGGATTTCGGACTTCGGATTTCAGGAAGGAGGGCCTGCAGAATTCATGAAGCAGGCTATTTTGGTTTGGGACTGAATTTTTTTAGTGCAGCTTTCCCTGGAAACTTGAACTGGACAGAGAAGTCGGAGAAATCCCCTGATGGTCAGGCTTCCCCTCGGGGAAGCTGGCTGCGAAGCAGACTGATAGGGCAGGGAATGGGATTGGCGGCAAAACCGCCGGCAGAAAATTTCGAAATCCGGAACTTCTATGGGAATATTTCAGAAATGATCGATTCTTCGAATCGATTGGCCCTCTCACCGGCTTTGCCGGAGCTCTCCCGGGGGAGAGTCTTTCAACTGTCGGATAGAGTCAAATTCACCCTGTACGTTTCGTCAGTCAGCCTCATATGTGCTCCTATCCTCCAGTGTTCAGGCTTCACCAGAGGAAAGCCGCCCCGAAGCGGGGACAGGAATTCTAAATAAAAATTGGACTTTTGTGCTAATCTCGCGAACGAAATTAGCACAAAAGTCCATTTGAGCCGGAAAATTCTATTAAAAAGGGGCGCCTTTATTAATTTCAGGGCGCCCACATAAACGAAGAACGATTCAGCACTATGGAGAATCAGCAGATTACATCCTGTACTCCACCCCTCCGAACCATACCCTGTGTCCCACATAGAGTTCGTCGATTTCTTTATTGAGCATATTGTACATGCCAAGGTGCAGGGAGAAGTCTTTTCCCCAGTGTTTGGTGAGGGAGAGGTTTAAAAGATGATAAGAATAGGTATCCCCGTCAAAAGCGTAGCTGCCTTTCCAGGTGTCCCAGAGTTCTGCGGAGTATCCATAGTCTTTATGGTCATCGTAGGAAAGTCTCAGGGTGGCGGTATGGCGGGAGCGGTTTTCAAGGCGGGTGTCTTCCGACGTGTCCCGGGCGTCGAGATAGGTGTAGTTGGTGGAAAGGGTGAAGTTTTCATGGAAAGGGCGGGAGAGTTCGATTTCCATGCCCTGGATCGCTGCCCGGGTTCTGTTGGTGTAGGTGTAGCGATTTGCTGATACATGGTATGTATCGATGAGGTTTTTGACTTTATTATGGAACCAGGAAATTCTGCCGCTTACCGGTCCGTCCCATTCGAAGGCAAGGTCGTAGTTGTCTGATTTTTCTGCTTTAAGGTCCGGATTGCCGTCCACCCGGTAGGCCATGTGGTTGAGGTGGAGATATTTCTCGCTGATGGAAGGGGAGCGGTAGCCTCTTCCGTAGTTGGCTTTGAAACGGACTTTGTCCGTGAGTTTGTACGTCATGCCCAGGGAGGGGGCGGTGATGGATTCTTCCCCGTTTTCCAGACGGAGGGAGGGATTGAGGAGGAGTTTGTCATTCACCTGCCACTGGTCGGAAAGGAAGAGGGCATGCCGCTCCTCGCTGTATCCTTTTTCACTGCCTTTGGGGGAAGAGGAATCGGCGAGGCGGGTGCCGGTGTAGGTATTTTTCAGGTATTCGGCGCCGAAGGTCATGGTATGAGCCTTATAGGTGATGGTGTCTTTACCTGAAAAACTCCATGTCTCATAAAGCCCTTTGTCACTTTCGGAATATGGAAATATGGTTTCCAGCATTTCCTTCATGTCCGTGGCAGGCATTCTGGGAAAATCTCTTATCCTGTTCAATGGGATGGGTTCGCGGCTATTGATGGTAGTGCTTCGCTTTTTGAGCCGGCTGTAGGACATATTTCCTTCATAATGACTGCGGTTGGTCTTCCCTTCATAGGTAAGGGAGGAAGTCCATTCTTTGCGACTGATGCGGGATGTTTCATTTTTCTGAAGGTCTATGGGTCCGAGCCCAAAGTTGGCGAAAGCATCGGAAAAACCGGTATTTACACTCTCATGAAAAAAGTCGTTCCGGAAACGGAGAGTATTGTGATTTGTATTTCCAAAATCATACAGGCCATCGAGGGTGAGATAACGGGCAATGCCATAAAGAGGCCTGTCATACCCGTCATAAATCATACTTCTCATATCGTCTTTGCCGGTCCGGCGATAGGAGAGGGGGCGGTACTTGGAAATACGGCCGGAAATGGCAAGGCCGAAGCGGCCCATTTTTCCCGGGTCCGTGCGGAAGTAGGCGGCGTTTTCACTGGCAGAAAAACGACTGCCCAGGATCGTTTCTTTTTTACCCGGCTTTTTCGTGATGACCTGAATGACTCCGCCCATGGCGTCGGACCCGTAGAGGGCGCCGGCCGGTCCACGGAGGATTTCGATGCGGTCCACGTCTGCGGGATTCAGGCGGGAGAGGAGGTACATATTCTTCGTCTGGCTCGTATCTTCATCAGCCAGGCGCACGCCATCTGTGAGGAGAAGAGTTTCATTCGTATTCATGCCCCGCACCATCAGCTGATGGCCGCCCATGGCAGAAGTGCTGCCCTGGGCGCCGGTGGAAAGGTCAAGCCCCAGGGTCCCCTCAAGGGCTTCCGAGAGATTTCCCGCTCCTTTCCGGGCCATGTCATCCTTCGTGATGATGGTCATGGACTGGGGCATATCTTTTTTGACCGTTGGCACCCGCTGAGCGGTCACCACGATTTCCGGGAAGTGGAAAGTCTCCGCCGCCTCTGCCGTCCCCATAAGGCAGAGGAAGAAGGGAAGGATATAGTATGGTTTCATGTGGTCTCCTTTAGAGGTTTATTTATTTCTATTATATATATTTGGGAAAGAAAGGAAAATGCTTACTCCGGAGGATCCATCCTGCCCGGAGAGCATAGTGGAAAGGGAGCCGCATGAAAAGAAGAAGGAAAACGGAATTTGCACAAAAAAATCCCCAGCCTGGGGCAGGGGAAAATCTTCGTGACAAATATCATCAATCGGCTGCAGGGACTTTGACCTGGACACGCAGGGACGGAGCTGCCGTATGACGGAGGTGGTCTGAAAAGTTTGTCATCTCGTGATGAATCGTTCAATTTTGAGTTTCCTTTGCCTTTCGACTGGGGATTTTTTGTTTTTTTGGCGCCATTTTTGAAACTTTGAGAATATATGAATCCCTCTTCCACCTGCTTCATATGTTAGGCCCGGCAGGTTTCTGAAGAGTTCCTCAAGAGCTCTTTCTCATCGCTTCTATCCATATAGTACAAAAAGTGATTTTTATTTTAACAAATTTTAATAGAATATTTCTATATAAGCCGCGATGCCCGCTTATAAGGGTGGATTGTGGAAATTCTGAACTGACTTATAAAGTCCGGTGGCCGCGAACCGGGCAGAACAAAACCCGCTATAGCCACAAATCGCGGCAAGCACGTACGTCAACTCCCGAATCACGACTCACGAACCACGAACCACGAAAATCGCTATAGCCACGAACCGCAGCGGGCACGTACGTCAAACCCCGAACAACGAAGAACGAACAACGAAGAACGAAACCCGCTATAGCCACGAACCGCACCCGGCACGTACGTCACAGACCCATATATGATATAATAAAATATACGCATTTTATTTTAACGAAACTTGAATCCGGAAGCAGGAGGAATTTATGGAAAAGAAACTGGTCATTATCGATGGAAGCAGTCTGCTTTTTCGCGCGTTTTATGCGCTGCCGCCGACTATGACGGCTCCGGATGGGACGCCGACGAATGCGATTTACGGATTTCTCCGCATGCTTCTCGGCCTGTACAGAGATCTGGACCCCGAATATATGGCGGTCACTTTCGACAAGGACCGTCACACGTTCCGGACGGAAATGTATGATGGCTATAAAGCCACGAGAAAGCCGGCACCTGATGAACTGGTGCCCCAGTTTGACCTGATTATCGACGTACTCCGCACTATGGGCGTAGCTGTGTACAGCATTCCCGGCTATGAAGGGGACGATGTGCTGGGTACCCTTTCGGCCCGTTATGAAAAGGAACTGCCTGTGGATATTGTCACCGGAGACCGGGATGCGCTCCAGCTTTCCAGTGATCAGACGACGATCCTCCTCACCCAGAAGGGGATTACGAATATGGCCCGCATGACTCCGGAGGCCATTATGGAAAAATACCATATCACCCCTTCCCAGGTGATCGACATCAAAGCCCTCATGGGGGATACGGCGGACAACATTCCGGGGGTCCCGGGAATCGGTGAAAAGACGGCCCTCCAGCTGCTGACGGAATACAAAGACCTGGACAATCTCTACGCTCATGTGGAAGAAATCAAGGGAGCCAGAAAGAAAAAACTGCTTGAAAATAAAGAGATGGCCTACCTTTCCTACAAGCTGGCCACCATTAAGCGGGATGTGCCTCTGGAAACGACTCTCGAAGATATGAAGCAGCCCATTCATATCGAAGAAATGAGGAAAATCCTCTCTACCCTGGGCATCCGTCTGCTCGATGAATTTGCAAGGCTTCCCCGCTTCCGGATGCTTTCGGAGCAGAAAAAAGTGGAAAACGAGCATTCCCTTCCGAAGGTGGAAAGCTGGGATCCTTCTATTTCCTTTGAAGGGAAAGTCTGCGGCATCCGGGCGAAACTTACAGGGATGAAACCATTCCTTTCGGCGGAATCCGTAGTCATTGCGGCAGATGACAAGGCTTATGAGATCAAGAAGGACCAGTGGAAATCTGCCGCTGAATCGCTGGCAAAGGCAGAAGCGGTGGTCATCGAAGATTCGAAACTCCTCATGGAGTCCGATTTCCCCACGGACCATATTCCATTCTTTGATATTTCCATTGCCGCCTACCTGCTTGACCCCACAAGGGTGACCTATCCGCTCTCTTACTTGGCCGGTCTCTTTGAAAAACCGGAAATATTCCCCGACGATATGCCGTCGGAAGCGGACAAGGGCTGCTGTATTTCCCGTTTCCTTGCTTCCCTTTATGAACCGGCAAGGAAGAAACTTTCCGAAAACGGGGTGGAAAAGCTCTTCGACGAAATCGAGCAGCCACTGGTGAGAGTCCTCTCCTCCATGGAAATAGCAGGCATCGCCACGGACCAGAAGCGCTGGGACGAAGTAAAAAAAGAAATGGAGAAAGAAGTCCGCATCTGCCAGAAAGATATTTTTGTGGAAGCGGGAGAATCGTTCAATATCAATTCGCCCAAGCAGCTGGGGCACATCCTCTTCGAAAAGATGGGCCTTCCCGCAGGGAAGAAGACAAAGACCGGCTACTCCACGGCGGCCGACGTGCTGGAAGAACTGGCCGTTTCCTACCCCTTTGTAGGAAATATCCTCCGCTACCGGACGCTGACGAAACTGATTTCCACCTACCTGGAAGCGCTGCCGCAATTGATCCGGAAGGATACGGGACGCATCCATACGTCCTTCAACCAGACGGTCACTGCCACGGGGCGCCTCTCCTCGTCGGACCCGAACCTGCAGAATATCCCTGTCCGCACGGAAGAAGGAAAGAAAATCCGCTCCCTCTTTGTGCCGGGCGACGGCTATGACTGCTTTATTTCCTCCGATTACTCCCAGGTGGAACTCCGGGTTCTGGCCCATATGTCGGGAGACGAAAGTTTAATCAGGGCATTTATCAATAAAGAAGATATTCACCGGAGAACGGCAGCCGAAGTGCTGGGCATTCCTTTCGAGGAAGTCACTCCTGAGCAGCGTTCCCACGCAAAAGCAGTCAACTTCGGTATCATTTACGGGATTTCCGACTTCGGCCTGGCCCGCCAGCTGGGCATCACCCGCCAGGCGGCAGCCGATTACATCGCCCGGTACTTCGAGAGGTATCCTTCCATCCATTCCTTCATGAATGAGATGGTGGAAAAAGCCAGGGAAACGGGACGGGCCGTCACCCTTTTCGGCCGGTACAGGGAACTTCCGGATATCCGCAGCAAAAATTTCAACCGCCGGTCCTTTGCAGAGCGTACGGCCATGAATACGCCCATCCAGGGAACGGCCGCAGATATCATGAAAATGGCCATGATCGAAGTGTACGACCGGATGAAAAAAGGAGGCTTCAGAAGCCGGGTCCTCCTCCAGGTACACGATGAACTGGTGGCAGAAGTGGTGAATGAAGAAAAAGAAGAAGTGGCAGGGCTTCTCAAAGAAACCATGGAATCCGTGGTCACCCTCAAAGTGCCCCTGGTGGCAGATGTAAACGAAGGGACCAACTGGGCGGAGACGAAATAGCCTTTCGCCTGCCTTTTCGACAGGCTGGGTTGAGGCATTCGCACTGGGAGCTTTGAAGTATTCGAATTGCCTTCCGGAACGGCTGGAAGATTTGATGCATCTGAGCCTGGGACTTTGAAGTATTCGTGGGGCCTTCCGGGACGACTTGAGGATTTGAGGCATTCGCACTGGGAGCTTTGGAGTATTCGTATGGCCTGCCGGTTCGACATGAGGGTTTGAGGCGTTTAAGCCTGGAACTTTGAAGTATTCGTGGGGCCTTCCGGGACGACTTGAGGGTTTGAGGCGTTTGAGCCGGGAGCTTTTAGGTATTCGTGTGGCCTGCCGGATCGACTTGGAGGTTTGAGGCGTTTGAGCCGGGAGCTTTTAGGTATTCGTATGGCCTGCCGGATCGACATGAAGGTTTGAGGCGTTTGAGCCTGGAGCTTTTAGGTATTCGTGTGGCCTGCCGGATCGACATGAAGGTTTGAGGCGTTTGAGCCTGG